>Ga0209162_1000121_pt1 | contig 81544 bp, 75 predicted proteins | sample YNPNPMetaG_FD_187121 | JGI IMG/M metagenome (GOLD analysis project Ga0209162, IMG submission 187121) | Anoxygenic and chlorotrophic microbial mat microbial communities from Yellowstone National Park, USA - YNP NP MetaG (SPAdes) (version 2) ...
TCCGCCACGTCCACCAGCGCCTTGCCGCCAACCCAGCCGCCGATGGTGTGAACGACGATATGCACCTTGCCAAAGTGATCTTGGATGGCTTGCGCCGCTTCCTTTGCCGCCTGAGCGCTGCGCAGGTCATACGCCCCAAGCCACAGCCGTTCGCCAGGGAGCGGCAGGGTTTGCACCAGCGCCTCCAGCCGTGCCCGCTCTCTGCCGATCAACGCCAGCATGGCGCCCTCCTGGGCAAAGGCGCGCGTCACCACGCTGCCCAGCCCGCCAGCCGCACCGGTGATCACTGCAACCCGATTGTCCAGAGCCATACGATCCTCCTTTTTCCCGCAGTGTATCACAACCCTGCGCTGCGGGGAGAAAAATGTATAGGATTGTGTTGGGTGGGCTACTGGTCGCGTTCCTGAATGGCGGAATACGACATACGTCCGCCGCTGGGCTGTTCGATCCTGCGCTGCGGCGAGAAGGGGCGGATGTCTATCTTCTCACAATGCCCATGCAAAACCAGATCGCGGACAATCTCCCCGGCGATGGGCGCATTCACCAGCGCCGAGCGGAAAGCCGTCGCCAGAATCAACCCTTCCACATGTTCCACCCTGCCCAGAAAAGGACAGCCGTCGGCGACGAAAGTGGTCGGCGCAGTCCAGGCGCGGCGGACGTGCACCGGACGCAGGGCGGGAAAATGCTGCTGAGCGAGCCGCGCAATCGCTTTCGGCGCTACATGGCTGACCTCGCTGCTCAGCGATTCTCCGTTGCGGTCTGCCTGGGCGATGAGCAGATGCCCTTCGGGGGTCTGGCGGAGAGCGAGGGTGGTCAGCTCGCTGTCCTCGCTGCCAGCGATCGGCAGTTCGATCACATCGGCGGCGGTGAGGATCGTGCGCAAATGCAGATGGTTTGCCGCTTCGGTAATCATTGCCGAAGCGCGGAAGGTGTGAATCGCCCAATCGCGTCCCAGCAGTCCGCCCAGCCGGCGCGTCCAGGCGGCGGTTGCCAGCACCACCTGACCGGCGCTGAAACTGCCCCGGCTGGTTTGCACGCCGCGCAAACGCCCGCCGGCAACCTCGAACCCGCTGACCTCGCAAAAGGTATGCAGGGCAAGCCCCTGCGCCAGCGCCCGCCGCAGATAGCCCCACATCAGCAGAAACGGGTTGATCTGCCCCTGTCTGGACGAATACAGCGCGCCGAACAAGCGCCCCGCAGGGACGAACGGCTCGATTTCCTGCACCCGTTCGGCGGGGACAAACTCATACGGGATGCCGGCGGCAGGCAGAACGCGCAGGCGTTCCTGTGCTTCCCGCAGTTGCGCCTCGCTGGTCAGCAGACGCAAGGCGCCGATATGCCGAAACTCCAGCGGCATCCCCAGCTCTTCTTCCAGCGTCTCAAAACGGGCAAAGCTGGCGGTCACCAGCGGAATGCTGTGCTTCAGTTCAACGTCGTTGGTCTGCACCATGCCAAAGTTGGCGCCCGAAGCCCCCGCGCCGACATGGCGCTGTTCCAGCAGAGCGGTTTTCAACCCGGCAGCGGTCAGATGGTAAGCGATCGAACAGCCCACTACCCCCGCCCCGACCACAATCACATCATACGTATTTTCAGCGTTCATCAGGTTTACTCTATAAGGATTTGACAGGATGATCGTATTATAGCAAAAACAGAATTGACGTTATAATCATTTCAGGAGGATGGGCGGCGTGAAAAACAGCGTTTTACAAAAACTGATTGGAATCATGGAGAAGGCGCTTACCGAAATGGGGGCAGTCATCTCTCCTGATGCGCTGGAAGCGCTGGCAGTCACTATCCATAAATCCATGACTTATCAGGCGCGCCGCTTTCACAACCTGGACCACGTTCTGGCTTTTTACGACCCCGCCAAACCCATTCAGTCGCTGGCGGCGCTTTATCACGATATTGTCTATTATCAGGTGGACCGCGGCATTCATCCCGACATCTATCAGGTGCTGGCGCCTTACATTGAGGAGCAGGATGGGGAAATCCGCCTGAAGGAGAACATTCCCCAAAGCGACCGGCTTTATCACCTGGTGCTGGAGATTTTCGGCTGTCAGCCCGGTCAGCGGTGCACGCAGACGGATGGGGTGAATGAACTGCTCAGCGCGCTCTTTATGGCGAAAACGCTGCAAGGGATTGTGCCGGAAACGCCTCTGCTGAAGATGGTGATATGCGTTGAAGCGACCATTCCCTTTCGCGGCGTAGAAGCGGACGGCAAAAGCCACTTTGAGCGGCTGGAAGAGCGGCTGATGGACATCAGCCGCAGGTACGAATTGGGCTGGGAAGCGCAAGACATCATCGCCGCGCTGCATCTGGCGGTGGCTTTTGCCAATCGGGACGTGGATAACTTTGCCGCCCGCGATGCAGGTACATTTCTGAGCAACACCTGGAAACTACTGCCGGAAACCAACATGCCCTTGCGCTCGCGCGATATTTACACCATTCGCGAATACCGTCAGGCGCTGCAAAAGATGGAAGCCTTCATGGGATGGCTCAAGCCGGAAAATGTGTTTCACCAATATCGCGGCGTGCCGCCGCGGCGAAAACTTGCCCGTCTGATCCGGCGCACAACGGAAAACCTGAACACGGCGCGCGCCTATCTGCAAATCAAGTTGTTAACGGTGGGCATTCTGGAGGCACTGGCTGAAGTCACCGGCGGAGATGCGCCGCTCTCGCTGTTTATGGGGGATGTGGTCAGCGGGTCCTCGCGCCGTCTGGAAGATTATTTACCCGCCGAAGTGAACCCCGACTATGCCGAGCGCAGCTCTGCGCTGTACCGCTTGCTGGATCACCGCGAGAATGAACTCTCCGATTTTGACACAGAGCGTTCGCCGCTTTCACTGTTTCTTTACCGCAGTGTTTCCCCCGAACAGCTCAGCCGCTATTGGCAGGCGGCGCAGGAGATGTTCAACGGCAGTCTGACGGCAGAAGCGTTTCTTGCCGGGCTTGACCGGCGGATGCTTTCGTTCGTGGCTTGTGCTGCGGCGGAGATGGTGAGCACGCGGCGCAAAGCGTTGCTGCGCTATGTGACCGAGTCCGTGCCCTGTGAGCCGCGGGAATAAAGAAAGCTGTGAACAACTTTGCTGTCGTTTACTTTGAGTTCAATAGTATGCCAGCGCGGATTGACAACTGACATACGAAGCGCGCACCAGACGATGAGCGATGAGAAATGGGTGCGGCTTAACCCGCTGAAAAGGGGGGCAAGCGCGTATAATCCGCGCCACAACGGGATGAGCCGCCTGCTGTTCACCCAGCGTGAAAGCTGGCGGCGCACGTTGCCCGGCTGTACATTGCCCGCCAGCAGCAAGGCGCTCTCGAACAGCGGTTCATCTCCTGCAATTCTCAGCAGATTAACAAATTTCATAGCAATAAGATGCCATTAATGGCAACTTATTGCAATAGAATTTTTCTCTAACGTGCCAGCGCGGCGCGCTCGGCTTGCAGAATATCCAGCCAGGCTTCCTCAAGACTGCGGAAGTTCATTCCCAGTTCGCGCTCCGCTTTGGCAGCCGTGAATTGCCAGTTTCCAAACGCCGTCAGCGCAAATTCGCGGCTGAACACCAGCGGCAGCCCGAACAGCCGCTCAATCGGTTCGGCAATCCGGTTGAAAGGCATTGCCATCCATTTGGGCATATACAACAGGGTGGTTTTGAAGCCGCCGGGGGTCTGTTTCCACAAGTCAAATTCATCTTTGTGCCGCATATTTCCGTTACTGAGGATATACGTTTCACCGATGCGTCCGCGCTCCACGCAGCGCACGATTCCCTCTGCCGTCTCCTCCACGTGCACGCTGGCGGTGCGCCCGTCTCTGGCAAAGAGAACCGGCGGCAGGAAACCCCTTACATACATGCGCACCAGAGAGCCGGAGCTGGAAGGATCGCCGGGACCGATCACGCGCGCCGGGCAGACAATCACGATCGGCGCGCCCGCTTCCTGAAGCTTCCGCACGCAGGCATGGGCTTCGGTCTTGGTCTGTTCATAGGCGCTCTTTGGCGGCGCGCTGCGCTGGAAGCTCTCGTCGGCAATCCTGTCGCCGGTATCGCCGAAAATCAGCGCGGTTGAAGTATAGACCATTTTGGGAATGCCCAGCTCAAGCGCCAGCTCCAGCGTGTTGATCGTGCCTTGCACGTTGATCAGGCGCATCCTCTCCAATGCGGCTTTGGAAACGCCAAACTCATACCAGGCGGCGTTATGAATGACGGCATCCGCCCCCTGCATGGCGTCTTGCATGGACTCACGGCTGGTCACATCCCCTTGAGCCAGTTTTGCCCCCATCCTTTGAATAGCTCTGGATTGCGGGCTATTGGGGTTGCGCACCAGCGCAGTCACCTCCCAGCCGCGCTCGATCAATTTACGCGTCAGCGGTTGACCGATAAAACCGGTTCCGCCCGTAAGGAAAATTTTCATCCCCGCCTCCCTTGAACTCTATCTGCTGCCCAACGAAACATGCCCGACGGTGACATTGCAGCGGCGAAACCGGCTATCGCTATTTGATTATCGCGCAATGTTGATAAAAAATCAGCCGTCTTAATACGGCTGATTGCAAATCACTGTTCTGCCTCGTTGCGCAATCCCGGCTGTTCTCAACAGGGCTGAGGAATTACCAATGGCTAGCCGATGACCTTTTTCCCGTCAATCCACACCGTTGGCTGGGTGAGCACAAAATCCTCATGCAGGTCAGATTCGGTTACCCCGCCGAGGTGGGAACTGTCGCCGACTGCCACATGCACGGTACCCTTGATCTTCTCGGCTTCCAGCACGTTATCCGGTTTTCTGGCGTTCGGATTGGTGCCGATGCCCAGCTCGGCGCAGTTGCGGCGGTGGCGCTTGCTTTCATCGCCAAAGGCGAAAATCTCACGGAGATGCTCGCCTACTTTGCCGCCGCCCTCGACTGCGGTCACATAGCCGTTAGAGAAGGTCAGGGTCATATTTTCGTTCAAACCGGGGTGCCAGCCTGCCGGGACGACCAGTTTGCCTTCCGCTGTGCCTTCCACTGGCGCTACGAACGCCTCGCCTCCGGGCAGGTTGCCAAAGGCGCCGCGCTCGTGCAAAAGCCCGGTATCCGCCCCGCCGCTGCGTCCGGCGATGCTGAAGGACAAATCTGTGCCGAATGGCGTTGTAATGCGCACCTGATTCCCGTTTGTCAACAGCTCGGCGACGGCGAGCGTTTCGCGGGTAATGGTCTGGTAATCTGCCGCCATTGGACCATCCGGGGCGAACATCGCCGCCTCAACGCCCGGCATACTGGCGATGCGGGCGCCTTTCCTGCTGGCGTGTTCGCGGGCGTTGGTATGCGAGAGCGAATGCGTCGTCATCATGATCAGCACGTCATAGTCCAAAAAGCGGCGGGCGGTCTCTTCAGAAGGTTCGCGCCCGCTCTGCCCGGTTTGCGGGTAACAGATCAGGTCAAAGGTGCAGGCGGGAAACTCCTCGCGCATCATCAGAAAGACGGCTTTGGTCATCAGCGCTCGTCCGGTTAACCGTTCCAGCTTTGCCGCAGGCAGTTGTTCCCAATCGGCGGGCGTTGGCACATCGGAAACAAAAGCCACGCGTTCGCCATCCTGCAAATTCATATTCACTTTGAGCATGTTGGCGGCAGCCTGCCGCAGTTCCTCAAAATTTGCCATAGGGTTTTCCTCGATTTCTACGAATGGGTTTCTTCAATTGGCTGATACTCGATAGCGAATCCGAAATGTTTTGGACCGAACAGTTCCAGTCCGCGCCGCGTGCGCCATTGCGCAGGCGCCGGCAGTCCGATCACCGAGACTTTCAGCCCCTCATGGAAGAAGGGGTTAAGGTTGGGTTCATTGCGCTCATCATCAAAGACGCAAATCAGGTCCGGCACAGTCACATCCACCCTGCCATCGCGCCAGGCGATAATGTGTTCGTTCTTGAACCAGATATGATACTCGCTGCCGGCATACCCGCCTTCGCCCTGAATGTACACATCACCGACGGTAAATCCCTCCACCGTGTCATAATGATGGCGGGAGACGGTGCCTTGGAAAAGCACAAAGCCCCCGGCAGCGGCGGCGATGTGCGGCGCCGCCAGCTCTCCCCGTGCCTTCGCCTCACGGAAGGCTTTGCCGATTTTCCAGGCGTGGCTGATCGCCCCGCGGATGACCGCCTCGCGCAGCACTTTCGCCTGCGCAGGGTGGTCGGCAACGCCCATGCGGTTCTTGCTGACCACCGCCATCGCCCGCACCAGCGCCTCCGCCCGCAGGTCGTTGACCACTTTGGGCAGGATGGCAACGTCGCCAAACTGGTTGGCGCACGCCATCGGGTAGATGGGCAGGTCATAGATGCAATAGGTGGAATGCTGCAGCTCCGGCACCGAGCGCCCGGCAGGGTCGGCGTCAATGATATAGCGGTCAAGCAGCGCCGCCACATAGAGCGCCTCGGCGGTATTGCCCCCGCCCAGTTCAGTGGAAATCACGCCGTAAAACTCTTTTCCAAAGTAGGCTTCCAGCGCCCTGTAAGCCAGATAGGGTTCAGGTTCGTCCAGTTTTGGCAGGCTGGCATATTGCGCCTCCAGTTCCGGCGTGCTGGGCGAGATGCTGCCGCACATATACGGCGTGGCAATCCATGCGTCTCCTGGCACTTCGGAAAAATCCACCAGACGGAACTGCTTGCCTTTGTTCAGGGCATCCTCAATCAGCGCCAGTCCTTTTTCCAGCGAACCGCCCCCGCCCGTGCCGAGGATGGTGCAGCCATAAAGAATATCCAACAGGTCTTGTCGAGTTAATAATTTCATTGAATGCTCCTTTATCCGTGTCTGCCAACCAGCGGTTCAGCTAATGCCTTCAATTCGGGGTGGACAACAACACCTCTTTCCAGAATCTGGACGCCATCCAGCCAGACCGAAGAATTCAGGCAGATACCGTCGCAGTGCGACTTTGCCTGAATGCCGTCCGGCGGAGCATCCACCGGGCTGAGGTAGCCCAGTCCCCACTCCGTACAGCCCCAGATGCGCTCATCTTCCAGCACGTTGCCGCACAGGCGCGCCCCAGGGTTAAAACCATAACTGCCATGCGCCAGGCGGAACATATTCGGGTCATCAAAGCTCTCCAGCCAGGCGCGCAGTTCGTCTGCTTTTGCCCCGCCGCTGATCCGCACCACACGCCCTTTTTCCACCTCCAGCACCACCGGCTCTTTGAGGAAACCACAGGGCGGCGCAATGGTGCCGTCAAACACCAGCCTGCCGTTGATGGACTCAAAATCCGGCACAAAGGTAATCTGACCGCCCAGAAAGTGCATCCCCGGCGTATCGCTCAATCCATCATCGCAACTGACCTGCCGTTCTTCGGGCAGAAGAGTAAATGAAAGGTCGTTGCCGGCGGGGGTGGTGATGCGCATCTGGCGGGCGTTTTGGGTCATCTCTGCCACGCGCCGCATAAAGCGGGAGAGCGCTGCGGCGTCAATCCGCCCGATCAGCCGCACCATCATATCCGCCGTCATCTCTACCAGACACAGATAGCGCAGGCGTTTGTTCTGCGCCATGGCGCGCTCAAAGGGCGTGGAATAAAGCAGCCATTGCTTGTTAAACTCCACCCAGGCATCTGCATTGCACAGCGCTGCGGTCAGCGCCTCAACGGGCAGGAGCGGGTCGGCGGCTTTACCTACCCCCAGCGGCGAAGCCACCGTGATCACCATTGGAATTGCGCCCAGCGTATGCGCCGCGGCGGCGACCGCGTTCACCACCCGCATATCGCTTTGTGTATCGGCAGTAACGACAAAAGTCTCCCCCGGTTTCAGGCGGAACATTTCCGCCGTCAGGATGTGAGCGGCGCGTGCCAGCTCATATTCATACAATTCGGTCATGGTATCCTCCTCAATGCGTTTTCGTTTGAAGCTTAAGGTTGCTCACACAACCGGCGTGCTGCCTGCCGGCTGGTATTCTTCCATCAGCAGATAACAGGCAGCCTCGTGCCGTTCGCCCACCGTAACCGGACGCGGCTCAGCCGTACTGCAAACCGGCATGGCGTAGGGGCAGCGGGTATGGAAGCGGCAGCCGGGCGGCGGGTCAATGGCGCTGGGGACGTTCCCCTCCAGCGACTGCAATTCATCCAGACTGTTCATCTCCAGCGAGGGGATGGCGTTGAACAGCGCCTGTGTGTAGGGGTGGCGGGGCTGGGTGAACACTTCGGTTGCCGGTCCCTGCTCGACAATCTTCCCCAGATACATGACGATGATGCGGTCAGACATGTAATGTACTACGCTCAAATCGTGCGAGACCAGGATATAGGTCAAGCCCATTTTTTGTTTCAACTGCATCAGCAGGTCCAGAATCTGCGCCTGCGAAAGGATGTCAATGGACGAAGTCGGCTCATCCAGCACAACCAGCTTTGGCTGTAAGGCAAGGGCGCGGGCGATGGCAATGCGCTGACGCTGACCGCCGGAAAATTCGTGCGGGTATTTATACAGGCTGTCGCGCGGCAGACCGACCATCTCCAGCAGGCTGCCGACTTCTTCTGCCAGTTCCAGCGTGGACAGCTTGCGATGCACGGTCAGCGGTTCGCCGACCACGTCACGCACCAGCATGCGCGGGTTGAGCGACCAGAACGGGTCTTGAAAGACAATCTGGATATCCTTACGCACTTTCTGGCGCAGTTCTGCCTGCGAAAGGTGGGTGATGTCCAGCCCGTTAAAAATCACTTTGCCTTCGGTCGGCTCCTCCAGGCGCAATAAAACATTGACCAGCGTCGTCTTGCCGCAGCCGGATTCACCCACCAGCCCGATGACCTCGCCGCGCTGGATTTCCAAGTCCACCCCGTCCACCGCCCGTACCCAGTTCTTCTTGGCAAAAAAGGCATCTGAACGGACGGGGAAATACTTTTTCAAGCCTTCGACTTTGACCAGCGGTTCGCTCATTGCTCACCTCCTCCCTGCCAGAAAACAGGCAGCTTTATGTTCGCCATCCAGCCGTTCCAGCATCGGCTCGCGCAGTGTACAGCCTTCCTCGCCAATCGGACAACGCGAATAGAAAGGACAACCCTTTTCCGCTTCCGGCTTAATCACCAGGCTGGCGAACTTCAGCTTTTCAGACTTATTGCGCGGGATGGCGGAGATAAGCGTCTCGGTATAGGGATGCAAGGGCTGACGGGTGACCATGCTGCTCGGTCCTTCTTCCACCAGCTTGCCGCGATAGAGAATCCCTACATTTTTGCAGAAGACATTGACCAGCCCCACATTGTTGGCGATGAACAGCACGCTGATTTTCAGTTCCTTTTGCAGTTCGCCAATCAATTTGAGGACGCCTGCTTGAATGGTCACATCCAGGTTGCGGGTGGGTTCGTCGGCGATGAGAAACTCCGCACCGCAAGACAGAGCAATGGCAATGATCACACGCTGACGCTGACCGCCGCTCAACTCATGCGGATATTTTTTGAGGACGCTTTGCGTATCGGAAAGTTTGACCATTTCCAGCAGCTCCAGCGCCCTCCGCGTGCAGGCGGCGCCTTTCAAGCCTTGATGCTGCTCAATCACGCGCGCAATCTGCTGACCAACCGTAAATACCGGGTTGAGGGTGGACATCGGGTCCTGGAAAATCATCGCCAGACGCTTGCCGCGGTAGGTGGAAGCCATCTCATGCTCGCTCTTTTTGAGCAGGTCTTCGCCATCCAGCCAGATTTCGCCGCTGTGGATGATGCCGGCAGGTTTGGGCAGCAAACCGAGGATGGTCAGCGCCAGGACGGTTTTGCCGGCGCCGCTCTCGCCAACCAGACCATACGTCTCACCGCGTTCGATGGCAAGATGTTCGATATTCAACACCGGGCGGATGCCTTCAAAGGTTCTGAAGCCCACCGAGAGGTTTTTGATTTCAAAATAAGCCGCCATGTCTGCCTCCCTAGAATTTGCGCGTACGCGGGTCAAGCACCTCACGGATGCCGTCGCCAATCAGGTTGAAGACCAGAACGGTCAGGAAAATGGCGATGCCCGGAAAGGTGCTGTACCACCAGGCATTTAGAAAATAAGTGCGGCTGGTGGAGATGAGCAGTCCCCATTCGGGCGTAGGCGGCTGGGCGCCCAAGCCCAGAAAGCTCAACGCAGCAACGGTCAGGATGACGCCGCCGATGTCCATTGAAGCCTGAACGATGACCGGCGCCATTGTGTTCGGCAGGATGTGGCGGAAGATGATGCGCGGCATGGGTGTACCAATCGCCAGCGCTGCCCGCACAAACTGACGCTCGCGAATCGAGACCGCCTGCCCGCGGATGATGCGCGTGTACCAGGGCCACCACGAGATGGCAATCGCCAGCATGGCGTTTTGCAGGCTGGGACCCAGAAAAGCAGCGATGGCAATCGCCAGCAAGAGCGGGGGGAAGGAAAGAAATACATCGGTGATGCGCATGATGATCTCATCTGCTGCGCCGCCCAGCCCGCCGGCGATGGCGCCCAGCGGTACACCGATCAGCAATGCCAGCCCGACCGCAATCAGCGCGGTTTGCAGGGAGATGCGCGTGCCGAAAATCACCCGCGAGAGCAGGTCGCGCCCAAGTTCATCCGTCCCAAACCAATAGCGGGAAGAGGGCGGCAGCAGTTTATCCTGCGGGTTGGTCTCGCTGATGGCGTGTGAAGGGAAGGGAGCGATCCAGGGGGCAAAGATGGCGATGAGCACCAGCAGCCCGATCACGATCAATGAAATCCGCTGTAATGCATTGCGGTTGAGCAGATAAAACGATAGCCGAAACTCACGGATGGAGGGCTGAAGCGTCTTATAGTAGTCGGATAACCATTTCATGAACAGCCTCCGCTATGTCCGCACGCGCGGGTCAAGCGCAATGATGATGTCGGCAATCAGGTTGAGGATAACATACGAGAAAGCGGAAAAAATGGTGACGCCCATAATTGCCGGGTAGTCCAGCCCGATGACTGCGGTGGCGATGTAACTGCCGATGCCGGGCCAGGTGAAGATGGATTCGGTCAGAAAGGTGTTGACCAGCGTATAGCCGATGGAGAGCGCCACTACGGTTGAGGTGGGTCCGATGGAATTTTTCAGTGCATACGACCAGAGGACGACGCGCTCTTTCAATCCGTAAGAGCGGGCGGCAGTGATGTAATCCTCGCTGAGAATCTCCAGCAGCGCCGAGCGGGTCATGCGTGCCACCAGCCCGACCGGATATAAGCCGATGGTGATCCCCGGAAGTACCAGGTGCCATAAAGCATCAACAAAGATGCGAAAGTTGCCGGTGATGAGCGAGTCGAGCATCAGAAAGCCGGTGATGCGCGGAATTTCCATGGTGATCTTGATTTCGGTGCTGAGCTGTCCGCCCATTGGAAACAGTCCCAACATGCGGAAGAACACCAATTGCAGAATCAAGCCAATCCAGAAGGTGGGCAAAGAAACCACTCCAATGGAAAACAGGCGGCTCAAATGATCCACCAGCCGGTCTTTTTGTTTGGCGGAGATAACGCCCAGCGGGATGCCGACAAAGACCGCCGCAAAGGTGGAAATCAACACCAGCTCAACGGTTGCCGGCAAGCTTTCCATCAGTTCCAGCGTTACCGGGCGGCGCGTGCGCAGGGAGTAACCCAGATTTCCGCTTACCAGGTCAACCAGATATTTGCCAAACTGAACGATCAAGGGTTTGTCCAGCCCCAGCTCCAGCCTGGCTTTGGCGATTTGCTCGGGGGTGGCGCGCGGTCCTGCCCATTTTGCCGCCGGGTCGGATGGTACCACGCGGGCGACAAAGAAAGTGATCAGGGCAACGCCAAAGAGGACGATCACGCCCAGCAACAGACGGCGGAGGATGAATTTTCTCATTCAAACTCCTTTTCAATGAAGTTGATTCGGGAGCAGTGCTTATCCCGAATTCACATTGTAACACCAGTATCGCGCGTTGGAGCGCAGAGATTTGGGCAGAACGACGCCCCCCATTCTCTGCGCCCCAACGACGAATCGAACGACTGGCTCTACACCCTGCTGAGCTTACTCGAGGGTCAACTCGTGGAAGAAGACCACCGTCGGGTAGGCAGGGTTGAATTTGAATCCTTTCAGGTTCTTCACCGTCACCCAGATGTCCTGACGGTCATAGATGAACAGGGAAGCGGCATCCTCCAGCAGCATCTTTTGCGCGTCAATGAACATTTGCTCGGCTTTGGCGAAATCGGTTGAAGTCAGCTCGTTTGCCTGATCAATCAGTTGATCGAACTTCGGATTGGAATAGTATGCCAGGTTGAAGAGCGGCTCTTCTTCAGAATGGAAGGTGCTGTACAGGAAGGAATATGGGCTGGGCAGGTCGGGCCACCAGTACATCACAAAGATGTCCTGACGGTTCTCCGGAGCGCCTTTTGCCAGCTCCCACTGGCTGTCCCAGGGCATACCGCGAATTTCGAGATCAATGTTAAGCTTTGCCAGTTCGGCTTTGTACAGCTCGGCGGCACTCTTCTCCGCTTCATTGCCGGCAGTGTAGGTCAACAGCAGTTTAAAGCCGCCCTTTCCATAACCGGCTTTTTCGAGCAGTTGTTTGGCTTTTTGCAGATCGTATTTGTACTGCGGCAGTTTATCGCTCCAGCCCCACAGACCATACGGCACCATGCCGTAGGATTGGCGTCCATAGCCGCCGATAACGGTGTTGATGACCTGCTCATACGGGAAGGCATATGCCAGCGCCTGCCGCACCTCGACCTTATCCAAAGGCGGCTTCTGGGTGTTGAACATGCCGATCAGGTTTTGCAATGAAGGCTCGACATAGACGGTGACATTGGGATTGTTCTTGAGGGCGTTGACATCCGAGTAGGGCAGTTCAACGGTGATGGCCGCTTCGCCGGTTTCGATCATCTGCCGGCGGGTGGCGGGTTCGGCAACTTTCTTGAAGACGACGGTGGAAAAGCTGTTTTCCTTCCAGCCGCCCCAGTAATCGGCAAACTTTTCCAGAATCACCTCGTCGCCCCATTTGGAGCTTTTCAGCATATACGGACCGGTGCCGCAGCCTTTGGCTTCTTCAATCCACGAATTGTCTTCCTTGACGCACTTTTTCGAGTAGATGAACGCGGCGTAACCGGTAGAGGCGACCAGGTCCAGCGGCGCTTTATAAGCCAGCTTGAACTCGACCGTCTGCGGGTCGACAACGTTGATGGATTCAACTGCCGACCAGATATAAGAAGCGCCGGCGCCGAGCTGCATGGTGCGCTCAATCGAGAATTTGACCTCCTCCGCAGTGAGTTCATCGCCGTTCTGGAACTTGACGCCCTTGCGCAGTTTGAAGGTCCAGGTCAGACCATCCTCTGAGACGGTATAGGATTCTGCCAGCAGCGGCATCACCTTTTTGCCAATGGCATCGTAGCGCAGCAACTGCTCATAGATGTTGTTATCCACGTGGATGCCGTTGGAGAACTCAATGGCTGGGTCCCAGTTGGTCAGCGGCTCGCTGTTCAGCGCGTAGACTGCAAACTTGGGGGTCTCTTCTGCCGGCTTGGCGGGCGCGCCGCCGCAGGAAGCCAGCAGGGTGCCGATGAACACCATGATGACGACAAGAACAAACGACTTTTTCATGCTTTCCTCCAAAGAATTAGAAAATCCATCGTTCTGTGCCGTTCGGATTAATGCCGGCGCTCTTGAAAATATCGCGCCGGGCGTGCAATCCTTTTTTGCTTTCCCGGCACAGGCGGATGGTTAAACAAAATCAGGGGCGCCTGATTTGCTTGTTTAATTGAATATTCACCGAACTGATGCAGAAAAGTTGCCGCGTTTCGTCAGACGTATTAAAGCAAAGGTGGGCAAAAAAGTCAATGCCATTTGTCAATGGCTTTTGACTCACTTTCCCAGCACCTTGTTCTTCACCAGCCCAGCCAGCGCTTCCAGCGTGATGCGGCGCATCAGACTGTTGCCGTCGGTATAGATTTTGGGGAACGTCTTGCGCCAGGTCAGGGTAAGGCTTTGGGTGGGGCATTGATACACACAAACGCCGCAGCCAATACAGCGCTCTGCGTTCACGCTCACACTGCCGTTCAACGAAAGGGCGCTCATCGGGCAGACCTCAACACACACGCCGCATCGTTCGCAGGTTTCGTCATGATACGTTACAATGTAACGCGAAACATTGCCGGCATTGCGTCCGCCCATCGCCATGCTTTTCATCACTCCGCAGGCGTGAATACAGCAATTGCAAATACTGCTGATGCGCCCTTCACAATTGCTGACCGAATGCACTAACCCGGCATTCGCCGCCATCTTTAAGATTTGGAGGGCTTCATCAGCGTCAATCGGGCGGGCTCGTCCGGCGCTGACTTGAAACGAGGCAAGCTCGTTGAAGTAAAGACAGGTTTCAGTGGGGTGATTACAGCCTTCGCCCATGATGATCTTGGTGCGGCGGCAGTAGCAATCGGCGACGGCGATAACGCGCTCGTTGCGCACAATCTGGGAAACCACATCAAAGGGCAATATCCGGCGGGGGTCTTCGATTTTCTCGCCCACCTTGATGACCTCACGCTGGGGAGCTTCCGGCAGGGTTGCTTCCAGCGGGACAACGCGGTAATAGGGGGTGCGGGTGGGGATGGTTGTGCCGCCGCTTTCGATCATGGCATTCATCCAATGAGCAGCCGCCTGGCGCATCGGATCATGCTCTGGTTTGCGCACCTGCAGCTCGGTCATGCTGACGATCTCGCCGCGCATATAGACCCGCCCTTTACTGCGCGGATTGGTCAGCGGTGCAGGCGCGGGGTAGGCGCGCCCGGAGCGGTCTTTTTCATCGCTGATGGTATAGGTGCCGATAAACCCTTCCGGCACCAGTTTCTGGATGATCTGATCCAACCGCTCTGGGGGAATGCCGTGTTTGCGCGCTTTGCGGGCAAAGGTTTCATAATTGACTTCACCAAAAAATGGCAGGAGGAGAATCACCCGCACCTCTTCTTCGGTGAGGGTCTGCCGAATGGCGTCTTTGAATTCCTGGCGGTTTGGAATTTTTCCAATCATGAACTCATAGTATTTCAACAGGTCCTCATATGCATCCCGGCTGGGCATGGCTGCTCCTCCCGTGCAAAAAATCAGGTTTTCGAACGCATTGCTATCACTATACAACAAAAATGTTCGCCTTGTCCAGCGGTTTTCAAAAACTTTTCGGCGGCTTCGTGATATACTGCTGGAGGACTGGTCTGTGCAACATCTTTGTTGATCGCCCTGTGTCCGAATTTCTTTCAGGAGGAGAAAAGCCATGAACATCCGCGTGATTGTGCCGGTAACCAGTACGACGATGGTGGAAGCGACGCGCCTGGCGTATATCGAAAAAGCCCGCCCGGATACGGTGATCAGCGTCGCCTGTCTGGAGAAAGGACCCGCTTCTGTCGAATGTTTTTATGAGGATGCGCTGGCGGCGCCGCAGGTGATCAGCCGCGCCATTCAGGCAGAGCGCGACGGCATGGACGCGGTGATCATTGACTGTATGAACGATCCTGGCATGGAGGCGGCGCGTGAGGCGGTCTCCATCCCGGTGGTTGGTGCGGCACAGTCGGCAATGTATTTTGCCTCCTTGCTGGCGCATCGATTCTCCATCATCGGCACCGCGGCGCGGGATGTTGTTCCGAATGAACATCTGGTACGGCGCTATGGGTTGAGCGCCAAATATGCCTCGACGCGCTGGGTGAGTATTCCAGTGCTGGAACTGCGCGCCGATGAGGAGAAACTGCTCAGCGCGTTGGTGGAAGAAGCCGCCCGCGCGGTACGGCAGGACGGCGCGCACGCCATTGTCTTTGGCTGTACCGGGATGCGCGGCATGGCGGCAAAAGTGCAGGAACGCCTGAAACAGCAGGGGCTGGAGGTGATGGTGATTGACCCCTCGCTGGCGGCGCTGAAATGGGCGGAGATGCTTGCCGATCTCAAACTTGCTCCCAGCCGCCGCACCTACCCGCGCCTGAGCGAGGCGGTCATCGCCGCGCACGAGACAGTCGGGCAGGTGATGGACGCCGGCACGCCGGGAAGACTGCAAAATGCTCCCAATATTCACGTACTGGTGCCGGTCACGCAGGGGTACCGCAGTGCCGACTGGCTGGAGGAAACTTTGCGCGCCTATGCCGCTTATGCCAGAAAGGGAACGCGCTTGCAAGCCGCTGCCATTCAGCGCGGCTCGGCAACGCTGGAAACCCGCTATGATCTGGCGATGGCGGTCCCGGAGATGTTGCGGCTGACCCGCAGGGCGCAGGATGCCGGCGCCACCGCCGTGATTATTGATTGCATGTGCGACCCCAGCCTGCACGCGGCGCGTGAACTGGCAGCGATACCGGTTATCGGTCCGGCGCAGACTTCCGCTTTCGTGGCGGCTTCGCTGGGACACCGCTTTTCTTTCCTCGCTTCGCGTGAGGATATGGAGCATAAACTGGTCAAGCAGATGGAAGAATACGGCATCGCTGACAAGCTGGCCTCTGTGCAGGCGACCGGTCTGACCGTGCAGGAAATCGAAACCAACCCCCAGCGGCTGGTTGAGGGGTTGATCCGCGTTGCCGATTTCGCCGTGCGCGAAGATGGGGCGCATGTGCTCATTCCCGGCTGTACCGGCATGATTGGCATTGCCGCCGCCCTGCAAAAGGCGCTGGCGGAGCGCGGCTTTTCCATCCCTGTCATTGAACCACCTGCCGCAGCGGTCAAGCTGGCAGAGGCGCTCAGCGATCTGGGGCTGGCGCAGAGCAAGCACACTTATCCGCCGCCGCCCAAAAAGGCGCTGTGTGGTTATGAAGACCTGGAACTTTGACCGTTTGCAGCGAGGAATATGTGATGAACACACTCGAAGCCATCCACACCCGCCGCAGCATCCGCGCCTTCACCTCCGACCCGCTTGGCGATGATGAGCTCCATACAATTGTCCGCGCTGCGGCTGCTGCTCCCAGCGGCGGCAACGCCCAGATGTGGGTCTTTATTGCTGTGCGCGAGCCAAAACGCCTGATGGCGCTGCGCTCGCTCTCGCCGGGCATCATTGCCCGACCGGCGGCGGTGATCGTTCTCTGTCTGGACCGGCGCCGCAAAACCACTCCTGAGGGCGGATTGGATGAAATGGTTTGTTTTGATCTTGGCGCGGCGCTGCAAAACATCCTGCTGACAGCCCACGAGCTGGGACTGGGCGGCTGCGCTATCGGTTCGTTCAACAAACAGGGCATCGCTGCCCTGCTCAATCTGCCGCCGGCAGTTGAACCCAAATTGCTGGTGACAATCGGCAGACCAAAGTTTATTCCGCCAGCGCCGCCCAAGCGCCCGTTGGAAGAAGTCTTTTTTGAAGAAACTTATCGGGGGGAATGATGGATCAACAGACTTTGCGGGAAGAGCTGTTCCACCTGATTGCCTATATCATCACCAGCGCGCGCGGACTGTATGATGAACCTGCCGATTATGGCATCTTTCGCCTGCTGGATACTGCCGGGCGTCTGCTGGAAATAATGGAAAGCAATGACCTGCTGGATGACCCGTTCCTGGCTGAACTCAAGCGGTTGGTTGATGAGGAACGCGAGGGCAGCATGGATGGCGAGCGGCAGCGTCAGCGCCTGGACGAGATGGTGCAGGCGATTGCGGCGGAGATGCGCCGGAGATTGTAGGCAGGTGTTCGGCTTGTCCAGGCGATACATGAATTGACGTACAATAGCCCTATGGATGCTGCGCTGGACGGAATTCGCGTGCTGGACTTGACCCGCGTACTGGCGGGCCCATATGCGACGATGATTTTAGCCGACCTTGGGGCGGAGGTGATCAAGGTGGAACTGCCGGGCAAAGGCGACGATTCGCGCGCCTATCCCCCTTTTATCCGCGGCGAAAGCGCCTACTTTATGAGCCTGAACCGCAATAAGCGCAGTCTGGCGCTGAACGTGAAAAGCGCCGCCGGTCGGCAAATCCTGCTTGAACTGGTCGAAAAAAGCGATGTGCTGGTGGAAAATTTCCGCCCCGGCACGATGGAAAAGCTGGGGTTGGGCTATGAGTCGCTGAAGGCGGTCAACCCCCGCCTGATTTACGCTGCCATCTCCGGCTTTGGGCAGAGCGGTCCATACCGCGACCGCCCGGCGTATGATGCAGTGGTGCAAGCCATGGGCGGCATCATGAGCATCACCGGGCAGACGGACGGCATTCCCACTCGCGTCGGTGCTTCCATCGGCGACATCACTGCCGGGCTGTTCGGCGCAGTGGGCATTCTGGCGGCGCTGATCCAGCGCGAGCGCAGCGGGGTAGGACAAATGGTGGATGTGGCGATGCTGGATTGTCAGGTGGCAATTTTGGAAAATGCCATTGCCCGTTATCTGGTCGGCGGCGAAGTTCCCAAGCCGCAGGGCAACCGTCACCCTTCGATTGTGCCGTTCGAGTCGTTTGAAACCGCCGACGGCTATCTGGTGGTGGCGGCGGGGAACGATGAACTGTGGCGCAGGCTCTGTGAGGCATTGGGCTTGAAAGCGCTGGCGGATGACCCGCGCTTTCTGACCAATGAATTGCGCAACCAGCATTATGAGGAGTTGCGCCCATTGCTGGCAGAGCGGATGAAAACACAGACAACCGACGCATGGCGCGCCGTTCTTGACCGGGCAGGTGTGCCGAATGGACCGATCAACACGGTGGCGCAGGTGGTGCAGGATGCGCAGGTGCTCGCCCGTCGGATGCTGGTGGAGGTGCAGCACCCAACCGCCGGCGCGGTCAAAATGGCGGGCGTGCCGATTAAGCTGAGCGAGACGCCGGGCGAGGTGCGCAGTGCGCCGCCGCTGCTGGGTCAGCATAGTGAAGAAATCCTCAGCGAGCTTCTCGGCTACAGCAGGGAGCAAATCGCCTGCTTGCGCCATCAGGGGGTGATTGGGTAGATAAATCACCGTTTCTTTTCGCTGGGTTAACGTTTCAAAAAGCTCTTTTGGGAAGGTACTGAAAAAGTCATATTTGGTGTATATCTATACGAAAAAGTGTGTTATTTTACCGCCTTATAAGGTGGAGAGTTTTGTTTTTCAAAACCCTCGTATAATAATGTCATCAATAATAGAACGGAGTGATGATGTCCCTTTTTCTCGATTCTGCTCAACCGGATGAGGTGCGTACCGCCATGCAGTGGGGCTGGGTGGCGGGCGTTACCACCAACCCGATCCTTCTGGCGAGGAGTGGTCTGCCGCCGGCGGAGGCGCTGGAGGCGCTGGCGCGGGCGGCTTCCGGCACGGTCTTTTATCAGCTCACTGCGCCGACGGTGGAGGGAATGCTGGAAGAAGCCCAGCGCGCCGGCGACATCTTGCAAGACCGCCTTGCCCTCAAAATCATGCCCACGCCGGCAGGTTTTGAGGTGGCGGCGCAGCTTTCCGATAACATTCCCGTTGCCATCACCGGCGTCTATAGCGCCGCCCAGGCGATGGTGGCAGAGGCGGCTGGTGCGGCTTACGTGATCTTCTACTACCACCGCGCCCTGGGACTGCTGGAAGATGTGCGCCGCTTCCTGCGCGAGCTGACCGGCGTGCTGGCAGAGAGCAAAACCGAACTCATCGCCGCCAGCGTCAAATCTGTCGAAGAGGCGGTAGAGGTGCGTATGGCGGGCGTTCAGCATCTCACCCTGCCGTTCAACGTCCTGCGGGCGTTGATGGATCACGAATTAAGCGCGCGTACGCTGGGGGAATTCAACCGCGAGGGAAGCGGACTTTCCGTATGAACCAGCCGTTGGAAAAACTGCGCAGGCACGCCCGCCAGCTTAAACGGGAGACCTGGGCGCTCTGGTTTGCCTATCGTGACCCGCGCCTGCCGTGGTATGCGCGTCTGTGGACGGCTTTTGTCGTCATCCACACTTTCAGCCCGATAGACCTGATTCCGGATTTTATCCCCGTGTTGGGCTATCTGGATGATCTGATCATTACACCGTTGGGAATTGCACTGGCGCTGAAAATGATCCCGCCGGAGGTGATGGAGGAAGCGCACCGCCGGGCGGACAACTTTATGGCGGAAGAAAAGCCGCACAACTGGCTTTATGCCTTGCCGGTGATTGCCATCTGGCTGCTGATCCTGCTGGCGCTTGGGCTGCTGCTGTGGCGGTTGTATGGAAAAACCTGAGGTGTCCGTCAAACAAGCAGAACTCTTACGAAAATGGTTTGGGGAAGGGATTGCCGTTTTTGTCCCTGCTCTTTGGTTTGCCGAAGTGAGTTCAGCCGTCCACAAGTTGTTGAGCTGGGGACAGATCAGTGCAGACGAAGCTGAACGCATCTTGGATGCGTGTTTGAACCTGCCTGTGCGCGTTCAAGCTGAAGATGCCCGTTTCTATCGCTGTGCTTTTGATTGGGCTTCCAGATTGGGACAGCATCCGGTGTATGATGCGCTGTATCTTGCCCTTGCTGACCGTCTGGATACGCAGTTTTATACTTCTGACCGAAAGCTGTATAATCGTTGTCAGGAGACCGGCGCAAGTTTTGTCAGCCTTGTGGAATGACAGGCGCTTAAAAATACCTCCTTAAGGCAGTGAGCAGCCGCAAAATGTAATGGCATGAAGGGAGGGCAGAGATGAAATCGCTGAACAGCATCTTGGCGGTCATTCTGGGCGGCGGGCGCGGGACGCGCCTGTATCCCCTGACCCAACAGCGCTCCAAACCGGCGGTGCCGATTGCCGCCAAATACCGCTTGATTGACATTCCCATCAGCAACTGCATCAATTCGGGCATTTACCGCGTGGCGGTGCTGACGCAGTTCAATTCGGTCTCACTGCACCGCCACATCACGCGCACCTATCAGTTTGATTCGTTCCATAGCGGCTGGGTGCAAATCTGGGCGGCAGAGCAGACGCTGGAAAGCGCCGACTGGTATCAGGGGACGGCGGACGCAGTGCGCAAGCAGCTTTTTGAGATCAAATCTGCCCGCGCCGAGGACATCCTGATTCTGGCAGGCGACCATCTCTACCGCATGGATTACGCCGCCATGGCGCGCTTTCACTGGGAACACGACGCCGACATCACCGTTGCCGTCCAGCCGGTTTCGGCGGCAGATACCGGACGTTTTGGCATCCTCAAGCGCGACGCCGCAGGGAGGATCACCGAGTTTGCCGAAAAGCCGCGCCAGCCGGAGGTGATCGAGCGGCTGGTCAGCCGTGATGATCCCGATCGTCCCTTTCTCGGTTCGATGGGCATTTATCTGTTCAAAGCGCCGGTGCTGTTTGAGCTGTTGCGCCAGCGCGAGTTTGAAGATTTCGGCTCGCATGTTATCCCCTTTGCCATCCAGCGCCACAGCGTCTTTGGCTTTGATTTTGACGGCTTTTGGGAAGATATCGGAACGATTCGCTCCTTCTACGAAACCAATTTGATGCTGACACTGCCCAATCCGCCCTTTAACTTTTTCGATCCGCAGAATCCGATTTACACCTCGCCGCGCTTCCTGCCCGGTTCGACCATTGAAAACAGCACCCTGGAAAATGTCCTGCTGGCAGAGGGCTGTTGTATTTCACGGGCGCACATTGAGCATTCTGTGATTGGCGTGCGCAGTCAGATTCGCGAAGGCGTGCGTATTGTGGATAGCGTGCTGATGGGCGCAGATTATTACGAAGGGGAAGTTGAACCGCACGCGCCGACTTCGATTAAGCTCGGCATCGGACGCGGCAGCCTGATTCAGGGCGCCATCATTGATAAAAACGCCCGCATCGGAGAGGGAGTTGTCATCCGTCCTTTTCCGCGCGGCACGGATAGAGACGGTGAGAACTGGTTTGTGCGCGATGGGATTGTGGTCATCCCGAAAAACGCTGTCCTGCCCGATGATACCCACATTGGACCGGATTTTTAGGAGAAGGGTAAACGAGAATGAACCGGGGACATGACGCCCGCAGCCTATCGCGCTGGAGGAAAAGGGATGCAAATTTCTTATACCATTGTGAGCTGTCCTCTGGGCAGGATGCTGGTCGCAGCGACCGAACGCGGCGTTTGCGCGGTCAGCTTTGGCGAGAAAGACGCTGATCTGGAGAAGGCTTTGCACGCCGAATATCCAAAAGCAGACATCCGGCGCGATGAGGAGCGGCTGGGAGAATGGGTGCAGGCATTACTGCGCCATCTGGCGGGCGAAACGCCGCAAATGGACCTGCCGCTGGATGTGCAGGCAACGGCGTTTCAACTGCGAGTCTGGGAGGAGCTGCGCCGCATCCCCTATGGCGAACGCCGCAGTTATGCGCAGATCGCCCGGTCACTGGGTCAGCCCAAAGCAGCGCGGGCGGTGGCGCGTGCCTGTGCCGCCAATCCGGCGGCAGTGATCATTCCCTGTCATCGTGTTCTGCGCAATGACGGCTCACTGGGCGGCTACCGCTGGGGGCTGGAGCGCAAGAAGGCGCTGCTGGAACGCGAAAGCGTCTCCGCAACTGCGGATGAGAACCTTACCTGACCTCATTGACCGGATAAGGCAGGCGTTCGCCGCGCAAACCCGCCAGCAGGTTCTCGGCTGCCATTTGCGCCATTTTTTCGCGTGTGGCGGTGCTGGCGCTGGCAATGTGCGGGGTGATGATCAGGTTGTCCAGTTCCAGCAGCGGGCTATCGAGCGGGATCGGCTCCGGGTCGGTCACATCCAGCGCGGCAGCGAAAATCTGTTTTTGCTTGAGCGCTTGATAAAGCGCCTGCGGGTCAACCACAGCGCCGCGCGCCGTGTTGATCAGCACCGCAGTTGGTTTCATCAAGGAAAATGCATGTGCATCCATCAGATGGCGGGTTTCCGGCGTGAGCGGGACATGCAGGGAGATGAAATCCGCTTCGCGCAGCAGGGTGTCTAAATCCACCGCCTGTACGTCTGCGTCTTCCGCTGCCTGAATCTGCGGGTCATAGAACAGCACGCGCATCCCGAATCCTCTGGCGCGCTTTGCCATTGCCTGCCCGATGCGCCCGTAGCCGACGATGCCCAGCGTGGCGTGATGCACATCCACGCCGAGCAGGAAGGTCGGTCCCCAGGTTTTCCACCCGCCGGCGCGCACGACCCGGTCGCCCTCGACGACTCGCCGTGCCGCTGCCATCAACAACGCAAAGGCCAGGTCGGCGGTCGCATCGGTCAGCACACCGGGGGTGTTGCCCACTGCGATGCCGCGCCGGGTGGCTTCGGGAACATCAATGTTATCGAAGCCGACGGCGTAATTGCTGATCACTTTCAACCCGCCGCCGGCAGAGTCCATGACTGCGGCGTCTATGCGGTCGGTCAGCAGGCTGAGGATGCCCTGCGCCCCGCGCACGCGTTCGAGCAATATTGGGCGCGGCGGAGGCAGTTCATCCTGCCAGACGTCCATCTCGCAGGCTTCACGGATGAGCTGCAGTCCGGCTTCGGGGATCAGGCGGGTGACAAAAACTCTGGGTTTGGACATGGCTTCCTCCAAAGGGAAAGTGGTTAACCGGCGCAGCGACAGCCTGTAAGGGGCAATTTCTGCCTCTGCAGCGGCTGAAAATGTCTATGGCTTGTCGGCAGTGATGTCCTGCTCTGGCGGCAGCGTCGTTTTGTCCGCTTCTACAACATGCCTTGGGAAATCAACCATCTCTTCCCAGCGGATAACAGGCATCGCCTGACCCGGCGGATACAGTTCTTTCAGGCTTTCTTCCAGGGCGGCATCGCGCAGTACCTGACGGGGCAGTTCCTGAAATTCGCGCGCCGCGCCGGTCAGAGAGTACCAGAGCGGTGAATGTAAAAAGCGGTAGATCAATCTGCCCAGCCGGCGCGAGTAGGTCACCATATCTTGCGGACCTAAAATGACAAACGCCAGAATCAAAATGAACAACAGCTCTAACGGTCCAACGTTGAAGATTTGCATAGCGGTCAGGAATCCTCAGGTTTTTGCCGGTCGGATGGTTCTTCATCGCCTTTGAGACCTTCTCGAAAGGCGCGGATACTTTTTCCCAACTCTTCGGCAACTTTGGAAATGCGCCCGACCCCGAAGACCAGCAAGATGATCACCAGGATAAGGAGTATCTCCAGGGGTCCTAATCTTCCAAACATACGATCCTCCATAAAAGGCATCCATGCAAGCGTGTTCGTGAGAACTACTAAAGCAAAAATGATTATAATCGAATTCGCGGATGAATGACCAGCTTATGCACAACAAAACGCTCGCGATGGCACGACTGCTGATTGCCCGTCTGGAACGCCTTTCGGTGGACTCGTATTGGGCGCATCAAGCCAGCGGACTGCGCCGTTCGCTGATGCGCTGTGTGGACGAGCTGGAGAAAATGCCGCCGCAGGCGGAGGAAAGCCATCGGCGTTTGGAGCGCCTGATGCGGCGCGGTTTTGACATTCTCGAACGGGCAGCGCGTGAGCTGGGCGATCCCGGACGATAAGCTGGACGTTTCCGCTCATGAACTGCGTGCGCCGCCGAAGCGGCGGCTGATGATGCGGATCACTTCTTCGGCGCTGGTCTCGATGGGTTTATCCGTCACGTCCACCATGCTGATGCCCAGCCGTTTGAAGAATTCCAGGGCGTATTGCACTTCCTCATACACCTTTTGCGGGCTGGTGTAATCGGAGAGCGCCGGGACGCCCAGATGGCGCTGGCGCTGCTGGCGCAGCATGGCAAGCTGTCCGGCTTCGATGGTCAGCCCGATCACCCGCTGTTTATCCAGCCTGTAGAACGCATCGGGCAAGTCAAGACCCGGCACAACCGGCACATTCGCCACTTTCCAACCCAGCACCGAGAGGTACAGGCTGAGCGGAGTCTTACCGGAGCGCGAGACACCGCTGATGACGATGTCCGCCTGATGCCAGTTCGCCGGGTCTTTGCCGTCATCATGCGCCATGGTGTATTCGATGGCAGTAACTCGGTCGAAGTAGGATTTTCTTAAGAGGCGGTACAGTCCGGGTTTCCCAAGCGGCTGCTGTCCCAGCTTTTCACTGAGATGGGTCAGCAGTGTTCCCATCAGGTCAATGGCGACGACTCCCCGGCGCTGAGCCTGTTCAACGAGATAGGCGCGCAAGCTTCCGTCCACCAGGGTGTGGACGACAACGGCGCTGCTCTCCCGAGCGCGGGCGATCAGCTCATCAATCTGCTCGCGCTCGCGCAGGTTGGGGAAAATTGCCACGCGCACATGCCCTTCGGGAAACTGTGCCAGCGCGGTATTGACCAGCAATTCGGCGCTGGCGCCGGTGCTGCCGGAGGCGATCAACAAAGTGTATACAGGCTGATTGGTGGCAGAAGGATTGTCCAATTCTTTACCTCAGTGGAAATACCCATCTTGGCGGTGTTTTCAACCTGCCGCCCCATCACTTTATATTATAGAGAGAATCGCCCGGGATGGGTATCGTTTTCAACTTGCCTGGTGCAATTTGTTTTTGTTTGTTTCGTATCCCAATTGACGTTAAAATACTGTGTGATGGAATCTCCTGTCCGTCCTGCGTGGTCGCCGATGACCCGGCTCATGGTCGTGCTGGTTTTGCTGACCGGGCTGGGCTTTCTGTTATACCGCTTTCGCGTGGCGATTGCACCGCTGGTGCTGGCACTCATTCTGGCGTTTGTGCTTTCGCCGCTGGTCAAACGGCTGCAAAACAGGCTGAAGATTTCCCGCCCGCTGGCGATTTTAATCATTTACCTGGCGCTCTTTCTGGCTTTTGCCGGACTGCTGGTGCTGATTATCCCGCTGGTGATTCGGGAGGCGCGTCAGTTTGGGGAAACCCTGCGCTTTACGCTGGTGCAGGCGCGCGAATTGCTCAACCAGCGCTTTGTGCTGGCTGGGCTTGAGATAGACGGCGCAGTATTGTGGGCGCGTCTCAATGGTGAATTGCAGGACTTGCTTCAGCCGCTTTTTATCACCACGCTGGATGTGGTGGTGCGCCTGTTTGAGTCCCTGATTTGGATTGTCTTCATCGTTATCGTCTCCATTTATTTGATCAAAGACAGCGAAGCGATTGTCGCATGGTTTGAGCGGCAGGTGCCGGCGGCATATCGGGCGGATTTCATTCGCCTGCGTGAGGAATTGAATACCATCTGGAGCGCTTTCTTTCGCGGTCAGTTGCTGCTTTCGCTGATTGTGACCTGCATCATCACGCTGGAGGCGCTGCTCATCGGTTTGCCCTATGCGCTGGTGATGGGTATTTTTGCCGGGTTAATGGAATTGATGCCCAGTCTGGGACATGGCATCTGGCTGGCGGCGGCAGTGCTGGTGGCTTTTTTTGCCGGTTCAAGCTGGCTGCCCATCCCAAACTGGGCGTTTGTGCTGGTGGTGCTGGGCTTTCATATCCTCTTTACCCAGTTTGACCTGAATTATCTCATCCCGCGCGTGATCGGGCGCAGCGTGCGCCTGCCGCCTTTGGTGGTGATCCTCGGAATCGTTGGCGGGGCGGCAGTGGCGGGCGTGCTGGGTGTCGTTCTGGCAGCGCCGACTATCGCCTCGCTGCGGGTGCTGCTGCGCTACATCTATGCGGAACTGCTCAATGAAGAACCTTTCACGCCAGACCTGACCCCTCCGCCGCTGCCGCCGCCGGATTTGCGCTGGTGGCAGAAACGGAGCGGGAAGAAAAAACTTGGTGGCAAACCTTAAAATGGTCCTGTCCGCACTTCAACGCTGTGATTGGGGAGAGAACCCCGCTCTGCAAACATATCATGATGTTGAGTGGGGCGTGCCGCTGCATGACGACCGCCTGCTGTTTGAGTTTCTCATCCTGGAAGGGGCGCAAGCCGGCTTGAGCTGGGTAACAATCTTAAAAAAGCGTCCGGCGTACCGTCAGGCGTTTGATGGGTTCGACCCGCTCAAGGTTGCCGCTTATGATGAACAGAAGATTGCTGACTTGCTGACCTATCCAGGCATTGTGCGCAATCGGCGCAAGATTGAAGCCGCCGTGCAAAACGCACGAGTCTTTTTACGTATTCAGGAGGAATACGGCAGTTTTGACGCCTTTCTCTGGCGTTTTGTGGACGGCAGACCGGTGCAGAACCGCTGGCAGAGGCTGGCAGAACTGCCGGCGCAGACCGAGACCTCGCGCGCGCTGAGCCGCGACCTGCAGCAGCGCGGCATGACTTTTGCCGGTGCAACCATTTGCTGCGCCTTCATGCAGGCGGTGGGAATGGTCAATGACCATCTGGTGAGTTGTTTTCGCCATGCGGAGGTGGCGCGCCTTGCCGAAGTATGAGCAGATTTACGCGGTGGTGCGGCAAATTCCGCCGGGCAAAGTAGCCACCTATGGGCAGGTGGCGGCGCTGGTGGGCGGTTGTTCGGCGCGTATGGTGGGCTATGCCATGGCGGCATTGCCGCAGAACAGCGATGTCCCCTGGCAGCGAGTGATTAACCACAAAGGAAAAATCAGCCCGCACGGGTTTGGCTATGGAAGCTGGCTGCAGCGGCAATTGCTGGAAGCCGAAGGGGTCAGTTTTGACGCGCAGGATCGCATTGACCTGCGGCAATTTGGCTGGCTGGGAGAAGTGGAGGGATCATGAAAAAAGGCTGGATCACGCTGGCTGGGTTGGCGGTGCTGCTGATGGCGTGTCAACCGGCACGGCTTTTTCAAGCCATCCGGGCGGCCCCGACGCCAACCCCTGTATTCACACCTGCCATTCCAGCGGAGCCGCCTCAGGAATTGCCCAATCTGACGGTAGGGGGCTACTCATGGGCTGTCTCTTACGAAGGCTGTCCATGGGGCGGGGCGGGAACGGTAAGGGCGGTGGTTTGGAACGACGGCGGGACGGCAAGCGGGGAGGTGGAAGTGGAGCTGAACGGCGTGCGGGTCACCCTGCCCGGCATACCCCCGGGGGGCAGCGCGGAGGCAGCGATGCGCTTTGACTCCGGACCGCTGGGCGGCGTTTCGCTGAAGATTGACCCCAATCACCGCATCCTCGAATCCAATGAGGAGGATAACGAATTCCACATCTCCTTCACCCCGCCGCCGCAGTGTGAGTAGATTGCTCGAAGGTGTGATAACAACTTGCCCGGCAGTATTTTGTATAGTACACTAGCTTCAGGAACAGTTTTAAAGAAGACAAGATTAGAGGTTATCATGGACGACCCTGCTCAAAGCACGCTGGAGTTCCCTTGTGAATTCCCCTTAAAGGTGATTGGAAAACATGAGAACGATTTTGAGGCGCTGGCGCTGGGGATCATCCGCCGCCATGTGCCGGACTTGAACCCTGATACCATCCGCAGGCGCACCAGCAGCGGCGGCAAATATCTTTCGGTGACGGTGGTGTTCACCGCTCAAAGCCGCGCTCAGGTGGACGCACTGTATATTGATCTCTCGCGCGAAAAGCGCGTGTTGTGGATTTTGTAGAGACGTTTGTTCTCACGCGGAGGATTGTGATGAAGCTGCCTGCTTTTGAGCTGGAACGGTATTTCGCCCGTTATGAATTCACCGCGCCCTATCTGCTCTGCTGTTCGGATTGCGAGAGCTTTTCGGTGCAGGAACTGCTGGGGCTGGAACCCGGCGCAGAAGAAGCGCTGCTTCAGCTTCGGCTGGGTTATACCGAATCATTGGGCGCTCCGCAACTGCGCCAGCAGATCGCCGCCTTGTATCAGGATGTTTCGCCGGATGAGATTCTGGTCCACAGCGGCGCTGAAGAAGCGATTTTTAACTTCATGAACGTCCTGCTCGAACCGGGCGACCACGTGATCGTCCATTCGCCCTGCTACCAGTCGCTCTACGAAGCGGCGGCGGCGCTGGGCTGCCAAGTGACGCGCTGGGTGGGCAGCCCGCAGCGCGGTTGGGCGCTTGACCTGGAAGACCTGAAAGCCTCCCTGAAACCTCATACCCGCCTGGTGATCATCAATCTGCCGCATAATCCGACCGGCTATCTGATGGAGCGGGAGATGTTCCTGGAACTGGTGGGGCTTTCGCAAAAATTTGGCTTTATTATCTTCTCCGATGAGGTCTATCGCCTGCTGGAATATGATCCAGTGGACCGCCTGCCGGCTCTTTGCGAGATGGATGAGCGCGGCGTTTCACTGGGGGTGATGTCAAAAAGTTTTGGGTTAGCCGGACTGCGCATCGGCTGGATCGCTACCCATAACCGCGAGCTGTATCGGCAACTGGCGGCGTTCAAGGATTACACCACCATCTGCAACAGCGCCCCTGCGGAGTTCTTTGCCATTCTGGCGCTGCAGCACCGCCAGCGCCTGCTGGAGCGCAACCGCCGCCTCATTCTGGAAAACCTGCGCGTGCTGAATGCCTTTTTTGCCCGCCATATCGAACATTTCCGCTGGCGGATGCCCAAAGCAGGTCCGATTGCCTTTCCACAGCTTTTGAACGAGGACGTGGCGCAGTACTGCCATCGTCTGGTGAGTGAGGCGGGTGTTTTACTGCTGCCGGGTACGCTGTACGCTCCCGGCTATAACCACTTCCGCATCGGCTTTGGGCGCAGGTCTCTGCCGCAGTGTGTCGAACATTGGGAGAACTGGATCATGGCAAGGCATTGATTCGCAGGGCGTTGGAACTGATTGCCTGTTTTTAGCGTTCTATCTGCTGATCTCTTACCTCGATCAGCGCACCAGATTGGGGTCGACAACATACTGCCACCAGTTACAGGCAATACCGAGATGCTCGCCCATGAAATGCGGCAGGTGCTTCAGCCACCAGCGGTGATGTTCGCGGATGTCGCCGTTGCCCCATTCGCGGCAGTCCACCACCCGCGCCGTCCCCTCATCAATTTTGGGAAACCTGTACCAGTTGTCACAGCGGCTCAAGACAGGGGTGTGGTTACCCCAGTCGTAGTCGCGCTGGCTGTTGGGGGCAAAATGAACGCTGCCCACTTCCGCCATGCCGGGAGCGATTTTGTCGTAGCGGATAAAACGCTTCCAGAGGTTGCGCTCTGCTGGTTGGCGGCGATAGACCTGTTCCATGATGGATTCAACCCGGTGACCAAAGGACTCCAGCATTTCGCCGACGCCGCGCTCGTAATTAAAACCCATGATGATAAAACGGCGATTGCAAGGGACAGCCGGCTCCAGCGGCGGAGCATTGCACCAGAAAGCATCTGAACCAACCATGCGCGATTCATAGAAACCGGAAAAGGGCGGTCCAAACAGCCATACCTCATCGTAGCGGCTGGCGTTGATGCCTTCGAGAATATGGAAGTTCTCTAGAATGAGCTGGTAATCTGCCTCGTCGGGCTGGTGGAAGCCGCTCTTGATTTTCCAATGTTGAACGTAGGCATCGCTGGTATAGACGAACCCATCTTTTTTAGCCGGCAGATAATTCAAATCGTGGCGTTCGACGATGAGATAATTTAAATAGCCATAGCTGCACTCGCGCAGGTCTTCAATATAACCATTCATCAATTCCTGCGGATCATTCCAGTTCAAGACTCTGGTCAACAGCTCACCGCCGGCGCTGGGAACGGTTGGGTTAAAGACCAGCACCAGCACCTTACACTCGACCGGCTCGGGGAGCAGTCCCGGCGGTATCGGCGGAACAGGCTGCGGGCGGGCGAAAAGACCAGCCAAAAAACGCTTCAGTTTTTCCCAAAAGTCCATTGTTGTCTCCCTCAATTTGGTTTCGGGCTTATGAGATGATTGTAGTGAAAATTTCATCAAAAGAAAAGAGGGCGGAGGGAGGGAAAAATCAAACAAAGCGGTCCCTCGCGCTTTGATATACTGCATACATGCTGGAGATTTCGCCTTTCATCCAGCTTCGCCCAGCCCGATGAACATGCTGCCTGCCAGCACGACCAAGACCCACAGCGGGAACGAAATACCCAGCGGCTTGCGCCAGAACAAGAAATCCACCAGCCAGGCAAAAGCCAGCGCTGCCAGCCAGAAGCGCCAGGCATGGCGAAAGGATGTACTCATTGGGAAGTCCCTCCCTTTTTACCAGCGAACGATCAGCGTCACCAGCCAGGAAGCAATGATGATCACCGCCAGCGCGGCGAAGAGGATTTTCTGCCAGCGCCGCGAACGTTCCTGCGGATTGACAGATGTCTTTTTGCGAATCGCTTTACCTGCCATATCTCAAAAACCTCTGACAGGGTGAAGTATATCACCTTTATTCTTTATAAGGTCAGTGGCTTGCCGGCGCGTTTGGGCAAGCTTCGGCAGTGCATTTGCGTTCGTCCAACGGTTGAGAATTTCTTACAAACTTCTTACGCAACAGTTCTTGACAGAAATGGGCATTTTGGTTAGGATAAACTTACCGAGCGGTCAGTAAGTAAAACTACTTAAAGTTAGGAGGAACGATGGACGACAAAACACGCAAACAAATTTTACTGGTGCTTTTTCTAGGGGTATTGATGGGGGCGCTGGATATTGCCATTGTTGCGCCTGCCCTGCCCTCAATTCAAAAGTTCTTTAACATTGGCGACCGCATTTTGACCTGGACATTCACCATATATGTATTGTTCAACCTGGTGGGTACGCCGCTCATGGCAAAGCTTTCGGACCGCTATGGACGCCGCACCATTTATATCCTGGATGTAGCGCTCTTTGCTGTTGGTTCGCTGATTGTCGCCCTCTCGCCTGCGGGCTTATTCGGCGTTTTGCTGGCAGGGCGCGCCTTACAAGGCTTTGGTGCGGGCGGCATCTTTCCAGTTGCCAGCGCAGTGGTCGGCGACACTTTCCCGCCTGAAAAACGCGGCAGTGCTTTGGGATTGATCGGCGCCGTTTTCGGGCTGGCTTTTCTGGTGGGTCCCATTCTTGGCGGAATCATCTTAAGCTTTGCCGGCTGGCAATGGTTATTCTTGATTAATATTCCTGTTGCGGCGGTGGTGATCGGCATGGGGCTTAGACAGCTCCCTGCTACTCGCCCTGCTGTTCGGCTTCCTTTTGACAGTGCCGGTATGGCAACACTCGGCGTGGCGCTGGCTGCTTTGGCGTTCGGCTTGAATCAAATGGATACTCAGAATTTCTTTCCAAGTTTGCTCTCGCTCAATGTTCTGCCTGCCTTGCTGGTCAGTATCATCCTGCTGTTCCTTTTTGGACGTGTGGAAAGAAAGGCGCAAGACCCGGTTGTCAACCTGAGCCTGTTCAAAAGCCGTCAAACTGTACTGGCGAGCATATTGTCCGCCGGTGCTGGGTTGGGTGAAGTCGGCATGGTCTTCATTCCCGCTTTGGCTGTAGCTGCTATGCCCAAAGTGGTTAACGAGCAAAACGCCAGTTATCTGTTGCTGCCGGTCGTGTTGGCAATGGCGATTGGCTCGCCGCTGGCGGGGCGGCTGCTGGATAAATTGGGCTCGAAAATGGTTGTCCTGGCGGGGACGGTCCTGCTTGCCGCAGGTATGCTCCTGTTGAGCGGCGGACTGGCTTATCTGCTTGGAGGCTTCATCGCTTCCGGGGTTATCATTGGATTAGGGCTTAGCTCTCTGCTGGGCGCGCCAATGCGCTACATCATGCTCAACGAAGCTTCTGCCGAAGAGCGCAGCGCTGCGCAGGGGATCATTACACTGTTTACCAGTATTGGGCAGATGGTCAGCAGCGCAGTGGTTGGCGCAGTGGCAGCTTCGATGGGCGGCGGCGTGCGGGGGTACACTTCTGCTTACCTGGTGATTGGTATCATTGCCGTTCTGATGGTGTTCCTGGCACTTGGGTTGAAAAATCAACAGCAGGAACGCGCTTCACAGGGACGTGTCCCATCTTCCGCAATTGCTGATTAAGGTAAAATTAACCTGATGAGCGCCTCCGAGACCGGCTTGCGCGAGCAAATTTTGAAAACCGCTATGCAACTGTTCATTCAGCAAGGCTACCGCGGGCTGGCGATGCGTCAAATCTCGGAGGCGCTGAACATCTCAAAAGCCGCATTGTATTACTACTTTCAAAATAAAGAAGAACTGTTTCTCGCTATTCTGAACAGTTATCTTGAAGAGATTGAAACTGCCATAGACGCCCTTGAAACGCAGACCGAATCCAGCACAGAACAAATCCGCCGTTTTGTGAAGATGGTGCTTGAGCAGCCGGCGGAGCAGCGCGCCATCATCCGCCTGGCGAGCCAGGAGATGACGCAGCTCAGTGCGGCTTCGCGCGAACAGTTCGGACGTATGTATCACGAAAAATTCATCGGAAAGTTAAAGGCGCTTCTCCAAAGAGGGATGCAGCGGGGAGAACTTTATGCCCTAAACGCTGAAACTGCCACTTGGGCTTTGTTGGGCATCATGTATCCGTACTTTTACCCGGTTCATAGCGGCAGCCGTCCAATTGCGCCCGAAACGATCGAAGAGCTTATCCATATTTACCTGCATGGTTTGAGCAAACCGCCCGGCGCTTGAAATATTTGTGTTGCTCTTATGCAAAATAGATGTTCGTTGAACGGTATGGCGCACAGGAGAAACCGCTTTGTTTTTCTCTCAGGCTTTCAGATATAAAAACCGGGTGCGCACCGCACATGCACACCCGGGGATCAAGGGGGAATTTGCCCGGCGCGGGGATGGTCAGAGGCTGTGCCCTCTTTCCAGGCGGCGCAGGACAAAAGGAGAGGAGGACTGTGTATTGCGGATCGCGGTCACCCAGCCGATGGCGCGCAGGCTCCAGCCGCGCAGATGCGCAAGGTAGAAATGCACATCGTGCTGAGCGGCTTTTCGTGAACGGCTCGTTCGGTTGAGCAGGGAGCGCCGCAGGTCAGCCGCAGTGCTGCCGGGAAAGCTGGTATAACCGTGTCCGATCGTCTCTAGAATGTGCGAATCGCTTCCGCCCACCGCTGCAAGGTTCAGCTCTTGCGCCAGTTCGAGCGCCATATCGTTCGTATGAGGGAAAATTAAGCCGTAATTGAATGTCTCAATGCCGATCAGCGCATCAGCAACGCCGGGAACCTCAAGCGCCTGACGAATATCATCGCCTTTAATGCTGTTGGTGCCGGCAGCGTAAGGATGCGCCGCTACACAAATGCCGCCCTGTTGGCGCACTCGCAGAGCGGTTTCCGCCAGCGGCAGCCCGGCGGGAATGGTTTCCTGAATAAAATACGCCAGCAGATGCCCTGCCTTGGTGCTGATTTCTTCGCCGGGGATGACCTGAATGCCGTAGCGCGGCGCCAGCCGCAGGGCTTCTTTTGCTCCGGCGGTTTCGTTGTGATCGGTGATAGCGATGACATCCAGCCCGGCATGGTATGCTGCCTGCTGCAGAACCGCCTCAACTGTGCAGGTGCCGTCATAGCTGTAAGTGGTGTGAACATGCAAATCTGCTTTACCCATAGAAAATGTATCCTTGAGGTTTCTTAGTTTCGTTAGGCTGATGGTACCTCAAGGAGATTAAGCGTCCGTAAAGGGCGATTAAAGATTTGGTTTAGATTTGGTTAGAAAGCGGCTAATGTTCTTCCGTTTTTGGGGGTGGACTGTCTATCTTGCCGCGTCGAAGATGCAGGATGAGCCAGCCTGCCAGCGCCGGCAGAGCAAACGCCAGCGCCGCCCAGCTATCTGCCCGCAGCCCCAGCCAGCGCAGGGTCGGGTCGGTGCGCAGGAGTGAGAAGAGAAAGGTATGCGTCATCAGCGCCAGCAGGGTCAGGCAGGCTTTTTCGCCGGCAAGGATAGCAGGCTCAGGAGGCAGGCGCAGTTCCAGTGCACCGTACATCAGCGCCAGCGTGAGCGCCGCCAGCACTTGCAGAGGCAGACGGCGCGCCACTACTCCTGTTTCATCTGCCGCCGGCAATCCCCACCAGGCGCCTTGTGTATGGATGCCATAAGCACAGCCCGCCGTCCAGCACGCCAGCCAGACCAGAATGGTGAACGGCGGGAGCAGCGGCGTCAGCCCATCCGCCAGCACAACCAGCCGCTCGCCGCTGGCACGGGCGATCACCGGCAAAGCCAGCAGCGCCCCTGCCAGCGCCCCGGGCCAGTACAGCCCTCCCAGCCAGAGCTGCGGCGCTTCCAAAAGATGCTGGCGGTAGTAGGCGAAATGGAGCAGGACATACCCCAGCCGCGCTCCCAGCAGCCCGCCCAGCAAGAGCACCAATCCCTGCCGCGCCCGCCGCGCCGCCAGAGCGGGCAGTGCTGTCTGGATCACCTGCCACAGCCCCAGCGCCGCGCCCAGCCCAACCAAAACGGCATAACGGTTCATGTATTCAACGCTTGTTTACTTTTCTATCCCACCAGTCCCACGCCGATCAAGCGCCCGATGCCAAAAGTGATTGCCGCCGCCGCCAATCCAAAGATAACCATGCGCAAACCGGAGTACAGCACCGGACGCCCGGTCATCAGCGTGCTGGCAGCGCCAAGCAGAAACAGCCCCAGTGCGCTCATCACAATACTGACGATGACGGCGGTCATCCCGCTTAGAAAGGTGAAAGCAATCACCGGGATAACTGCCCCTATCGAGAACAGGATAAACGAGGTGATCGCCGCTTCCCAGGCAGAACCGCCCAGTTCCTTGGGGTCAACGCCCAGCTCTTCGCGCGCCAATGTGTCTAAGGCGCTTTCGCTGTTGGCGATGATCTGCGAGGCAAGCAGGCGCGCCTGTTCCGGCTTCAGTCCGCGCGCTTCGTAAATCAACGCCAGTTCCAGTTCTTCCTCTTGCGGGGTGACGGCGATTTCTTCGGCTTCGATGGCGATTTGATGTTCATACAACTCACGCGAACTTTGCACTGAGAGCCATTCACCCAGCGCCATTGAGATGGACCCCGCCAGCATTCCTGCCAGCCCGGCGATCAGGATGGAGCGGTTGTCCAGCGCCGCGCCTGCCACGCCCATCACCAGGCTGAGGTTGGAGACCAGCCCATCGTTGGCGCCCAGCACGGCAGCGCGCAATGCGTTTCCGCCCACTGAACGGTGCCGCCCTTCCAGCGCCGCCAGCGCCCCGCCTTCAAAACCGCCGCTGGTACGGGTAATCTGCTGAATCAGCCGGGCGTGCGATTGTTCGTCCGCCTGCATTTTTTGAGCGCCCGCTTCGCGGCTGTAATCGCCGCTGCCGCGGTCTTCCATCGCTTTCATGCCAGGCAAGACCATTTCTGCGCCAAAGCGCCGTCCCAGCCAGGCAAGAATGCGTGCCCGCCAGTGCGGGCGGAATTGCGGCACCGTGCCGCCGAGTTCTTGGATACGCGCCGCCCAGTGTGCGGCATGACCCCGCTCGGCGTCCGCCATGCGGCGGTACACATCGGCGATACGTTCGTCCTTTTCAACCTCGCTTAAGACCTGATACAGCATGGCGCTGTTCAGTTCATCATTCCAAAAGGCAAGGTAACGTTTCAGTTTGTCTTCATTCATAAAACAACAAGCCCTCCAATGAGCTGCAATTCGGTTTTTTTGTCTGCCGCTATGACGGCAAAATCGGATAGGTGCTGCCGCCAAAAGGAAAGACCAGCACATTCGCCTGTGCCGGAAAACGGCGGCGGGCGCGCTGTAAGCCCTCTTCGACGGTATTCACAAAGGTTACAAAAGGTAAGCGCTCATGGATTTCCTGCGGGATGGTCGGGGCGTAGAGCAGTAAATCGGCATGGCGCATGGCTTGCAGGGCAAAGTAGAGGAAAAAGCGGTCTTCCTCGCCCATGCCTTTGAGCTTCAGGCGCGGCACGCGCGGCAGCAGCAGCGGCGCCAGCAGTTTCAGCATTCTGCGCCCGACCGGCAGCTTGCGGTTCGCCAGTCCAAACACGCCCACACCTTCATCCGCTTTGACCAGCGCGAGCATCACTCCGCCGGGTTTGACGGCGCGGATGGTGTTTGCCAGCGCTTTAACGCCCTGCCGCAGGTCCTGATCCATTGGGTGCGAATCGGTGATGACCACATCCGCCGGCGCAGGAACCCTGACGCCGTAGATGGCAGCGCTGACTTCGGCGCCGGCGCGGTGAGCGGCAATTGGGTCGCCGCTGACCACGCGTACCACCTCCAGCGCGCTGTTCAATACGGCATTGACGATGAACACCGGCGGCTTGAGCATTCGTCCGCATTCTTCCAGGTCCATGCGCATCGGGTTGCGGTCGATCGGTTGACCGACCATGTTGAAGGTTTCGGGGGTGCAGTTCAGGGCGTGGTTGTGGGCAATCGTCTGGCGTGCCGCTACGCCGGGGAACAGATTTTTATAGCCGCCGCCAAAGCTGGCGATAATATGCGGCTCAATACAGCCAATCGAGATGACCAGATCGGCTTCTGCCACTGTCTTATTCAGCAGTACCGGCGTCCCGCGCGAACTGACGCCCAGATTCGCCAGTCGTGCCGGGTCATCGCAATCCGGCGATTCCCAGTTCATCTGGCTCAACCAGTTCCCGTCCAGACGCCGCGCCAGTTCTTCGGCGTCCATCGGGCGGTGTACGCCCAGCGCCGGCACTACCGTCACCTGGGAAAGTGCCACCCCGGCGCGCTGTAATTCTTCCACCACCGCCGGCAGGATTTTGGCGACCGGCGTCGGACGGCTGCCGTCGTCCACCACCAGCGCAATCTTCATACCCGCTTTTGCCAGATGAGAGAGCGGCGCCATGCTGATCGGCGAAGCCAGACTGCGCCGCGCTTCTTCCAGCGTATCCGCCGCGGCGGGCAGGGCAGAAGGCTCCAGGCGCGTCACCTGCCATTCCGCCGGCAGGTCCATCGTTAACTCTTTTTTTCCCCAAGGAAGCGATACAGATTGTAGGTTCACATTTCACCTCGTTTTTTGAACGAAAAGGACTTTGGGTTAATTTTACCCCCAACTGCCGATTAAAACGCCAAACGCCAGGGTGAGGGGGGCACCCAAGCGTTTGACTGCGCTTAATATACCAGCCTTCTCAAAAAAATGCAAGGGGTGAGGGATGATTTTAATCTTAAAATTTTTGTGAAGATTGTCATACAATCTGCTTAAAAGCTATCTGTTTGAACGAGTCTGGCGCGATATTTTACAAAGAGTTGCCAATTCGTAAAAGGCATTGTATGATTTTAAGACCTGTCTGTTTGCATGGTGCGTCTAAAGAAGGATAACAGCGGAGGATCGAAAATTGAACCGGGAGGGGTGATATTTTGGATCATACGAACTCGATACTTTTGAGCGCGCTGACCGTTGCTACTCGTCTCTTGCGCTGCAATGATTGGTGTAACGAGATTGAGGAAATCTTCGCTACATTGGGACAAGCCGCCGCAGTCAGCCGGGTCTATCTCTTCGAGAATCATGTTGCTGCTGATGGCGCCCTGTTGACCAGCCAGCGGTATGAATGGGCGGCGGAGGGCGTTGAACCGCAGATTAACCTTCCGGAATTACAGAACTTCCCGCTTGTTCAAGGAGGTTTTGGACGCTGGGTGGATATCTTGGAAGGAAACCGCCCAGTCTGTGGTCATGTGAGGGATTTTCCGCTCCCCGAACAAGCAGTGCTTGAGGCTCAGGGGATTCTTTCCATCCTTGTTGTGCCGGTGTTCGTAGAGGAGCAATGGTGGGGATTTATCGGCTTCGATGAATGTTTTGTCGAACGGGAGTGGAATCCTGCCGAGATCAACGCCCTGCAAATGACAGCGGAAGCGCTGGGGGCGGCTATCGAGCGGCAGCGGCGCGAACAACAGACCAATGCAGTCGTTGCGCTTGGCAATGCTTTGGGCAGCGTTGGGAGCAGCGTTGAAATGCCAGCCGTCATCTTGGAGCAAGTGCTAAAACTGCTGGATGGAGACGGCGCAGCGCTTGCTTTGTATGAACCGTATAACGAGGATACGGTGGTTTTGTTTGGGCGCGGCGTTTGGGAGCAATGGAACGGTAAACGATTGAAAATTCCTGCCAGTTTTTTGCAAAAAGCGCAGCTTGATAACCGTTTGCTGGAGCAGCTGCAACTGCCAAATCCATGCCGCTCAGTTGCCTGCGTTCCTTTGCGAAGTGAAGGAACGCTGATCGGCGTTTTGTGGCTGGGACGGTGTACCTCGCCAACGCAAAGCGTTTTCTCAATCACTACCGATGAGATTAAATTAATGCAGGCTTTAGCCAATGTTGCCGCTAGCGCTATCGTTCGCTCCCGACTGCATGAACGCTTGCAAGAAAAAATCAAATGGTTAGAGATGGTTCATCAGCTTGATATCGCCATTGGTTCGTTGATGGATTTACGCCCTACGCTCAATTTGCTGGTGTCACAAGTCCTGCTCTATCTGAAGGCGGACGCCGCAGCGGTGGCGCTTTTTAATCCAGCCCTGAACCATCTGGAGTTCGTCGCTGCACAAGGTTTGATGAACAATGTCGTTGGACGGCTTTTTCTTAAGTTGGGGCAGAGCCTGGCAGGGCAGATTGCGCTTTCCCAAAAAATGTTGTATGTGGCAGACCTGCGCCAGATGACAGAGGAAGCGTTAGGTTCTGTCTTACGTGCTGAGGGTTTCATCACCTACTTTGGCTTTCCCTTGATTGCCAAAGGAGAACTTAAAGGCGTGTTGGAAATTCTTTACAAATCGCCGTTGGATCACGTGGGCCCCGATTGGCTGGACTTTTGCCAATTGCTGGCAGAACAAGCAGCCATTGCCATTGAGAATGCACAGTTGTTTGAAAAACTCCAGCGCTCCAATCTGGAGCTTTCGTTTTTGCATGACCAGATGATCGAGCTGCTGGCGCGGGCTTTGGAATTGCGCGATCGCGAAACTGAAGGGCATTCCCAGCGCGTGACGATGTTGACTTTACAACTGGCTAAAGCACTGCAGGTTCCGGAGGATGAACTGGTGCACATCCGCCGCGGTGCCATCCTGCACGACATTGGCAAAATGGGCGTTCCTGACTCTGTTCTGCTTAAGCCGACCAGCCTAGATGAAGCGGAAAGATCCGTCATACGCCAGCATCCGCAATATGCTTTGCATTTGCTTGCGCCAATTTTGCCTCTGCGCAGGGCGCTGGATATTCCTTACTGCCATCATGAAAGATGGGATGGAAGCGGTTACCCGCGAGGGCTGAAAGGAGAAGAGATTCCGCTGTCGGCGCGCATCTTTGCGGTGGTGGATGTTTGGGATGCGCTGAATTCTGACCGCCCTTATCGCCCCGCTTGGAAACGGGAGCAAGTCATTGCGTATCTTCGTCAGGAATCAGGCAGACAGTTTGACCCGCGGGTGGTAGAAGCTTTCCTGCGGCTGGTGGATGAGGGCTTGGTTCCGCCTGCAGAATAAATCTGCGCTCGTCATGAACGATAAGTGAAAGATAATGCCCATGTGGTACAGCCTTGAAGTCGTACTTCAACCATTGAAGCCAGCGGACATATTTGGTGTAAAATGCTTGCCCGGCTCTCCCTCGCTTTGACCAGGCACACGCGCGGCTGGATGGCGCTGGTTTGCCTGGCGCTGGCGGCGCTTTTTTATACGCTCATCCTGCCCCCTGCGCAGGCGGAGATTGCCGCGGCTTCCGGCGGGGGTGCAGCGCTGTTCGATTTGCAGTACTTCTATACTCCCCAGCAGGCTTATGCCATGCTGGGCGCTTTGGGCGCATCAGGGCGTGCCCGTTACCGCGCCTTTGCGCTGGGCGAGGATATCCTGTTTCCCCTTGTCTATAACGCCGGGCTGTGTTTTTCGCTTGCCTGGCTGATGCGCAGAGGCTTTGCCCCAAGCCACGCGCTCCAGCGGGCGAATCTTCTGCCGTTGGGTTCGCTGGCGTTCGACTGGCTGGAAAACGCTGCCGTTGTCGTAATGCTCGCCCGCTATCCGGCGCCGCCCGGTCTGGTTGCCTGGCTGGCGGCGGCGTTCACCATGCTCAAGTGGACGCTGGTCGGCGCCTGCGTTTTGCTGCTGCTGATTGCACTGGCAGCAGCGGCGAAAAAGAGAGAAGATTAAAGTTTCTCTCCTATCGTAGCTGAAAGGTTGGTTTCGGGTTATGATTAATGTGTTAGGCTGGCTGCAGCCAGCCGTATCTCTTTTCTCAGGACGGTGCACATGGAAATTGCAGCCCCAAAGGTAGAGCCTCTTCTTCTGCGTAAGCGCGCTACGCGCGGGGAGCGCTGGGCGTGGTATCTGTACGATTTTGGCAATTCGGCATACGCCGCGGTGGTCACGCTGGCAGTTTATTCTGCTTATTTCAAACAGCAGGTGGTCGGCGGCGCGGAGGGTTCGCGGCTGTGGGGGATTTCGGTCGGGATTGCCATGCTGGTCGTGGCGCTGCTTTCGCCGGTGCTGGGCGCACTGGCGGATTTTTCTGCCAGTAAAAAGCGCTTCCTGTTGGGTTTCACGGCGCTCTCGGTGACCTTCACCGCGCTGTTGTTTTTTGTCCAAAAGGGCGATATTCTGATGGGCATGTTGTTCTTCATTCTGGCGGAGATCGGCTACCGCGGCGCGCAGGTGTTCTACGACGCTCTTCTGCCGGATGTGGCTTCAGAAGAAGAGATGAGCAAGGTTTCCGGCAACGGCTGGGCGCTTGGGTCGCTGGGCGGCATTGTCTGCCTCTTGGTGGTGCTGGGACTGATTCTGACCGTAAAGGGCGACTTCGTGGTACGGCTTTCTTTTATCATCACGGCGATATTTTACGCTGGCTTTGCCCTGCCAACTTTCCTGAAAATCCGCGAGAAATTGCAGGCACAGCCCCTGCCGGCCGGCGAAAGTTATCTCACCATTCCCTTTCGCCGCCTGAAACAAACCTTTCAAGCCAGCCGCCAGTACAAAGAGTTCCTCAAGTTTGTGGTGGCTTTCCTCATCTACAATGACGGAATCATGATGGTGATGGACTTTGCCGCCATCATCGGGGCGGTGCTGTTCGGGATGACCCAGCAGCAGTTGATTATTTTCATGATACTGGTGCAAATGACCAGCGTTGGCGGGGCATATGTGTTCGGTCAGGCTGCTCATCGCTGGGGGAGCAAGGTTTCACTGATCATCTCTTTGGTGATGATGACGGTCACCGTCAGCGGCTTGTTCATCGTCGATTCGCTGGCGTTCTTTAACATTTTGGGAGCGCTGGCAGGATTTGCCTTGACCGGTGTGCAGTCCGTCAGCCGCACGATGGTCAGCCAGATGGCGCCGCCCGACAAGGTGACGGAATTTTATGGCTTCTTCTCGGTGGCAGGGCGCACCTCATCCTTCATTGGACCTACCCTCTATGGGATGCTGGCTGCCAGCACTGCGCACTGGTATGTCCGTCAGGGGTATGATGTGCATCTGGCAGAACAGCTCGGCTTGCGGGTTTCAGTGGTTTCGATCATCGCCTTTCTGGTCGTGGGGCTGATCGTTTTGCTGTTTGTGCGGCAGAAGCGCCACCTGGCAATCCTGCAATCGGAGGGACCGGCGGCGTGACGGGGAATGCAATCCCTATCCGCTACCCGCGCCGGCGGCTGGTGCGCGGTTTGTTACGGCTGGGGATACGGCTGGCGTTTCCGCTGTTTGCGGAGATTGACGTGCAGGGGCAGGAAAACCTGCCCGGCGAGGGTCCGCTGCTCATCGTTGGCAACCATTTTCATTTTCTTGACCCGGTGGCGGTGATTCTGGCGACGCGCTGGCATCTGGAATTTATCGGCGGGGTGCGCCGTCCGGGCGCTCCCGCAACGGTGAGCTGGTTTGCGGATGTCTGGGGGGTGCTTCCGGCTTATCGCGGTTCGGTGGCGCGCAGCACGCTGCTGGCAGCCAAAGCGGTTCTGGCGCAGGGCGGGGTGATGGTGATCTTTCCGGAGGGTGGGAGCTGGGCAAGCGTCCTGCGTCCGCCCCGTCCCGGTGCGGCGTTTGTAGCAACCACCGTCAAAGCCCCCATCTTGCCGGTTGGGCTGGATGGGATGACGGAGGTTTTTCCAATGTTCCGGCAAGGCAAACGCGCCCGCGTTACCATACGCTTTGGGCAGCCCTTTGGTCCGTTCTATGTTTCCGAAAGCGGCGAAAGCGACCGTCAGCGGCTGGAGGAACTGGGGCATGTGATGATGCGCCGTGTGGCGGAACTGATTCCGCCTGAACGACGCGGCTTCTATTCAGATGATCCTGCCATCCGCGCCGCCGCCAAAGGGACAGAAATGTATCCTTGGGCAGATAAGCCGGAAGGATAACGTTGACAGCGTTCAAACGGCGGCAGGGGGAGGGGAGCTTTCCTCAGCTGCCGACGCAGTTTCAAACGCCGCCAGCAGTCGGTCAAGGTACGCTTGCTGCGGCGGCGGGACCAACGTCTGCCGGAGCAGGCGTTCCATCTCCACGCCGCAATCTACAAAGGTGCGAATGTAACCGCCGGGTTCGGCAAGGCGCAGTGCCCGCTGGATAATTTCCTGAGCGCGGCTGGTCTCGCCCATGATGTTCAGCCCCAGCGCATGCAGCGCCAGCAGTTCGATCAGGCTATGCGTGTGACCAAGCAGCCCGGCAGCCTGTGCCAGATCAGCCAGCGGCTGGATGATGGCTTTTGCCTGACCGCGCGCCAACATGACTTGTCCCCAGGCGGCGCCTTCCAGTTCACGCTGGATAACCGTAACCTGTTTGCGCTCTGCCCAAACAGTTTCCGCCCAGCTCGCCGCCATTTCCGCTCGTCCGATCATTGCCCAGACGCGCGCTTGCAGTGCGCGCACGCTGGCAACAGTCAGCAGGGATTCGATATGCTCGCGCAGATAGCGCCCCGCCTGATAGTTCAGGCGTGTGGCTTCCTCTGTATTTCCCTGCCCAGCCCGAATTAAGGCTTGAAGCGCCAGCGCGCTCGCCAGTGTATCGGCGCATTCGCAGCGTTCACCGGCGCGCAAGGCTTTCTGCAGCCAGCTTTCTGCTGTTCTCAGATCGTTCCATTCGTAAGCCAGCCTTGCCAAACAGTTGTAGATGATTCCTGTGGCGGGGATTTCTCCGTCGAGAGGCTCGGCGGCTTGCAAGGCGCGCTGGAAGATTGCTTCCGCATCTTGCAGCCGCGCCCGCATCATTAAGTTTTCGCCGAGCAGGCGGAGTGCTGCCAGTTGCAGCGAAAAATCGCCCGTCTCTGCGGCGATCTCGCAGGCTTGTTCATACAATCCAGCGGCGGCTTCCAGATCATCCTGACTTTCCTGCGCCTTGCCCAGCGCCAGCGTCACCAAGCCGCGCAGCAGACCGGCATCTGTCGGAAGCAGGTGGAGCGCCTGCTCTGCCAGCGGGGTGACGGCAGCCGCGCCGCGCGGGCTGGCGGCAAGGGCGCTCAAGGCAGCAACTTCGCCCTGAATATCGGCGCTCTGCGCCGGGGCAAAGCAGACGGCATCCTGTGCGGTCGAGTTGGCTTCTTCTACACGTGCAGTGGTCAGCAGTCCCCAGGCGCGGATCAGGCACAAGCGCGGGCGGGCGCAAGCCAATTCTCCGGGCAGCGCCTGTATCCAGTCCAAGAGGATGTCGTTTTCGGCAGGGTAGAGCGCCTTGCCGGCAAAACGTTCGATCAGCGTAATGGCGCGCCGGTAATCGGAGGCGGCAAGACTGTGTTCAATCGCTTCTGCCAGAAATCCGTTCGCCTCAAACCATGCGCTGGCGCGGCGGTGCAGCGCGGCGACGCCGCCCTCCAGCTTTTCGGCTTCTTCTACCAGATGGCTGCGCAGTAACTCGCTAAACAGCGGCTGATAGCGATACCAGCGCCCCTCTTCATCCAGCGGCGCAAGAAATAAATCCTGTTCTGCCAGCTCTGCCAGTAGCCCGGCGCTGTCTTGCTCTCCGGTAACGACATCGCACAGCTCGCCGGTCAGTTGCTTCAGGATCGAGGTTTGCACTAGAAAATGAGCAAGAATTTGCGGCTGACAGTGCAGGGCTTCATCCAACAAATTTTCGACCAATGGCGGGCTGATAGCAAAACTGGTGATCCGTTCAACCGGGCGGTTGGACTGCTGCAGGATGACTGCATTCAGACGCACGGCGGCTGCCAGACCACCCGCCTGAGTGACCAAAGATGCCAGAGCATTTTCCGAAAGCTCATATTTCGTGGATTGGCGCAGATAGGCTGCGGTTTCTTCCGCTGTAAAGCGCAAGTCCTCGCTGCCGAGTTCCACAAGCTGGCCGCGTCCCCGCCAGCGTAATAGCGGCAGCGGCGGCTGTGTGCGGGCGGTCAGCACCCAGCGAAGTGTATCGGGTGTGCGGTCCAGCAGGGAAACAAGCAGCTCATGTATTCGCGGATTGGTGATGAGGTGATAATCTTCCAGCACGAAGACAATCCGCTGATGGCTGGCTGCCAAATCGTTGATCAACAACGCCAGAATCTCCTCCAGCGGCGGAGTGAAACCAGGAACAAACGGCGCCGAAAGCAGCGCCGTGCCCGCTTTTCCCAAAGCAGGGTCGAAGGTTTGCAAAGCGGCGATAACATGCAGCAAAAAGCGGCGCGGGGAGTTATCCTGTTTTTCCAGCGAAAGCCAGCAGAACTGCCAGCCGTTGGGTGCTTTCTTCCTCTGGTGGAGGGCGATCCATTCGCTGAGCAGGGTGGTTTTACCGCTGCCGGCAGGCGCTGAAAGCAGGATCAGGTGCCGACCCGGCTGTAAGCCCTCGTCCAGCCGTTGAAAGAGGCGCGGCCGCGGCAGACGCGCCGGATGCGCTGGCGGGATACAATATTGTGCGGAAAACTCCGCAGCATTCATAGTATTTTTGTATCATAACTGCTGCTTTCTGACAACTGAAAAACGAGATGTATGAGAGTGTTGAAAAAGTCATATATGGCGCATATCTATACGAAAAATAGGCTATTCTACCGCCATATATAGGGAGTGTGTTTGTTTTTCAACACCCTCAGATGTATAGTATAAGTATATTCAAGCACATCCTTATTTTTCCAGATTGAGATGGAACGGCGAAAGGTTGGCAAAATGAAGCTGAGAGTGACGGTTTGCGAACTGCGCGATGACCCTGCCGGGCTGGCGGAGGATTGGGAGCGGCTGGCGGCGCATGTGCGGGCAGAAGCCAGCGGGCTGGTGCTTTTGCCCGAAATGGCGTTCTATACCTGGTTCGCCCGCTCGCTGCCATTTGACCCGGCGGTCTGGCAGGCGGCAGCTGCGGCGCATGATCAATGGCAGGAGCGGCTGAATGAGCTTGCTCCGGCAGTGGTGCTGGGGGCGCGCCCGCTGCAATACGGCGGGCGCCGGCTGAACGAAGGCTTCCTCTGGTCAGCGGCAGAGGGCTACCGCGCCGTTCATCACAAGTATTACCTGCCGAATGAAGCAGGATACTGGGAAGCTTCATGGTATCAGCGCGGTGAGGGCGATTTTTCGCCCGTCGCGGCTGGCGGGATTTCCATCGGATTTCTGATTTGCACCGAGCTGTGGTTTCTGGAGCGGGCGAGGGGGTACGGCAGGCAGGGAGTTCATCTGCTGGTCAATCCGCGCACCACCGGCTGTGAGTCGGTGGACAGATGGCTGGTCGGCGGACGGGCGGCGGCGGTGGTTTCCGGGGCGTTTACGCTTTCCTCCAATCGGGTCAGCCCGCCGGGCGGGAAGGAATTTGGCGGACAGGGTTTTGTGATTGACCCGGATGGGCAGGTGCTGGGTGTGACTTCCCGTCAGTGCCCGTTTGTTACGGTGGAAATAGACCTCCTTCAGGCAGAGGCGGCAAAAAAGACGTACCCGCGCTACGTGAGCGAATAAGAACGATCATGCCGAAAAAGCGGTACAATTTTCCCGGAAGCTTTGCTTCCAGAGGTTTGGGTTCGCTGGTTCATCTTGGCGATTGGAGGTTGGGAAATGAACCTGCCGATCAATCAGATTCTCCGTGGCGATTGTGTGGAAATCTTAAACGCGTTTCCGCAAAAATCCATTGATTTGATTTTTGCGGACCCACCTTACAACCTGCAATTGCAGAATCAGCTTCATCGTCCCAATATGACCAGAGTGGACGCAGTAGATGATGATTGGGATAAATTTGCTTCGTTTGAGGCATATGACGAATTCACCCGGCAGTGGCTGGCTGCCTGCCGGCGCGTCTTAAAACCAACAGGCACGATCTGGGTCATCGGCTCTTATCACAATATTTTTCGCGTTGGAACCATTTTGCAAAACCTGGGGTTTTGGATTTTGAACGACATCGTCTGGATAAAAACAAACCCGATGCCGAATTTTCAAGGGGTTCGCTTTACCAATGCCCATGAAACGCTCATCTGGGCAAGCACCGGCAAAAAGGCGAAGTACACCTTCCATTATCAAGCCATGAAAGGTTTGAATGATGACAAGCAGATGCGTTCCGATTGGTGGTTGTTACCTTTGGCAACAGGCTCAGAAAGGGTTAAAGACGAGAATGGAGAGAAAGCGCATTCGACACAAAAGCCGGAAGCTCTGCTCTATCGGATCATCCTTGCTGCAAGCAACCCCGGCGATGTCGTTCTCGACCCGTTTTTTGGCAGCGGCACAACCGGGGTTGTCGCCAAACGGCTTCACCGAAACTGGATCGGCATCGAGAAGGAAGCAAGATACATTTCGATTGCGCAGAGGCGGATTGACGCTGTTCAGGCGGAATCGTTTGACCCGCAGGTTTTTGATGTGCGCAGCAAGGGGAAATCTGCTCTCAGGGTGGCGTTTTCCACCCTTGTTGAAAACGGGCTGTTACAACCGGGGCAAAAATTATTTTTCATGAAAGACCCATCCCGCTTTGCGTTTATCAAACCGGATGGGCGCCTTCGCACTGCTGACGGGTTTGAGGGAAGCATTCACCGCGCCGGAAGCCATTACATGAACGGCGCCCCCTGCAACGGTTGGGAACACTGGTATTTGCAGCAAAACGGTCGGTGGTTCAGTCTGGATACTGTTCGTGAGAGATACAGAGCCGAAGAGGGATATTCCCCATAATTTTTCTCATCTTACCTCGAACGTCACTCGCTCGCTGGTGAGCGTTTGTCCATTTGTCCATACGCCCACTACCCATACCTGATGCTGTCCCTTCTCCAGCCGCCACCAGCATTCAAACGGCGCGCTGTTTACTTGTCCTGCCTGGATGCCATTCACCCAGAAGACAACCTGACGCAGCCCCGCCGAGCCGGCGGCTTGCAGACGGATGCGCTGCGTTTCGGCTGGCAGTGAGTTGGAAAGGTAAAAGACCCCGTTTGGCGGAGGGAAGAGGATTTGCAAGGCGGGTGCCGCCTGCTCTGCGGCAGTTTCGGCAGAGGCGGTCAGATCATCCCAAAGCAGCAGTTTGCGTTGACGTGCCCAGGGCTGCGCCTGCGGCGGCAGGTCAAGCGCCAGCACCTGCCTGCGCCGATCGGTGGGCGTGCTGGCATTCGCTAGTTTGCCGCTGGCGGTGTCCAGCTCCACCAGCCGGTAAAACGTATCCTTCTGCGTGGGCTGGGTACCTTCGATAAACCATTCCAGCTTGCGGTTGGGACAGGCGGGCGTGGGCAGCAATCCAGAGAGCGCGCAAACCTCCACCCGCGTCAGCCCCGGCGGACGCTGGAAAGGTTCTTCGGGCGTGCCTGCCAGCATGGCGCGCATCGCTTGCGCCCAGATCGGCGCCGCGCCGGTCAGCCCGCTGATGTTGTGCATGGCTTCATGGCTGGCGTTGCCCGCCCAGACGCCCAGCACCAGACTGGGGGTGTAGCCGATTGCCCAGTTATCGTGAAAGTTGGTCGTTGTGCCGGTTTTGACCGCGGCGGGGCGGTCGAGTTTCAGCACGCTGTTGCGCCCAAAGCCGAGGGTGCGGGCATGGTCATCGCTGAGGATGTCGCTGATCAGCCAGGCGACGCGTTCATCCAATACACGCTGCGGCGCGGGAGGGGTATGGCGGTAAACCTCGCTGCCCTGCGCGTCGGTGATGGATTGGATGGCGAAAGGCTGTACCCGATAGCCGCCGCTGGCAAAAGCGCCGTAAGCGGCAGTTAATTCCAGCAGGGTCACCTCGCCCCCGCCCAGCGCCACCGAGAGGTCTGCCTGACGCGGGTCGCCCAGCGTGGTGATGCCCAGCCTGCTGGCAAAGGCATACAGCTCTGCTATTCCGAGATGATCGAGGGCGATCACCGCCGGGATGTTGAGCGAAGAAGCCAGCGCCTCGCGCACCAGTACAGGACCATGTTCCAGCCCGTCATAGTTGACCGGGGTGTAAGATTTGCCCTCATGAGTGGTGAAATGGGTAGTCACATCCAGAATCATGGTGGCGGGTGTCCAGGGGTTGGGGCGCTGCGGGTCGAAAGCGGCGGCGTAAATCAGCGGTTTGAGCGCCGAGCCGGGCTGACGCAGCGCCAGCGCCATATTGAGCGCCCCGGCGTGTTCGGCATCGTTGTAATCTGGACTGCCGACCATTGCCAGGATGCCGCCGCTGTGCGGGTCGAGCGCCACCAGCGCAGCGTTGTTGACGTTGTGTCCAAAAGGGTCAAGGGTCTGCTCGCGCAGGCGCTTGAGCTGGTCGCGCACGGCTTTTTCGGCGATGCGCTGGAGGTCCAAATCCAGCGTGGTCTGCACCGTCCAGCCGCCCGCCTTACGGAGTTGTTGCGGCGGGATGAGCGCATCCATTTGGGCGCGCACCCAGAGGACAAAATGCGGCGCTTCCATCGGGTAGGACTGGCTGGCGAAAATGAGCGGCTCTTGTTCCGCCTGTTGACGCTGTTCGGCGGTGATGAACCCGCTTTTTTCCATCAGCTCCAGAACGGTTTTTTGGCGCTCTTTGGCAGCGGCGGGATGGGTGAAAGGGTCATAAGCTGCCGGCGCCTGCGGCAGTCCTGCCAGCAGTGCGCATTCAGCCAAATCGAGTTGTGAGACCGGCTTGCCGAAATAGGTTTGCGCGGCGGCTTCCACACCATACGCCAGATTGCCAAAGTAGGTCTGGTTGAGATAGAGCGCCAGCACCTCATCCTTGGGATAACGGCGGGCGAGCTGCCACGCCAGCAAGCTCTCGCGCAGTTTACGGCGGATGCTGCGCTCGGCGCGCTCTGCGGGGGTGAGCAGAAGGTTGCGCGCCACCTGCTGGGTGATGGTACTGCCGCCTGCCAGCGCCTCCCCGCCGCGCAGATTGATCCACAGCGCTCGCAGCATCCCGCGCCAGTCCACGCCGGGATTCTGATAAAAATAACGGTCCTCGGTGGCGATGACCGCCTGTTGCAGCGTCAGCGGAATATCCTGCAAAGGCAGGCTGGTGTGGCGTCCGCCCTCTTTCGGCAGGACTTCATACAGCAACCGCCCCTGCCGGTCCACAATGCGCACGCTGGGCGGCTGAACGTTCTCCGTAAACTGTGCTGGATTCGGCAGGTCTTTGAGAATCCAGAAGTAGAAGCCGCCTCCGCTCAACAAAATCAATACCAATAGAAAAACTACAAACAACCGGAGCGTGCGCATACGGCTAGGCATAAGAAGGAGAAGCAGAAAAATATACTGAAGGTTATGAGCGCCTCATAACGACAATGTACTCTTCAGTCATTGTGTTGTCCAGAACGCCGGCTATGTTGGTTGGGCTGTTTCTTGAAGGCATTCGTTTGTTGGGAATAAGGCGGGTGTATGTATCCACATGCTCAAAACCAAAGTTTTCAAAAAAGTTTTTCACTGCAATGTTTGTAGGCAGAACAACACCTTTCACCTTTCTGTTTCCAATCACATAGCAGGCGTATCCATTACGTTTAATCACGCTTGCCACATGGGAGATAGACAAAAGCAAGTCAACATAAAACGAGGTTACCTGACGCGCTCGTCTCTCATCTTGCTGTTTTATTTGTTCTATCGCAATATTCAACGCTTGACTAGGGAAATTGATAAATTCATCTGACTTTTTTGCCCCCATCAACCTGCGATCGATGTTATCTGCTCCCTCAAGTTCTAGCCACGCGGCAGATAACCGTGAGAACTGCCCATAAGCAACCGTTGTGCCAGAGTCGCCATAAGGTGGTGATGTAACGACAATATCTACGCTTTCGGTTGGAATCAGTTCTTCTGGAATTCCAGTGACGGTGTTGAAATCATAAACTTTTGCAAAAGGCGGTTGCTTGAGGTTATCAATGATTGCTTTAAACTTTTTGTATCCGGCGAAATTTCTTTGCAGCTTTGCTGTCATGATTCCAAATACATCGGGATTGAATTTTGCCAGTTTGTCTTCACTGTATCGGTATAATTTAAATTCGTCGTTGCGCGTATTTGAACTTTCACGCACGGTTTCACTGAAAGCGACTTGAAAAAATAACCTCACTTCATCATTTTCTATGTCTTTGATAAACTGTCGAATTTGAAAGAGTTTTTCAATAACTTCTGACTTAAACCAGAATTGAAGATTAGGGATGCCCTCAATGATTGGCGTCTCACGAATTTGTCGGATTTTGTCTTCTAAGGCAAATCTGTTGAAAATCCGAATTTGTTTCTCTAACAGGTCAATCTGAGGGATTGAAGTCTTTGCTCTGGCAATGAGTCTTGCTAAAGGGTTAAGATCGGTGCCAATCGCATTAATCTTTCTTACATTAGCTTCTACTAATGATGTGCCGCTTCCACAATACGGGTCAAACAGGCATTCGGCATGTGTCCCAAATAAATCCAATAATTTACCTGCCACTTGTGGGATCATCCTCGCTGGATAATCGTGATAGCAATGGGTTAGCTCTCGCGTGTCTGCACCGTTAAATGTCCAATCGTCATTAACGTTTTGTGTTTGAGAGTGGGGTGCTACAAATATTAACTGCACGAATTTGTCCATTCCTAAAGTTCCTCTACCTTCTTATAAAGCGAGGGGAGCTGCTCTTCCTTTGCTCGAAAACCTGTTCCGTGATTGCGAGCGGATGTAATCTTGTCATGTAAGCGTAAATCTACAAGTACATTGCCGGCAAGAATTTGATTTTTTAAAATATCGGCTGTGGTTCCTGTTAGCAACTGTGCCCTATCGAACAAAAACCATTCGACGTCTCCTCTCATTTCGCAGAAGGCGCTTACTAAGATGAGGGCAGGAACTTTTTGCATAAACCTTTCTGCTAAAGCTTCTAACTGCCATTCTGCAATAATTTCACCAGATATATGGCGAACGGAAATGGCATTTGCCCCTATGTGTAAAAACAATCCAGTGCTGTTTGGAGTGCGGGACATCGTAAAATATAGCCCCAATCTTCCATTTTGATCAGGTGTTCCGTACTTTCTTATGGCATCTAGGGGTTTTACTTTCCACGCTTTTCGATTGAAAGTAAAGAGTGTGATCATGGAAGAAGTGCCCACTCGATGTGCTTTGAGTTCAATGGATCCCAAATCAGGAACAGCAAGGTTATTCTCAGACAATCCGAGCCATTTTTCCAACGTTTGACCAATACCTGTTGCTCCCTTGCGTTCTGATCTGACCCACCCTTTGGCTTTCAATATCTTGAATGCCTCTCTAAATTCATCTAATGTCATTTGATCATTCCAGACAAATTGTTTTTTATCTATTTTACTCGGAAAAGAGTTTCTATTGAGTATCCGTGCCTGAACTTTCGCAAAATCAACTCGTCGGATTTTGTTCTGTGTTTTTGTTTTAAGTTTACCCCTGTCGGGAATTCTCTGGTATGATTACCTGCATTAAACTCGGCTTATTGGGAGCAACACTGTTATGAATAAAGGCATTCTTTATGCAGTCGGTGCTTATCTGCTCTGGGGCTTTATCCCGGTGTATTTCAAGTTGTTGAACGGTGTGCCGGCGGCGCAGGTCATGACCCACCGCGTGGTGTGGTCGTTTGTGTTTGTCTTTTTGTTGATTGTGCTGCGCAAGGAGTTTACGGCGCTGCGCACCCTGCTCACCCGGCGCATCCTGTTCACTTATCTGGCGGCAGGGGTGCTGCTTTCGGCAAACTGGCTGCTTTACGTCTGGGCGGTCAATGCCGGGCTGGTGGTCGAAGGAAGTCTGGGTTATTTTATCAATCCGTTATTGAGCGTCCTGCTGGCGCTGGTCTTTCTGCGCGAACGCCTGCGCACTTGGCAATGGCTGCCGCTGGCGCTGGCGGCTGTGGGTGTGCTGTATCTGACAGTCAGTTACGGGGCGGTGCCCTGGGTGGCGCTGGCGCTGGCGGGTACTTTTGGACTGTATGGGCTGATTAAGAAGATTGCTCCGCTGGATGCTCTGCAGGGATTGACGCTGGAAACGGCGGCGGTGTTTGTCCCTGCGCTGGGGTATCTGCTCTTTGAAGAAAGTACCGGCAATGGTGCATTCGGTCATGCCGGGCTGTTGACTACCCTGCTGCTGGCGCTGTGCGGTGTGGTGACCGCTGTGCCGCTTCTGCTTTATGCCGCTGCACTGCGGCACACGCCGCTTTCGGTGATGGGCTTCCTGCAGTACATTTCGCCGACGATTCAGTTTCTGGTGGGCGTATTCCTGTATGGCGAGCCGTTCACCCCGCAACGGGCAATCGGTTTCAGCTTTATCTGGCTGGCGCTGATTATCCTTTCGGCAGAGGGCTACCTCCATCAGCGGCGCATTGCCTGCGCGGCTCATCCAGCCTGAGGGAGCGTCTGCAATAACGCTTGCAGCGTTTTATCCGCCAATGCCATATAAAGCTTACAAATTTGTAAGGTTTTTCTTACGGAATTGTGAAGGCACGGCACTCCAATCTATTCTATAAATAATTGACTGGTTAATTTAACCTGATGAAAGGAGGTTTCTGTGAGACGATCACTTCTCTACCCCATCCTTTTGCTGTTGCTGGCGAGTCTGGCGTGCAGCGTTGGGGGAATTGGCAAAGAAGCTGTGATCACGCCGACCGCTCTGCCTACCAGCACGCCGGTGCCCAATGAACCGCTGGAAAAGTCTGTTTACGATGATTTTAGTGCTCTCAACGATTACTGGTCTGACCTGTTTGTGGTGACCACGCAGGCGAAGCCCGGCATGATGAAATCCACTGCCAAGGTGGTGGACGGTAAGCTGGTCTTTGAGTTCCAGGATTTGGAAACCTATCTATATAAATTCATCACCAACCGCGCCCCGGAAGACGTGGTTATCGAAACCAACGCGCAGGCATTTGGTCAGGCACAGAACGGCATTGCGGTTGTCTGCCGGGCAAACAATGAGCATACCGCTTGGTACGAGTTCCGCGTCAACAGCCTGAATCAGTACTTTATTTACCGTTACGATGCCGCTCAACGCGATGCAGGCAAGAATCCATATATCCTGCTCAAAAACGGCGGGCTGACGATTGATGTCTTCGGTCCGTCTAAGCCGAACACCCTGCGCGTCACCTGCAAGGGCGCCGAGCTGACGCTGGAGGTGAACGGCAAACAGATCGCCACCGCTTCGGATGGCACCCTCAGCGGTAAAGGACAGACCGGCGTTGGCGCCATGTCTTCTACGCTGCTGCCGGTCAGCATCAAGTTTGATTATTTCTCCTACGGTCAGCCGTAATCAAAACATCTATTCCGCAATAACCAGTCCCCTGTCCCTGCACCCCCTGGCGGGGACAGGGCATTTTTACAGTATAATCACGCCATGTCCACCGCCAATCGTCAAATTGCCCGCTCGGCGGTCACCGTCATGGCGGCAATCGTGATCAGCCAGCTTATCGGGCTGGTTGCCAAAAGCATCACCGGCGCCGCCTTTGGTACCGGGCGCGAGAGCGAAGCGTTCTTCGCCGCTAATCGTTTTTCCGAAATTCTGTTCAATCTGGTCGCCGGGGGGGCGCTGGCTTCGGCGTTTATCCCCACCTTTACCGGCTTTCTGGCACATGAAGACCGTGCAGGTGCCTGGAAGCTGGCTTCGGCGGTGGTCAACTGGGTGTTACTGGTGCTGACGGCGTTGTGTATCCTCTCCAGCATCTTTGCGCCGCAGGTGGTTCGTTACATTCTGGCGCCCGGTTTTTCGGCAGTTGATCCGGCGAAAGAAGCGCTGACCGTTCACCTGCTGCGCATCCAGTTGCCTTCAGCGGCGGTGTTTGGCGTCAGCGGGCTGGTGATGGGCGTTCTGAATGCCCACCAGCGTTTTCTACTGCCAGCGCTGGCGCCGGCGGCGTATCAACTGGGCTGGATTTTCGGGGCACTGGTTCTGGCGCCGCACATGGGGGTGGATGGGCTGGCGTGGGGGGTGGTGCTGGGTTCGCTGCTGCACTTGGTCATTCAACTGCCCTGGCTGTTGCGCTTGCCCCTGCGCCGTTATCGGCTGACGCTGGGGCTGGACGAGCCTGCTGTGCGCGAAGTGGCGAGGCTGATGGCTCCCCGTCTGCTGGGGGTGGCAGTAGTGCAGCTCAATTTTCTTCTGAACACCTTTCTGGCTTCACTGCAACCGGAGGGCAGTCTGACCGGCATCAGTCTGGCGTTTCCGCTGATGATCATGCCGCAAGCCGCCATTGCACAAGCGATTGCCATCGCCGCTCTGCCGACCTTTTCGGCGCAGGCGGCGCTGGGCAGGCTGGATGAGATGCGCGCTTCGCTGGCGGCGACGCTGCGCGGCGTTTTGCTGTTGGCAATACCGGCTTCGCTGGGGTTAATGTTACTGCGCCAGCCGCTGGTGGCGTTCGTTTACCAGCGGCAAGCCTTTGACGAGCGTTCGACCATGCTGGTCGCCTGGGCGTTACTCTGGTATGCGGCGGGACTGGTTGGGCATTCGGTGGTAGAGATCGTCAGCCGCGCTTTCTACGCCCTGCACGATACCAAAACACCGGTCAAAATCGGCATTGTTGCGATGACCCTGAATCTGATCTTCAGTCTGGCTTTTTCGGCGCTGTTTGCCCGCATCGGCTGGATGCCGCATGGCGGGCTGGCGCTGGCGAACTCACTGGCGACTTTTTTGGAGATGATTGGCTTGCTGGCAGTGATGCGCCGACGGCTGAGCGGACTGGGCGGGGGGCGTGTGCTGAAAGCGGTTTTTCAAGCGGCGCTGGCGGCGCTGGTCATGGCAGGCGGATTGTCCTTCTGGCTGGGCTGGGCGGCGGGACGATCTGCAGTGTTGACAACGCTGGGCGGAGCGGCGCTGGGGGCGCTGGTGTATGGTCTGATTTTAGGAATGTTGACGCTTTCGGGCAGGGCGCTTAAGCGCATCCAGCAAGGTTAAGATGCCCCACCCGGTAATGAATCACTCACTACCGGGTGGGTTTCGAAGGAGGATGGAAATGAGCTTAAGCTTTGTGCGGCGCTTCGGATGGGCAAACCTCATAGCATGAGCCGCATTCCGAGCATTTAGCGGCATCAATCACATACACACCGTTGGACTCGGAGATCGCCCCTTCCGGGCATTCTGCTTCACATGCGCCACAGGCAATGCACTTGTCAGCGTCAATTACGTAAGCCATAGGTCAGCGTCCTTTCGTAAGGTGAGAACTAAGGGTCTGTATTGTGAAGAATAGCACAAAGTGAGCGGGGTTGTCAATCATTCAGGGGTTGTCGTTTGTCATCAATTTTTACTATAAATGTCACATTTGAGGGTGTTGTGTTTTTGTTATAATACATTCATGAAGTTCAAGCAGCGGCTGCTGGAGAAGATTCCCCTGCCTGAGGGGGATGTGCGTACGGTCGTGTTACTGACGTTGTGGCTGGTGCTGTTCTTGCTGGCGGCGGTGCTTTTTTGGCTTAACCTGTCCAGCGCGGAGGCGCGCGCCGCCTCGCCGGTTTTCCGCATCTTTGGCGCCCTTCCGTTTTTTGCCGCTGCTGAACAGAAGACGGCGACCTTCAGCCCTTCCCCCAGTGCAACGCCCATCCTGCCCAGCCAGACGCCCGGAAGGCTGACCCGTGCTGTGCTGACGCAAAACGCCGCCAGCCAGGAAACCGCTTTGACGACAGAAGAAATCATTGAGCAAGGGGAGTTTCCTGAATTGCAGGATACCGAACTCCCTGTTGAATTCCTGACGGAGGAAGCCGAGACGCTGGAGACGCTGACCCGCTCTCCCGCAGTCAGTGGTTCGCCAACCCCTACCTGGTTTATCCGCTTTTTCCCCACCCGTACACCAGTTTATCTGCCCAGCCGCACCCCCACCCGCACCTCCACCACCCGCCCGCGCACTTGGACGCCTTCGCGAACGCCCACCGGCACTTACGTCACCGTCACCCGCACCCCGACCAAAACGCGCACGCCCACCATCACCCCCACTTTTACCGCCACCCCGACGCCAAAGCCGCTTGCTTTTTCAGCAGATCAGAACGCCGATAGCTGGCTGGATGTCCTTACCATCTGGTCATCGGATGGTTCCAATCAGACGCTGATCTATCAGGATAGTACTGCCAGCGCCTTGGTGTGCGACTGGGCACCCGATGGGCAGAAACTGGCGTTTGAAATCAACGGTCAACTTTACCTGATCAAAGCGGATGGAACAGGCAAGACCCTCCTGCCCAACCAGCCGGTCGGCGTCAACACCCAAGCGGCATGGTCAGCCGATGGGCAGTGGCTGGTCTTTCGCAACGAGAACGGCGGACAGGCGGACCTCTACCGCATCCGCCCAGACGGCAATGACCTGATGCAGCTAACCAGCGACACCGCTGATGACCGCGCCCCCGACTGGTCGCCGGACGGCAATCGGGTGATCTTCGTCTCTGACCGGGACGGCAATCCAGAAATTTATACGCTGACCCTGAGTGACCTTTCTATACAGCGTCTGACCAACAGCCCCGAAAGCGAGGATTCCCCGCATTTCTCGCCGGATGGGACGAAGCTCGTCTTTGCGCGGCAGGATGGCACGTTGTGGCATATCTGGACGGGGGATGCCGCTGACCTAAGCGCAGCGGTCAACCTGAGCGGCAGCTTTGCCAACGATACCCAGCCGAACTGGTCGCCGGATGGCGGCACAATCGTGTTCGTTTCCAATCGCGGCACAGGCGGACAGGTGGATATTTATGCCATTCCAGCCGGCGGAGGCGCCGCCCGACCGCTGACCAACAACGCGCGGGTGGAATACGCTCCCAACTGGATGCCTTGAACGGATACACTTAACATGTCTCATCACGGATGAATACGCATGACCGAACTATGGCTGATCCGTCATGGACAGACGGACTGGAATATTGAAGGGCGCTTTCAAGGACAAACCGATCTGCCGCTTAACCCGCAGGGTGCGGCGCAGGCAGAGATGCTGGCGCAGCAGTTTTTGAGCGAAGGCATCCACTTTGCGGCGGTGTACAGCAGTGATCTGCTGCGTGCCCGCACGACTGCTGAAACGCTGGCGCGCCGCTTGGGCATCCCTTTGTACACCGATGCGCGCTTGCGGGAGGCGAAACTGGGTGAATGGGAAGGCAAACTGTTCTCTGAGATCAAGCTGCATTATCCCGATTGGCTGGAACGGCGCAAACAAGACCCTGCCTATCCGCTGGCGCCCGGCGGTGAGAACCTGATTCAGATAGCGGAGCGCCTTTCGGCGGCGGCACGGGAGATCGCCCGCATCCACGAAGGACAGCGCGTGCTGGTCGTCTCACACGGGCTTTCGCTGGCAGTGCTGATCTGCCTGTCGCAGGGCGAACCGCTCAACCGGGCTTACTGGCTGATCCCGCAGAATGCTGAACCGGTCGTGGTGCAGTGGTCAGACGGGCTTTCCTGACATGGTACAATTCTCCCCATCATGGATATTCTTGAGAATCTCAATCCCCAACAATATCAGGCGGTAACGGTTGGATCGGGGGCGGTGCTGGTGCTGGCAGGTCCGGGATCGGGCAAGACGCGCGTCCTCACCCGCCGCATTGCCTATCTCATCAATGCGTTGGGTGTGCCGCCGTACCGCATTCTGGCGGTGACCTTTACCAACAAAGCCGCCCGGCAGATGCAGGAACGGGTGACGGCGATGATTTCCGAGCCGCTGCGCAGTCTGGAAGGCATCTGGCTGGGGACTTTTCACGCCATGTGCGCCCGGTTGCTGCGCCGCGAGCATGAGCGCCTGCCCTATCGCTCCAACTTCGTCATTTTGGATGAAGGTGAACAGGAATCGGTGATCAAACGTGCGTTGAAAGAGCTGAACCTGAACGATAAGCTCTACCGCCCGTCTTCGGTGCTGGCGGCGATTTCCAATGCTAAAAATGCTTTGCTTTTGCCTGCCGACTACCCGCGCCAGAACTACCGCGATGAAGTGGTGGCGCGGGTGTATGAGCGTTACAGCCAGATTTTGCTCAACAGCAACGCGCTTGATTTCGACGATTTACTGCTCTGGGCGGTCAAGCTGCTGCGCGAAAACCCGGACGTGCAGGAGAAATACGCCCGCCGTTTTCTGCATGTGCTGGTGGACGAATTCCAGGATACCAATCAGGCGCAGTATGAACTGCTGAAACTGCTCTCTGCCGCGCATGGCAACCTGTTTGTGGTGGGCGATGAGGACCAGTCGATCTACCGCTGGCGCGGGGCAGATTACCGCAATGTCCTGCGCTTTGAGCAGGATTTTCCCCATGCGCAAAAGATTTTGCTGGAGCAGAATTACCGCTCCACTCAAACCGTGCTGGATGCGGCGCGGGCGGTGATTGACCGCAACGCTCACCGTACGCCGAAATTCCTGTTTTCCGACCGCGGGCGCGGCGAGCGGATTGTCTTTTATGAGGCGGTAGATGACTACGGCGAAGCGGCGTATGTGGTGGATACCATCCAGCAATGGCTGGTCAGCGGCAGAGCAAGGGGCAGTGATTTTGCCGTGATGTACCGCACCAATGCGCAGTCGCGCTTGCTGGAAGAGGCTTTCCTGCGCGCCCGTCTTCCCTACCGGCTGGTGGGCGCACAACGTTTCTACGGACGCCGCGAGGTCAAGGATGTACTGGCGTACTTGCGTCTGGCGCAGAATCCGTTGGATGAGGTCAGCTTGCTGCGGGTGATCAATGTTCCACCGCGCGGCATTGGTGATAAAACGCTGGTGAACCTGCAACTGGTTGCCCAGCACAATGGCGTCAGTCCGGGACAGGTTTTGCTGGACTTGGGGCGCAAGGGAGAAGAATCGCCCTATTGGGAGGCATTCAAAGGGCGCAGCGTCCTGACGCTGGCGGACTTTGGCGCGCTGATAGCGGGCTGGCAAGAGCTGGTCGCTGCCGGCGCACCCTTGCCGGTGCTGTTTGACCGCATTCTGGCGGATGTTGGCTATCAGCGTTACGTGGATGACCAAAGCGAGGAGGGGTTGGACCGCTGGGAAAACGTGCAGGAACTGCGCCGGCTGGCGTACGAAAATCAGGAGCGCACACTGGCTGAGTTTCTGGAAGGCATCGCTCTGGTTTCCGATCAGGATACCCTGAATGAAAGCACGGATGCGCCCACGCTGTTGACCCTGCACGCCGCCAAAGGGCTGGAGTTTTCACAGGTATTTATCACCGGGCTGGATGAGGGACTGTTGCCGCACAGCCGTTCACGTGACGACCCGGAGGCGATGGCAGAGGAGCGTCGTCTGTTCTATGTCGGGCTGACGCGGGCGAAGGACCGCCTCTATCTGGTACGCGCTGCGCAGCGCAGTTCCTTCGGCGCGCCGGAATACACCGAAGCGTCGCGCTTTCTGGATGATATTCCTGATGAATTGCTCAAACGTGAAGGCGTGCGGCTGGGGCGGGCGATGCCCGGAACTGGATTGCGCGGTGTATGGGCGTCGGCACTGCGCTGGGAAAGTGCACCCCAAAAATCAAGCCCGGCGGTGGTGCCAGTGACAACCTTTCGTCCCACACAGCGGGTGCGCCACCCAACCTATGGCGAGGGCATCGTGCTGGAAAGCCGCATCGAGGACGGCGAGGAACTGGTGGACGTGCATTTTGAAAGCGTCGGCTTCAAGCGGCTGGTCGCCTCCATGGCGCGGCTGGAGCGGGTGGAGCGGCAAGGGAATGGAATGAGCGGAGGCGCAGGATAACCACTGGTAGATTGAGCGTCGAGGATTGGCGTGAGCTTCGCCAGAAAACAATTGCCCGGCTGGGGCGCGGGGCGCCGCGGGATGATGTGATTCTGGACATCTGCAACACTGCCAACATGAGCTGGCAGGAAGCGGAGGAGTTTGTTTTGGAGCTGGAGATTACCGATGCCCCTCGCATGAACCGCCGCAAGAGTTTTTTGTTGCTGTTGGTCAGCATAGCATTTTTACTGCAAAACCTGGTCACTGCCCAGCCGGTGTTTGCCATTGTCTTTGCGGGACTGGAGATTCTGGCAGATGGCGTCACGCCGGCAAGCTGGCGTGTCTTTGTGCGTTTTATGATGCGGTACTGGTTTTTGCTCTTGATTTGGGTGTTCGTGAATATTGGCGGCTTGATTGGGCTGGGACAAGCAATTGCCGGCATCTTGCGCCCGGATGCGGTTTCAAATGATGTGTTGACAGGCTGACGTTCCTGCGGTATCCTTGAGCCGCGTCCGGGTGGGACCGGCGCGGCGGAAACCCCCGAACCCCGCCAGGTCCGAGAGGAAGCAACGGTAAGGAGGCACTTCTGGGCGCCGCCGGCAAACCTGCCCGGGCGCATGTTTGACTCATGAAGAGGAACATGGAAACCCCACCCATTTGCAGTTACGAAGGTTCCGATTATCAACAATCCTTCTGGGAACAGGGCGGACGGGCGTATGAGGACGCCGTCGAGGGGGTGGCGCTGCGCCGCCTGTTGCCGCCCGGCGGGCGGCGGATGCTGGAGCTGGGCGCCGGCGCCGGACGCAACACGCCGCGTTATCACGGCTTTGAACAGGTTGTCCTGCTGGATTATTCGCGCACACAACTGGAACAGGCGCGCCAGCGGCTGGGGGATTTGCTGCGCTACCGCTATGTTGCCGCCGATATTTATCATTTGCCCTTTGTCAACGGGCTGTTTGATGCGGCGACGATGATCCGCACCCTGCACCACATGGCGGAGCCGCGTCAGGCGCTGGACGAGGTGCGGCGTACCCTGCAAAACAGCGCAGTGTTCATTCTGGAATTCGCCAACAAACAAAACCTGAAAGCCATCCTGCGCTATGCCCTGCGCCGCCAGAGCTGGAACCCTTTTTCAGCGGAGCCGATCGAGTTCGCTCCGCTGAATTTTGATTTTCACCCGGCAACGGTGCGAACTTGGCTGCAATTGAGCGGGTTCGCGGTGGAGCGCACACTGACTGTTTCCCATTTTCGGCTTGGGTTGCTCAAGCGTCTGATACCGTTGAAATTGCTGGTCTGGATGGATTCGCTGGTGCAATTCAGCGGCAACTTCTGGCAGCTTACGCCCAGCGTGTTTGTGCTTGCCCGTGCGGTCTCACCGACGGCTTCAGTCGAACAGTCCCCTCCGGCGGAGGGAGCCTTTTTCCAGTGTCCAGCCTGCGGCTCAGCGCTGGCGGATACGCCGCCGGAGCTGACCTGCGCGTCCTGCGGGCGGGTGTACCCGGTGAAGGATGGAATTTACGACTTTCGTTTGAACCCATAGAGTCCGGCGCGCTCGCCATGACCCTTACGGCTGCAGCCGGTCGTTTTTTTCGTTTCATCTTTTCATTCTCTGCGCACGTGTTATGCACTTTGCACAAATTAGATAAAAAAGCGTCAAAATCGGGTAAAATTAATCATAGGTAACTATGACAACCCTGACCTGTGAACAACTCGAAGAACGTCTGGCGGCTTTGCACCGTGCCAGCCTGGAATTGGTGCGCGAAATTTCTTTAGAAACCCTGCTGGAGCGCATCGCTCAACTGGCTTGTGAGCAATCTGCGGCGCGCTATGGGGCGGTGGGTGTGCTGGATGAAGACGGCAACCTTCAGCACTTCATCACCGTAGGGATGAGTGAACGTGAACGCAGGAAGGTTGCTCATCCTCCGCGTGGTCAGGGACTGATTGGCGCGCTGATGCACTCTAAAGAAGCCATCCGCGTTCCAAATATCGCCGAAGACCCGCGCAGCGCCGGCTTCCCCCCAAACCATCCGGTGATGACCACCTTTCTGGGTGTCCCAATCCGTCAGGGAGACCAGCAATTAGGGCAGATTTACCTGACCGATAAACAGGACGGGGCGGAATTTACCCTTGAAGACCAGCAAGTGATCGAAACTCTTGCCAGCTATGCAGCGGTTGCGATCACCAATGCCCGCCTGTATACCCGCCTGCTGGAGCGCGAACAAGTTCTCACCCGCCGCACGGAAAATCTGACGCTGATCAATGAGCTGGCTGGCACGCTGGCGTCTTCCTCGGATATTGATCAGATTCTCGATAAGGCGCTCACGCAGGTCATGGATCATCTTAAGGTCGAAGTGGGCGAGGTCTTCCTGCGTCAGGGCGACAGCCGCATGTTGAGCATGGTGCAGCACCGCAGTCAGCTTATTTCCCTGCTTTTCAGCAAGACCCGCTTCACGCTGGGCGAGGGTATGATCGGCATGACTGCCCAGAGCGGACAGCCCCGCTTGCTCACCCTGCCCACGACGAACGGCAACGATCTGCACTGGTCGGTGGATGAAACAGATCTGCGCCAGATTGCCTGTTTTCCGTTGAGCGGACGGCGCGAAACGCTGGGTGTGCTGTGCGTTGCCACCGTGCGCGAACAGCCCCTCGATGAACTGGAAATCCAGTTCCTCACCGCCATCAGCGCCTGGATCGGCACGGTGATTGAGAACATTCGTCTGAATCTGCAGCAGCGCCGTCTGGCAGTGATGGAGGAACGTGAGCGTATCGGCATGGACCTGCACGACGGTGTGATTCAGTCCATTTACGCCGTCGGGTTGACGCTGGAACACGCCCGCCTGCTGATGAAGGAAGATGTGGAAAAGGCGACAGAAAGTATCAACCAGGCGATCAGCGACCTGAACAGCACCATTCGGGACATTCGCGCCTACATCCTCGATCTGCGTCCGCGCCAGCTCCACGATGACAACCTGATGCAGGGGATTCAGCGGCTGGTCAGCGAATTTCGCGCCAACACATTGGTGGATGTCTCCCTGCAAGGACCATCGGACAACCTGGCAAACCTGCCGGATACGCAGGCTCTGGCGCTGTTTCACATCTGTCAGGAGGCGCTGGCAAACGTTGCCAAACATGCCCGTGCCCGCCATGTGGAAGTATCCCTGTGGACAACGGCGGAGCGCGCCCTGCTCGAAGTTCGTGACGACGGGCGCGGCTTTGACGCCGCACGTGTCCGCATGACGCTGGGACACGGCTTATCCAACATGCAAACGCGGGCGCGCAACGTCGGCGGGGATGTGGAAATCAGCTCTGAACCGGGCAACGGCGCCACCGTGCTGGCGTGGGTGCCGCTGAAATAACCATAGCAAAAAGAAACTTTCCTGATGACTTCTGAACCATCGCAAAAAGCCGCTCTGCGCGGTGAACCTTCTTACATCTGGCGCGCCGGTCAGGAACGGCGGCTGAGGATGATTCTGGCTGCTGCCGCAGAACGGGCGCGCAAACGCATCCTGGTGGATGGCTGCGGGGTGGGGATGTATCTGGCTCGGCTGGCGGAGAACGCCGAACTGGCGGTGGGGCTGGATATTGAACTGGAACGCGCCCAAGAAGCGCGGCGCAAAACGCCGCAGGTGGTCGCTGGAGCGGGGGAGTTTTTACCCTTTGCGGATGCCGCGTTTGATTTTGTCCTCAGCCATGAAGTGCTGGAGCATGTTCAGGATGACCGGCTGGCAATGCGGGAAATCGCCCGTGTCCTGCGGGCAGGCGGGCGGCTGGCGCTGTTTGTTCCCAACCGCGGTTATCCGTTTGAGACGCACGGCATTTACTGGCGCGGCCGCTACCATTTTGGCAATATTCCGCTGGTCAACTACCTGCCGCGCCGCTGGCGCAACCGCCTGGCGCCGCATGTGCGCGTGTATGAGAACAGGGATTTGGAGAAGCTGCTGGAAGGATTGCCGCTGTGCGTCGTCTCACGCACTGTGATTTTTGGCGCCTATGACAATCTCATTGCCCGCTGGGGGGTTGCAGGGCGTTTTTTGCGGGCAACTCTGCAGGCGCTGGAGCGCACTCCGCTGCGTTTTTTGGGTCTTTCCCATTTCTGGGTGCTGGAAAAGCAAAAGGTGTAGCGGCAGGTTGAAGACTTGCCGGTTATGCCGCTCCTGTTAGCCGGGAATCCCGTTCAGCAGGAGCGGCTGTTGCTGTGGTTTGGCTGTTCCTGCGCATTGCGGATTGCCGCCCGCCGTCCGCGATCCAGCCACTTCTTTAGCGGGATGCTCAAATTCAGCACAACCGCGCAGGCAATGACCTCAGGCGGCTGGTGCGCCAGCACCGCCAGCGCCACTGCCAGTCCCATTCCGAACACCGTCCCCAGATCAGAATTGTGAAACAGCACCAGCAGGGTGACATAGACCAGCAAACCGATGAATGCCTGCAGCGGAATCAGCGCCAGCAGGGCACCGCTCAAAGCCGCCAGCCCCTGCCCGCCTTTGAAGCCGGCAAAGAGGGGAAAGTCATGTCCCAAAACCACGCACACCGCTGCCAAAAGCTGCCAGTTCAGCGAATAACCCAATGCCCGCCCGAGCAGGATCGGCAGTGCACCTTTCGCCATATCCACCACTGCCACTGCCAGCCCGTACCGCAAGCCCAGCGTGACCGCCGTGTTATACGCCCCCATGTTTCCGTTGCCCAAACGGCGGATGTCCTTCCCCGCCGCGTAACGGCTGACCAGCAGGGCGGTCGGGATCGAACCCAGCAAGTACGCCAGTGCCAGATACACGATACCCGCAGACATCGCAGCCTCCTTAAATTTCATATTAAGCCTGTTCAGACAAATGTCAAGCCCCCGATAACGATGAATTAGAAAACAAAGGATAATGGCGCTATGCTTTTGCGCTTAACCGGCTAGCCGCCGCTTTGCGCCGCAGGTACACCACTTTGGTCAGTTCTGCCGCCAGCGAGGGAATGACGATCAGCGGTAAAATTTCCAGCCATTGCGCCAGCCCAAGCGGTTCGGTATCAAACACGGTTTGCAAAAACGGCACATACACCACCAGCAAAATCAGCACCAGCGAAGATAACACGCCCAGATTCATCCAGCGGTTGCCAAAGATGCCGATCTTCACCAGCGGGTAATACTCCGAGCGCGCCGTGTATGCCCGCAGCAGTTCCGATATGCTCAACGTGACGAACGCCATCGTCTCGGCAAATTCGTAATGCACGCTGGAAGACAGCCCGATGTAAAACGCCGCCAGCGTTGCCGCCGTGATGGCAATCGTCTGAACGACAATGCCGATCAGCATGTAGCGGTTGATGATCGGCTCTTTGGGCGGGCGCGGCGGCTGGTGCATGATGTCCGGGTCGCCTTTCTCGTTTGCCAGCGCCAGCGCCGGCGCGCCGTCGGTGACCAGATTCAGCCAGAGTAGCTGAATTGCCGCCAGCGGCGACCGTCCGCTGACCAGCGTTGCCAGAAAGATGATGGCGATCTCCGCCAGATTGCAGGAAAGCAGGTAATAAACAAACTTGCGGATGTTGCTGTAGATGATGCGCCCTTGTTCGATGGCAGAGACGATGCTGGCATAGTTGTCATCGGTCAGCACCATGTCGGCGGTTTCTTTGGTCACGTCGGTGCCGGTGATTCCCATTGCCACGCCGATGTCAGCGCGCTTGATGGCAGGGGCGTCGTTCACCCCGTCGCCGGTCATCGCTACCACCTCGCCGTTGGCTTGCAGCGCGTCCACGATGCGCAGTTTATGTTCGGGTGAGACGCGCGCATACACGTCCGTCTTCAGCACCTCTTTGCGCATCTCCGCCTCATCCAGCGTGTTGAGCTGTTGACCGGTCAGCACATGGTGACCGGGTTCGATTAACCCAATGCTTTCAGCAATCGCCCGCGCCGTGTTGGGGTAATCGCCGGTGATCATGATGGTGCGGATGCCCGCCTGACGGGCGGATTGCAATGCCGGGATCACCTCCGGGCGCGGCGGGTCTATCATCCCAACCATGCCGGCAAAGATCAGCTCTTTTTCGACCTCTTCGGCGCACATCTCGGCGGGTTTGACCGGCGTCAGGCGATATGCCAGCCCCAGCACGCGCAGGGCGTCGCGGGTCATGGCGTCATTGGCTTGCAGAATGCGCCGGCGGGCGGTTTCGTCCAACGGCTGGATACTGCCATCCGCCGTCTCGTAAGCGCTGCACAGCTCCAGCACCACATCCGGCGCGCCCTTGACAGCGATAAGATAACCTTCCGCCGGCTGACTGCTTCCTGGGAGCAGTTCCGCTCCTTTGTGGTCGCTGATGCTGTGCAGAGTGACCATGCGTTTGCGCGCCGAGTCAAAAGGAATCTCGTTGGCGCGCGGGAAGGCTTCGTCCAGTTGCGCCGCCAGCAGTCCGGCTTTTGCCGCGGCAATCAGAATCGAACCTTCGGTCGGGTCGCCGATGATGCGGCAGTTTGCCTGGTTGCCGTTCTGCGAGTGTTGTTCCAGAACGGCATCGTTGTTCAATGTGCCCAGCCATAAGGTGCGTATCAGCGGAGGATAGTCTTGCGGCGTGACTTTTCGTCCCTCCAGCAGGAAATCACCCTCAAGGTCGTACCCGCTGCCGCTGACTTCAAAAAAATGCCCGCCCGCCCAGATGCGCGTTACGGTCATCTCGTTTTGGGTCAGCGTGCCGGTCTTATCCGAACAGATCACCGTCGCCGAGCCGAGCGTCTCCACCGAAGCCAGACGGCGGATCAGCGCGTGGCGGCGCACCATCTCGCGCATCCCCATCGCCAGCGTGATGGTAACCACCGCCGGCAGACCTTCCGGCACAGCCGCAATCGCCAGACTGACGGCAATCATGAACATCCCCGCCACCGCCTGCAGGCTGATCTCTGCCGTGCGAATCAGCCCGACGATGAAAACCAGCGCACAGATCACCAGCGCGCCCCAGCCCAGCGTTCTGCCCAGATTGTCCAGCCGCTGCTGCAATGGGGTGCTCTCCTCCTCCATGCTTTGCAGGAGATCGGCGATCATGCCCAGTTGGGTGCGCATCCCCGTACTGATCACCACGCCCCGCCCGCGCCCATACGTGACGGTTGTCCCCATGAAAGCGGTGTTCCTGCGGTCGCCCAGCGGGACATCCTCCGTCAGCACCAGCGCGGCGTTTTTAGCCACTGCCAGCGATTCGCCGGTCAGCGCGGCTTCTTCCACGCGCAGGTTGACCGCCTCCAGCAGGCGCACATCTGCCGGGACGAAGTTGCCCGCTTCCAGGATGACAATATCGCCCGGCACCAGCTCCTCCGCTGGTATGTTTTGGCGCCGCCCATCCCGGATGACCTGTGCCTCCGGCGCCGCCAGCTTTTTAAGCGCTGCCAGCGCCTGTTCGGCGCGGCTTTCTTGAATGATGCCCAGCACGGCGTTAAGCAGCACGATGGCGAAAATCGCCCCAGCCTCCACCCATTCGCCCAAAAATGCCGAAATCAGCGCCGCCGCGATGAGCAGGATGACGATGAAATTGTTAAACTGATTGAGCAGCAACTGTAAAAAACCCGGTCGGGGTTTTTCGGTCAGGCGGTTTGGACCAAAGGTTTGCAGGCGGCGGGCGGCTTCCTCGCTGCTCAACCCTTCTTGCGGAAGCGTGGCAAGGCGCTTCAAGGTTTCCTCGGCGCTGAGCGTGTGCCAGGTGATGCGCAAGTCGTCGTCTTTGATCAGGCTACGTGCTTCCATTCGCGGTGGTCTCCCATTTTGACAGGTTGCTGTAAGTGGATTTATTTTATCGTGAATAGTGGTATGGAGCAATTGAATTCTAGGGATAAGAAAATGCCGTTTACCCCTATGCCATTGAAACACCGCCGAATGCAAAAGGTATCAGTTTCAAAACGAATCGGAAAAGACCCCACAGGTTTCTATCACCTGCGAGGTCAATATGGGAATGTCCTAATAGGCAGAGGGGGGGTCACCTTCTGCCAGAACTTGTTCAGCTTACAAATTTCGCCAGAATGTCGTTGTATTCCATCAGCAGGTAATCCTGCCCGTCCAGCTTAAACTCTGTGCCGGAATACTTGGCGTATAGAATTTTGTCGCCAACCTTGACCTTGATCTCCTCATCCTCGCCAATGGCAATGACCTCACCAGTTTGTGGTTTTTCTTTTGCCACTTCAGGGATATACAAGCCGGAGGCGGTACGGGTCTCCTGCTCAAGCGGTTTGATCACGACGCGGCTGCCAAGCGGTTGTAAATTAAAGTTACTCATCTTAAGACTCCTCAAATTGAAAGATGTTATTTAATGCCAAGATAACGGTCAATCTTTGGACGGTCAAAACCGATGACGATTTTGCCGCCAATATCAATCACGGGCACGCCCGATTGCCCGGAGCGGCGCACCATATCGCGCGCTGCGGCGCTATCGCGGCTGACATCCACATCCTTGAAAGGAATGCCCCGCTCGCGAAAGTAGCGCTTAGCGGCATTACAAAAAGTGCAGGTAGGTGTGCTGAACACGATAATGCGCGGATATGTTTTCTTTCCTTCAGCCATAACAAAAGCAAACCTCTTTCGTAATGATTTTCAACAGTCATTTAGATGTTTCTGAAATCCGGAAGGTTACATGGATTTGTTTCTCCTGAAAATAAACAGCCCTCACAGGCGGATTTTCTAACCTTGTGAGGGCTGAGAAGTTGGAACGTGATTTTATGCGCCGATGTAGGCTTTCTTGACGCCTTCGTCCTCTGCCAGTTGGGCGCTTGGACCCTGCAACACCACATGCCCGACTTCCAGCACGTAGCCGTAGTCCGCCAGTTGCAGCGCCAGCCGGGCATTTTGCTCCACCACCAGAATGGTCAGTCCCTCGCGGTGAATCTGGGCAAAGGTCTGATACATCTCCTTAACCAGATTGGGCGCCAGCCCCAGCGAAGGTTCGTCCATGAGCAGTAACTGTGGGCGCAACATCAACGCCCGTCCGACTGCCAGCATTTGCTGCTCACCGCCGGAGAGCGTCACCGCCCGCTGGTTGCGGCGTTCCTTGAGGCGCGGGAACAGGTGATAGATTTTTTCCAGGTCAACATCCAGTTGCTTTTTATCTTTGCGCGAATAGGCGCCCATCAATAGGTTTTCATACACTGTCAGATTGGTGAAGACGCGCCGCCCCTCAGGCACCATGGCAATCCCCAAGACCACCCGCTCGAACGGCTTGAGCGCGGTGATATCCTGCCCGTCATAAATGATTTTGCCAGTCAGGTTTTTGACCAGCCCGCAGATACTGCGCAAGGTGGAGCTCTTCCCTGCCCCATTGGCACCGATCAGCGTTACCACCGAGCCGCGCGGTACCTCGATGCTGACATCCTTGAGGGCATGTACACCGCCGTAGTAAACATTGAGATTCTCAATTCGCAGCATGGCTCACCCCTCCCCCAGATAGGCGTCAATCACCGCCTTGTTGGATTGAATTTCCGCCGGCGTGCCGCGCGCAATGGTTTTGCCATAGTTCAACACGGTAATTTCCTCACAAATCCCCATCACCACGCGCATGTGATGCTCAATCAGCCAGATGGTCAGCTTGAAATCCTCACGCACGCGCAGGATGAAATCAATCATCTCATCTTTTTCTTCAGCCGTCAACCCGGTTGCCGGCTCATCCAGCAACAGCACTTTGGGCTGGGTTGCCAGGGCGCGCGCCACTTCCAGCTTGCGCTGCAGACCGTAAGGAAGCGACCCGGCAATTTCGTTCACATACTGAATCAATCCCAACTGCTCCAGCAGCCAGAGTGTCCGTTCGCGGGCAACTTCATCATGTTTGCGGTACATCGGCGTTCGGATGATGGCTGGGATGGGGCTGGAAAGCATACGCATATGATGCCCGACCATGACGTTATCAAATACGCTCAGGTCGCGAAAGACACGGCTGTTCTGGAAGATGCGCGTCAGCCCCAGCGCCGTGATGCGGTCCGGCGTCAGGCGGGTGATTTCGTGATTACCCAGAAAGATTTGCCCCTGCGTGGGTTTGTAGAACCCGGTCACCACGTTGAACACAGTGGTTTTGCCGGAGCCGTTCGGTCCGATCAAGCCGGCGATCATCCCCTCGCGCAATTCCAGATTGAAATCTGAAACCGCCACCAGACCGCCAAAGCGCATGGTCAGGTTTTTAATCGTGAGAATGGAGGCGTTATTGTTCATGGCTGCGCTCGCTCCCCTTAGAATCAGATGATTTGGAACGGGAGAACAGCCAGTCCCACGAAAATTCTTTTGATCCCATCAGCCCCTTGCGGGCAAACAGGATCAACAGCAGCAACATGGTGGCAAAGAAAAGCTGGCGCAGTCCCGGCAGACCGGGATAATCCCAGCCGAAGATCATCTGCGGAGCTTCTACCGTACGCAGCAGTTCGGACATCACGGTGTAAATCCCTGCTGCAATTGCTCCGCCGGTCAGACTGCGGATGCCGCCCAGAATCGCCATCGTGATGACGGCATAGGTCAGCGCCGGGCGGAAGGTGTTGGGGTCCACCGTACCCAAAATCTCGGCATACAGACCGCCGGCGATGCCGACAAAAAACGAGGAAAAGACAAAAGCGATCGTCTTATGGCGAAACAGATTGACGCCCAGCGCTTCGGCGGCGATTTCATCTTCGCGGATGCACATCAGCGCCCGCCCGTAACTGCTGGTGATCAGGCGACGGATGACCGTCAGTGCCACAATCGCCGCCCCAATCGTCCAGGTCAGGCTGCTCAAATACGGCACGCCCTTCAGCCCCATGGCGCCGTTGGTGACGCTGGAAAGATTAACCAGAATCAGGCGGATGATCTCGGAAAAACCCAAAGTAACGATCAGCAGGTAATCTCCATGCAGGCGCAGCGCCGGCGCGCCGATAACAAAACCGATCAACGCCGCCAGCACGCCGCCCAGCAGCAGCGCCGGCAAGAGAGGCCACTGCACGTTGGCAATCAGCGGGCTGGGTGGAGCGAGCAGGAAGCTGAGCTGTTTTGCTTCCGGCGAGAGGGTGAGCAGTGAAACGGTATAAGCGCCGATTGCCGCCAGTCCGGCGTGCGCCAGTGAAAACTGCCCGGTGATGCCGTAAATCAGGTTGAAGCTGGCAACCAGAATGGTGTAAATGCACCACATGTTCAAAATGCGGATAATGTATGGGTCAAGCCCATGCTCTGCCCAGACGGAAAAAGCCAGCAGAACAACCATCGCCGCCAGCGTTAGCACAGTGGTTTTGGATGGACGTCTGAACATATTAGACTTTCTCCTCTCTGACGCGCACGTTGAAAATCCCACCCGGTCGGAAGAGCAGGAACAGGATCAGCACCACATAGGCAAACACATCCCGGAAAGCGGTCAGCTCCGGAAAAGCCGCCACAATCATGATTTCAAACATTCCCAGTAAAAACCCCCCAACCATCGCTCCCGGAATGCTGCCGATGCCGCCAATGACTGCCCCGATAAAGGCTTTCAGACCGGGAATGACGCCGGTAAAGGGGTCTACATACGGGAACTTGGAGCAGTACATAAACGCACCTACCGAAGCAAAAAAGGTGCTTAAAATGAAGGCAAATGCAATGATTTTGTTGGGATTGACGCCCATCAATTGAGAAACTTCCATGTCTTTGGAAATGGCACGCATGGCGCGGCCGACATCGGTATAGGTGACCAGGAAGAAAAGCATCAAAAACAGAATGACCGAAACCCCTAGAATGAAAATGTTGACCACTGGCAGGGCGACGTTGCCAAAGGTCAGCACTTCATCCAGAATTTTGGGATGCGGGAAGGGTTTGGCGCGCGAGGTGAACAGCACCACAAACAGGTTTTGTAACAGGAAGGAAACGCTGACTGCGCCGATGAACGAAGAAGTCTTTTGCTCGCGCAGCGGACGGTACGCCAGACGGTCCACCAGCAAACCCAGCCCAACCACAATCAACATCGAGATAGGAAAGGAAACATACCAGGGCAGCTGGTATTGCAGTACGCCCCACATGGTCAAAAACGCCGCCACCATGAAAAATTCACCATGGGCGGCGTTGATGAGCTGTACCACACCGTAAATGATGGTGTAACCGATGGCGATCAGGGCGTAAAGCGCCCCCAGAGCAATTCCATTGACCAGGAATTGTAGAAATAAGTCAGTAGTCATCCGCTCCTCAGGTTGTCGTACAGGCTTTGGAACAACTGGGGTTTTGCGTGAACACTTACTGCGCAAAACCCCAGTCTCAAGTCAGTAAAAAGGCTATTGCGGTTCGACCAGATAACGGAAGGTCTTCTTGCCGCCTTTGATCTCAATCACCGGCACAGCCAGGATGGCGTTGTGATTCTCATCGAACTGGGTCAAGCCGCGCGCGCCCACAAACTTGGTGTTGATCAGCGCTTCGCGAATCTTGTCCCCGTTGACACTGCCGGCACGCTCGATCGCATCGCGCAGCAGCATGTAGCCGTCATAACCAGTCACCGAGAAGGTTTCGGGATCAATGTTGTATTTGGCGCGGAAAGCCTCTACGAATTGTTTGGATTCTGGATTGGTGAAGGCATCCGGATGGAACTGTGCGGTGTACATGAAGCCTTCGGCATTCTCGCCGGCGATCTGCACCAGCTCCGGCACGTCTGCCGAGTCGCCAGCCAGGAATTTGGCGGTGATGCCTAACTGCTTGGCTTGCTGGAGGATGGCGCCCAGTTCAGCGTACTCGTTCGGAGCAAAGACGATGTCGGGGTTGAGCGATTTGATCTGAGTTAACTGAGCGGTGAAGTCGCGGTCGCCGGTCTGGAACGAAAGGTAAGCCAGCACGCTCTTCTCGTTGCCGGTGAACTTAATGAAGTTGGAGCGGAAGTAATTCGCCAGCCCAACCGGATAATCCAGCGCAATGTCCACCAGCAGGACAGCGGTCTTGGCTTTCATCTCCTCCACTGCGAACTTGGCGGCAGCTTCACCCTGGAAGGGGTCAATGAAGGCAGCGCGGAAGGCGTAGGGTTTACCCTGTGTTACCAGCGGATTGGTGGCAGCGGTTGCCATGGAGGGGATTTTTGCCTTGTCCAGCACTTCGTTTTGTGCCATAGACATTGAGCTGGAGTTGACGCCGATCACGGCGACGACTTTCTCAACTTCCACCAGGCGCTGAGCGGCGAGCGCTGACTCGCTTTTTTCGCTCTTGTTGTCCACCAGCACCAGTTCGATCTTCTTGCCCAGCACTTCAGGCTTCTGCTCATGGGCAAGCTGGATGCCTTTCCAGGTCATATCGCCATAGGCGGCACCCCAGCCGGTCATCGTTTCGTTGACGCCGATTTTGATCACATCGGGCAATACTTCTTCGGCGGGCTTCTGCTCTTCCGCGGGCTTCTGCTCTTCCGCTGCAGGGGTGGCGGCTGGTTGCGGCGCACAGCCAAGCACCAAAGCGGTGACCATCAGGACGGTCAAGAGGTACAACAGGATTTTTTTCGTTTGCATTACTCATTCCTCCTCAGTTAAAAAATAATAACGGGCAACGCCGCCAGCGGAAAAGCTGGAGTAGTTTCTGCCAATACCACCGCCAACTAGGGCTACCCGTTTCAATAAATTTATCATACGTAATTTTCGATTGGGTTACAATGATTATTTGTCATACAATTTGGCGTGATTTGTCACCTGCGCATTGAGGGGATGACTCGTTTTCAGATTGCTTTTTGACCTTATATTTTCCCCTTGACAAATCTTCAAAACAGCTTAATATATAAGCCTGATTAAATATTTAGAAAGCTAAAAAGATGAGTGTCTCGACCGAAACCTGTCTGGAAACGTTTGAAAATGCCATCGAGCAGTTGATGCGCCTTTCCATGCACGATTTCTGGCGCTATGTGAAGAGTCAGGGGCTTTCTATGCCGCAGATGATGGCGCTGCGCCAGATTCATTACCGCGGCGATTGCAATATCTCGGGCATCAGCGATGAGCTGGGGATCACCAGCGCCGCTTCCAGCCAATTGCTGGAGCGGCTGGTGCAGCAAGGACTGGTGATTCGCAGCGAGCATCCGCAAGACCGCCGCAACAAACAACTTGCGCTGAGCGAAAAGGGACAGCGCCTGTTGCAGGAAAGTATGCAGGCGCGCCAGCGCTGGGTGCATGCCCTGCTCCAACGCCTGAACGATGAAGAGCGCCAGAAAGTGCATGAGGCGCTGCAAATCTTGATCAAAAAAACAGCCGATTTGCGCTGAGGCATCCATCACCGGAGTATCCCCGCTATGCAACGTATTTTGAAATATCTTAAACCGTTTCTGCCTTTGATTGTTCTCAACATTGTCTTGTTGTTCGCTCAGGCGAATGCGGACCTTGCCCTGCCCGACTACATGTCGCGCATCATCAATGTTGGCATCCAGCAGGGCGGCGTGGAAAGCGCCGTCCCGCAGGCGCTGCGCCAGAGCACCTTTGACCATCTGCTGGTATTCCTGAGTGATGAAGAAAAGGCGCAGGCGCAGGCGCATTACCGGCGGGTGGACGGCGCCTCGCCCGATTTTGCCGCCTACCGCGCCCAATATCCAATTCTGGCAGAGCAGCCCATCTACATCCTGCAGGACGCCGGCGCGGCGGCTGCGCAGCAGCTCAGCCCCTTCATTGGGGAAAGTATGCTGATCGCTACGGGCATCGAACAGATGCTTGAAAATCCCAGCCGGGCGAGCACCCTGCTGCCTTCGCTGGGCGGCTTTGACCTCTCTAAACTCCCCCCCGGCACAGATGTTTTTGCGCTGCTCAGCCGTCTGCCTGAAGCGCAGCGGATGCAAATCCGCGCCGCTGTTCGGGAACGCTTTGCAGCCATGGGCGGCGAGAAAGCCCTTGAGCAGGCGGCGGCGCGGGCGGTCAAAGCCGAGTATGAGGCGCTGGGCGTGGATACCCTGCGTCTGCAAAACGCTTACATCCTGCGCGTTGGCGGGCAGATGCTGCTGATTGCGCTGATTTCCGCCATCGCTACGGTTAGTGTGGGTTTCCTTTCCGCGCGCACGGCGGCTGGTCTGGCGCGCGACTTGCGCCGCTTCTTCTTTGAGAAAGTGATGCGCTTTTCCAGCGCCGAGCTGGAGCGCTTCTCCACCGCTTCGCTCATCACCCGTTCCACCAACGACATCAGCCAGATTCAGGTGGCGGCTATGATCATGATGCGCATGGTCATCTACGCTCCCATCATCGGCATCGGCGGCATCCTGCGCGCTCTGACCAAAAGCGCCTCGATGTGGTGGGTGATTGCGCTGGCGGTGCTGGTGCTGATCGGGCTGGTTGCCACGATTTTCAGCATTGTGACACCTCGCTTCAGGGTCATTCAGGCGCTGATGGACCGCCTGAACCTGATTGCCCGTGAAAACCTTTCCGGTATGATGGTGGTGCGCGCCTTCAACCGCGAAGCGCATGAGACGCAGCGCTTCGATCAGACGAACCGCGAGCTGACCCAGACCACGCTGTTCGTCAACCGCGCTTTTGTCGCCATGATGCCGCTGATGATGCTCTTGATGAACGGTCTTTCGGTGCTGATTATCTGGGTGGGCGGTCAGCAGGTGGCGCAAGCTCACATGCAGGTCGGCGATATGATGGCGTTTATGCAGTATGCCATGCAAATCGTTTTTGCCTTCATGATGCTTTCCATGCTGTTCATCCTGCTGCCGCGCGCCGGCGTCGCCGCCAACCGTGTGGCGGATGTGCTGGAGACGGAGGTGACCATCCTCGACCCGCCTCAGCCCAAAGCCTTTCCCGAACCCTTCCGCGGACGCATTGAGTTCCGCCATGTCTCATTCCGCTATCCCGATGCCGAAGAGGATGTCCTGCACGACCTCACTTTTACCATCCCCGCCGGTCAGATGGTCGGCATTATCGGCACGACCGGCTCCGGCAAGTCCACGCTGGTCAACCTGATCCTGCGCTTCTATGATGTTACCGATGGCGCCATTTGCCTGGACGGCGTGGACATCCGCGACGTTCGTCTGAGCGACCTGCGCGATAAAATCGGCTATGTTCCTCAGCAGAGCAATCTCTTCAGCGGCACGGTCGAGAGCAACCTGCGCTATGCCGATGAAGACGCCGAAGCGGAAACCTTGCGGCAGGCGCTGGAAACCGCTCAGGCGGCAGATTTCATCCTGAACCAGCCCGAAGGGCTGGCGCTGCCGGTCTCACAGGGCGGCATCAACTTCTCCGGCGGTCAGCGCCAGCGGCTGAGCATCGCCCGCGCCCTGGCAAAGCGCCCGCCGATTTACATCTTCGATGACAGCTTTTCGGCGCTGGATTACCAGACGGATGCCCGCCTGCGCCGGGCGCTCAAACAGACCGTGCGCGGCAGTACGGTGATCATCGTTTCTCAGCGCGTCGCCACCATCAAGGATGCCGACCAGATTCTGGTGCTGGACGAGGGGCGGCTGCTCTGCGCCGATACCCACGAGGAACTGCTGCGCAGGTGCGCAGTCTATCGTGAGATTGCCCAGTCGCAGTTGAAATTGCAGGAGGAGGCGCTGGCATGACCACTTCCCCCCGACCCTCTGGCAACGGATTCCGCAATCTCCCTGCTGGACGCCCGCCGGTCATGGGCGGACGCGGACCCATGGGCGGTCCGCCCGGCGGAGCTCTCGCCTTCGGCAAGGTTGAAAAACCGCGCGACTTCAAAGGCACCCTGCGCAAGCTGATCGCCTATCTCGGACCGCACAAAGTCACCGTTTTGCTGGTCTTCCTTCTGGCGGTCGGTTCGACTGTTTTCTCCATCATTGGTCCCAAAATTCTCGGCGGCGCCACCACCAAGCTCTTTGAGGGCATCATGGCGCAAATCGCCGGCACAGGCGGGATTGACTTCACCGCCATCGGGCGCATCCTGCTTACTGTGCTGGGGCTGTATCTCTTCTCTTCGGCGCTGGCTTTCCTGCAGGGCTGGCTGATGACCAATGTCGCCGTGCAAATCACTTATCAACTGCGCAAAGACATCATGGAGAAAATCCAGCGTATGCCGTTCCGCTACTTCGACGGCACCACGCACGGCGAGGTTCTTTCCCGCCTGACCAACGATGTGGATACGGTCAATCAAACGCTTAATCAGAGCCTGATGCAAATCGTCACCTCGCTGGTTACTGTCTTGGGCGTGCTGGCAGTGATGTTAAGCATAAGCTGGCAGATGACGCTGGTCACCCTGCTCATTGTGCCGCTCTCGATGGGAACGGTGACGCTCATCATCCGTCAGTCGCAGCGTTTCTTCAGCCAGCAGCAGGAATATCTTGGATACGTCAACGGGCATGTGGAGGAGATGTTCGGCGGGCATGCCATCGTCAAAGCTTTCAACGGTGAAGAGAAAAGCCTGCGCAAGTTCGACGCGTACAACCATACGCTCTACGGCGCTGCATGGAAGGCGCAGTTCCTCTCCGGAATCATGATGCCGGTGATGAACCTGATCGGCAATCTGGGCTATGTAGCGGTGGTTATTCTGGGCGTCTGGCTGGCGATCCGCCGGCTTATCACCATCGGCGACATTCAGGCGTTCATTCAATATGTACGCTCGTTCACCCAGCCGATCAGCCAACTGGCGAACATCTCCAACGTCTTACAGCAGACGATTGCCGCGGCGGAGCGCGTCTTTGAGTTTCTGGCAGAAGAGGAAGAACCGCCCGAAACCGAAAGCCCGCTCAACGCCGAACACATCGCCGGACGGGTGGAGTTTCGCAACGTGCATTTCGGCTACCTGCCCGGTCAGCCGGTCATCCGCGGCTTTTCGGCGGTCATTGAACCGGGGCAGAAGGTTGCCATCGTCGGACCAACCGGCGCCGGCAAAACCACGCTGGTCAAACTGCTGATGCGCTTTTATGACGTCAACGAGGGCGAGATTCTGATAGACGGACACAATATCAAGGAGTACCGCCGTGCGGATTTGCGCTGTATGTTCGGCATGGTCTTGCAGGACACCTGGCTGTTCAACGGCAGCATCCTGGACAACATCCGCTATGGACGTGAGGATGCCGGCGAGCGGGAAGCCATCGCTGCCGCCAAAGCTGCCCAGATTGATCACTACATCCGCACCCTGCCGGAAGGCTATCAGATGGTATTGAACGAAGAGACCACCAATATCTCACAGGGGCAGAAGCAACTGCTCACCATCGCCCGCGCCATCCTCACCGACCCCGCTATGCTGATTCTGGACGAGGCGACCAGCTCGGTAGATACGCATACCGAACTGCTCATCCGCGAGGCGATGGATAAACTGATGCGGGGGCGCACCAGCTTTATCATTGCCCATCGGCTTTCCACCATCCGCAACGCCGATTTGATTCTGGTCATGCGCGACGGCAACGTGGTGGAACAGGGGACGCATGACGAACTGCTGGCGCGCCGCGGCTTCTATGCCGAGCTGTATAACAGCCAGTTTGAGCAGAACGGGGTCAATGGCTGAGACGGACCGCGGCAAGTTTTCAACTTGCCCGTGCTGCGCGAACAATCAAGCCGCGCCGCAGGTGCGCAAGTTACAAACTTGCGCTGCATTTCCGCCTTCCGCCTTTTGACTTCTGCCTTTCCCCGCCTTGCGCTGCATTTTCCCCTCTCCCTCCTATGGGAGAGGGGCTGGGGGTGAGGGTCAAAACCCGCCCCGCGCCGCGGATGCGCAAGTTACAAACTTGCGCTGCATTTCCGCCTTCCGCCTTTTGACTTCTGCCTTTCCCCGCCTTGCGCCACATTTCCCCCTCTCCCTCCTATGGGAGAGGGGCTGGGGGTGAGGGTCAACCCCGCCTGCGCAAGTTACAAACTTGCGCTGCATTTTCCCCTCTCCCTCCTATGGGAGAGGGGGCAGGGGGGTGAGGGTCAAAACCCGCCTGCGCAATTTACAAACTTGCGCTGCATTTCCGCCTTCCGCCTTTTGACTTCTGCCTTTCCCCGCCTTGCGCCACATTTCCTCCTCTCCCTCCTATGGGAGAGGGGCTGGGGGTGAGGGTCAAACCCGCTTGCGCGAGTTCCAAACTTGCGCTACACTTATCATCAAAAGGACGAAGGAGAAAGGCAGCAGGAGAAAAACCTTCTTCCTTTCACCACCCCACGCCCTCATCCCCGCCCATCCCCGCCCGGCAAAGGGGGACATCCACAGGAGGCAAGGATGACCATCACCCATCCCGACCCGGCAAAAACCGCTGACACTATCCTGGAGGTGTTGAGCTGGTTCGGTCTGCCCGGCGCAGCAGCCGCCCGCCGGGCGATTCAAGGCGTCGAAAACCTGCGCCAATCCGAGCAAGCCCGCCTGCAGCTCAAAGAGCTGCTGGAGGCTGCCGAAGCTGAGTTTGTCCGTCAGGCGCAGCAGGAGGAGGGGCTGCGCCGCGCCGCCGAGCACGTCTTGATGCTGCCGCAGCAGAACCGCCCCGCCTTCGAGCAGGCGCTGAAGGCGATGCTGCAGCAGTGGGACGATGCCGCACCGCGTCAGGTGCTGGCGGAGGAGTTCGCCCAGATCAAAGGGCTGGACGATCACGCCCGCTGCCGCGCCCTCGCCCTGTACATGACCACGCTGAGCCGCTGCCTCTGGCGGCACGAGACCTTCCGCCCGCTGCTGCGTGACCTGACCCTGCTGCGGGTGGAACAAGACACGGAGAAAATCCTCAATCTGGCTGAGCGCATCCGCTGGCTGCTGGAGGACAGCCTGGCGGCGCTGCGCTGGCAGGTGCAGCCGCCGCCCGCCGAAGGCGGGCTGCGCCCCTACCTGCTGGCGCCGAAATACCGTCTGACGGCGTACGGGGGAGCAGGCTTTGTCAGGGAGCGGGATGAGCTGGTCAAGTGGGCGGAGGGGCTGGCGGACGGGGGTCAGCGGCAGGGGCTGCGCATCTATCTTGGCGGCGGCGGGAGCGGCAAAACCCGCCTGCTGATCGAAGCCGGCGAGCTGCTGCGGGGGCGGGGCTGGCGGACAGCCTTCGCTGCCGCCGGCAGCCTGAACCGCCAGAACGTCCGCAGCATCCTCGAAGCCGACCTGCGCCCGACGCTGCTGGTGCTGGACTACGCCGCCGGACGGCAGGGCGAAGTGGAGGCGCTGCTCAACGTCATGGCGTTTCGGCGCGGCGAAAGCGGTCGTCCGCCGCTGGCGGTGGTGCTGCTGGAGCGGGAGATGCCCGCCTGGCTGAAGGAAATGCTGGGCCGCTCCAGCGACACGCAGTACACCAACCTGCCCGAACTGCTCTGCGAGCTGAAGACTGAGCCGCGCTGGCTGCCGGAGATGAGCGCCGGCGAGCGGCTGGAGCTGTTTGAGCAGGCGCGGCAGCGCTTTATCGAGCTGGCCGGTGCGCCGCCGCCGCAGCGAATCACCTACACAGCGGAAGAACTGCCCGAGCGTCCGCTGGCGGTCAGCCTGCTGGCGCTGCACGCCGCTGCCGGCGAGCGGCTGGAGGGGGCAAGTCAGGATGAGGGCGAGGTGTACGGTTTCACCTGGCGGCGCGAGCGCGCAGCCTGGGAGCGGCTGCTGCGCAGCGAGGACGAAACGCTTTCAACTCCCCTGCTCAAGCAGGCGCTGGAGGTTGTCGAGGACCTGAACGTGATCGCCACGCTGGGGCGGCAGTTTGCCGGCCCCAAAGGGGTGGAGACGTTTCTGCGTCAGCATGAGAATTTCTGGCGAACGGAGACCGCTGAGGGGAAGACGCTCTCGCTGGCGTGGCTGGCGGAGCGGCTGGCGAAGCTTTTCCCGCAGGCGGCGCTGAGCAAGGCGCTGGTCATCGTCCCCGACCCGCTGGCGGACTACGTCCTGCTGGAGCGGCTGAAGCAGCGGGAGGAGCTGCTGAAGCTGACGGCGCCGGCGGCGCAGGAGGCGCGGGAGGCGCCCGCAGCGGCCGCCGGGCTGAGCCGGGCGCTGCTGGACACGCTGGTGCGGCTGTGGGCGGCGGGTGTGGAGCGGGAGCGGGTGCAGGGCTGGCTGGAGCGGCTGGCGCAAGCGCTGCCGAGCGGGGAGCGGGCGTTTCTCGATGAACTCGAAGAGCGCCTGCCGCAGCGCAGCGTGCCGCTGGGCGGGGTGCGCCTCTGGCTGCATCAAGCGCAGCTTGAGCTGCTCGGGGCGGAGGAAGCCGCAGAGCGTGCCCGTCTGCTCAACAACCTGGGCAACAGCTTGAGCGGACTAGGGCGGCTTGAGGAGGCGCTGGCGGCGGCGCAGGAGGCGGCGGAGGTGTATCGTGAGCTTGCCCGCACCCGCCCGGAAGCCTTCCTGCCCGGCCTTGCCATGAGCCTCAACAATCTGGGCAGCCGCTTGAGCGGACTGGGGCGGCTTGAGGAGGCGCTGGCGGCGGCGCAGGAGGCGGTGAGCATCCGACGTGAGCTTGCCCGCACCCGCCCGCAAGCCTTCCTGCCCGACCTTGCCGGCAGCCTCAACAACCTCTCGGTGTTCTTGAGCGGACTGGGGCGGCGGGAAGAGGCGCTGGCGGCGGCGCAGGAGGCGGCGGGGGTGTATCGAGAGCTTGCCCGCACCCGCCCGGAAGCCTTCCTGCCCGGCCTTGCCCTGAGCCTCAACAATCT
>Ga0209162_1000122_pt1 | contig 81406 bp, 53 predicted proteins | sample YNPNPMetaG_FD_187121 | JGI IMG/M metagenome (GOLD analysis project Ga0209162, IMG submission 187121) | Anoxygenic and chlorotrophic microbial mat microbial communities from Yellowstone National Park, USA - YNP NP MetaG (SPAdes) (version 2) ...
GAGTGCCCGTGGCTGAACGCGGACACGACCGGCGACGGCGACGTGACCTACGCCGACATCGACCCGTTCGTCGCCCTCATCGGGACGAGCTGCCCGTAATACCACGGGTCCACGGGGCCTGAATAATGGCCCACGCTCGGCCGGCGCATTCCGGCCGGGCGTGGGCCATAACTTCGTTACGTCATTTCGCGTGCGAAGAGGGCGGCGCGCTGCCTATGCCCAGGGTTATGTTGGTGCGCGGTACAGGGCGACATAAAGGGGGCAGCGCTCGATCAGCTCGGCATGTGTTCCGACGTCGATGATCCGGCCGCGGTCCATGACGGCGATCCGTTCCGCCAGGTCCATTACCGTGTGCCGGTGTGCGATGAGGAACGTCGTCTTGCCCTGTCGCAGCTCATGCAGGGCTGCGTGAATCTTCCGCTCGCTTTCCGCGTCGACCTCGCTCGTAGCCTCGTCGAAGATGAGAATCGAAGCGGGCTTGAGGAACGCCCGCGCGATCGCAATTCGCTGCCGTTGTCCGCCGGACAACGCCGCTCCATACTCGCCGAGCACCGTGTCGTAGCCCTGGGGCCATTCGCCAATGAACTCGTCGGCGTAGGCACGTTGGGCTGCGACCCGGATGTCGTCCAAGCTGGCGTCCGGGTTTCCATAGGCGATGTTTTCACGCACGCTGCGTGCGAAGATCACCGGCCGCTGCGTGACGACCGCGATCTGTAGCCGCAGATTTCGCAGGCTGAGTTCCCGCAGGTCCACGCCGTCGATGGTGACGCGTCCGCGCTGCGGGTCGATCAGCCGCGGCAACAGTTTCACCAGCGTTGACTTGCCGCTGCCGTTCGGTCCCACAATCGCCAGACACTCGCCCGGTCGCACGTCGAGCGACACGTCGTCCAGGGCCGGCGGCTCCTGGGTGGGCGTGTACCGGAACGTGATGCGCTCGAACGTTACGGCACGCGGACGACAGCCGGCCAAGACCTTGCAGTGGGGGGGCGAGCTTTCCTCTGGCTCGTCGAGGAACTCCCAGATGCGGGCAGATGCAGCTCCGGCCCGCTGCACCATGTTGTAGACGTTGGCGACCTTCCGCACGGGGTCCAGCAGGGCGGCCAGCAGCGCGACCATGGTCATAAAGTGCGCCGCCGTGATCTCCCCGTGAAATGTACGAGCCGCCAGCCAGACGATTCCCGCACACGTAACCAGAATGCCGACCACTTCGATGAGTGGTGAACTGAGCGACTCGATCCAGGCCAGCTTGAGCATCTGCCGGAGCATGCGGCGTTCGATGCCCCACATTCGGCGGCGCTCATAGCCCTCCTTGCCGTAGCCCTTGACCACTTCGATGCCCTGGAGGGTTTCTTCCAAGGCACCCAGCATGGCGCCGTAGCCCTGGAGGATGCGTACCGTGGCCTTGCGCACGCGTCGGCCGAAGAACCACAGCAGGCCGATCGCCGCGGGGGCGATTACCAGCACGACGAGTGTCAGACGGGCGTCCAGGCACAGGGCGACGATCAGGACGCACAGGGCTTTCAGCGGCTCACGCGCGACCTTGCCGAAGAGGGTGGTGACGCCGAGGAAGACCTCGCGGACGTCGGACATGAATTGGTTTACGCGGTTGGAGACGTCGCCGGCGAGCTCCGTGACGGGTACGCGAAGGGCCTTGCGGTACATTCTTCTCCGCAGGTCCATCATCATGCGGTTCGAGGCATCGAGTATGAGGTACTGGGACACGCAGCGGAGGAGGTTGCCGACAACGTTCACGGCCACCAGCACGCTGAGCAGGATGAGCAGATCCCGCAAGCGGTCGGCCGGGGTCGGCTGGTTGCTCGCCGGAAAGTACATGGCGGCCCAGCGCAGGAAGCCGGCGTACCAAAGCCGCAGCGTGGCCATTGCTCCGATTGTATCGGCGGCTTTCGCGGCGTTGCGAGCGGCGGCCTCCTGCATCGCCGCGTGCAGGCTCTGCTCGCGGACGACCACCTGGAGCACCGGATAAATGCCGGCGAGGCTGGCGGCATAAGTCAAGGCCACCCCGGTTCCCAGGATCATTCCCCAGACCATCTTCCGTCGGTGCGGGCGGACCAGGGCCAGCGTCCGCCATAGGGCTCGCCGGGCCGAAGCGCCGGTGGAGCCGGGCGCGGCGGTTCGCTGGGCCAGCAGGCCCTGTGGCGAAGCGGAGCCGACGGTCGCCATGCTCATGGACGTCCGGTTTCCTTTCTGCACCGCGGGGCGGACGGGTGGGGAAGGTCGCCACGTACGACTCGGCGTGGCGAGAGGAGCCACCGGAGGGCCACGATACCCGGTGCAGTCGGGACCGGCAACGGTGCGGTCGAGGGGGGCGTTCGCGGTGGGGGGCTGTCACTTTGGCACTGTCACGGCGACAGCCGGGCGCGATTTCGCGTTTGTTGCCTGGGGCGAGTGCTTCCTAAGTCATTTATAAAAGGGAAGTTGTGCGCGCCTCACTTGTTGTCCGATGCTGGCACCGTGTTTGCAGACCTGTGGGTCAGCCGCATAGTGTATGCGCGCTGTGGGGCTTGGTTTTCTCATACGCCATCGAGCTTGCTGGCGTGATTCGGCAATAGGAAGGAGACGACTGCATGGCGGTCAAGCAACTCGTGTTCGAACACGACGCCCACAAGGCCATCCTTGCCGGCGTGGAGAAGCTGGCGGCGGCGGTCAAAAGCACCTACGGGCCCCGCGGTCGGACGGCGGTGCTGGACAAAGGGTGGGGTGCCCCGACGGTCACGAAGGACGGGGTGACCGTGGCCGAGGAGATCGAGCTGCACAACAAGTTCGAGAACATGGCCGCGCAGCTCGTGAAAGAGGCGGCCAGCAAGACCAGTGACACGGCCGGCGATGGGACTACGGCAGCTACCATCTTGGCCGAGGCGATCTACCGCGAGGGGCTCAAGGCGGTCACGGCCGGACATGACGCCAACGGCATCAATCGCGGGATCGAAGCGGCGGTGCGGGCCGTGGTCGAGGAGCTCAAGAAGCTGGCCCGGCCGATCAAGCTGGACGCCAAGAACGCGACTGACGTGGTCAACATCGCCACCATCTCGGCCAACAACGACCGAACCATCGGCCAGATCATGGCGGACTGCTTTGCGAAGGTCGGCAAGGACGGCGTGATCACGGTCGAGGAGGGCAAGAGCCTGGAAACGACCGTCGAGGTGGTGGAGGGCATGCAGTTCGACCGCGGCTACCTCAGCCCGCACTTCATCACCAACCCCGACGACATGGAGTGCGTGCTCGAGAAAGCCTTTATCCTGATCTATGAGGACAAGATCAGCAGCGTGACCAAGCTCATCCCGCTGCTGGAGAAAATCGCCCAGACCAAGCGCCCGCTGCTCATTATCGCGGAGGAGGTCGAGGGCGAAGCTCTGGCCACGCTCGTCGTCAACAAGCTGCGGGGCATCCTCCAGGTCGCTGCGGTCAAGGCCCCGGGTTACGGCGATCGCCGCAAGGCCATGCTGGAGGACATCGCCATCCTTACGGGCGGCAAGGCGATCTTCAAAGACTTGGGCATCGAGCTGGACAACGTGAAGATCGACGACCTGGGTCAGGCCAAGAAGATCCGCATTGATGCCGACAACACGACCATCATCGAGGGCGCCGGGGACAGCCAGGCGATTCAGGGTCGCATTGCCCAGATCCGGCGGGAAATCGAAGAGACGACCAGTGACTACGACCGCGAGAAGCTCCAGGAGCGGCTCGCGAAGCTGGCGGGCGGCGTCGCGCAGATCCGCGTCGGGGCGGCCACGGAAACCGAGCTCAAGGAGAAAAAGGCCCGGGTGGAGGATGCGCTCCATGCTACGCGGGCTGCGATCGAGGAAGGTGTGGTTCCGGGCGGCGGGGTGGCGCTGCTGCGGGCGCGCAAAGCTCTGGAAAACCTGAAGGTGAAGGGTGACGCGGAGCGCACGGGCGTTCAGATTGTGCGCGATGCGCTGACCGTCCCGATCAAGCAGCTTGCCGCCAACGCCGGATATGAGTCGGCCGTCGTCTGCAAGAAGGTGGACGACAATGCCAACGTCAACTTCGGGTTCAACTGCGACACGGGCGAGTACGAAGACCTGATGAAGGCGGGCATCATCGACCCGGCCAAGGTCGTCCGCTGTGCGCTGGAGAACGGCAGCAGCGTCGCGCGGCTCCTGCTGTCGGCCGTCTGCCTGGTGGCCGAGAAGCCCAAGGAGAAGAAGGGCAAGGAGCACGCCCACGGCCCGGGCGGCATGGAAGACGAGGACATGGATTTCGACATGTAGAGAGCTGACCGCGCGCCGGCGGGCCGGCGGCCGGCCGATGGCGGGTGCGCCGCCCCGGCGTGAGTCTTGCGAACACCACGAGGACTTCGAGAACGGAGAAACCGAATATGGCTACCGCGACTGCCAAGAAGCTCAAGATCCGACCCCTGGATGACCGCGTCGTCGTCGAACGGTTTGAGCCGGAAGAGAAGACCCGCGGCGGCATCGTGCTGCCGGACACGGCCCGCGAGAAGCCCCACCAGGGCAAGGTGATTGCTGTGGGGCCCGGCAAGCTGCTGGAGAAAACCGGCGAGCGCGGGCAGATGTCGCTAAAGGTTGGCGACATCGTGTTCTACGGGAAATACAGCGGCACCGAGGTCGAGCTGGACGGCGAGAAGTACGTCATCCTGCGGGAAAGCGACGTGCTGGCCGTCCAGGAGTAGGCGACACGAGCGCCGGGCCTGCGCGGCCCGGTGCCCAGTAGCGAGGACACTGAGGAAAACCTATGGCAGCCAAGCAATTGATGTACAGCGACCGGGCCCGGAACGAGGTGCTGGCCGGGGTGCGCAAGCTCACCCGGGCGGTCGCCTCGACGCTCGGTCCGGTCGGTCGCAACGTCCTGATGCAGAAATCCTGGGGATCGCCCCGCATCACCAAGGACGGCGTGACGGTCAGCAAGGAGATTGAACTGCCCGAGCCGTTCCAGAACATGGGCGCCAAGCTGGTCAACGAGGTGGCCAGCAAGACGTCGGACGTGGCCGGCGACGGCACGACCACCGCCACCGTTCTGGCGGAGGCGATCTTTTCCGAAGGGCTGAGGAACCTGACGGCCGGAGCTAATCCGATGGCCCTCAAACGCGGGATCGATGCGGCCGTCGCGATCGTCGTGGAGGAGATCAAGAAGCACGCCATCAAGGTCCGTGGCAAGGACGACATTGCCAAGGTGGCCACGATCTCGGCCAACGGCGACAAGGACATCGGGAAGATTCTGTCGGCCGCGTTCGAGAAGGTCGGCAAGGACGGGGTGATCGAGATCGAGGAAGGCAAGAGCCTCGAAACCACGTGGGAGCACGTGGAGGGCATGCAATTCGACAAGGGCTTCATTTCGCCCTACTTCATCACCAACCCCTCCACGCTCGAGGCGGTGCTCGAGGAGCCCTATATCCTGATCCATGAGAAGAAGATCAGCTCGATCCGCGACATCATCCCGCTGCTGGAGAAGATCCTGAATGTGGGCAAGCCGCTGCTGATCATCGCGGAGGATGTCGAGGGCGAAGCGCTGGCCACGCTCGTGGTCAACAAGCTCCGCGGCACGCTGCAGGTGGCGGCGGTCAAAGCGCCCGGGTTCGGCGACCGGCGCAAGGCGATGCTCGGCGACATCGCCGTCCTTACCGGTGGCGAGTTCCTCAGCGAGGATCGCGGCATCAAGCTGGAGAACGTCGAGCTGTCCATGCTCGGCCGGGCCAAGAAGGTCGTCATCACCAAAGACGACACGACCATCATCGAGGGCGCCGGCAAGAAGAAGGACATCGACGCCCGCATTGCCCAGATCCGGACGCAGATCGAGAAGACGACCAGCGACTACGACCGGGAAAAGCTCCAGGAGCGGCTGGCCAAGCTGACCGGTGGGGTGGCGCTCGTCCAGGTTGGCGGGGCCACCGAGATCGAGGTCAAGGAGCGCAAGGACCTCGTCGACGATGCGTTCCACGCCACGAAGGCGGCGGCCGAGGAAGGCGTCGTTCCGGGTGGTGGCGTCGTGTACCTCCGGGCGATCAAGCCCGTGCTCGAGGCCGCCAAGAAGGTCGAAGGCGATGAAGCGATCGGCTATCGCATCGTTGCCAAGGCGCTCGAGTATCCCGCCCGGTTAATTGCCGAAAACGCCGGGTACGACGGCGGTGTGGTCGTGGAGGAGATTCTCTCGCGGCCCCGCAACGTGGGCTTCGACGCGTACAAGGGTGAGTACGTCGATATGTTCGAGGCGGGCATCATCGACCCGGCCAAGGTGGTCCGGGTCGCGCTCCAGAATGCCGCCAGCGTGGCCAGCGTGCTGCTGACCACCGACGTGCTGTGCACCGAGTACAAGGAGGAAAAGCACGCCAAGATCGAAGGGGCCACGCACTGACCCCGGATCGGCGTGCGACCGGCGACGGACGAGTAGCCGGCCGCAGCGCGACCGCCCCATCTTGGGGCCGGTCTGCGGCCGGCTGCTCGCAGTCCGTACCGAGCTGCTTCGAGGCCCATGGTGGCGACGAAACGTGACTACTATGAAGTCCTCGGCGTAAGCCGCTCGGCCAGCCCGGAGGAGATCAAGCGCGCCTACCGGCAGGCGGCCCTCAAGTATCACCCGGACCGCAACAAGGAGCCGGGGGCGGAGGAGAAGTTCAAAGAGGCCGCCGAAGCCTACGAGGTCCTTTCCGACCCCGAGAAGCGCGCCCGCTACGATCGGTACGGGCACGCCGGACTCTCCGGCGTCGGCCTGCACGACTTCTCTGGCATGGCCGTCGACGACATTTTCAGCGTCTTCGGCGACCTGTTGGGGGATCTCTTCGGCGACGCCTTCGGCCGTCGGGCGCGCGCGGACCGCGGCATCGACATCCAGACGGTCCTGGAAATCGATCTGGAGGACGTGCTCACCGGCGTCGAGAAGTCGCTGCGCTTCGAGCGAATGGACTTCTGTGAACGTTGTGGCGGTCAGGGTTGCGAACCCGGGACGCAACGCCGCAACTGCCCGACGTGCGGCGGTTACGGGCAGGTCGAACAGCAGACGTCCATGGGTTTTTTCGTCAGCCGGGCGATTGTGGACTGCCCGCGCTGCCATGGGCGTGGTTGGCTGGTTCACAAGCCGTGCCAGTCGTGTGGCGGCAGCGGGCGGACGCGCCGCGAACGCGTGCTGGAGGTGAAGATTCCCGCCGGCGTACACGATGGGCAGAGTATCCGGCTGCGGGGCGAAGGGGAGCCGGGACCCCACGGCACCGGGCGAGGCGACCTGCGCTGTGTCATTCGCGTGCGTGAGCATCCGTTCCTTCAGCGGGACGGTGACCACTTGATCTGCCGGCTGCCGATCAGCTTCACCCAGGCGGCGTTGGGCGGTCAGGTGGAGGTTCCTACGCTGACCGGTTCGGCGCCGCTGCGGATTCCGCCCGGTACCCAGCACGGCACCGTCTTCCAGCTCCCGGGCAAAGGACTGCCCAATCTTCGGCACGGTCGGCGCGGAAACCAGATCGTGGAAGTCGTGGTGGAGATTCCCAAGCGGCTGAACCGGGAGCAGGAGGAGCTGTTGCGGCGCTTTGCCGCCACGGAGAACCGCGACGTCTTGCCCGAGTCGAAGGGGTTTTTCGAACGCGTCAAGGAATATCTGATCGGACGGTCACGCGACCAGGAGTAGCGCGCGCATGAGCACCACCGACGAGACCACTAAGCCGGATATCCCCGCTGCTACGGAGCCGGTGCAGGCTGCAACCGCGGAGCCGGCACCTGCGCCCGCGGCCGCCGGTGGGCCCGGGGCGGAGGATGAAGTGGCCGCGTTGCGCCGCGAGGTCGCCGAGCTGCGCGACCGCAATCTGCGACTGCTGGCGGAACTTCAGAATCAGCAGAAGCGCGCTCAGCGCGAGAAGCTGGAAGCGTTGCGCTTCGCGGAGGCGGACTTCGCGCGGGAGCTGCTGGTCGTGCTGGACGATCTTTGCCGCACACAGGAGGCGGCCCGGACCGCGACGGACGTGCAGTCCGTGGCCGACGGCGTGCGGATCATCCTGGAACATTTTCTGAAGGTTCTGGAGCAGCGTCAGATCCGCCCGATCGAGGCGGTGGGCAAGCCGTTCAATCCCGCCTTCCACGAAGCGCTGCTTCAGCAGCCCAGTACGGACCATTCGGCGGGCACTGTCATTCAGGAAGTGGCTCGCGGGTACCTGATGCACGAGCGTGTGCTACGCCCGGCCCGGGTAATCGTCTCCAGCGGGCCGCCGCCGGCGGCCACGGAGTCGAAGCCCGCCGCCGAGGAGGTGAAGTAATGCCTACGTATGAGTATCGCTGCAACGTCTGCGGACACGAGCTGGAGCAGTACCAGCCCATCACGGCGGAGCCGCTGCGCAAGTGTCCGGCGTGCGGCCGGCAAACGCTCCGGCGATTGATCGGTGCGGGCGGCGGCATCATTTTCAGAGGTTCCGGGTTTTACCAGACCGACTATCGCAGCGACTCGTACAAGAAGGCCGCCGCCGCCGAGGCGCAGGCGGGCTCAAACGGGAAGAACGCCACATCGGCGGGGGGAGGCGGAACAGACAGCCGCGGGGAGAGCGGCAGCGCGAACCGCGACAAGAAACCGGTCGGCAAGAGCAAGACGAAGAAGGCGGCCGCCGTTTGATGGCGTGCGGTCCTCCTGTCGCCGCGCGTGCCGATCAGGCGGACTCGAGCAGGGCTCGCAGCGCGCGGAGGTCGGGGAACTCGAAGTCGGGGGAGTGATTGCCGATATCGTGAATCCGGTGGGCGCGATTTACCCACCCGCTGCGCAGGCCGGCATTCAGCGCTCCGCCCACGTCGCTGTGCAACGAGTCTCCCACGTGCAGAACTCGTTCCCGTCGCCAGCTTGTCTGCGCCAGGGCCTCGTCGAAGATTCGGCGATGAGGCTTGTAGGCCCGGGCGTCCTCCGAGGTGAATACGCCGGCCACGGGCAGGTCCAGGTGTTCCAGGGCTGCCAGGAGATCCGCCCGGTCGGCGTTGGACACGATCCAGACGGGAATCCGCAGGCCGGCAAGGAAGTCCCGCGTGTCGGGTTGCAGCGGTGGTTGTCGCCAGTACTCGACGAGCCGCGCCACGTAGGGTTCCGGTGCGATTCGCGTCCCGAACACGGCCATCGTCTCCCGCAACGTGCGGGCCTCCAGGGCGAACAGTGTCTCGAAGGCGTCCAGGTTGGCGTGTTCCATCGCCGCGAAGAAACGCTCGCCCCAGAGGATACTGAGTTCCCGGGCGGACAGCGGCACGCCTGTGTCAGCAATGATCTGGGCGCACGTGGCTTCGACGGCGGCCCGATCGCCTGTGGTCAGGGTGCCGTACATGTCGATAAACAGGCCGTCCAGCTCCACGCGCACACGTCCTCCTGTCTGGCGGCACGATTGTACCCGCGCCGGTGGCTTACCGCGGGGCGACCGCGCGGCCACAGCCGCCGTCCTTGGGGCCGGTCTCGGGGGCACGCGTCCGGCTGTACTCGGCGCCAGAGACATAGGCTAAATCTTCACGAAGATACGCTTGCGATAAAGGATGTACATCGGGATCAGCCACAGGGCGTTATAGAGGATCGGGTATGCCAGCGAGCCGAGCTGTAGGCCGGCCCAGCTCGCGCAGAGGTGCTCGTAAAGCCAGGTCTTGACGGTCGTCTGGCCGTCGCCGAGCTTGAGCAGCGCCAGCGTCTTGGCCGTCATGCTGGCCGCCACGTAGACGACGATGGCGTTGCTCCCGAAGACGACGAAGGGCCACGCCCACCGCCGTTGTCCGCGGATATCGATCAGCCAGTAGCACAGAGCCAGGAAATGGAGGGCGACGCCGGCGGTCGCCAGCACGTACGAGCTGGTCCAGATCTTCTTGTTCAACGGGAAGACCCAGGCTGCCCACAGGCCGAGCACGAGTACCACGTTGGCCGCCGCGAACAGCCCGATCAGCTTGTCGACCTTCTCCCGTCGGCTCTGGAGCCAGTGTCCGGTCAGCACGCCGGCCAGTACGGTGGCGACGGCGGGAATTGTGCTGAGCAGACCCTCCGGGTCTGGTCGTTCGCGGTACAGATGGACTCCGAGTATCCGGCTGTCGATCCAGTCGTGCAGAAGCCCCTCGGGCCCCTTCACGTCGGACGTGAAGCCGGCCGGCGGGTGGACATAGGTCACGAGGGCCCAATATCCGATGAGCAGGATCACCGCGACGGCCGCCCGCCCCCACATTCCGCAGCAGAGGACGACCAGGGAGGCGAAGAAATAGCAGAGCCCAATGCGCTGAAGGACCCCGGGGACGCGCAGCTTCGCCTCCTCGAAGTATCGGAAGTCGGCCGCGAAGTACGCCGCCGCAGCCACCAGCAGCACCGCGGCGACAATCTTGCGTCCCCGAAGCCGGCCATCCGCCTTGAAGGCCAGCACCGGCGAGTCCGCGTACAGCAGCACAAGCCCCACGATCGCGAGCACGTACGGGGCGATGAGTCGGATGACGGACCACCACACCGCCGCCGTGGTCGCCGGTTCCCCCTTGAAGCGCACCGCATCGAGCAGACGGAAGTCCGGGAACCCGTTCAGGATCAGTCCGAGCAGGATGAGGAGCAGACTGCGGCGCACGACCTGAGCCAACAATTGGATGCGGGTGGCGCCCTGTTCGATCCGCCGGCGGAAGGAAAACGTCATGGCGACCCCGACGATGAACAAGAAGAAGGGGAACACCAGATCGGTCGGCGTCCAGCCGTGCCAGTCGGCGTGTCGCAGCGGGCCATAGACGTACTGCCAGCTGCCCGGATTGTTGACCAGGAGCATGCCCGCGATCGTGATTCCACGAAACGCGTCCAGAGCAATCAGTCGTTCGGGCGGCGACGCTGGGCTTTCTGAATTCATCCGGCACCTGTAAAGGGCGGAGGCAAATTTCGGCCGGGCCCCGGCCTCGTGACGCAGCCCTCAGCGACAAGACCGCGCTGCGAACCGCAAGCGCGCCCGGTTCCTGCCGCTGGTTCCTGCGGACAACACAGCATCGCTTCCCCCATGCGTATTCGCAAGAGTCGGCGCAGGTACGAGTCGGGTCACGCGGGTCGGGTCGTGGCGATCGCCGGGAAAACCGCGCCGGTCGAGCGCGCGAAAACCGGCTGGGCGCGTGTGTCGGCAAGCCGGCTGAGTATAATTCGCCCAGTCGGCAAATCCGAACCACCGCGGAGACACATCATGGCCGAGCAACTGATCGGAAAAGTGACGCACTACTTCAGCAAGGCGCGGGTGGCGGCGATCGAGATCACCGCCGGGGAGCTGCACGTCGGCGACACCATTCACATCGTGGGCCACACGACCGATTTCACCCAGCCGATCGACTCCATGCAGATCAATCGCCAGCCGGTTACGGTGGCGCGCGTCGGCGATTCGATCGGGGTGCAGGTGATCGATCATGCCCGCGAGCACGACCAGGTGTTCAAGATCGTGCCCGACTGAGCCGCCACACGCTCAAAACCGGACCTGCCGCTGGAGCGTGCCAAAGTCTGCCAGATCGGCGTCGCCATCGCCCTCGGCGTCGCACGCCTCTTGCCCCGCCCCCGGAGGAATCGCGACGTCGGGTCCGGTCAGCGCGGCGGCGAAAAACTCCAGATCGGCGGTGCTGACCCGCCCGTCTCCATCAAAATCGCCGTAGCCGGCTGAACGCGCGATACGGAACCCGATGTTGTTTTCCGCGTAGTAGCGGGCGGTGATGACGGCGCGGACGCTGTTGGTGGCGTAACGGGCGTCGGAATTCGTCCAGTTCCCACCCCGGACAGCGCGATAGGTTGAGCTCCACGGGTACTGGAGCACGGTATCGTTGTTCCACTCGCCCACGTTGCCGCACAGGTCGTACAGGCCGTACCGGTTGCGGGTATCCGTGGTCGGGGTGCCGTCGGCGAGCGTGTTGACCCCGTTGTAGAAGCCGACCGGCGTCGTTTCGTCAAAGGGCGGGTTGCTCGGGGCAAGATTGGCGTCGGCCGGCGTAAAGACATCGGCGCCAAAGCCGAAGGTCCAGTGATCGGGCGGTACAAGCTCGCCGTCGCCGGGACCGGCACGGACAGTGTCCGGTGCGTTCGGGTCGAACGCCGCCGCCTTGTACCATTCGTTGTACGGGTTCGTTCCATTGTTCCAGGAGTGGCCGACGCCGGGACCGCTGCCGTCCGTATTCTGGCCGTCCATCGGAAGTCGGTAGCCGCGGTACTGCCGCACAAGCGTAAGTCGTTCCGCAGGTGTCAGTCCGGCAGTGCTCCAGTTCGCGGCCGTGATCGGATACCAGTCATGCTTGCTGGTCCCTTCGTGGTAGCAACACTGATCCGCAGCCAGCCCGCTGTGGATGGTGAGCCAGTTGCAGAACTTCGCGGCCCCGAACCAGCTCACGGTGCCGACCGGGTGGTGTTCGAACCCCGGTAGGACATAGAAGCGGCTGCCCGGAGCGTTGGCGAGGTTGTATTTGATCTTGGAATCGGGAATGTCGGACGTCTTGTACAGCGTGCGATCGAACCACTCGGATCCATATGGGAACTGCCTCACGTCCATCATATAGACGTCGCCGTTGGAGGGGTCGATCCACATGTGCGTGCAACGCGGGTCGTTGGGGTCGGTCTGCTGGACACGTTCGGCATCGTTGAGAAAGACCGCGTATTGGGCGTTGGTGATTTCGAACCGGCCGATGTGATAGGTGTACGTGGGACCGTTGGGTTCGTAGTCGGTGCCCGGGATGGTCACCATGTCTTCGGTCGCGACGGGCAGGCGTGCCGCCAGCACGTGTCCGCTGACGTTGCCTGAGATAAAGACCAGCTCGCTGCCGACCACCTGCATGAACGATGGGTTGACCTGCATACCCGGCTCGTTCATGAACGTTCGGACATCGGCATTGGTCACGAAGGTGCTCAGCCGGCCCCAACGGTCACAGCGGAGGATGGCGCCCGCGTAAATCTCGTAAAAGTAAAGTGCGTCCTCCGCGTCAAAGACCATCCCGTAGATGGTCACATTGGACGCGCCCGTGAACGCAATGATCTGGGCGTAAGTCACCACGGGCACGAGTGCGGCGGCGTTGGGGTCCCAGCGATAAATGCCCCGCACCGAGTTCGGCGCCCCGGCGTTGGGCCGGCCGTTCAGATATAGAACGCTCGCCGAGTTCATGGCCAGTTGCTGCCCCGGGCCGGCCAGGTTCCAGGCGTCAAAGGCGGTCTTCGGGATGTACACCTCCTCGACGCTGCTGTTGGTCAGCGTGAACCGGTTGACCGTCTGCTGCACGCCGGTCCACTGGTTCTTGTAGTACGCGTATGTGCCGTCTTGAACGAGTCCGCCGGCGGGGAAAGTCGGTGGCACCATAGTGAGGAAAGCCGCGGGTGTCTGATTCGCCATGCCGGGGAGTACTTCGTAAATCACGTTGTCGCCGCCCGTCGCCACGAGGTACGTCCCGCGCGCGGGTATGTAGGCCGCCGCATAGGGCTGCGGCGTCGCGGTGGCGCCCCACTGACTGCGCGGCACGAGAACGGTTCCTGTGCTGGCGCCGCGCGCCCATTCGAAGATGGTGGCGTTGGAGCCGCCGCAGGCGATCAGCAGCTTGCCGTTCTGCGGGTTGAAGGCGATGCTGGCGGGGGGCAGCGAGACATCCGGGTTGCCGGCGGCGGCCCGCAGGTCGGACTGTAAAGCCCAGATGGACAGCTCGGCGGCAGGTACCTGTGACATCGCCAGCAGCGCCGCCGCGGTGCTGGCCAGGACGGAAAGCGTGTACCTCTTCCCGAGGCGAATCGGTTGTTCGCGCACGAGGACTCCTCCTTTCCCTGCTTCCGACGGACACTCCTATTCTACAGGGATGAGGTTTGGCACCAGCGCGTTTTTCGCGGGGGACCGCCGTTCGTCAACGTGCGGTCAGGGTTCCAGCATGGTTTCCGTCGTGGAACGCGCGGCAGGGTCAACGATTCAGGCCGTTGACCTGGCAGTGGCCGTCGACATAAAAGCCGATCCAGCAGGCGGAAAGGTCCCTTCGGAATGTGGGCAACCGGTGCGGGGCCCGGCGGAAGTCCGGGTGAATCGTGTAATTGTTGAAGGGGCCATTTATTCCCGGATCGCCGCGATACCATATGTAGTTATCCCACACGATCGGGTTCTTCCACATGCCGCGCTTGCTGCTGAGATAATCTAGATTGTAGATACGGCTGCGGTTTTGCTGGTCCTGAGAGTCGAGAATGTTCGGATCGTTGCTGGACGGATTTGTGCAGCGATAGGCGTAGGTGTTGCCATAGAGGTTCCAATCCGCAGTATCGGTAGGACCGGGGTTCGCCGGACAGATCCAGCCCTTGCTGTCGCCGGGGTAATACATTGGCTTCTCGTGATCGCGGAGGACGCGTACTCCGCTGGGCAGCATCCGCGGCTCCCCGCCAGACTCAAGAACGGCCTGAATGCCCCAGACCTCTGGGTAAGGGGAGACTCCGCTGCCGCCGGGGACCGGCATGCTGAGGCGCCGGCCAGGAGCAATGCGGAAGCCGTGTTTCCCGATCGTGGAGTAACCTGGCATATTCTGCTGGTAGTCGTACGCGTACATAAAGATGGCCGCGCCGATGCCTCGTAGATTCGCCATGCACTTCGGCTTGCGGGCCGCCTCGCGCGCCATGCCCAGAGCCGGCAGCAGGATGGACAGTAGCAGGGCGATGATGGCCACGACGACCAGCAGTTCGATCAGCGTGAACCCCGTTCGCCTCGCGCTCAACCTGCCCGTCCTCAAACCGCGCATCCGTTCGCTCGTGGGGGTTGCCATAATGTTCACGTCGCGCGCCACGCTTGCCGCGCTGTCCACCACAAACCGCACGCCCGCCTACGGCGGCGGCAGCGCCCCCGTACCGTACAATTGAAGCTTGCGCACGTCACCCAGATCGACGTCGCCATCCCGGTCCAGGTCGGACCACTGGAAAAGCTGCTCCCATTCCGGTGGCGGGGTCGTAACATCCGGCCCAAGCAACACAATGCCCATCCGGCGCAGGTCGGCAGCGTCCACATCCACGTCGCCGTCGAAGTCGCCGTAATCCCAGGTTTCCAGATCGACCTTGAAGATGAAGTTCCCGTCCACGAAGTTGAACGTAAGCAGCTCGGTCCCGCGGATCGTGAAGCAGTTCAGTCCGCGCGGGCTGGTCGGCAGGTTCAACGCGGTCCGGATCTCGTCCTTGGTGGCCAGACAGCGGACGTTTTCCGCCCCGCCGCACACGGGCGCCTTCCAGATCCCCTTCGTCTGGTTATCGCTCCAGTACACCGTACCCATGCGGTCGATCGTCAGCCCCATGACCTGGAGGTTGTTCGTGGTGGTCTCCGGGTCGACCGAATCGGGAGCGGCCGCAACTTCGGCCGAGGTCAGGAAGGTCGTGAAGTTGACGCCGTCAGCGGTCCAGATGATGTCATCGGTTTCGCCCTCGGAAAACCACACGCGTCCCTGCGGATCACAGGCGACCTGAGCGGCCGCCGGGCCCGCCGCGTTCGGGTCAAACGCGCCCACGTGGGGCGGCGGCGGGTCGGTGTAGGCCAGCACGATGTGATCCAGATAAAAGGTCGGACGCGAGCCCGGGTAGAGGTTCCGCCACACAAGACCACCGATCGCCGTAACTCCCAACTGACTGGCGGGAATCTCCACCAGCGTCCACTCGCCAGCCAGCGGCGGGTTCAGAGTCATGAGCGTGCCCGGCGCGCCGCCCGGCGCGTACGCATAGAACGATATCGGCTGACCGCCCGAGGTGCCGCCATGGATCGCAAATCGCACGCTGGCGAAATAGGAGGCGAGAAGCGTCTGGTTCGGGTCGCTGAAGTTCAGCTTGAGCTCGGCTCCTGACGCCTGAAAGGTTACCGCCATGGACTTCGACCCTTTCCACACCGGGTCAGTGCAGTTCGGGTCCACGAGGGTGAGCGTTGACTGATTCGTCCACCCGGTCCCCAGAGCGTCGGTGTACGCCGGCAGCGGGGCGATCCAGGCCTTGTGCCGACCGGCAGCGACCTGCGCCTGCACGTAGCTGACGAATCGCTCCTTGGGGATGAAGATGCTGAAGTCTTCCTTGACCTGTGTGTTGACGGCGATCATGTTGCCGGACACCTGCTCGCCCAGATACAGCGTCAGCCCGTCCGGGGAGAGCCCGCCTGTGTAGTTGGCCTTCGGCCCGTTGTTCGGCTGCTGAGCAAACAGTGGAATCCGTTCGCGGAAAGTCGCCAGCGTCAGGTGCGGCGTGAGCGACATGATGTACCCGACGCCGGTGGTGACGGTATCCGGCCCCCAGCACGGATCGCGGTCCAGCCAGATTTCGGTTTCGCTGACCACGTCGGTGACGGTGTAGGTTCCTGGCAGGACCTGCGCCCAGGTATCGACGGCGAACAATATAATCCGGTCCCCGGGCTGGACGCCGCGACTGAGGAAACGAGCCCGCAGGGCGCCATTGGGGTCCTGACTGACGTCGGTCAGCGAATAGATGCCGCCCACGTTGGACAGGGTTGTCCCGGTGGGCAGCGTCAAAAGGCTGTCCGGCAGACGGTTATCAAGCAGAGCGAGGTCGCACTCGGATGCCAATCGGTAGCTTCCCGATGGCGGGCGGAGGATGCCGATCCCCGTCGCAAAGTACTTCCCATCTAAGGGGTTATAGTTCATTCCCCACAGGTTGTAGGAGCCGGAGTTCGAGGGGTTCCCGTCGCGGGCGAACAGGGCGAGCTGAAACCAGTTCAGAATGACGTCGCCCTCCATCGTCCACGGTTCGTTGGCGTCGCTGAGGATGTGGCTCCAACGAATGGACTGGCCCGCGTTATATCCGCCACTGCGGAATTCCTGGCGCTGCGGATCGTACGCGAAGGCCGACAAATAGTTGTTATCAATCGTCCACTGATGCTCTACGACGACGGCAATATCGCCGCGTGCGACTGCTCCGCAAAGCGTGAGACTGACAAGAGCGATTCGGAGGTGTGTTTTCATGGCCAGTGCTTCCTTCGCGCACTTCCAGACGTGTCCCGGCTCGGGCGGCGCACACACCCCGCCCGAAGGATCGCACTACTGCACTGCCCCACGGGTGTCCCAGGCAGCGGCGTGATCCGCGAGACTGGCAGAACGCCTGAACCCAATATAGCTCTCCGCTATCCCCTCCGTCAACAACGAAAGGCCCAAGCCGCGGGTGTTCCTTGCACGCGTGTTCGCGTGGCCATTACACTTCCGGCATCGCGGGGCGCCTGGGAACCGGCGCTGGCCGGACTCGTTCGGTTAACGTTCGGGTCGGTAATTGGTTACGTGCCGCGTCGGTGTGCGTTGGTTTTATGTCAGGTAGCTGCTATCTGGTGTTCCCTCCTCGCGTCTGGCAGCGATGGCGCCACGCGATAATTGCCTGCGCACTGTTGGGCGTCGGTTGGGGGGCTTGGGCGGACGAGGATCGTTTCCCGACGATACCGCTCAAGCTAGTTGACGGCCGGCTGTGCGCCCGGTGCACGCTGGTTGGACCGTCCGCGTCGATTCCGGCCAACGTGGTTATCGACCTCGGCTTACCGCGCGGCGTGGTCGTGCACAGCAAGCCCGCAGCTCTGCTGGGGCTCGATAAGAAGCCGACTCTGACCTTGGCGTTCGAAGCCGTACGCCTCGCAGATCTACGCGCTTACGCGGCCGACGTACGTGCCCTGGAAAACCTCAGCCGCGATCACGCGGCTGAACTGGGCGAAATTCCGGCCATGGCGTTGGTCGGGTTACCGGCCTTCGAGAACTATCGCGTGGACCTGGAGGTCGGGGCGGGTACGCTTCGTTTGCTCCCACCCGAGGGAGAAGATGCGGCCGAAGGCCCGTCGTTTGAGACGGGTGGAAGTGGGCCCGCGCTCGCAGCGACAGCGCCGGCTGGCCAACAGCGGTTCGTCGGGCAGTTTGACGTTCAGCCGAGCGGGTACTGGCTGTCTGCCAAGGGGCCGGAGGATTACCCCGTACGCGTGCGTTTCTCGACTGGCCAGCACGACACGCTGATCGAGCGGACGGTTGCTGCACTGCTTGAGGGTCCTGAAGGGCGGATCGCGGTTCTCCGCTTGGGTGACTTGAATCTGGCGGAGCGTGTCGCTTTTCGTCCCGAGGACCTCAGCAGCGCCCCGGGGCAGCCGCAGCTTGTTCTGGGCACTGGGCTGTTGTTTGATTTCCGCGTCACGATCAGTCTTCCGCAACGGCGACTGGTGCTGACGCCGCTTCGGTCCCCGCGGTTTCCTCACGAAGAACACGAGTTTTTCGCGCTACGGGAGGCGACGGACGCCGACGGGCTGGAGGAATGGCTGAATGCGAACGGGTCGTCGCGACTGGCTGCCGAGGCGGCCTCAATGCTGGTTTCGTGGCGACTTGCGCGCTCGCAGCCGGACTCGAACGTGGTGGAGCGTGCGTTGCGGCTGCGGGCCCAGGTGGCGCCCGCGGAGCGCCGGGCCCAAACCCTTGTGGGCATCGCAGACGAGCTTCTGAACGGTCGGCAGCGTAACCGCGAGGAGCTGGCCGAGCTGGCCCTCCGCATGGGCCTGGAGTTTGCCGGCGACGATTTGAACGCCCGGGCCGTACATGACATCCACGCCCGTCAGGGGCTCTTGGCGTTGCGCCGGGACGACCTGCCGCAGGCCCGCCGACTCCTGCTTTCGGCGGCCTTCGGGATACCGAAGGATCCGCTGGTCAATCTGTGGCTCGGGCAATTGTATGAGCGGATGGGCAAACCGCTGCGCGCCTGGTCGCGGTACGCCCAGGCGTTTCTGGCGGACGATGGACTGGTGGCGGCGGTGCAGGGGCTGAATCGGCTCAACCGGGACGCCAACTTCCGTGCGACGTTTTCCATGCACGATGCGGAGCAGCTCCTGGAAGGGCGCTGTCCAGACTTTCACCCCGCCGAGCGCTACCGGCGATCGGCCGGCAACGACGAGCTGCCCGCCGTGCAGTTCGTGGAGCTGTTTACCTGTGCGGATGAGCCGGACACGGCGGCGGCCGAGCTCGCCTTCGGGGGGCTGCGGGAGTACTTTGACGGCACGTCCGTCGTGTTTGTCCAGTACCACGTTTCCGTCCCACGACCGGATCCGCTGACGACCGACTTCGGTGTAGCACGGGCCGCGTTCTATGGTGTCACCGACACACCGGTGGTGCGGATCAACGGTCGCCGGGCGGTCGACGTCGGGGGTGACGAGCGGGCGCTGTCCAAGGTATTCAACGAGTACAAGGTGGCGTGCGAGCTGGCACCGACGGCGGAAGACGGGTGGCGTCTGCGCGGACACATTCTCCGCTCGGGGACCGAGTTGGTCGGTCAGGTCGAGATCGAGGGGCCGGAGTCCAGCGGCGCAGAGCGTCTGTTCGCGGTGGTCTGCGAGCGCGTCGTCATGTTGCCGGGGGCGGACACGCTCCTGCTGCGGCGGCACGTCGTGCGCGGTGCCTTGTGCGACCCGAACGGTTGGGCGGTCCCGCGGGCCGCGGACCGGCAGCCGTTCCATCTGCGGGTGACGCGCGAGTGGCTGGCGGATACGCTGGAGGAGACAGTGACCCGATTGGAACGCGACCGGGATGTGACTTTTCACATGCGGCCCACGTACGTGGACTTGGACGCGTGCTTTGTCGTCGCGTTTCTTCAGGATGTTGAGAGCAGGCAGATTCTGGCAGCGACCTGCCTGAGGCCGCCGTCGCCGGAGAACGATCCATCGCGATGACGCCGTTCCGTGCCGATGCTGTGGAGGCCGAGCTGCGGGCGTGCTTGCGGGGCGCGCGGCGGTTTGTGCATTGGAGGAACGTGTGGGTCGCCCTGGTGGCGGCTGTACAGCGGGCCGCGTGGACGGCGGTGTTTTTCGCTGCCTTCTTTCTACTAGCGCGCATCGGAATGGCCCTGGGCGGTGTGCCGGCGACCAGCGGCTTGAAGCTATATCCATGGGTTCTGACAGCGACCGTCGTCTTGGTCGTTCTGACTGGCGTGCTACCGGCCGCGTTGTCGGTACCAAGTTGGAAGGAGGCGGCGGAGCGCCTGGACCTGGCTGCGAAAGACCACAACCGGATTGCCACCGCACTGGCTCTGGCCTGTGTCAGTCCGCAGTCGGTTTTTGCGCAGGCGGCGATGCTGGACGGCTTGGAGTACGCACGCCGACTCAGCCGGCATCGCCCGTTTCTTCCTGCTCCGTACGTCCGTGGCCGACGACTGCTGGGTGTGGCGGGCGCGGCGGTCGCGCTGCATGCGGCCGCACTCCTGGTCCGCGCCGGGGGTGCGCCCGGGACGTCGGGTGAGTCAGCGCTGGTTGCGGGTGTGCCTGCCGGCCTTGCGCGGGTGTCGGCTGAGTCGCCGTCGCCACGCCAGCGTTCGGATCAGCCGACGATTGCGGGGCAACAGACGGCTCGGGCCAAGGCCGTCGCTGCACAGCGTGCCCCGACGGCTGAACGTGCACGACCGGCTCCGCCGCTCAATCCGCCCACCGCCGCGGGCGCTCCCGGTCGCGGCGGTAGTGGGCGGCCTTCGCCCCACACCAGCGCGGGCGGGCTGGCGGCGGCCACGGGCGGCTCCTCGCGCTCCGAACGCACTGCGGCGCGACCGCACCCGGTGTCCGCAGCCACGCGCCTGCCGGACACGCCGCGGACGCCGGACCGGGCGGCAGAGGACGTGTCGCCCATCCGTCCGGGGGCGTCCGGCGGCGCGGCGGCCTCGCCCGTATCGCACGATTGGGCCCAACGGGAAGCGAGTGCCGAGCGAGAAGATGAGGCCACCGCGGATGAACCGGTCGAGGACGAGCAGAGCGTCAACGCGCAGCGCGGCGGTCTTCAACCGTTGCTGAAGGACCGCCAGGAGTCCCCGTCGCGTGAGTTGGGTATGAGCGGTCCGCCGGAGGGACCGCCCGGCACAGGCCGCGGCGGACCGACGCCGCCGAAGAAATCGCGCGGGACGGCTTCGCTGGTGTTGGGGGTTCCGGTACCGGACTTCGTGCGGGGCAAGGTCGGGCCGGGCACAACGCGCGTGGTGCAGGAGCAGGTCAGTCCGGTGGCGATGCCGGGGGCCCCGGCAGGGCAGGTGGCGGTGACGGCGCGAAGCACGCCGGAGGCGGCCGTCCCTCGTCCGGAGGTTCTGGGGGAGCTGGCGGTGGTTATCCGGGATTACCTGATCGCGCTGCACTCGGCTGATCGCCTGGGTTCGTCGGATGTGGATCGCGCGCGTGGGGAGGATTCCGCAGAGAGGAGTGAACCTTGAACAACCCAGCGACCGTTGGCGCGGCCGGCGTGGCGGAAGCGGCGGCTCAAGCTGAGCGTTTCCGCGAAGTATTCTACCGGCTCAAGCAGCAGATTCACCGTGTCTTCGTCGGTCACGATGACCTGGTCGAGAACCTGCTGGCGGTGCTGATGTCCGACGGTCATGCGCTGCTGGAGGGTGTGCCCGGGCTCGGCAAGACGCTGCTGGCTCAGACGCTCGCGTCCGCGCTTCAGCTCCGTTTTTCGCGCATCCAGTTCACGCCGGACCTGATGCCGGCGGACATCATCGGCACCATGGTCCTGCACGAAAAGGAGGGTGGCGGTCACGAGCTGCGCTTTGAGGAAGGCCCGCTCGTGGCCAATTTTATCCTCGCCGACGAAATCAACCGCGCCACACCGAAGACCCAGTCGGCGCTGCTGGAAGCGATGCAGGAACGCCAGATCTCCGTGGGGCGGACCACACGCCCGTTGCCGCGACCCTTCGTCGTGGTGGCGACACAGAACCCGATCGAGCACGAGGGGACTTACCCGTTGCCGGAGGCGCAGCTCGATCGTTTTCTGGTCAAACTGCTCGTCGGCTATCCGACCGAACAGGAGTATCACGAGATCCTCGACCGGACGACGGGCGTCGAGTTACCGACGGTCGAACCGGTTTCGACCGCCGAAGAGGTGCTCGCTTTGCGACGGGTCGTACGGAGTGTGCCGGTGGCCCCCCAGGTCCGCGGTTACGCCATCCGACTGGTGATGGCCACGCAGCCGGATTCGCCGTACGCGCCGTCGGTGGTCAAGCGTGCCGTGCTGCTGGGATCCAGCCCGCGCGGCGCGCAGGGGCTGCTGCTGCTCGGAAAGGTGCGGGCGCTGCTGGGTGGGCGCTTCGCGGTTTCTTGTCAGGACATTCGTGACGTGGCGTTGCCGGTCCTGCGTCACCGGGTTCTGCTCAGCTACGAAGGTCACGCCGAACGCGTCCGGCCGGACGATCTGGTCCGTGCGGTGCTCGATGCGGTTCCGGAGCTGTCGGGCGCGAAATGAAGCGGCTTTTTTCCGACGAGTTCATTCAGGCGGCGAACTACCTGCGGATCGTGGCGCGGCAGGTACCGACGGGCGGGCGCCACGCGGAGCAACGGTCGCGCGACCTGGGCTCAGGGCTGGAGTTCCGCGATTTCCGGGCGTATGTCCCCGGTGACGACTTGCGCCGCGTGGACTGGAACATCTACCGTCGCAGCGGGCGATTGTTTCTGCGGCTGTTCGAGGAGCCTGAGGACCTGCCCATCTACCTGCTGGTGGACGTCAGCGATTCGATGTTCTTCGAGACTCCGCCGCGCGCGGAACAGGCGTGCCGGATGGCCGGTCTGCTGGCCCTCATTGGTCTGGGCCAGCTCGATCGCGTCACCATTTACGCGGTGGGCGCCGAACTCGGGCCGGCGTTTCGCCCGAGTGCGGGGCCGCGTGGACGTCATGCGGCGTTGGAGTATCTCGAATCGTTGCGTCCCGCCGGCCTGACGAACCTTCCGACCGTTCTGCGGCGTTTCAGCCGGCTGCCGCTGCGCCGCGGGCTGGCGGTCTTGATTTCGGATTTCTTCGATCCGCAGGGGCCGGTGGCCGTGACGGAGGCGCTGCGCCGGGTGCCACATCGGCTTCTGCTGGTGCAGGTCATCCGCGACGACGACGAAGAGCCCGCGCTGGCAGGGGAGCTGACGCTCGTGGACTGCGAGTCGAACGCGGAGGTGGAGGTCGCGGCCACGCCGGCGACGCTGGAGCGCTATCGGGCTGCGTACCGCGAGTTCTGCGCGCATCTGTTGCGGTTTGCGGCTTCGTGTCAGGCGGCGCATTTGCGGCTCAGTGCGACGCGTCCGATCTTGGCCCAGATGGCCGCGTTGTTTCCGGACCAGACGTTCGTGGCCTGACGCAATCCGAGATGGTGTTTACGGCGCTGACAGGCTGGACCGTGGCAGGGCTGGTGGGGCTGTGTGCCGCGTTGCTGGCGGTGCTGCACATCCTGCGCATCCGGCCGCGCCGTGTGCGCGTCGTTACAACGTGGCTGTGGTCGCAGGCGGCGCGGCAGACACGCGCCCGCACGCTGTGGCATCGCTTTCGACACCCCTGGACCTATGTGTTGCTGCTGCTGATCAGCGCCCTCCTCGTTACGGCACTGGGCCGACCCGAGTTCCGGAAAGTGCGGGCGGCGGAGGGTGCCACGGTCGTCATCCTGGACGCGGGCATGTCGATGGCAGCGCCGGCTGGGCATGCGTCGCCCTGGACGCAGGCAGTGACGACCGCCGCAGCCGAAGCCCGTCGGTGCGGCGCCGGTGGTCCTGTGGCGGTGGTGGTGGCCGATCCCTGGCCCCGCGTTTTGCACGGGTTCCGCGAGCCGGGTGCCTTGCTCGAGCGGCGTTTGCGCGACGTGAAGCCCGTGGACTTTTGGCCGGCGCGTCGGCCGGCCATCGAACTGGCGCGTTCCTTGCTCGGTGCGTGGCGGGACGCGGTGGAGCCGCAAGGCGAAACGCAGCCGTCGTCCGGGGGGCCAACCAGGCCCGATTTGCAAATCGTCATCGTCACCGACCATCCGCAGTCGGAACTGTGGGGGCTGAGCGATCTCGTCGCATCACCTTTTGACGCGGATGGGGCGATCGACGTGCGTTTCGTCCCGGTCGAGCCGGCGGGCGACAACGCGGCCATCATCGCCGCTTTCTTCGAGCCGCTCCGGGAAAATCCGTTTCGCGGCCGGCTGCACGTGCGGGTCGGGTATTGGGGCGAAACATCACGCACCGGCACGCTTCGCGTGCACAGGGCGGATCCTCCCGACGCCCCGCCCTTGTTCGTGGAAACCCGGACCTTCGCGCCGAACTCCGCCGTCGATTTTGCCGTCGCGGACCTTGCCGCTGACGGTGACCGGCTGCTGGTCGACCTGGCCATCGAGGATGCGGTGGCCGGCGACAACCGCGTGGTCGCGCACCTGCCGCGTCGGACGCCGATCCGCGTGCGCGTCGCACCGGACGTCCCCTCGACGCTCGTCACGCTCCTGGCCAGCGATCCGGCGCTGCGATTGGGAGACCAGTACGAACCGGATGTTGACGTGCTGACCCAGTTGGTGACTTCGCCGGCGCCAGCGCACTTGCTCGTCCTGGGCGGCGGGCCGCCCGTATCGGCCGGCGCTGCTGTCCAGGTGCATGCCGAACCCGGTTCACCGCGTGACGTCCGGTTCACGGTGCTGACCTGCGGTTCGGGCGAGGCACTGCCGTGGCGAAGCGATGGCTCGTGGGCGGCGCCTGCTGGGCCTGTCCCTGCGCTTAGTAGTCGCTTCGATGTGCAGATGGTCCCTTTGGTGACCGAGGGCTACGCCCTCGCCGCGCGCGGCAGACTTGACGGGCGGCCGTGCCTGCTTTTGTCGCCGGCGCTGCTGGGGGCCGACTCGGCGGTGTCGCGCGATTCGGCGCTGGCGGAATTGATTCTGCGAGAGGTGCGTCGCCTGGCCGGTTGGCCGGACGCGGGGTGCGGAGTTGCGACGCAGCGCTTGACGCTGGATCCGTTATGGTCCGAGCGCGAGCGGGTGACGGGCGCGATCACGGCAATTCCCGGGACGCGCGAGGAAAGTGCGTGGCGCGGTCCGTCTCCGGGCGGGGGGACGGCCGAAGCTGTTGTCATTGGGGGTTTGTCGGGACTGGCTCCGTTCGAGGTTCTTTTGTTCGGCGTCTTCGTTTTGCTATTGGTGGAGGCCGTTCTGCACGTTCGCGGGAGGATTCCGTAGGGCATGATGTTCCTGCACCCCGGATTCCTGTGGTTGCTGCTGGTGCTTGTGCCGCTGCTGGTGCTGCACGTTCGCCAGCGTACGTTGAGCGGCCTGCGGGCGGTCCTCGTGACCGTCACACGACTGGCGGCTGTCGCCCTGGTGTGCGGCGCGCTGGCCCGCCCGATTCTTGAGCGGGGGGAAACCGCTCGGGCGGTCGTCGCGGTGGTGGACGTTTCCGCCAGCGTCACCGATGAAGCGCTGGATGCGGCGGTGAGCTCGGTAACCGAGCTGGCGGCGGGCTGTTCGCGCGCACAGCCCTTGCGGCTGGTCCTGGTCGATTCGGTGGCACGGGAGGCGACCTTAGACGAACTGCGGGCGGTGCGTGGTGTGCGTCGGCGCTTGGGGTCGGACATCGCGGCGGGGCTGCAACTGGCGGCGGCATTGCTGGCCGAAAAGGGCACGGGGGAGGTCCACCTGTACACCGACGGCGACGAGACGGCCGGCGACGCCGAGGCGGCCGCATATCGTTTGGCACAGCTCGGCATTCCGGTTCGCGTGCACTCGCTGGCGCGGCCACGGTCGCCCGAAGTGATCCTCCGGCATGTGTCACTGCCCGCGCAGTCCGCCCGCGGCGCGACGCTGGAGCTGACGGCGGACGTTCTGGCAGCGGAAGCGACGACGGCATCGCTGTCTGTGCGGGAACATGAACAGCCACTTACGACCCGTCACGTCCAACTCGCGGCCGGTGAGCAGCGGATCACCATACCCTGCCCGTTGTCCGGCCCGGGCGTTGTCCACTATGTCGTCCATGTGGCCGCGGCCCATGACACCGATCCGGGGAACGACACGCTGGCGGCGGCTACGTATGTGGGGCCGCCGTACCGTGTAGGCGTCGTCGAGGACGATCCCGATCATCCCGCCGCCCGCGCCTTGGGCGCTTTAGTCGGGGAGGCGGCGGACGTGATCCCGCTCGCGACAGACGCCGCCCTGGAGTCACTGCTCGAGAAATTGGATCTTCTGGTTCTGCCCGACACGCCGGCGGGCGCGATTCCTGCGGTGGTTCAGACCGCGGTCCGCGACGCGGTTACGGAGGGGCTGGGCCTGCTGGTCACGGGGGGGCGGCGCTCGTATGGGGCGGGTGGCTACGCGGACACGGCCTTGGCCGAGGTCTTGCCGGTGACGTTCCCGCAGGAAGCGGAGCACCGCGACCCGAGCACCACGCTGGTCATCATCATCGACACATCCGGGAGCATGGGCGGCACGCGGGTCAACCTGGCCAAGGAGATCGCCCGGCTCGCCATCGCCCGCCTCAAGCCGCATGACAAGGTGGGCATCGTGGAGTTCTACGGTTCCAAGCGCTGGGCGGCTCCCATCCAGCCCGCGTCCAATGCGATCGATATACAACGTGGCCTGAACCGGCTCAGTGCCGGTGGCGGGACGATCATCCTGCCGGCCATCGAAGAAGCCTACTACGCCCTGCGCAACGTCCGTACCCGTACGCGCCACGTGCTCGTGCTCACCGACGGCGGTGTCGAGACGGGTGCCTTCGAGCCGTTGATCCGGAAGATGGCTGACGAAGGCATTACGCTGTCCACGGTGCTGGTTGGTCCCGGCGGGCACTCCAGCTTCCTCGCCAGTCTGGCCCACTGGGGGGGCGGGCGGTTCTACAGCGCTCCGGACCGGTTCAACCTGCCGGAGGTCGTCGTCAAGCAGCCTTCCAGTTCGCTCATCACGCCAGTGGTGGAGCAGGCGGCGCGTTTGGTAGCGCCGCGCCGGGACGCACTGCTCGGCGATCTGGATTTCGAGCGGGCGCCCGCGATTCTCGGCTACAACCACACAAAGGCCCGTCGCACGGCGGACGTAGTGCTGGCGACGGAGGGGGGGCATCCGGTTCTCGTGCGTTGGCAGTACGGGCTGGGGACCGTCGTGGCCTTCACCTCTCAGATCGCGGGCGAGTGGACGGCGGAGCTTGCCCAGTGGCCGCCGTATGCGGAGTTGCTGTCGAACGTCGTGCGCAGCGCGGCGCGGCCCGGACGTGAGTACGCACTGCGGATCATGCCTGTTCTTCGTCCCGGGGCATTGGAAGTGGATATCACGGCGCGGAGGCGGGAGGTCGCCTCGGCGACTGCCCTTGAGCTGACCGTGCGCGTCGACGCGGACCCCGCGCGGCGCCGGATTCTCGATCCCATTGCTGCGGGCCGCTGGAACGTGCGGTTCGAGGCTCCACGGCCTGGGGTGTGGGAGATCAGCGCCCGCACGTTGGACGGCGATTTCTCGGGCGCCGCAGCCACCGTAGTCCCACCGCCCCGCGAGGTTACCACGCTCGGGGATAATGCGCAGCTCCTGAAGGCCGTGGAGCGCTGGCATCCGCTGGCGCTTCAACAGGCGGCCCAGCGCGGGACGAGCACGCAACCTTCGCCGCGCGAGTGCTGGCCCGTACTGACGGGTGCCGCGCTCGCACTGTTTCTGCTGAACGTGGTGGTACGTCGTTGGCCGGCACGCCGTCCGGCTCCAGAAACGACGGCGGCTCTGGCGGTCCTTCTTCTCATGTTGGGCGTGGGGCAGGTCACGCGCGCGGCGGAGCCGCCGGCCAGCCCTCCGGCGACACCGGCGGTCGAGGCACAGGCGGCCGAGCAGACCGGCGATGAACCGCGCGCCCTGCGCTTACTGGAGGACGCGCTGTCGGCGGCGACCGACGAAGCGGAGCGCTTCGCGCTGCACATTCGGCAGGCCTTGCTGCTGTACGACCGGGAGCAGACGGAGGCCGGGCGGGCCGCGTTGCGGGCCGCGGCGGCTACCGGCGTCGCGGGGGCGGGTGTGTTTTGCGCACACCTGGCATCCTTGCTGGGCGACTGGGATCTGGCCGTTGCGGTTTTTCCGTCTGGCGACGCCGGCGTGCCATGCTTTCCGCGGCACATGTTCCGTGGGCAATGGCTGCTGCGGGCGGGTCGCGCGGACGCGGCCGAGGAGGAATTCCGCGCCGCGCAGGTCTGTGCGGCGCTGACGCGCGATCGTCGGTATGCGCTGGAGCAGGAAGCGGCGGCAGCGCGGGCTGCGGGGCATCTGGCCGAGTTGGCGGACCGCTGGCTGTCCGAACCGACGCTCGCCGCGGAGCGGGTCGAAGTCCTGGTCTCCATCCTGCGGGAATTGCGGCGGCCGGACGAGGCGCTGCGGGTACTCCAGCGGGCGGCCCCGGCCGCCGGGACGGCCGATTTTGCCGAATTGCAGCGCGAGGTCATCGCGGTCGCTCTGGAGTCGGCGCAGGAACAGGCGGCCGAGGTCGCCTACCGCGAGTTGCTGGCTCGCCAGCCCGAGCAGGTCGAATGGGTCAGTGGGCTGGCGCGCTTGCTTCTGCTTCAGGATCGACGGGCGGATGCAGTCCGTGCCTTTGGCGAGTTCGCCGAGCACTGCCGGGACGCGGGACAGCTCCTGCTCATGGCGGAGGCGGCGGCGCAGCTCGCGCTGGACGAGGTGGCGCTCGCCGCGGCGCACGAAGCCGTGCGAATCGACGAGCAACTGCGCGTGCGGGCGATCCTGTTCGAAGCCGATCTGGCCCGGCGACGGGGGAACGCGGACTATGCGTTGTCGCTTCTGAATGCCCTGACGCCCGATCTGGCCGAAGATCATGAGGGTTTGCGGCGGGTCGCGGAAGCGTACGAGCGCTACGGGGACAAGGCGCAAGCTCTGCGGCTGCTGCGTCATCTGTATGCCGAGACGCAGGCGGAAGACGTGCTCTTGCGGGTGGCCTGGCTGTTGGAAGAGAACGGACTGCTGGACGAGGCTTACGCGCTGTGGAAGGATTTGTGGCAGAGCACGACCGTGGCCGCGCGGCTGCGGCAGGCGCAGGAGCGGCTGCTTGATCTGGCGGCGCGCACGGGCCGCCTTGCGGATCTGGCCATCGAGCTCGAAGAGCAGTTGGACCGCGACGCGGCCCCGTCTCGTGCGCTGGCGCTGCTGGTCGAGTTGTACACGACGGCCAACGATCCGGTCTCGGCCGCGGAAATCCTTCAGGAGTGGGGGCGCCGAAGCGGCAATCAGGTTGCGGCTCTCCAACAACTCGTCCGCGTGTACCAGAGCTGCGAACAATTCGGGCGCTGTGCGGCGGTGTTGGAGCAACTGGTCCGATTGGATCCCGCCAACGCCGTGGACTACCTGCAACAGATTGCGATCCTGGCGATCGAGCGCCGTCAGCCCGAGCAGGCGGTGGTTGCGCTCGAGCGGCTGCGTGCGTTGGCCGGTGGGGATACGAGCGCGGATGAAATTGCGGCGGGGGTCTTGGGGCTGGCTGATTTGCCGGCTGAGGCGGCCGCCAGCTACGAAGCGCTGTTGGCCCGGCATCCGGAGCGGATCGAAGCGTACCTGCTGTGGGGCAACGCGATGCAGGCTGCCGGGCGTCGGAAGAGCGCGCTGGTCCGCTTCGCACGCCTATTGGATGAGAGCCCCGAAGACGACCTGTTCACGGTCGCGGTCGACGGGCTACTGAATCTGGAGGCGCCGCCGGCCATGTTGCGCTTTGCCCTGCGCCGGGTGTACACGCGCATCGCCGCCCAGCCGGGCAAGGTGTTCCTCTATCGGCTGGCAGCGGACCTGCTGGAAGCGCTGCGCGACACCGCCGGCCAGCGGCGGGTGCTGGAGCAGTGTCTCGTCGTGGCCGGTGAGCAGCGCAGTCAACTGCTGCGTGAGCTCATGGAAAGTGCGCGGGCGGAGGGGCGCACCCGCGAGGTGATTGCGTACGGCCGCACGCTGCTGGCGTTGGGGGAGGAGCTGCCACCCCAGGTGTTTCTGGACCTGGGGCAGGCCTTTCTGGCCGAGGAGCAGTTCACGGATGCCGAGCGGGCGTTTGATCGGGCCGCAGCGGGAGCCGATTACGTGGCGATCCGGCAGCGCGTTGCGGCGCACTACGAGGAGGCCGGGCGACCGGAAATCGCGGACCGCGTCATCCGGGAGCTGCTGATCACGGATCCGGACAACGTGCCGTTGCTGCTCCGGGCGGCGACGCTGGCCGAGCGCTTGGATCATTTCGACCGGGCCGGCCGGCAATACCGACGGGCGGTGGATCTGCTGGTGGCGCGGCTGCCGGCGGTCGTCCGTGGCGAGCCGGCGTCGGCCGCGGCAGAAACGGCAAGCGCGGCCCGCGGTCGTCCCCGCGGGGCGGCCAACGTGGACGAGGTCACGCAATTCCTCGACAACGCGACGCGCGGCCTGCTGGCGTGCGCAGCCTCCTCGTCGCCGGCGGGGGAACTGGCGGCTGACGTCTTAGCGCAGGCGCGGGCGGCGCTCCGCGCGCTGCGCGCCGAGGGCGCCTTGGCGGACGTGATTGCCGCTCATCCGCGCCTGGAGAATCTGGCCCGTCTGGTCCGACGCGTGGCGTTCGCGTTGCACATGCCCGATGCGGCGGACGACCTCGACCGCGAGCTCTTGGCCCTGTTTCCTGAGGACCGTCGTCTGCGCGAGGAGGCGGTCCAGACACGTGCGGCCTGGGGTTTGCTGAGTCGCGCGGCGGCGCTGGCGGGTACGGACGCGGAGAGGCTTCTGCCCGAGTATCGCGCCCAGCAGTGCTTGTGCGACCCTGGCGCACTGCGGGCGCTTCTTGACGCCGGTGACGCGGAGGCCGCGCTGGTTGCCCGTCTGGCACCGACGCTGCTCATGACCGGGCGGACCGATGAGGCTCGCCGTCTGTTGAGCGTCGCGCGGCTCGCGGATGGATCGAAGGCGGGGGCCACGATACCGACGCTTATGAGCGTTGCCCTTGCCGTGGATGACTCCGGCGCGTTGCGGATGTGGGCTCGGCAATGGGTGGAGACGGCGACGCGCCCCGGCGCTACAAGCCCGGAAACTGAGGCCGCAGCCTGCGTGCGGAGCGTGTGGAATCACTTGTCAGTCGAAGACCGGGCCGCGCTGATTCACCGCCTGGGGCGGTTAGCTGAGGCCGCCGGCCCGCGAGCACGGACCGCGATCGAGCTCCTGCGCCTGCGCCTGGCCAACGAACTGGGCACGCCGCTGGCCGACGGGGAACGCATCGTGCAGGACGTGGCGGCAGCGCCGACGCTGAGCGCAGAGGATGCGGTGTGGGTTCTGGGCCGCGCCGCGGTGGAGGAACGCCCGGCCCTGTTGCGGCACATGGTGACGGCCCGGCCGGCGAACGCGGTACGCGGGTTTCTCATGGATTTGCTGGCCACGCCGGAGCTGGAGTTGGATGCCGCTCTGGCCGACGAGCTGGTGTCGTTGTTTTGTGCGGCGCCGCCAGAAAAGGCCGAGGCGGGGCGGACGTATGCGGTACTGAATCGCAGCGCCTGGGTGCGCGGGGCGGGCCGGGACGCGGCCGTTTCGCCCGTTCGGGCGGACGTGTTGCGGCGCGTGAGCGAGTGTCTGCTGTCGGAGGCGGAGGATGTGCCGGCGGTGCGGGCGACGGCGGGGCTTGCGCTGCGGTACGCGGAAGGACCGGCGCCGGCCTGGCCGCACCTTCGTGCCGCCTTGGATAGTCTGCTCGACGTGGCCAACCTGGAGGCGGAGACGGCGCGGATCCTGAGCGATCTGGTCCAGGCTGCCTCGGCCGCGGAGCGTGAGCAGATGCTCGCGCTCGTCGAAGATCACGAGCGGTTGGGCGGCCGTACGCCCGCCACTCTGCTGGCACGCGGGTTGCTGATGGAGGCGGCGGACCGCCCGGAGGAAGCGATGGCGGCCTTCGAGGCAGCGTTCGCGGCCGCACCGGACAACCGGGCCATCAGTCGCCGCCTGATTCAGTCGTTCGAGGCAGCGGGACGTGTTGCGGACCTGGCCCGCCGACTGGCCTCCGGGCTGACCAAGAGCACACCCACGGAGTCGTTCGAGTGGCGTACGCTCGCGCGCCTGTACCAGGAGCTGTACTGCCCGCGTCTGGCCCTCAAGGCCGCGCGCAAGGACGAAACGCCGCTGGCGCCCGTGACGTTGCTGAAAATCCACCATCTGGCCGGCGACACGGAGCAAGTCCGCAGCACGCTCCGCGCCTTCGTGGCGGCGGGCCGCGCGGCCGATCGCTACTGGGATCCGCTGTGGCCGGCCGACCCGTCGCCGGCCGGGTGGCTCGGGTATATGCGGGATGAACAGACACCTGCCGTGCGACGTCCGCGGGCCTTCGCCGGTTTGTCCGACATGCCGTTTGCCGAACGTGAATACCAGGCTCTGCTGCGCACGGCGCTGCCCGGGCAGCGGGACGTGGGCGGCATCTGCGAAGGACTCGTGGCGGCAGCTCGCCGGAACGGGACGGAGGCCGCCTTGGCTGCCCGTCTGGTGGAGAGCTTCGGCCGCTCGGCCAACACGGTGGTCGACCGGCAACTGCTCTTGGCCCTGGCCGGCGCTGCGGGCAGGGAAACCGGCGTTGCAGCCACGACGATGACGTCGGGCCCGGAGCACGATCTAACGCCTCTGCTCAACGAGGCGCTGCGGGAAGCGGATCCGAATGACCTGGATGTGTTGACCACCTTGGCGCGGGCGGCCCAGAACGTCGGCGACCTCCAGCGGGCGCGCGACATCCTGCGCTGGACGGTCGCCCGCGACGCGCTGGCGGGCGCCGCGCCCAACGTCGAGCGGCGGCTCGAACGCCTCGATCTCTACTTGGACACCGTTCCAGCCGCCGCACGGTCGGACGAGCGTGCTCGCTGGCTCGGCGGGCTGACACGGACCCCGCTCGAGCGACCCGGGGACGCTTTGATCGCGGCGCGGCTGGCGCTGACGGAAGTGGAAGGTGGATCGCCGACGCCGGACTTGATCGCTCAAGCCCGGCAACTGGTTGCGGCGCGGCCGGGTACGTATCTGAAGACGGCAGCGGCGTTGGCGCGCGCCGATGCCGGGGCAGGTCGCTGGACCGACTTTGACCAGACGGCTGCGCAGCTTCTGGACCCCGGTTTGCGCGTCGATCTGCGCGTGCTGGACGTGCGTGGGCTCTTGCCCGCTGGCGACGCCCCATTGATCGAACAAACGGTGCGGCGAGTAGCGCGACTGGTTCTGGAGTCGCACCGGAACTCGCTGTTCGGGCGCGCTGTAGCCACCCGCACGCTATGTCTGTTGGCCGGAGAGTGTGCCGAACGCGGTCTGACGGGGGTGGCCGGCGAGTTGATCGCCGGTCTGCCGATGCCGGGGGACACGGCGGGGGAACACTGGCTGTGGGTGGCGGACGTCTGCCGGCGTGTCGGGGAGGAGACGCGGGCGTGGGAGCTCGAGCGAGCGCTGTTGGAAGCCGACCGTTTGCCGATCGTGCGTGTGCCGTCGGTTCTGGAGGAATGGGAGCGTCGGATCGGGCAGGACGAGGCTGACCGTATGGCGGTCCGTGTCGCGGAATACAGTGACCACCCGATTATCCTGTTACGCGCGATTCGGGCGGCACGCGCTGCGGGGGACGACAGTGCGTTGCGTGTCTATCAGGAACGGCTGGACGCCTGGTCGGCGGACGCGCTCGGAAAGTTCGGCGCCGATCGCATCGAGTAGGGGGCGTCGGCCTTCTTACGATCCTTCAAACGCGAGTTGGAACCGCGCACAGTCGGCCAAGTCGATGCAGCCGTCGGCCGGCTCGAAGTCGAACGCCTTGGCGCAGGACGCCGAGGGTGGTGCGCCGGGGCCATCCGCGGGGCCGCTGAGACAGCTTGCCAACATCTGGAAATCCGCGGTGTCGATGTCGCCGTCGTGATCCGCGTCGCCGATCGGTGGACGGATGATACAGGCGCGTGTATCGGTTCCGGACGACGCCGTGACGCCGTACGCGACCATCCAGTCGTCGTTGTTGATGGCTTCGATGGACAGGCGGCTCCAGCCGGGGAGCGTAACAGCGCGGATGCTGCCGGCACCGGGGCCGTCGCTGTACCAGGACCAGCGGTTGGCGCTCGTGTTGGCGTATCCGACCATGCGGCCGCGGTCGTTGATGCCGCGGCCCCACTGCACTTCGTTGACGGTGGGATCGACGACGTGCCACGTGCCGTCGAATGTCACGGCGCGATAGGTGTCCCAAGCGGTCTGTTTCGCGCGGCCGATGGTCTGGCCCGCCAGATTCACGTCATTCGCCCCGCAGTGGTCGGTGCCGATGCGTCCGATCACCGTGAGCACGCCGCTGTTGATGTCGTACACCCAGGCGGTCTCGACCCCCAGCAGGTCGCGCGCACTGCCACAAATGACGTTGGCGTTATTGACGGCGTTGGCTCCCTGGGTTCCGCCCAGGCCGGCGGCGCGAATGGTCGCGTCCAGGCTGTATGTGACGCCGTCCTGGTAGTAGAAGGCGGCGCGCTCCCCCGCGGGGGTCCAGAAGTACCCGACGATCACGCCGGCATCGTTGATGTCGTAGGCGCGGAAATCCGCGTCCGGGTTGGCGTCCGGGGGGTAGGGAATGGTGTACAGGGTCGTGCCGACCCAGTAGACGGCCTGGGAATCGCCGGCCGCGTTGTGGGAGTAGCCGCAGATGACACCGTGGTTGTTGATGCCGGTCACCAGCGTGATGGGGTCCGCCGGGGTCAGGTGCGGGAGCTCCGTCACCGTTGTACCGTTGAAGCGGAAAGCCGTACTGGAGGTGTTGATCACGTAGTTGCCCATGCCGCACGCCACGCCGCTGTCGTTGATGTCGCGCAGCTCGATGCTGCCGACCCAGTGGGGCAGCATGGGAACTTCGATGACGACCCAGGCGCTGAAGGCGCGCCCAGCGCCGCTCAACAGAATCAGAACGCTGATTGCCACCGCCGTTACGCTGCGATTCATGGGGCTACGCTCCCGGTATTTGTTCGTCGGCCGTTCTCGAGACCGCTGGACGGCTCCTGCTTGCGACGCGCGGGGCACTTCCCCGTGGTCTTCGAACACAGTCACGGCCCGTGGCCTGGGCCCGTCGCGGCGGCACACATCGCGCTCAAATCGCCAAGGTCCACGAGGCTGCTGTCATCCGCGTCGAACCGTCCGCAGGGCGCGGCGAACGGGGCCGCATTGTCAAAACACAACTGGAACGCCGCGAAATCCGCCAGGTCCACGTCCCCGTCGCATTCGTGATCGCCAGCCAGCAGCGGCGTGCAGGCGGTGGCGAACAGAAGATCCCAGTCGTTGCCGATCGTCCCGCCCAGGTTGAACTGTGAGTACCAGACGGTGATCCAGCGTCCGTGTCCGGCGGCCACGATTTCCGGGTTCCAGTCGTAATTGATGTCCTGGGGATCGAACGCGGACGAGTTCAGGATGGCCGGGTCCGACCACGACAAGGCGCCGTTCCGGCTGCGCGCAAAGTGCACGTTGTCGTCCGTCCCGATCGGCAGGCCCAGGGAATTCTTCGAGTACCAGACGACCATCCACTGGCCTTGGCCGTCGGTGGCCAGCGTCGGGCGCTGATCCCGCTCGGTGTCCGTGACCGCGTTGGTGTTCACGTACGCGGGCGGCGCCCACGTGGTCCCGGCGTCATCGCTGTATGACATCATGATGTCATAGTCGACTACGTTGTATTTACCCCGGTACCAGACGACGACCCAGCGTCCGACCCCGTCGGTCACGATGCGTGGGGTGTTGTCGTCCACCGTGTCGGTGGCCGCGTCCGTATTCAGGGCGGCGGGCGGGCTCCACGTGAATCCGTCCGAACTGACGGCGAAGAGCACGTCGGTATCGGTGCCGAGGGTTCCACCCAAGGCGTGATCGGCGGACCACACGGCAACCCAGTGGCCGGCGCCGTCGGTGGCCACGCGCGGGCCCCAGTCGCTGCCGGCGTCGGTTGCCATGTTCGGATCAAGCAGCGCAAGCTCTGACCACGTGGCGCCGCCGTCTGTGCTGTGCGCGATGTACAGATCGGAATCGCCGCTCACCATCAGCCGCTTGCTCCAGATCGCCACCCAATGACCGGTGCCATCGCAGGTCAGGTCGGGTTCGGAATCCGAGGCGTAGTCGTATAGCGTGTGGTCGATGGCGGCGTCGCTGTTGAGCGGCAGCGAGGGGGTCCAGGTGACCCCGTTGTCCGTACTGCGCGAGAACAGGATGTCGGTGTCATCGCCGATGGTCCCACCGTGGTTGTCGTGGGAGTACCACGTGGCGATCCAGTGACCATTCCGGTCTGTGTACACGTGCGGGTGGAAGTCGTCCTCAATCTCCGGAGGCACCGTAGCGAAAGGGTCGAGACGGCCCGGCTCAGTCCAGGTTTCCCCATCATCCGCGCTGCATGCCACAAAGATGTCGAAGTCGCGGTTCGGCGCCCCCGGGATGGCGGCGCACCACACGCACACCCAGCGGCCCTGCCCGTCACCGGCCAGGTGCGGGTAATAATCGCCGACCGCACCATCGGTTGCGGCATTCGTGTTCAGCGGGCGCGCGGGCGACCAGTCAATGCCGACGGCCGCACTCATGCACGTCACCCATCCCACGGCAGCAAGCACAAGGAGACGACCGAGCATGGCGTTTCTCCGGCCGGTCCGCGGCCAATCACCCGCGGGCCGCATACAAGACCGGAATAACGGCAATGCGTCGGGGCAGCCACTTGAGTGCGCCGACGCAGTGGGATGCCGTGCAGCCCAAACCGCGGGGGGGCCGTTTGCCGCCCCGCGCGGCTTGGCAATAACTCTAACGCCGCCGCAGCGCGGTCAGGCCGAGCAGTGCGAGCATCAAACCTGCGGGCTCCGGCACGTAGTACAGTCCCTTGGTGCTGAAGGTGTGGAACGTGAGTCCACCCGGATTGGGACCGGCTCCATCGGGGTCATACCAGCCCAGGCACACCGGGTTGTTGGACGCCATCGGACCCGCCAACAGGTCGGCTTCGCTCAAAAAGATCGACAGCGTGCCAGACGGATTGGCCGGGTTGAATCGCAGGATGGCCTTGGACGTGTTGTCCCCGAAGTAGATCCACCCGTCCGGCGCCGCCAGAACGTCCTTCCAGACGACCGTTGTGGAGCCGGTCACGGCGGCAATCTGCGCGTTTGTCAGGACTTGCACGATGGAGCCGTCGGCATTGCGGCGCCACATGTCGTCGCTGGTGTTCGAGCCCCAGTAGACATTGCCGTATGCGTCCCAGGCCAAGCCGCCGCTGACGGTGTCGTTTCCGGTGGCCGCCTGAAGCTGGGCGGAGCTGGCCAGCATCTGGACATTGTTCGGGCCGGCGGTCACCAGGAGGGCCTTCGCATTGCCTTCATAAAAGACGGTCTCGCCCGCGGCATTCGTGTCCGACGGGGAGAGCAACCGCACGCTGGTGAGGCCCGTCACGGCCATGATGTCCGCCTTGGTGGCATACGCTGTGATGGCACCCGTATTCTTGTTCACCCGCCAGACTTGGTCCGAGGAAGTTTCGGTGAACTGAACGTAATCGCCAGCCACGGAGAACCCATACCACGTCGTCATGCTCGACGTCTGAGCTGCGTTGAACCAGGCGTTCGAATCCAGCAGTACGGTCGTGGTTTGAACGCCATTCAGCGGCGCGACGCGGGTGATGTTGGCCGCGGTGGACAACTGGTGGTAGGACACCTGCCCCTGCACGGCCGCGGCTTGGTGGTTGGTGCCGGTGGACGAACCTTTCACGGTCAGCCACGGGACCAGTTCGATGTAGGTGGTCGCCCATGCCGCCGTCGTCAGAGCCAGCACGATTGTCAGCACACACTTCTTCATCGGAAATACCTCCTCTCTCCTCTGCCTCACAGGATGCCCGGCGTGCGCGCCGCGCATCGCAGAATTGTGCCCGCTCTGTCGTCGGGCGCCCGACAGTGCGCCCCGCCCTGGCGACGTACCACCGCCGCGAATCGACGGGGCGGACCGTGTCTCTCCTGCGGCAGTACGAAGTGTACCGCGCGGCCGCTCGAACTCACAAGGTTTTTCCCCGCGCAGAGGCGCCGCCGGGTTATCTGACCGTATTGCCAGCGAAGTCGCCTGCTTCACCGCGACCAGGGGTCATTGCTTGACGGCGCCCAGGGTCAGTCCGTGAATGAACTCGCGTTGCAACGCCAGAAACAGTAGAACGATAGGTGTAATGCTGATGAGTGTGCCGGCCAGCACGACGCCATACTCCTGCTGATGGAGGGACGCGACGACGTTGGTGACAGCGACGGTCAGCAGGAAGTTGCGTTCGTTACGCAGGACGATCATCGGCCACAGGTAGGAATTCCAGGCGCCGAGGAAAGTGAAGATCAGAAGAGCACTCAGGATGGGCCGGACCAGCGGGAGAACAATCGACCAGAAGATGCGCCACTCGCTGGCCCCGTCCAGTCGGCCGGAGTCCAGCAGCGCGTTCGGAACCGCGCGAAAGTACTGCCGGGTGACGAGCACGCCAAAGCCGCTGGCGGCGGTGGGCAGGATCAGCCCCCAGAAGGTGTCGATGAGGTTCAGGGCGTGGACGAGCTGGAACAGCGGGGCGAGCAGGACGACCCCCGGCAGCAGCATGGTGCCCAGGACGACCGTAGTCGCAATCCGTTTGCCGCGGAAGTCGTACTTGGCAAGGGCGTACCCGCCCATGGCGCTGACCAGCGTCGTCAGGAGCGCGGTCGCACTGGCTACGAAGACGGTGTTCACGAAGTACACGGCGAAGGGGACGCGAGCGAACAGGGTGCGGTAGTTCGCCAGGGTTGGCGCACGGGGGATGAGCCGCCCCAGCCCGGGCGCCATGATCTCCGCCTGCGTCTTGAATGACCCTGAGAGCATCCAGACGAACGGGCCGAGCGTGAAGAAAGTCACCAACAGCAGCACGACGACGATGCACAGTGTGGTTATGCTCTTGGACACCCGCATACGGAGCGCCTCACGCTTCGTCCGACCAGGCGCGCGTAACGCGCAGTTGCAGCAGCGAAACGGCCAGCAGGATGATCGTGATCAGCCAGCCCATCGCGGCCGCATATCCGAGATCGCCCGCCAGAAAGCCGCGTTCGTACAGGTATACCACCAGCGTGGTGCTGGCCCGACCCGGCCCGCCACGGTCTGTCAACACCCAGGGCAGGTCGAACAGCCCGAAAGATCCGATCGTGGAGGCCGTCATGAGGAAGGCGGCGATCGGCCAGATGCCGGGTAGCGTGACGGCCCGAAAGCGCTGCCACGCGTTGGCCCCGTCAATCGCCGCGGCCTCGTACAGCTCGACCGGGATGCCCTGGAGACCGGCGAGGAAATACACCATGTGAAAGCCGGCGTACATCCACAGAGCCGTCAGGACCAGCGTGTTCAGGACGACGTCCGGGTCGCGCAGCCAGTCGATGGCCGGAACGCCCAACAGGCCGAGGCACTGATTCAGCGCTCCTTCCTGGACACCGTAGATACGCCGGAACGCAACGCCAATGAACACCGGGCCGACCAGGATGGGCAGGAAGAGAATCGTCCGGAATATCATGCGACCGGGCACGCCGCGGTGGTGGACCAGCAGGGCCAGCGCGAGCGCGGTCGGCAGTTGGACGAGCACGGAGAACACTGCGAAATAGACCGTGCGGCCCAAGGAGCTCCAGAACACGTCGTCGTGGAGCAGGTCGAGGTAGTTCGCGGCGCCTGCAAAGACGTTCACGCGCGTGCCCACGGTCTGACGCGTGGACAAGTACACCGAGTACCCCAGCGGGTACAACGTGAAAGTCAGGAAGATGACGGCGAACGGCAGCAGGAAGAACCAGGCGGCGAGCTGCTGCCGACGAACGCCGCGGGTCGGCCCCGGAGCGTGCTGTCCGCTCCAGTGTTTCGTCGAGCGCGGCGTCCCGATTGGCGCGTCGCCGCGGGACGCCGGCGCGGGCGGGGAGCGGCTGTCGGGCGGGTTGGCCTGCTCACAGCGACCGGGCGTGTGGCTCATCCTGTCGTCCTGGGCGGCGGTGGCCGTCAAGTCCTGCGATCCCAGTCACCCGTCCGCGGGCTTGAGTCCGGCGCGCTGGTCGCGCGCGATGACTTCGCGCAGTCGGCGGGCGACTTCGTCGAGTGCCGCGCGCGGGCTGCGGCGTCCCGCGACGACATCAGGAAAAACCGCGTCGAGAAACTTGTACGCTTCCGGAGCATACGGCGATCCGTTGACCGGTGGGACCTCGCGGGCCAACTCGATCAGCAGTTCCCCCACCCGCTGACCCTGAAAAAACGCGATCTCCTCGTGGAACGCGGGATCATCGAATGCATCCGTCAGCGGCGGAACGATCGAATGCGCTTGGAATCGACGGACCAGCGACTGACGGTCGAAGTACAGGTGCTTCAGCAGTTCCCAGGCGCGGTCCACATTGGCGTGGCTCTTTGGAATGAACATGGCGGTCCCGCCGACCGTGCTGGTCCGCCGGCCGCCCGGCTCCCACACCGGCAGCGGCCGGCACCGCACGCGACCTTCCAGGAGCGAGCGGGCGTCGAGCTGCATGGTGCCGAGCATCCAGTCGGCCGCGAGGATGGCGAGAAACTGGCCCTGCGCCAGCGCCGAGAAGTCCTCGATCGTGCTGCTTAACGCCGGGCCCGCGGCCGGAGGGTCGAGACGGAACAGCGACACGTAGAACTCGAGCGTATCTACGGCCAGGTCGCTGTCGATGATGACATTGCCGTCGGCGTCGAAGACGTCTCCGCCACGCTGCCACAGCAGCGACAGGAAGGTGTACCCCTCGACCGTGGACAGCGCCAGGCCCCGTCGCCAGTGGGGGGTGCCGAGCGGTCCGGGTCGGTAGAACGCCTGCGCCGCGCGCACCCAATCGGACCAGGTCGTCAGGTCTTCTGGACGGTACCCGAGGCTGGCGAGCGCGTCTGGACAGTACACCAGCACCATCGGGTGCAGGTCGTGCGGGACGCCGAAAATCCGCCCGGCCACGGTGTAGCGGGCGAAGCGGGCCGCGACGCACCGGCGGTCCCAGCCTTCCTGCCGGATCCGCCCGGTGAGGTCGACGAAGGGGATGTGCTGCACGGGGCCGCGGAGAAAGCGACCGATGACGGACTGCTCGACCTCGACCAGATCCGGCAGCTCCGTCTGGGTCATCAAGGCCAGCGCCAGCCGGTCGAACATGGCCGTGCCGAGATTCTGGACCTGAATCGTGTCCGCGTCCGGGTGGTCGGCCAGCCGGTGACGGAACTCTTCGCTGTGCAGGTGCACAAAAGTCCATACCGTCAGGCCGACTTCTCGCGGCAGGACGCTTCGCACGAGCACAGCGCTGCCGGACGCAGCCGCCAGCAGAAGCAGCAGTAGCGGCACACGTCCCGGCGGGAAGTCGTCCATGCGTTGCCGGGTCATTTGCACGATCGACCGGAGCATGTCGATTCCTGCGCCGGTGCCAGCCTTTCTTTTACCCGCGCAGCAGCGTGGGGACGACCGGCACGGGCACCGGCAATTCGAAGACCGTGCCGCCGACGTGGACCGGCAGCAGCAGCGTGTGCGTTCCGGGCGGCGTGGTGTCCGGGGGTGTGACATCCACGCCGTTGTCGGCGGCCCGCACGGACCACGCTGTCGGGGCGATCGGATCTCCGACCGACAAGCCGGACGCACATCGCCAACGCAGGGCCAGGCTTTCCCCCGGGTGAACGCCGCCGGCGGGCACGCGCAACTCCAGCGGCGACGACTCGACCGCAACCGATATCGTCTCGCTCGACGTGACGTACACCGGGATGTTGCGTTCCAGTTGCAGCGTCACCGTCTCGTTCCCACGCATGTAGTGCGCCGGTTCGCCGACGAGGTTCCGGAACTCAGCCTCTGGCGGTGTGACCTTCAGCCGCACAACGCGGGCGTCGTTGGGTGACCAGAGGGCGAGCACGTGCCGCGGCGGGGCGGCGTCACCTGCGCTGGCGGTTTGAAAGGCGTAGGTCAGCAGTCCATCGCCCAGCGGCTGCTCGGTCGCGCGTGTGATGTGTCCGAGCAGTTCACCCACCGTGGCGAGGGCGCGGAAGCCCATCTTGGGCGTCAGATCGTGACGTACCAGACCGAAGTGGTGTTCGTTGTAGAACGGGTCGGTGCCGTCCTCACGGAAGTTGTACCACGCCACGTTGCGGACGGCGCCGGAGGCGAGCGCCGTGATATACGTGCGTGCCACGTACGCGGCCTGTTCGCGCTCGCTCAACCCGCCGATTTCGCTGGACCAGCCCATCTCGGTGATCCAGACATCGCGCCCACCGACCAGCTCACGGACCTCGCGCAGCTCGCGGATGAAGCCTGCGGGGTCCAGGTCGCCCCGGTACGGGTGGATGGTCAACGCGTCGAACGGTGCTCCGGCATCGAGCACCATGCGGATGAAATTCGTGTCGATGCCGGCTGTCGAACAGCCCAGAACGCAAGCGGTCGGGTCTTCCTCCTTGATCGCTTCGTACGCGCGTTTCAGGAGCACGGCGTAGCGCTCCTTCGGCCCCGGCCAGAAGAACACGTTAGGCTCATTCCAGATTTCCCAGAAGCGGATGCGATGTTTGTACCGGCGAACCAGGGTTCGCACGTAGCGGCAGTAGTTCTCGATGAACTCATCGGTGACCGGGGGCCGGTTCCACTCGGTGTAATAGCACAGCAGACCGTAGAGGCTGATTCCATGAGCGGTCGCCGTCTCGACCAGGTCGTCGAAGAAGGCAAAGTCGAGCTGCCCGCGCTGCGGCTCGATCCAGTTCCAGTGGAACTCCTCCCGCGTCCATTTCACCCCGGCGGCCGCGGCCAGCGTGCACATCTGTTCGAGCAGGGGCTTGCAATCGGGCTGGCCGTGGAAGCGGTAGAGATACAATCCGGCGCCGATCCGGCTGTTGGGGTCGAGGCTCGGGTCGGCGCGGGTCGTCGGAATCTGGGCGAGCGTGGCCGAGCAGGGCGCGGCCTGGATGCCGTCCGCCGAGAACTCGAAGACACCTTCGATGGTGGCCCAGTCGCCTGGCAGCACGGCGTGCTGAATGTCGCAGCGACCCAGCGCGGGGACCGGCAGCGGCCGCGCGCCGCGCTCGAGTACGCGATCGGTGCTGCGGATCGTGTACCGGACTTCCCCGAACAGTGGGACGTCGTGCAGGCTGCGGGCCTCCACCGTGAAAACCGCCAGATCGCGGATGCGCGCCACGCGTGGGATCAGCGTGACGGGGCGTGCAGGATCGTAGCGCGTGACAAACTCGAGCTTGCGCAGCGCGATCGCGCCCGTGGCGCCGGTGCCCTTGCGTTTCAGCACGAGTTTTTCGAGTCGCAGCGGGTACCGCACGATGCCGTCGTCTTCTCCGCCGGAGTGCGACCAGGTGCGCATGTCGCCCATGGGAACTTCCAGAGTGAGCGGGCCGCTGGTGTCCAGTGTGCCCAGCGCCCGTTCGAAGTTCTGGAAGTGCGAGCCGAAGACGGCGCGCAGCTCGTGCCCCGACCGGTCCGCCTCCACCGTCAGCCGCAGCGCCACCGGCTGGCCCAGCACTGAACGGCCCCAGGTGAGTGAACACTGGTCCTGCTCGTCCCTGAACCGATAGCTCCAGTACTGCGAGCGCAGGCCGGTTTCCGGCGGCTGGGGTTCGGTCCAGCCATCGTCGTCGGCAAACGTCGTTTCCGTGTACGTGGCGATGCGCAATCCCGTGTCGGGGGAGACGCCGGCTTCATAAACCCACTGGACGTCATCAATCCGCAATTCGCCTTCGCGGCTGTTGCCCTGGTTTTCGATCAGGATGTCGAAGCGTTGGGGCGGGGCAGCATAGCGGCCGTCGCCGCCCCAACTGTGGACCCATCCGTCGAACGTGATCTCGAGCTGTTGCCAGTTGCCGTAATCGAAGCGGAGGGACTTCTGGAACATTTCGCCGTCGCGGTCCATGGCCCGGAAGGTCATGAGATTGTCCGCCGGTTTTTGTACCCAGAGGCGAACGGCCGTCACCGTGAGGTCGGTGGGTAGGGCTGTGATGGCGGCCACGTAGTGGCCACCGTCGCGGAAGTTGTAGTGCAGGACCAGGGCGCCGTCGCCATCACGTCCGGCGTTGGGGCTGCGTTCCAGGCGGCCTTGCGCTCCAGGCCATTCGGGGCCATTGCTGAAGGTCCAGTTGGCCATGCAGGCGGGGTCGTTGAACGACTCGGGCGTGCTCATGCTGGGGGCCGTTGCGGGGGGTTCGCCCGCGACTGCCAGTACGCCGAGCCAGGCCAGGGCGATCGGGCCGATCCGGGGCAACCGGAGTGATGCATAAAGGCGACGCGGGGGCGGGCAGCAAACGACGGGAAAGCGTGGCACGTTCATAAGCCGACTCCTGCGAATCCCTCTGCAACCGACGGCTGCATTGTACTGAGCGTTCCGGCCGGCGGCGCGGGGCCGGGGGCTGCTGAGCGTCTGCGGCGGTGAAGCCCCGTTGACACATGCAGGCCGTGCCACAACGATGCGGGCCGATGTCTGCCTCGCAGTGGCTCGACGGACTTTGGGGATTTCGTCCTTTGACCGTGGAGGAGGCTGCGCGCCTGCAAGAAAGCCCGCTGGCTCCCCCCTTCGAGCCGCATCCGACGCCGATCCGTGTCCCGGGGTACTGGAACTCGTTTCCACCCGAAGTGGGCGGCGACTGGGGTGCGTACGAGAATTATCGTTATCCGCCCGAGTGGACGCGTGCGGAGGCGGGCCTGTACGGGCGCCGGTTCCGAGCGAGGGGACCGCTTCCTGCGCCGGGCGCGCGGACGCGCCTGCATTTCGACGCCGTCGCGGGACATGCGATTGTCTGGTTCAACGGACGGCGACTGGGGGAGAATATCGACAGCTTCCTGCCGTTCGTGTTCGACGTTACCGCGCTGGTTCGCTGGGACGAAGACAACGAATTGATCGTGTTGGTCCAGCCGCCGCCGCGGTGCGGAACACTGTGGCTTCAGCCCTGTGGTTCGTGGGTCGGGTGGCATCTGCGCGGCATCTGGCAGTCCGTGCATCTGGAGTCCACGCCTGCGCTGGCGATCGCGGACGTCTTCGTGCAGCCTTCGGTGCGCCGCGAGCGCCTCCGTGTGGAGGTAACGTTGGAACGGTCACTCCGGCCGATGCCAGGGCGGGTGCGCCTCACGGTCGGCGAACCTCGCTGGCCACTGACCCGCCAGCGTCGCCCAACGCACGCCGCCGGGGTTTCCAGGGAGCCGGTACTCATAGACCTCGGCGATCGCGTGGTTTGTTCTTCGCCGGATGAGGAAGTCACGCTCGTTTTCGAGGCTCCGTGGCCTGCGGGTTGTCTGTGGTCGCCGGACAACGCGCGACTCCATGAAGTCCGGGTTGTGGCCGAATCCGAGGGCCGCTCCGTTCACCAACGCAAGGTCCGGTTCGGGTTCCGCGAGTTCTGGATCGAGGGTACCGGGTTTCGTCTGAACGGCGAACCGATCCGCCTGTTCGGGGACGCGTGGCACTACATGGGTGTCGCGCAGCAGAACCCGGCGTACGCCCGGACATGGTTCCGGCTGGCCCGTCAACTCGGTGCCAATGCGATCCGCACGCACGCCATGCCTTATCCGCCGTTCTATTTCGACCTGGCCGACGAGTTGGGGCTGCTGATCGTGGACGAGTCCGCGGTGTATGGCTCGGCGGGGACGCTCGCGTACGACGAGCCCCTGTTCTGGGAGCGGTGTCGGGAACACATCCGTCGGCTCGTACGGCGAGACCGCAATCACCCGTCGGTCGTGCTGTGGAGCGCGGTGAATGAGACCGTCTGGAGGGGCGGAGCGAAGATCTTTCCGGAGCTGCTGCGGCTGGCGGACGAAGCCCGCCGACTGGACCCGACGCGCCCGGTGACGTTCGACGAGAACGATTGCGATCTGGGCGGAGCGGCGGACGTCCACGCCGGCCACTACGGCACGCCGGAGCACTGGGAGGCTGTCTGGCGGCGCGATCGGCCACTGATCGTGCACGAGTTTTCCGCTCTGTACCACGGTGGACCGGCGGAGGCTTGCCCCTACGGCGATGACGCGGTGTACGCGGATTTCGATGCCCGCCTGCGGGCGACGGGGACGGCGGCGGCGGAAATGTTTCTGCGCCTGCGACAACTCGGGGCCGCGAGCATCACGCCGTGGAACATCGTCTGGTACTGCCTTGAACCGATGCCTGTGGAGGCGGTCGAGCCGGTTCCGGAGCGCGTCACGCGTGGTGGTGCCGCCTTCGACCGCATCGGGCCACACTCGCTGACGCTGAATTACGGCTTCCTTCCGCGGGACCGTCGGTGGCGCCCCAATCCGGCATTCGGGCCCCTGGCACGCTGTTACGCTCGCCGGCAGGTCTTCGTGCGCGTGCGCCCGCGACAGGGATTCGCGGGGCAGACGATCACGATTCGTCCGTACGTGTTCAATGACGCACGGGAAGCCTTGGAAGCTCGCCTGGTCGTGCAACTACAAGCGACCTCGCGCGGTGCATGCGCTTTGGCGACTGCGCAGGTCGAACTGCGCGTTGACGCTCACCACGGGGCCGAGCACGTCGTGGATCTCCCGCTACCAGCGGTGTCCAAAAAGTGCACATGCCGACTTGCGGTAGAACTGGTCGATGTCAATCGCGGCGCGACGCTTGCGAGCGACGAATGGCGGTTTCATCTGCACCCGCCGCTGAAGCCGCGGGCTCGTCCGCGTGCTGACGCCGGCGTCTGGGCGCCGGGGGGGCGCGGTGCGCCCGCGTGCCAGCAGCTTGGCCTCCGTGTGCTTATGACTGAAGCCGAACTCGGGCGGTTCCTGCGGCGGGACGGCGGCGTGTTGTTTCTGGTCGAGCCGGATCCGTCCGGCGGATTGCGCGCGTGGCTTGGCGGGGAAGATGTCGATCGCTGGCTGCGCGCCGGCGGACGGCTGGTTGTCCTGCCCGGTGCTGTGACACAGGACGTGGATTCGCCCGTTGCGCTTCATCGTCGAACCAGCACCCATGCCTATCCGCGTTGCCTGTCCGCTGCCACCTCGCCCCGCCTGCTGAGCGGTCTGACCAGCGATCACTTCCGCGATTGGGGGCCGGACGGCATCGTCACCCGCTTCTTGTGTGAGCGCCCAACCACCGGACCTGCGCTGGCGTTGCTGGATGTCGGCGATGCCTCCGCCGGACTCGAGTACGCGGCGCTAATCGCCGCCGGACACGGCGCCGGCGAGGTGGTACTGGTCGCCATAGAGCTTTTGGAGCACGCTGCCCAGGTTCCGGCGGCGGCCATCCTGCTTTCGCGGCTGGCGGAGCGCGGGCGATGGCTGCTGCCCGCGTGCCGCCGCGCGGCTGCGTGCATCGGTTCGCCGGCGTACGTACGCAGCGCGCTGTTCAAAGAGGTGGGCGTGCGCGGCGACTCAGGGGGTTGCGTCTGCCTGTGCGATGGAACGGCCGCGGACGCTCCGGCGCAGGCCCGCGCATGGCTTCAGCAGGTCAGCCCGGCCGATCGCACGCTTCTGATTGAATGCATAACGCCCAACACCGCGGCCGCCTGGTCGGCGTTGTTGGGCGTGCCGCTGACGGTGGTGGAAGACCTGTGCTTCAACGTGGCGCGGGTGCCGACGGCCGACTGGCCCGGCATGGACGGCGTGAACAACTATGACCTGTGCTGGGTGCAACGCGATCAGAAGCAGCCGATCGTACGCCACACTTTGCCGCTCAACACGCTGCCGCCGGGCGCGTCGGTGCTGGTGCAAACCGTGGCGACCCGCTGGGAGGACTACGAGCCGGCGCATGAGCAGCACAAGGTCGCCTGGATGCGCCGTCGTATGCGTACCTTCGATGGTCCCCGCGCGGCTGTCGTCCGTTTCAAGACCGCCGTCGGTACGGTGTTGGTAAGTCAGCTACTGCTGCACGAGGCACGTGGTCCGTTTCGAGCGCGAGCCCGTCGAATCCTGTCGCGCTGGCTGGACGGTCTGGAAGTGGTCCGGGACCCGCATGTAAGCCCGCTACGTGCCCATCGGCACGGCCCAACAACGCCCGAAGGGTACATACGCGAATGGCTGGTGCTCGGGCCGTTTGCGCCGGTTACCGGACATCCGCTGGATGCGCCCTGCGTGGTGGAGACGGATATCCGGCCGGCGGACGGCCAACCGGTCGGCGACCGCGTATGGCGCAGGGTTTCGTCTCCTCTGCCCTACCTTGATTTCGGCGCGATCTGGTCGGACCTGCCCCCGCGCGATCGCGTCGCGTACGCGGCCGTCTACGTGTATTCACCGGCCGACCGCTCCGTACTGCTTGACCGCCCGGACCTGGTGGATCTGCGGCTTGGCGCGGACGGCGGCACGAAGGTGTGGCTGAACGGAATGTTGCTGGGGCGTTTCGACTTCGTGCGTCCGCTGGTGATGGACCAGGATCGGATTGACGCCGTGCCGCTGAGACGCGGATGGAATACTCTGGTAATTAAACTGCACAATCCGGCAGGCGCCTGGCGGTTCGCGGCGCGTTTTGTGACACCCGCCGGCGAGCTGGTGCGCGACTTGGATTATGCCACGGCGCCGGGTGCGGAGGCGTCTGGTGGGTGACGAGCGCGGGGCGGTGCCGCACGCCCTGGCCCGGAGAAAGGGATGTACATGGCTCCGCGACACGTGTTACTGACGGCGGGGTTTCTGGCCGGGGGAAGCGGTCTGATGCGGGCCCAGCCGGGTCCGGACTATCCGGTGCGACCCGTTCCGTTCACGGCGGTGCGGGTCGAGGACCCGTTCTGGTCGCCGCGACTGGAAACCAATCGCCACGTCACGATTCCGTACGCTTTCCGGCGGTGCGAGGAGACGGGGCGGATCGACAACTTCGCGAAGGCGGCTCGGCTCATGCCGGGACCGTTTCGGGGAATCCGATATGACGACTCGGACGTGTTCAAAGTAATCGAGGGGGCGGCGTATGCGCTGGCGCTGGAGCCGGATCCGGAACTGGACCGCTACCTGGATGAGCTGATCGCCAAGATCGCCGGCGCTCAGGAAGAGGATGGCTATCTATATACGGCCCGGACGATTGATCCGGAGAATCTGCCGCCGCTGTGCGGACCGACGCGCTGGTCGTATCTGGCGCAGAGCCACGAGTTGTACAACCTCGGGCACCTCTACGAGGCGGCCGTGGCGCATCATTTGGCCACCGGCAAGCGGACGTTGCTGGACGTGGCGCTCAAGTCGGCCGCCCTGGTGACACGCGAGTTCGGCCCGCACGCTCGTCACGACGTTCCTGGCCACCAGGAGATCGAGATCGGCCTGTGCAAGCTGTACCGCTTGACCGGCCATGAAGGGTACCTGCGCTTGGCCCATTTCTTCCTCGACCAGCGCGGACGCCCGGAAGGCCACCCGCTTTATGGCGAGTATTCGCAGGACCACCGTCCGGTGACCGAGCAGGATCGCCCGGTCGGGCACGCCGTCCGGGCCGCGTACATGTACTGCGGGATGGCCGACGTGGCTGCCCTGACTGGCGACCCGGCGTTTGCCCGGGCGATCGACCGCATCTGGGACAACATGGTGGGCCGGCGGATGTACATCACCGGCGGCATCGGCGCGCGCCACGGAGGGGAGGCGTTCGGCGATGACTATGAGCTGCCGAACGCGTCCGCGTACGCCGAAACCTGTGCGGCGATCGCCAACGCGTTGTGGAACCACCGCATGTTTCTGTGGCACGGGGACGGCAAGTACATCGACGTGCTGGAGCGCGTGCTCTACAACGGGTTTCTGGCCGGCGTGGCGCTGGAAGGGGATCGTTTTTTCTACGTCAATCCACTGGCGGCGTACGGCAACGCCCGGCGGCAGCCGTGGTTCGACTGCGCGTGCTGTCCGACGAACGTGGCGCGGTTCATGCCGTCGATTCCGGGCTACGTGTATGCGGTGCGTGACGATTCCGTCTACATCAATTTGTTCGTCAGCAGCGTGGCGCGCGTCTCCGTCGCCGGACAGACCGTCACCTTTCGACAGCAGACGAAGTACCCGTGGGACGGGTTGGTGCGGATCACGGTGGAGCCCGAGACGCCGGCCGACTTTTGTGTCCGGGTACGGGTGCCGGGCTGGGCGCGGGGGGCGCCGGTGCCGAGTGATCTGTACCGTTACATGGACGACCAGTGCGAACCGGTGCGCGTGACCGTGAATGGCCAGCCGTGGATCGGCGAGCTCGATCGCGGGTACGCGCCTCTGATACGTCGGTGGCAGCGCGGCGACCGGATCGAGCTGGAGTTGCCGCTGGCAGTTCGGCGTGTGGCGGCCCATTCAGCGGTGCAGGCTTGTGTCGGCCGCGTGGCGCTGGAGCGCGGGCCGATCGTGTACTGCGTGGAGGCGGTCGACAATCAGGGGCATGTCCACGACCTGGTCCTGCCGGCGGACAGTCCGCTGACCGCCGAGCATCGCCCGGACCTGTTGGGTGGAGTGACCGTGCTGCGCGGCCCGGCGCAGGTCGTTCGGCAGGATGAAAACGGCACCCGGCGCATGACGGAGTGCGAGCTGGTTGCCGTGCCGTACTATGCGTGGGGTCATCGGGCGCCGGGGGCGATGGCGGTCTGGCTGGCCGCACGGCCGGACGTGGCCCGGCCCACGCCACTGCCGACGCTGGCCACAAAAGCGCGGTGCAGCGCATCCCATGTCCACGACGACCTGAGTGCCCTGAACGACGGTTTTGAGCCGGAAAGCTCCGGCGACCTGGGCGTGCCGCGCTTCACCTGGTGGGACCATAAGGGAACGACCGAGTGGGTGCAGTACGATTTCGGCAGCCCAGTGACAGTGCGCCAAGTCGAGGTGTACTGGTTCGACGACCGCGACGCCGGAAGGTGCCGCGTTCCGGCCTCGTGGCGTGTGCTGTACCGGCGTGGTGACGAATGGCAGCCGGTAGCCCAGCCCAGCGGCTACGGGGTCGCGCGAGATACCTTCAACACGACGTCCTTCGTGCCGGTCGAGACGGACGCCCTGCGGCTGGAGGTGACCCTACAAAAGGACTGTTCGGGCGGCATTCTGGAGTGGCGAGTACGCTGAGCGCGTCGCGGACGCGATCCGGCTTACGGCGTCCTCCGATCAGTCCGTATGCGCGAACTGCGTGCGGACTAGTGTGACGTAAAACGGGCAGCTCTCCATCAGCTCGTCATGCCGCCCGACGCCCACGACGCGCCCTTCGTTCAGCACCACCGTGAGGTCCGCGCGGGCGATCGTGCTGAACCGGTGGGCGATGACGAAGGTCGTACGGTCGCGGGTGACCTCGGCGAGCGCCTGCTGGATCTTCTGCTCGGACTCGCTGTCCACCTGGCTCATCGCTTCGTCGAGGATCAGGATGGGCGGATCGCGCACGATCGCCCGGGCCAGCGCGATGCGCTGCCCCTGCCCGCCGGACAGCGTACGGGCACTGATCCGTGCGTCGTAGCCGCGGGTGACCTGTCCATCGTGCTCGACCCGCAGCTCGCGAACGAACTCGTCGGCGTGCGCCAGGCAGGCCGCCCGCCGCACGGCTTCCTCCGAAGCACCGTTGGCGCCGTAGGCGATGTTGGCCCGGACGGTATCGGAAAAGACGACGGCGTCCTGCGTGACCAGCCCGATCTGGCGGCGCAGGTCCGCCAGCGGCAGCGTGCGGATGTCATGGCCATCAAGGAGGATGCGCCCGCGGAGCGGGTCGAAGAAGCGCAGCAGCAGCGAGATCAGGGTGGTTTTGCCGGAGCCATTGGGGCCGACCAGCGCGACCACCTGGCCGCGCTGCACGCGGAAGCTCACGCCGTTCAGCACCAGGCGCTGGGGGTTGCTCGGGTAACTGAAGGCAACATCCTGAAATTCGATGCCCTCCCGCAGCCGTGGTACCTCGGCGACGTCGGTCGGTGCGACCTGTTCCTCCGCCGGCAGGTCGAGCAGATCGAAGATCCGTCGGGCCGCGACCTCGGCGGCCTGCATGCGATTGTAGACGTTGCCCATCTTGCGCAGCGGGTCGAAGATCCCGCCCAGGCAGATGACCGCGCCGAAAAACATGTGCGGTTCCAGTTCGCGGGCGAAGACCCGCGCCCCGCCGTAGAGAATGAACGCGCTGATTGCCAGCGCGGCCAGCATTTCGAGCGCCGGGCTGGTGGCGGCGTCCACCAGCTCGATGTGCGTCTGGGCGCGGGTCAGGTTCCGGTCTTCGGTTTCGAAACGGCGGCTTTCCGCCTCCTGCATGTTGTAGGCTTTGACGACGCGGATGCCGGCCAGGCGCTCGCCGAGGTGGTCGAGCAGCCGACCCCAGGACTGCGACGCGCGCCGCTGAGCCCGCTTGACCAGGCGGCCGAAGACGCGGATGACCAGCAGCCCGACCGGTAACCCGACCGCTCCGACAAGCAGCATGCGCCAGTCGAGCAACAGCGTCAGGGTCAGGACGCCGATCGCCTTCAGCGGCTCGCGAATCACCTTGCCGAACAGCGTGTTGATCCCGACTTCGACCTTGGCGATGTCGTTGGCGAAACGGCTGAGCGTGTCGCCGGGCGGCTGTGCGCTGTGCCAGTGCAGCGGCAGTTGCAGGGCATGGCGCGCCAGGGCTGTCCGCAGGTCGTGCATCGCCCGCTGTACGGCGACCGCGACCAGACCCTCGTTGGCGAACCGACACAGGCCACCCAACGTACTGATGACAACGACGGCCGCCATGACGACCAGCAGGGTCTCAAAACGCTCATCCGGCTGGTTGCCGGTTGGCAGCCACCGCACGCCGTCGCGTACCAGCGGCCACCACGCGCGATGCGGATGCAATCTCAGGTTGATCTCGCGCACCTGGCCGTCCGGAGACACAACGCCGACCCGCTCCAGGTACGTGGCGGGTGTGTCAGCGATCCGGCGGGCGAGTTCGTAGGCGCTGCACGGTTGACCCTGGAGGCTGGTCAGGCGGTCGCCGGCCCGGAGCTGCCCGATTGCCGGCGAGGACGGGCGTACGTCGATGAGGATCAGGCCGTGGGGATCGTCGGGCAGGTCGGCGGCGAGGGCGACCCCCAGGCGGCGTTGGGTCTCGGCCCGGTGGAGCCAGTCGACAAGCGTCTCGTGCTCCGCAAATATGATCTTCAGCACCGGGACGACGCTGGAAACGCTGAAAGTGTAGAAGAGGCTCACACCGAGCGCGGCGACGAGTCCGGTAATCAGCGCCCGCCGATGCGGCCGCAGATAGCCGATCGCCCGGCGGAACATCGGGAGCCAGTGCTCGTCGCGAGCGGATGACATAGTCGGCCGATATGATACCGGCCGTGGCCGGGGCGTGGGCAGGTTCGCGGCCCGATGCGGGTCGCCTCCAGCGCGCGACCTTCGAGTGCGGCCAAGCCGATGTGGAGAGGTTCATGAGCAGGGAAATCAGTCTGTCCGCCCAAGACATCACGCAAGCCGAGATCGACGCCGCAGTAGCCGTGCTTCGTTCCGAGCGCCTCAGCCTGGGCCCCCGTATTGCAGAATTCGAGGCGGAGTTCACGCGTCGGTTGGGCGTCCGGCACGCCATCGCGTGCAGCAGCGGCACTGCCGGTCTGCACATGTGCTGGCGCGCGCTGGGCATCGGGCGGGGCGACGAGGTCATCACGACGCCGTTCTCATTCATCGCGTCCAGCAACAGCGTCCTGTTCGAGGGGGCCCGGGCGGTCTTCGTGGACATCGACCCGGACACGTGGCAGATCGACCCGGCGCGGATCGAAGCGGCCATTACGCCGCGGACCAAGGCCGTTCTGCCTGTGGACGTCTTCGGCTCGCTGCCGGACATGGACGCCATCTGGCAGATTGCCCGCCGACATCATCTCCGCGTGCTGGAGGACTCATGCGAGGCGCTGGGGGCGACGTATCGGGGGCGGCCGGCGGGCACCATCGGCGAGGCGGGTGTCTTCGGGTTCTATCCGAACAAGCAGATGACCACCGGCGAGGGCGGAATGGTCGTGACCAACGACGATCGAATCGCTTTTCTGGTGCGCTCTTTCCGAAACCAGGGACGCGACCCGGACGGTGGCTGGTTGGCTCATCCGCGGCTCGGCTTCAACTATCGTATGACCGACATTCAGGCCGCCATCGGCACCGTGCAGATGCGCCGGCTGGACGAGATTCTGGCCAAGCGTGAGCGCGTCGCACGGCTGTACCTCGAATACCTGAAAGATGAGCGGCGTGTTACGACTCAGCGGATCCCGCCCGAGGTGCACATCAGTTGGTTCGTCTTCGTCGTCCGACTCAGCGACGAGTACACCGCCCAGGATCGCGATCGCATTCTGGAGAAACTCCGCGCTCGAGGGATCGGCTGCAACGTGTACTTCCCCGCCATTCACCTCCAGCCGTTCTACCAGAGCGACCTGGGGTATCGGCCGGGCGACTTTCCTATTACCGAGGCGCTGGCCGCCCGCACCATCGCGCTGCCGTTCCATAATCACCTGACCGCCCGGGACGTGGAGTACGTCGTGCAGACGCTACGGTCGTTGCTCTGAGGCCCGGCAGCCCGCTCACACCTGCACGCGGCCCATGAAGATCTCGATCAGACGTGTGCCCGGTTCGACCAGCCATCCGGTCGCCTCGGCGTCCGGTTCGGAGAACGGTCGACCGGAAGCCGCGCGAACGTCCGAGCCGGCGAAACAAAACGGCGGCGGATCCGCTTCGTGGGCCGTGCTCGCTACGGCGGTGACGTGATCCGGTGCGATCAGCATCCGCCACCCTGGTTCCTTACGCAGGCGATCAAGCACGGGCCCGACGATTTCGGCGTCCACCCGCTCCAGCGCGCGAACCTTCTCGCGGGCATCGCCCTGGTGGGCGGCTTCATCAGGCGCCTCGATGTGCACGACCACGAGGTCACGGTCATCCAGAGCTCGTACGGCGGCGCGTCCCTTGGCCGCGTAGTCGGTGTCGAGGTAGCCCGTTGCGCCCGGGACCTCGATTAACTCCATTCCCATCATCACGCCCAGGCCCCGGATGATGTCCACCCCCGTAATGACCGCCCCCCGCACGCCGAAGCGGTCGCGAAACGACGGCAGCGGCTTCGGCCGCCCCTGCCCCCACAGCCAGATGTCCGTGACCGGATCGCGCCCCTGTGTCCGGCGCACGCGGTTTACCTCGTGCTCCCGGAGCAGCGCCGCCGCGCAGCTCATGATTCCCCGCACCCGTTCCTGTCCCGTGCCGCGCGGCAGGTGCTCCGCGACCGGCCGGTTCGGAATGTCGTGCGGCGGCGTGCACGTGACCTGTAGGGCGGCGGCGTTCGCGGCCACCATCAGGTTCCGATAGCTCACGCCCGCGTGGAACGTACAGCCGCGCAGCGCGGCTTCGCCCTGTTGCACACGGGTGTTGAGAGCGGCGATGAGCTGGTTGGCTTCGGCCTGCGTAAGGTGGCCGGCCGTGAAGTCCTTCATGCGGCCATCCAGAATGGTCACGAAGTTGCAGCGGAAGATGAGCTCGTCGGGCCGGGCGGTCAGGCCACGCGCGGCGGCTTCGATGGGGGCCCGTCCCGTGTACCACGTGTTCGGGTCATAGCCGAACAGCGTCAGGGTCGCGACGTCGGTCCCGGGCGTAAAGGCGTCGGGGATGGTCACGCAGCGTCCCATCCGGCCGTGCCGGGCAACCCAGTCTATGTTTGGTATCTGTGCCGCTTGGAGCGGCGTGTGCCCGTGGAGCTGCGGCAACGGGTGGTCGGCGGCTCCGTCCGGAAGAATGATGGCGTACTTCATCGCGGCTTCCTGGTCGTGTGTTCGCCTGTCTAAGCATAGCTTGGAAACGGAGCTCCGGGTACGCGGACCGGCGGGCGTGTTACTCGCGAAGTGCGAGGGTTGCCGATCGGGTCATTGCGGGCACGTGGTTCCGATGCGACTCACGAAGCCGTCGATGTCGGCGAAGGTGACCTCGCCGTCACCGGAGCAATCTCCGTTGGACCAGGGGCAGGGATCGTGCATCCAGTTTTCCCGGCCCGACAAGGCTTCGACGAACGCGTCGATGTCCGCAAACGTAACGCTGCCGTCGCAGTTCATGTCTCCCGGGCAGTGGGCGACCGGCGACCGCAGCCACAAGAGCGTCGCTCCGCCACCCGGGTTTGTGCCCCAGTCTCCGATCTGGAACCAGTATTGACTCCCCGCGGCCACGTCGAGGGTCAGTTCATCGAAGTCGTCGCTGCTCTGTTCGTGTGCATTGAGGCAGTCGAGTTCGGCCAGATCGTCGCAGTTCGCACCGTCGTAAATGACAGTCAGGCCGTTGTACGCGTAGTGCACCGTCAGCCGGAGCGTGCCGTCGCTCGGCGCCGTCCACGTGAACCACACGTCGTTGGCCAGCCGGCTGGTCCCCGGGGCGTTACAGCTTCCCGCCGGACCGTCGGCCAGCGCCGCGGCATTGGAAAACGTCGCGCAGAACGGCAGCGTGGGGATCACATAGGTCGTATCGCACCCCTCCGGGAGTGTATCCAGGGTGATCGGGCACAAGAAGTCCTGACAGTCGAAGCCGGCGAACCACTGTCCACCCACGGCCAGACAGTCGGCCTCGCCGAGGGCTGTCAGACAAAGCTGCTCCGCACAACATGCGCCGACGGGCCCCTCGTCAACCGTGCCGGTGGCCGCCTCCGGCACACGGGCCCTTACCACAGAGGAATCCGAGAACATGGCCAGCGATGCGCCCAGTAAGGCGAGGAAGGTCATGCTTTTGCTCTCTTCCGCCTGCCGCTGCACCTGGTGCCCGCGTGCGGGCCGCTGTCTGCCGAGTCCGTGTGATCGCGTTCCCGGAGATAGCATGGTCAAAACGAGCTGGGCGGCGGGGCAGCGCCGCCGTCGTATTCGAATTCATACTCGTCGTACAGTCGTTGTCCGGCGGGCAGGTGCAGCCAGACGCTCAGGTGATAGCGGCCCGCGGGCAGCGGTTGCTCCAGTTGCAGTGGGAAGTGGTAGAAGCGCGAGAGCGGATCGCGATACATGCGGAGCGCCTTTTCGGTGGTGATCTCGACCGGCCAGAATCCGACCCGCGTGCCCATGGCATCCGCAAGGCGGCGAGTTTGCAGCTCGAAGTGGAACGTGCCGGCGACCTTCGTCAGGTCGTCGGACGCGTCGCGGGCCTCGACGATGACTTCCAGCGCGTCGGCCCGTCCGTCGCCGGCCAGACTGACGGGGCGCGTCCAGGGCAGAATGCGGATTCGCGTCGGCAGGACCAGTTGCAGGTACGCGGCCAACTGCGGGTCGTCGGATTTCACCGTCGTTTTCGGCGCAGCGCAGCCCGCCAGAGTGCCGATCAGGACGGACAGAATCCCGGTCACCGTGACGCATACCTTGTGCGCGGCTCTCATGCCTGTTCCCTCGTTGTCATTCGACCGCTGCAATGCCGTGCCCCGCCGAGTATACGAACGGCCCGGCCCTCCGGCTAGCACGGGGGGCCGCAGCCTAGGGTGACGGGGTCACGGCTTGGGACGTCGCGCTGCCACGCCGCTGGGAGAAGAGCCACTGCCACAGATTCGGATCGCTGTAGGTGGTGTCCCAGACGTTGTGTCCGAGCCCCTCGTACTCCTTGTAGATCACGTGGCCGCCCGCGCGTCGAATGGCTTCCACCATCTCGCGCGAACGCTCCACGGGCACCGCCTTGTCCTTGGCCCCGTGGGTGCACCAGATCGGCAAGCCGGCCAGTCGCGGCGCGAGGCGATCCGCCAGCCCGGTATTTTGCTCCAACTCTGCGAAGCCGCAGATGGGCACGATCGCGGCGAGCCGGTCGGCGAGCTGGGCGGCCAGATGCCAAGTGCCGTGGCCCCCGAGTGACAGGCCGGTCAGGTAGAACCGGTCGGGGTCGCAGCGATACTCGCGGGATACTTCCTCCACGCACCGCAGGGCCATGCGCCCCATCGCACCGATCCACATCTGGTTCGGTCGGCACTGGGGCATGACCACAATGGCCGGTATTCTTCGCCAGTTGCGCCGCAGCGCCGTGCCGATCCCGATCTCCGTCTGCAACAAGCCGTCTTCGCCGCGCTCGCCTGCCCCATGCAGAAACAGGATCACCGGCCAAGCCTGCTCGGGCGTGTAATTCGGCGGCACGAACACGCTGTAGGCGTACGTCTCGCCGTCCATTGTCAGGGTGCGGTACAAGAAGCCGCGTGGCGGCGCGTCGGCAGGCTGTGTTTGTGAGGCGCCCGCGCCAAACGACAGACTCATCGAAAGCACCATCCAACCGGGCAGACCATACATCGGTTTCCTCCTGGGCACCTACTGACCCGCCGAACCCAAACCCCGTCCCAAGCCGACCGATGCCGCACGCGGCCAGAGGCGAATCCCCGTTGGCCGGGGCAGGGCGGTTGCTGCCGGTCAGGCCTGGCCCGTGCTGCTGCGTGGGGCCGCCTTGCGCTCGCGATAGTAGCGCACGATATTGGGGACCAGGTACTCGTTGAACGCCCGCTCCAGGTCGTACTCCGGTCGCCAGCCCCAGTCCTGTCGGGCGGGGGTGTCGTCCACGTCCGCGGGCCACGTATTGACGATGCGAGCCCGCGGCGGATCGGGCTCGAAGCGGATGTCCGCATTCGGGAACGCTTTGAGAACCATGGCACGCAGTTCGGCGGCGGTCGGGCTGAATGCCCCCACGTTGTACACGCGCTGCGTCAGCTTCTCGGCGGGCGCGTCCGCCAGCATGATCAGGGCCCGCACCCCGTCCGGCATGGTCATGAATGGAATCTGCGCTTCCGGCGGTACGAAGCACTTGTACGGCTGACCCTGAGCGGCGGCGTGGATCATTTCGGGTGCGTAGTCACTGGTCCCGCCGGTCGGCAACGTGAACGCGCTGATCAGGCCCGGGAAGCGGATGGCACGGAAGTCGACTCCGCTCGGCGTTCGCTCCGCCGCCAACTGACGGTAGTACTGCGCGTAGTAGCGCCCCAGATGCTCGCAGTACAGCTTGTTGCACCCGTACATCGTGGTCGGGAAGTTCCAGTCGATCTCGCGCACCCGGCCCACGCGCATCTTGGTTTCCACGTCCGGCAAGCCGTAGGCGGCGATCGAGCTGGGGAACAGAAACTTGACCGTATGTCCGTGCCAGCGGGCCTGCTCATGGGCCAGACGGATCAGCTTGAGCGTGCCCTCCACGTTCACGCGGTGCGCGGTTTCCGGCGAGTACTCCGCGCGGGTGCTCAGCAGGGCCGCCAGGTGGTAGATGCGGTGGATCTCGTACTCCGTGACCAGCCGGCCCATCAGGAAATCGTCCAGAATATCCCCGGTGAGCGTGGCGGAGCAGTACGGGCGGATCGCCTCATCAATGGGGTTCAGGTCCAGGGCCACGATCTCGTGATGGTCCTGGTGGCGGAGGTATTCGATGAGGCCGTGACCGATTTCACCATTGGCGCCCGTGATCAGAGTGACCGGTTTGCGCATGCGGGTGGTCTCCGGAGGGTCAGCAGCGGCAGTCTATCCCCCGCGCTTTGCCGTGTCCACGACCACCCGATCCACTCGACGTGCCCAGCCCCCCAGCCGCTAGGTTGGATTGCCACCGGCGTCCTTCCGCTCGGCGTCCTCGGCCGCAGCGGCCGCCGCTTCCTCCGCTTTCTGACGCGCCTTCTCTTCCGCGTACTCGCGGACCTCGTTGCGGAAGCCTTTGGCTTTGCAGAGCGCGTCCACGATTTCGTCGAACCGCAGAACCTTCTCGTTGTCCAGACGCAGCCGCTTCTCCCGCTCTCCGACCCGGTAGTACAGATCGATCCACCCCTTCGGGCTGTAGTCACGCAGCGAGACCATGTCCGCAAACGCGATACGCTGGCCGTCGTACACCATTCCCTCGTCGTCGATCGTCACACGCAGTGTCGCCGCCTTGTAGGTGCGCCACAGGAAGTACAACCCCGGAATCAGCGGCACGATAGCCCAGTAATACTGCTGGCGCACGACGCTCTTGTCCCGTTTCCAGGGTTTGAACACGATGCTCGCGGCGTTGACCCGGCCGTTGTCCACCGGCACGGCGACGTAGCCGTACTGCCCGACGAAGAACTCGACGGCCCGACCGGCACCTTCCGTGCGCACATACTGCGGCTTGCCGAGCAGCTCGTGTACCTGTTCTACCTTTGTGGGCTTCGCATCGACCACGCGCTGGTATTCCTGCTTGGTGGGCGGCTCGCCGAGGTCGGCGTATTGCAGCCGGCCCCCGAACGGCTCCGGCGCGGCGAGCTGCTGCTCCGCTTCCCGACGGTTCTGGGCGGGCCAACGCACGGCGCCGTCGTACACAAACCACGCCGCGAACCCCAGAAAAAGGACGGTCCGCAGCAGTTGCCAGTTTCTCTCCGCCTTGGCAGGTCCGCTTTCCAATACCATCCTTGCTGACCCCTTCCTGTGCTGTGGACCGTCATACCCGCTATGTTCCGCGGGCGCTCCCCTTTCGTGCTGGCCGACCACGAGCCGCGATTATACCCGGCGGCTTCAGAACGAGTATAGCGCCGGCGTGCGATCCGCCAGGACATCGGTTCGGTCGGCCACGCACTTATCGACCGCCTGCCGCAGTGGCACAAGAGCGCTGCTCCCAGAGTCTGCGGACGGACCCGGAACCGGCCGCCCCGTGGGATCGTAGACCGCCAGGCCGTCCGGACGGGCCCACGCCGCAAACACACGGTTCTCGCATGCCCGCGCACGGACCGCCCATTCTTCTACGTCGTTCCCCAGAATTACGACCAGGTGTACGCCGCTCAGCGCCAGACAACGCGCAGCGGTGAACGTGGCGGCCGACCGCGCGAAAATGGCGGCCACGCGCGCACCGCCAAAGTCGATCGGTTCTGGCGTCGGCCGCGTCAACACCAGGGTGCTTTCGACCCGTACGATCGGTTCCGTCCAGTTATCACCCGGGTCGGACAAGATCCAGATCGCGGGCGGCGCGCCAGGGGCACGCCGCGCGGCTTCGGTCAGCACTTCAAGCTGCCCGGATCCTGCGGGCAACAGCGCAAGCTCGACCTCCGGCGCATCCTTTAGCCCGACCGGCCGGGGACCGACCGACAGCAGTACCGCGCGCTCCGCGTCCGTCGCTGGCGTTGCGTGTGGCGATCCCAATTCCACCTCCGCCACGAACACGCCGCTGCCGGTCGATTCGGCCTGCACGAGCTTTTTGCCGGCGGCGTCGCAGATCAGACTGGAACCGACGAAAGAAGTCGCTCGTTCTGTTCCCCACTTGCTTGCCGAAGCAATCGGTACGTGGAACTCGGCGGCCCGTGCGCGGATCAGAAAGTCGGGCTGCGGGTTCCAGGGGCTGGCGGGCGTGCCCGTGTTCACCCACGCCGTGGGGTGCAGAATCAAACGCGCCCCCCGGTAAGCGAGCGTCGCGGGGATCTCCGGCAGCCGGGCGTCTGCGCAGATCATGATGCCGACCGGGCCGAAGCGGGTCGTCACCGGTGCGATGCGGTCGCCGGGGACGAAGCAGTCGTGGTCGAAGTCCCACAGGAAGCACTTGCGATGCGACCCGGCCAGGCGGCCATCCGCCTCGAAGATCGCCGCCGCGTTGTACAGGTGCTCGCCAGTTTCCTCCACGAACCCGGCGCAGATCGCGATACGTTGGCCGCGTGCTGTCCGAGCTAGGTATGCGAGGAAAAAGTCGGTTCCGGGCAAGCCGGCACGACGTGCTCTCCAATACTCGCTGACGCTGCCCAGGCTGTATGCAGGCCAGGCGCACTCGGGCAGCACCACCAGCTCCGCACCGCGCTCACGGGCCGCGCTGATGTGTTTGTCCAGCTCGGTGAGTGTGGCCCGCCATTGTGTCAGCGATGTGCCGGGCGTCTGAGCCACTGCGACGCGCATAGGGGTATTAGACCGCGGGACAGCGGCCGGCGGCAAAGGGTGTGTCCGACGCGCGGTGTGGGCCGGACCGCGCGGCTCAGCCGGTCTCGGGGCGACACCCGTGCTTGTCCTCGCGCCGGCGCGCATCGAGCGCAAGCACGCACGCGGCGCCGGTCCCGGTGGCCAGCAACAGCGGAAAGGCGGACGTGCCGTGGCCCTTGAGGAGCAGCGCCAAGGTCAGGTTGCCGATGAGCAGAAACGAAGAGAGGCCCAGCACTGTCCATAACGCCCACGTCAGCCCGCGCGCGACAAAGACGCTGAGCACAATGAAGCCTGCGCCAAGCAGCAGGACCAGGCCGCTGAGGGCCAGTGTGCTGGCGGCCGGCGGCCGGCCTGTCACGAGGCGTGCAATGATGGCCGGAGCCAGTCCCCAGACAAGTAGGGCTGCGCCCAGTACCAGGCAGCCCGCCTGGGCCCAGCGGACGAAACGCCGGTACTTCCCGACGGGTCCGATATCCGAGCGCATGATGTACACCTCCTTTTGCCGCTTGCTATATCGGAAATCGCAGGTCGGGGCTTCGATCAAAATGCCGCCGCCGAGGGCGCCTCGAAATATCCGAACCCCCGGCGCAGGTCAGGGGGGTGGAGGTTCCTTGGGCGGCTGACGGCTCCGCGCACGCCTGCGGGGTTCCGATGCGCGTGACACTGCGAGCGGCGCTTGTGGGCGGGTTCGGGTCGGCGCGGCGGTGAACGGCAATCGGTTGGCGGCAACTCCCGGGTTCGTTTCGGATGCCCTAGCAGGGACCAAAGTTAACGACGTGCGCCGGGAGCGTCACCGCGCTCGCTACCTGGCTGGCCGGGCGCCAGAAATAGGATCAGAAGTTGACTATTTCCCTCAGCCGGCTACGATGCAATTCGAAGGCGTGTCGTCTACCTGCCGGCCAGGCGGCGGGTGCGCAACGATGACGTAAGAGTTTGACTAGACGGGAGATACGCGATGGCCTATGAACTGCCCCCCTTGCCCTACCCGTACGACGCGTTGGAACCGCACATCGATGCCCGCACAATGGAGATCCATCATACAAAGCACCACGCAACTTATATCGCCAACGCGAACAAGGCGTTGGAGGGCTTCCCCGCCCTCGCGGCCAAGCCTGTTGAACAGCTCTTGCGTGAGATCGAAAGCGTCCCCGCCGACATTCGCCAAACGGTGATTAACAACGCCGGCGGCCACGCGAACCACACGATGTTCTGGAAGATCATGGGGCCCGGAAAAGGTGGCGAGCCGCGCGGTCGGCTGGCTGACGACATTCGCGCGGTCTTCGGCGGCTTCGAGGCTTTCAAGGACCAGTTTACGAAGGCCGCCCTGGGCCGGTTCGGCAGTGGCTGGGCGTGGCTGGGGCTCGACCAGAATGGCAAGCTCCATGTTGGCAGCACCGCGAATCAGGATTCGCCCTTCATGCTGGGCCACACACCAATCCTGGGCTTGGATGTGTGGGAACACGCGTATTACCTCAAGTATCAGAACCGTCGGGCGGACTACGTGGCCGCTTGGTGGAACGTTGTGAACTGGGACATGGTTGCTGAGCTCTACGACAGTCTGCGCCGTTGACGCGGACGCCAGGTCCGGCCCGGGGCCTGGGGGGATCGTTTCCGACAACATCGGCGCCTCCGCATTTCCTTGCGCGGGCTAGCTCGAAGTCCTGCTGCGCTGGTGGTAACACTTGTCGGACCCGGCTGGCGATGGTCTACTGTCGGCTTTCCGGCAGGCCGCGGTCGGCCGACAGCAGTGGAGCGACGCATGCGTGTGTTGTCGGGAGTACAGCCGTCGGGGGCGCTGCACCTGGGCAATTACTTCGGGGCGATGAAGCAGCATATTGAGCTCCAGGCGGAGCACGACTGCTTCTACTTCATCGCCAACCTGCACGCCTTGACGACGATTCAGGACGCGGAGCGGCTGCGGAAGCTGACGCTGGATGTGGCCTTGGATTACCTGGCCATGGGGCTTGATCCGCAGCGGGTGACCTTTTTCCGTCAAAGCGACGTGCCCGAAGTAACCGAGCTGGCTTGGATCCTGTCTACGGTCACGGGCAAAGGGCTGCTGGAGCGGGCCCACTCGTTCAAGGACAAGATGGCCAAGGGACTGCCGGTCAGCATGGGGCTGTTCTGCTATCCGTTGTTGATGGCCGCCGACATTCTCATTTACCGCAGTCACCTGGTCCCGGTCGGAAAGGACCAGGTCCAGCATATCGAGATGACGCAGGACATGGCGGGGTACTTCAACCAGACGTACCGCGAGGTGTTCGTTCGTCCGGAAGCGCGTTTAAACGAGACCCCGGTCGTCCCCGGCGTCGACGGGCAGAAGATGAGCAAGAGCTACGGCAACACGATCGACCTGTTCGGCGACCCCAAGGAGGTTCGCAAGCGCATTATGTCGATCAAGACGGACAGCACTCCCGTCGAGCAGCCCAAAGACCCCGAGAAATGCAACGTCTTCGCCCTGCTCCGCCTGTTGGCCGAACCCGCTGAGGTGCAGGAGTGGGAGCGGCGTTACCGGGCCGGCGGCATGGGCTATGGCGAAGCCAAGACACGACTGGCGGAACTGTACGAGCAGCGCTTCGGGCCGGCGCGTAAGCGGCGCGCCCAGTGGGCCGCGCGGCCGGACGACGTGGAGGACATCCTTCGAACCAGTGCCCGGCGCGCCAGAGCCGTCGCACAAGAGGTAATGGACGACGTCCGGTCGGCGTGCGGGATCGTGGTCGCGAAGGCATGATGTTGCGGCCATGACCGCGCGGGTACCCGGCGCCCGATGCGCGGTCAGAGCCGTCTACCCGGCCGTCGGAATGATCGGCGATTGAACCCATCGGACCGATCCACAACAGCCCGTGTCCGAATACCGCGTACAGCTCGACGTCTTCACGGGGCCGCTGGACCTGCTGCTCTACCTGATCCGGCGGGACGAGGTGGACATCTACGACATTCCGATCGCCCGGATTACCGAGCAGTACCTGGAGTACGTCCGCGCCTTGGAGCAACTGGATCCGAATGCCGCCGGCGACTTTCTCGTCCTGGCTGCCACGCTGATCGAGCTCAAGTCCCGGGCTCTGCTACCCACCCCCCCGCTGGAGGCCGGGGACGAGGCCGAAGATCCGCGGATGCCGCTGGTCCGACAGCTTCTGGAGTACAAGCGCTTCAGGGACGCGGCACGGGCACTGGCGGCGTCGGCGGAGGATCGTGCGAAGCGATACGTCCGCCGGCCGGCGGAGTTGCCCAAGGAGCTTCAAGGCGTCGAGCTGGAGGAAGCGCAGGTCTGGGACCTGCTGGCCGCGTTCACGCGCGTGATGACTGCCATCGGCCAGGGACCGGGTGTGCACGCGATCCGCTACGACGACACGCCCATCGAGTTGTACGCGGCCGAAATCGTGGCCGTTCTGGAACAGGAGGGGCCGACGACGTTCCAGTCGCTGTTCTCCCGCCAGACGGACCGGATGGAGCTGGTCGGCTGGTTCCTGGCGTTGCTGGAATTGATCCGCACGCACCGGGTCCGTGCCGAGCAGGAGAAGGCCTTCGGCACAATTTATCTCTTTCTGCTAACGGAGGTTCAGGATTCTGACCTGCCGCAGCCACCAACCGGGGACGCGGAAGAGGGTTCGAACGTCGATCCACGCTGACGGCGTCTGCGTTACGGGTCACTGGCTGCGTGCGCTGTGGCCGCGGGTGAGAATCAGGGAGCTGGAACGATGGTCAAGCCATCCGAACGATTGCGGGAGTTGAACCTGAGTCTTCCGCCGGTGACGCGCCCGGTGGGCGCCTACGTCCCGGCGTTATGTCATGGGAACATGTTGTTTCTCAGCGGGCAGATACCGCTTCGCGAGGGGCGGGTCGTGTACACAGGGCGGGTCGGCGAGGCGGGCGGCCCCGGGTTGGAAGACGCACAGGCGGCGGCCCGGCTGTGCACGCTGAACGCCTTGGCGGTTGCCGCCGACGCCGCCGGCGGCCTCGACCGCCTGGCGCGGGTGCTGAAGGTCGTGGTGTACGTGGCCTCGGCCCCGGGCTTCACGGACCAGCATAAGGTCGCGAACGGCGCCAGTGACCTGCTGGTTGAAATCTTCGGTGATGCCGGTCGACATGCCCGGGCGGCTGTAGGTGTGGCCGAGCTGCCTTTGAACTCGACGGTCGAGGTGGACGTCACGTTTGCCGTCGCCGACTGACCGCGGCGCCTGCGGACAGTGCCGCGCGCCATGCGCGCCGTCGCCCCCGGGCCCCCGCGAGGACGGCTGCAAGTCTACGCGGACACGCGCTGGCGCGCCGCGAACCCCCGGCGCGGGTCGGGGGCTTGGAGTGCGCCCGAATCGCCGACGCGAATCGGCGGCGCACGGGACCTGTTGGGCTGCCGATAGCCCGCACTGGCGTGCGGGTTTCGGATAGGCGCACATGCGCAACCCGAACCCCGGACGCGAGTCAAGGGTGGGGGCGGACAACTGGCCACCGACCCGCGGTAATCGAGGTCGCTGACTGGAGGACGGCCACATGAGTGCTTCGCGTTCGAAACGTCCGGATGCCGCCCCGGCGCTGCGCGGCTTTCTGCTCTTGGAAGCAGTTGTCCGGCTGTTCATTTGGAGCTCGTCGCTGGCGACCACGGTCACGCTGCTGACCATGCTGCACGCTTGGCCGATGCAGCCGCTGGTCGGTTCAGACGCTGCCGGGGCGGTCCGTTGGAGCGGTGTGCTGGCGCGGTTTGTGGTCCTGTACAACCTCGTGTATCTGGCTGAGCTGCTGGTACTGCGGGCCCTGCTGCCCAGCCCGCGCGAGGGCGAATACACGCTGGTGCCCGGTCAGCAGTGGAGCTGGCGGCTGCTGTCGATGGCGTTGGTTGGCATTCTGGTCAAAGCCAAGGGACAGCCGCCCTTTCCGGCGTTTCTGTTGTTTCACGTCGCCAATCTGCCGCCGATGTGCTGGCTTGTCGCTCGCATATTCGGGCCCCGAAGCCGCTCGGTGCTGGTGCTGGACCCGCCAATGCCCGACCCGCACCTGACGGAGATCGGGCGCAATGTCGTGGTGGGCAACATGACGTCGATCATCGCCCACACGCAGTATCGGGACCGCTTCGAACTCCGGAAAACCGTGATCGAAGACGACGTAATGATCGGGGCCCACGCGCTGATCTACAGTGGCTGTACCATCCGCCGGGGCGCCGTCGTATATGGGGGTTCCATCGTGCGTCCGAATACCACGATCGGGGAGAACGAAGCGTGGGGCGGCGTGCCAGCCCGCAAGCTCAAGGACCTGCCGCCGTTGGACTGACCGTGCGTTTCGGGCACGTTCGCGTCCTGCGCACCGCCTGCGCCGCGTTGCGCAAGTTCGCGGCGAAAACGTCCGATGCTAAAGATGCGCACACGCCGACCGCCGCCCGGGGCGGGCCAACGCCCGGGGTTGGGCAGGCGTGGCGGACTGCGGACGGCCGCAAACCGGGTGCGAGATGGCGCAGCCGCACATCCAGGTCATTGTCGCCGACGAACAGATTCCGGCCAGCCTGCACACTGCTTTGCAGCGGACGTCGGCGACGGCCGCTTTCTGGCCGCTGTCCGAAGCGCTGCGCAGCGCGGATGGACCGCGGGGCGACGCCGTCGTGGTCGTCGTGCCCGACGACCTCCGCGCGCTGGCAGATCCATTGCAAGCACTGTTTGAGCGGCTGGCCGAACACCCGCGGGCGACCGTGGTGGTCGGTTCGGACGGTCAGAGCGCGGGACCGCTCGCGCTGCCCCCCACGCTGCCGGTGACGTTCTTCCGCGGGGAGGATGCGCACGAGCTGTCCGGTCGGCTGGCCGCCCTGCTGGAGATGCGCGGCAGCCTGGAGTCGCTGCAGCGCAACGCGCGGGCCCGTCCGCCCAGCGGCGAGAGTCTGGCCGCCCAGTACAGCAATCAGCTTCGGCTGGCCAGTCAGGTTCAGCGGGAGTTTCTGCCGGACGTGCTGCCGCAGTTCGGCCCGGTCTCCTTCGAGTTGCTGTTCCGACCCGTGGACTACGTTTCGGGGGACATTTACGACGTTCGGCGGCTGGACGAAACGCACGTCGGGATTGCGCTGGCGGACGCGACCGGCCACGGCATTCCTGCCGCCTTGCTGACGGTCTACATCAAGCGCGCTCTGCGCGGGAAGGAAATCGAGAACGGGGCCTACCGCATCCTGTCGCCCGACGAGGTGCTCAGACGGCTGAACGACGACCTGCTGGAGGCGGGCCTGACAGAGTGTCCCTTCGTCGCGGCGGTGTACGCCGTGCTCAACACGCACACGCTGCGGCTATCCTTGGCGCGGGCCGGAGCGCCGTACCCCCTGCATCGGTCTGCCAACGGGGACGTAGAACCGATCGTATCCGGCGGCAGCGTAGTCGGTGTACTGCCCCACGCCGACTTCGAAGTGACCACCGTGCCGTTGGCGGTTGGCGACAGCGTGATTTTTCACTCCGACGGTCTGGAACGGATCGTTGTCCCGGAGACTTTCCGTTCCGGTCCTACTGGGCGGGCGGCTCCGGCGATCGCCGACCCGGTGCACTCCTCGCCGTGGTGTGCGCTGCTGCGGCACTGCGGTCCTTCTGCGGCTCTGCGACAGCTCGCCGACCGCCATCGAACACTTCGCCGCATGGGGTACCCCCTGGACGATCTGACGGTCCTCTGCCTGCACGTCGGCCGCTTGACGGACCAGCCTGCCGCAGATGCCGAACCTACTCGCTGCTCACTTCCGGCCGCTGTCGAATCTGTTTGAGCGCGCCGCGTCGTTTTTTTGCCAGCAGTCGGCGGCGCTGCGCGGCGGCCGTCGGCCGGGTCGCAACCCGCGCGCGAGCTGTATGGATGGCCCCCAAGAGCAGGTCCCGCAGGCGTTCTTCTGCCACACGCCGGTTGGCAGACTGCATTCGGTCTTTTTGCACGACAACCCGCAACCGGCCATCGGCGGCCAGGCGTGATTGCAGACGCGCAGCGATCCGTCGGCGCTCCACGTCTGAGAAATGCGGGCACGAGAGAAAATCGAACAGCAGCGTGACGCGCGTGGCGACCTTGTTGACGTTCTGTCCGCCGGGACCGCCCGCCCGGTCAAAACGCAATTCCATCCAAGGTCTGAGATCTTCGCTCTTCAGGTCACGCACAAAGTCGCTCCGCAGCTGCACCCTCGCGAACAGCATACGCATCGCCGCACGCCGTGGACACGGCTGCGGCTCGCTTGACCGGCGCAACGGACCAAGTTACAAGGCATGTTTGGACTGCGTGGTCGCCGACGTGGGCCGGCTGACCGTCAGCACGGCGGGTTCGCAATGAAGAGCGCTGCGTTAATCGGAATTCGACACGAGGATAAGAGTCGCTGGGAAGCACGGGCGCCCGTAGTGCCCCCCGACGTGCGGCGCCTGATTCAGGAAAACGGGCTGCGCTTCTGCGTGCAGACATCGCCGCAGCGGGCCTTCAAGGATGAGGAGTACCGGGCGGCGGGAGCGGAGGTCGCCGGTGACCTGAGCGCCTGTCCGATCATTCTGGGCGTAAAGGAAATCCCTCCCAAATTGCTGGAGCCCGGCAAGACCTACATGTTCTTCTCACACACGATCAAGCACCAGCCGCACAACATGCCCATGCTGCGTCGCCTCGTCGAGCTGGGCTGCACGCTGATCGATTACGAGCGCATCGTGGATGAGCGCGGTCGCCGACTGGTCTTCTTCGGCCGCTACGCCGGCCTGGCCGGGATGATTGACGCACTCTGGGCGCTGGGCCGGCGACTGGAATGGGAGGGCCTTGCCAGCCCGTTCGCCGCGGTCCGGCGGGCATACGAATACCGGAACCTGGACGACGCGAAACAGCATCTGGCGGAAATTGCGCAGCGGGTGCGGAGCGAAGGTCTCCCGCCGGCGCTGGCGCCGTTGGTAATCGGCTTTGCGGGATACGGCCATGTGTCCGCGGGGGCGCAGGAGATCTGGAACCTCTTCGCGCCGCGGGAGGTGGCGCCGGACGAACTGGGCAGCATTTCGCCGCGCGCGCAGGAGTGCTTCAAGGTCGTGTTCCGTGAGGAGCACATGGTCGAGCGTCTGAAGCCCGCTCCAGCAGCGACATTCGACCTCCAGGACTATTACGACCATCCCGAGAACTATCGCAGCCGGTTCTTCCCCTATGTACGCCACCTGACCGTGCTGGTGAACGGCATCTACTGGGAGGCGAAATACCCGCGGCTGGTCACCTGCGAGCAACTGCGGGAATTCTGGAGCGGAGCGCCGCCGCGATTGCGGGTGATCGCCGACATCAGTTGCGACATCAACGGCTCGATCGAGTGCACCGTCCGCGCCACCGAGCCCGGAAACCCCGTGTACGTCTATGAACCGGCGACCGGCCAGACGCGGGACGGTGTACAGGGCGATGGCCCGGTCATCCTCGCGGTGGACATTCTGCCGTGCGAGCTGCCCGTGGACGCCTCGCGGCACTTCAGCGAGGCATTGTCGCCGTTTCTGGCACCGCTGGCGCGCGCGGATTTCACCGCTTCGCTGGAGCGCAGCGGGCTGCCGCCGGAGCTGCAACGTGCGACCATTGTGTACCGGGGGCACCTGACAGAGTCGTATCGTCATCTGGAGTCTGAACTGCGTTGAAGGGTGCGGGCGCGGACCCGCCGGTGGAGCAGATGTATGAAGAAAGTTCTTGTTCTGGGAGCCGGGCTGGTGGCACGCCCGCTGGTGCGCTATCTGCTGGAGCAGGCGGGCTTTGAGGTCACGGTGGCGTCGCGAACGGTGTCGAAGGCCGAGGCGCTCGTGGCGGGCCATCCGCGGGGACACGCGGTCGAATTGCTTACCGAGGACCAGCCGAAGCTCGACGCCCTGGTGCGCGACCACGACTTGGCGATCAGCCTGCTGCCGGCCCCACAGCATCCGCTGGTAGCCGAGTTGTGCGTCCGCCACCGGCGACACATGGTCACTACCTCGTACATCAGTCCCAAGATGCGCGCCTTGGACGGCCCCGCCCGCTCCGCCGGCGTTCTGCTGCTCAACGAAATCGGCGTCGACCCCGGCATCGACCACATGTCTGCCATGCGGGTGATCCACCACGTCGAGCGACGCGGCGGACGCGTGGTCAGTTTCAAGTCCTATTGCGGCGGGCTGCCGGCACCGGAGGCGAACAACAATCCGTGGGGCTACAAGTTCTCCTGGAGTCCGCGCGGCGTGTGCACGGCCGGCAAGAATGCGGCCCGCTGGCTGGAAAACGGCAAGGTGGTCGAGATTCCCGGTCCCGACCTGTTTCTGCACCACCACCCTGTGCCGGTCGAGGGGGTTCCGGGACATCGCGAGCTGGAAGGATACCCCAACCGTGACTCCCTGAGTTACATCGAGGTCTACGGGCTGAAGGACATGGAGACTATGTTCCGCGGCACCCTGCGCTATCCCGGCTGGTCCGCCTGCATGAAGAAGGTCGTGGACCTCGGCCTGCTGGACGAGACCCCCGTCACGTACCCGCCCGGCCTGACGTTCGCCCAGTGGATCGCGGGTTTCCTCAAGACCAGCGATCTTGCCAATCTGCGTGCCCAAGTAGCCCGACATTTCAACGTCGATGTTTCCGCGGACTTCCTGGACCGTTGGGAGTGGCTCGGGCTGTTCGGAAACGACCCGTTGCCCATCACCGGTCGCCCCACCACAGCGCTCGACGTCCTCGCCGCCCGCATGGAGCAGAAAATGTGCTACCAGCCGGGTGAACGCGACATGCTCGTCATGATGCACAAGTTCATTGCCCGCTTTCCGGCGTCCGGCGGCTCCGTCCGCGAAGAACGGATTTCGTCAACCATGGTTGACTTCGGGATTCCGCACGGCGATACGTCGATGGCACGTACCGTCAGCCTGCCCGCGGCGATTGCAACGCGTCTGATCCTGACCGGTGCGATCCGGGACGCGGGGGTGCAGGCCCCAGTGAAGCCGGAGATCTACAACCCGGTGCTGGACGAGCTGGCAAGCATGAACATCCGCTGCGTAGAACGCACCGAACCATAGCCGGAGCGGATACGCTGCTGGGTGGCGGCACGCGGCCTGACGGCCGATGATTTCGGCTTGCCGACCCGGTCGGCGGCCTTGGAGCGACCTGGAGTTCGAAGACCGGCGAGTGCTGCGCACGTTCGGGACGGGCCGATGTTCTGCTTACCGCTCGACGTTCCGCTGCTTCTGCCGCTGGGCATCCTGCTGATCGTCGGCGTGTTCGCATTCCCGCGGAAGCGGCGGCCCGCCCGCGGTGCTCGCCGATGCCCTGATCCCACGTGCCGGCACCTGAATCCGCCGCGTGCCCGCTATTGCGCCCGGTGCGGAAGGGCCTTGGGCCGGAGCCGCCCGTAGGCACGACCGGCATTACCAGGACGGGGAAGTGGCGGGCCGCAAGGCGGAGCCGTCGCACCAGCGCTCCGCGACTGGCCCAGCGGCTCGCGGCTCAGCCCTGCCCACGCCGGTGTGGGGCGCGCTGTGATCATCCGAACCCCGCACGCGAGTGCGGGGCCGTTGGCGGCAGAACGTTCGCTGCTACTACCGCGCGCTGTGCGTCAGCGCGTGGCGGCGGTGTACAGGTCGGCGACCGCGTCCCAGTTCACGACGTTCCACCACGCCGCCACGAAGTCGGCCCGCCGATTCTGGTACTTCAGGTAGTATGCGTGTTCCCAGACGTCGACGGTGAGCAGGGGGGTGTACCCGAGCGACAGCGGCGAGTCCTGATTCATCGTATCGCAGATGATGAGTTTGCCGGCGCGGTCCAGGCACAACCACGCCCACCCGCTGCCAAACCGACTCAGCGCTGCCTTCGTAAACTGCTCCTGGAACGCTTCGAAGCTGCCGAAGGCTTTGTTGATCTCGTCCGCCAGACGGCCCCTGGGCTTGCCGCCGCCCTTCGGGCCCATGATGCTCCAATAGAACGAATGGTGGTAGTGTCCGCCGCCGTGGTTGATAACCGCCTGCCGCACGTCCGCGGGCACCTGCTGGATGTTTCGCAGCACCTGTTCGATCGGCTTGGCCGCGATTTCGGGGTACTTCTCCAGGGCCTTGTTGCAGTTGGTCGTGTACGTCACGTGATGCCGATCGTGGTGAATCTCCATGGTCCGGGCGTCGAGATGTGGCTCCAGAGCGTCATACGGATACGGAAGCGGTGGTGTTTCGTACGGCATGTCGGCCTCCCTTCGTCTGTTCCGGCGTCGGTCCGCAGGTCCGGCCTACCCGACCAGCCCGGTCCGGCGGCTCCTGCCCGCCCTTAGTGTAGGACGCCGCGCGGGCGGCGACTGTCACGACTCGGCCCGCTGGCGATACAGCTCCGGTTCGACCACGCTGACCATGGCATCTACGTTCAGTCTCCCGCCCAGGAACTCGTTGACCATTTCCGCCGTGGCCCGCGGATTCTTCAGGGTGTCGTTGTAGCTGACATACAGGATGCGGAAGCACGGCTGCTGCTGGATCCACACGTCGAACTCGGCCAGTTGCTGCTCGAACAGCGCGATCAGCTTCTCGCGGCTCAGGTCGCCGCCGGAGCGCCCACGCCGCGAGAGCATTACATCCTGCGAGGCGACCACCTCTTCCAGCTTGCGCCGCATGAAGATCACGCGGTACTGACGTGTCGGCGGGAGGTCATACAGGAGCCGGTAGACCATCTTCACGACCTTTCCGCCGGCCTGGTCGATCCAGGATGGGTCCTCTTTGGTGCGTTTGACGGGCTCGAACTCGTAATACCCGCGCGGGTTGTCTTCATCGGGCTGGCGAACGTTGTCCGTCAGTGCCGGGATCCCGCCAAAATCCAGCATCCGCATCATCATGGACGTGCCTGAGCGCGGCAGACCCGAAACGATTACGACGGTATTGCGGTCGATCGGCGACATCATTTCTCAAGGGCTCCGGAAACCTCATTCTCCGACCGGGCGCGATCCTTCAACGGTTCGCGCCCCCATCCGCACCGGGAGGCACGGCCTGTTGCTCCAGCGCGATCTCGGCCAGCGCCGCGGCGATCTGGGCACCCTCATCCCCTTCCAGCGTGCGCGGATCGAACAGCAGGGCCTCAGCATGCACGCGGCAGATGATCGGCACATCGCGTTGTCGCAATTCCGCGGCGGCCTGCTCGGCGTCGAGACGCGGGAACCGCACCCGCACCACAAAGGTCGGGAACGGCAGCGTCGGCAGCGACCCGCCCCCGGCCTCCGAGTGATCCGGCATCACGCCAACCTCCGCTTCGGGGACGCGGTCCGAAATCTCCTGGGCCAGTGCATGGGCGGCGTTTTCCAGCTCGGCAGGCGTCCGCGCCAGCATGCGAAAGACCGGAATCCGCAGCACGGCGGTGGCCGGATCGCGGTAGAGCCGCAACGTGGCTTCCAGCGCCGCGAAAGTCAGTTTGCCGGGCCGAACAGCGCGGGCCAGGGGATTTCTCCGGACGGCGGCGATAAGGTCGGTGTGCCCGACGATGATTCCCGCCTGGGGTCCGCCAAGCAGCTTATCCCCGCTGAAGAGGGTCAGGTCGGCTCCGGCCGCGACGCTGGCGCGCACCGTAGGTTCATCCCAATTTCGCGGGCTCGTCGCGGGCGGCAGAACGGGTCGCGCCCCTTGACCATCGCCACCGACGATCGGCCGCGTCGTTGGCTCCGCCGGCCATGGCCATTCGTCGGTCAGCAGTCCGCTGCCCAGATCATCGACGACGAGCAGATTGTGTCGGCGGGCCAGGGCGACCAACTCTTCCAGGCTGGCGCTTTCGGTGAAACCGCGCAGACGGAAGTTGCTCGTGTGCACACGGAGCAGGACACTCGTGTTTCCGCTCAGCGCCCGTTCGTAGTCGCTGATGCGCGTGCGGTTCGTGGTGCCGACCTCGACCATGCGGCACTGGGCGGCGGCCATGATCTCGGGGAGCCGGTAAGAGCCGCCGATCTCCACGAGCTGTCCGCGCGAGATGATGACCTCGCGGCCCGCCGCCAGCGTGTTGAGCACCAGGAACGTCGCAGCCGCGTTGTTGTTGACGACGACGGCGTCTTCGGCCCCGGTCAGCTCGCGCAGAAGATCGCGGAGGTGATCCTGTCGGCTGCCGCGACGACCGGTGGCCAGGTCGATTTCCAGATTGTTGTAACGACTGGCGGTCTCGACGAGAGCGTCGATGGCTTCTTCCGGCAGCGGTGCCCGTCCTAGCCCGGTGTGCAGCACGATTCCGGTCGCGTTGATGACTTTTCGCAGGCGTGGGCGACTGCGCTCGTATAACCGCTGCCGGACCGCCAAGGCCAGCGATGGCACGTCGGTGGCGACCGCTTCGCCCCGGCGTAGTGCGGCCCGGCGTTCGTCGAGCACGAGACGGACAACCCGCACCACCTCGCCGCGGGGGTAGTCCTCAGACAGCTTCACCAGCGCCGGCTGGCGCAGCAGGTGATCGACGGCCGGCAACTCGCGCAACGCCGCTTGCCATGCGTTTCCCGGACCGGACGTCTCCATGCTGGCATGATACGGGCGCTGCCGACACAGCGTAAGACCCCTTGCGCCCGTCTCTTTCGACGCCGCATGTCACCGCGATGTGCAACCCTGCACTCACCCGAACCCGGCCGCGATTGTGGGGCGCTCTGTGCTTATCCGAACCCCGCACGCAAGTGCAGGGCTGGAGGGCGAGGGAGTGGTTGCCAACAAGGTGTAGGACCGTGTGCGTTCGGGTCCTTAGGTTCCCAGCGCCGTCCGTTCAGGTCGGCGCCTGGGCCAGTCCTGACAGCCAGATAACTGCGGCCGTCAGTACGGGAACGGTCAGGTTGTCGTTCAATTCGTAGCGTCCCCAGCGTGGCGTGGGTGCGGCCTCGATGACCGTGGCCACAAGCGCCACTGCCAGCACGATGAGGGACGATCGGCCGGTACTGAGCCAGATGGCCGCCGCGGCAGCGATAAAGAACGCCAGACTGCCTTCCAACGTCTTGGCCAGAAAGCGTGTGCGTCCTACCGTCAACCCGGTCAGCGAGGCTGCAGAGTCTGCCACGTATGCCGCCAGCAGGGCAGGGATCGCTATTTCTTGCGGAAAAAGCCAGATCGTCAGCAGCGCTCCCAATAGCACGTAGGTGGCCCCGGTTATCCGGCTCCATTCGCGCGTCCGAACCATGAAGCCGAACCACCGCCGGAACCAGGTTCGGAAGCCGTCATTTCGCCGACGCAGCACCTCGATCAGGACCGCGATGGCGAGGCTGACGGCAAGGCACGCCAAGGCAGCGGAGCGTCCCAGAAGCCAGTACCCAGCCGGGATCACCACCGATGTCAGGTGCAGCGCCTTTCGGCTCAGTTCGATCTTGAATGACGATCGTGGCAGCACGCGGCGGATTGTTGGGCGCAGGGAAGCGGACAGCAAGGCTCCCTGAAGAATGCCGGAAACACGGCGGCGCTTTGCGTTGGTGCAGGCCACGTGATTCGCTATGCTTAGAGAAAGGGCATGGTACCGATGGGAAGTACGATCAGGAAGGCGACCAATATGAAGAGCGTGCCTGGATGCGGGCTGGTCCCATTCATCGTGCTGGCTTTTGTCGTCGGCGCAGAGGCCCGCACGATTTGCGTCGAGCAGCCGCCATTGCCGTTGCCGCTGGGTGCGCCGGTCGGGTGCGACCTGTGCCTGCACTACCTGTTGCCGGGGACTTGGGAACCGAGCGCGGACACACGCTACTACATTCTGTCCGACCTGCCAGAGCGTTTTCTGGATACCGGCGTGCTGTATGCGACGGTGCCGGTTCTGCCGGCGGACCGGTCCGGAAACCCGGTTCTTGCGATGCGGACTCAGGTAGTGACCGGGGACTTCACCACGATCAACGACGATTTCGACGTCCTGTTCTGGCACACCAGCAGTCCGGGCGGCGGCAGTCAGCCGCGACGGATCGTGGTCTATGTCCGCAACGTTGGCACCGGTCCCGTGATCGTCACACCGCGACAGGTGGTCGTCAGCGACGGCACGTACACCGGCATGTCAGCCACGCTGGGAGCGGCCGTTCTGGCGGGGAACTGGAACACGGTGGTCAATCCGATCACCCTGGCTCCCGGCAGCGGCGACGTGGTGGCGTACGGGAAACGGATTGCCGCTTCGTCCAACGGCTCAGACACCAGCACGAATGCGGAGTGTTTTGGCCGCGTCCGGGTTGCGGTTCAGAATTCCGACCCCAACGCGCATCCGACTGACCTGCGCGTCTACGTAGTGGCCATCGACGGCGCTCCGGTTTCCCAGAACAAGGTCCGCGCCGAGGCGCTGCTGACGACCGGGGCCACCTCCGGCGACCCGTTCGACCTGAATGTTCCGCCCAGCGGCTGCGCCAACCGGCGTGCGACGGGCGTCTTCCCGACGTTTGTCTGGCGCAGCGAACCAACCACGCTGGATGCCGCAGCCCTACCCGGTGACGGGCTGCGTTTCCGTATGGCGCTGGCGGATCTGAACAGCCAATCCTGCCCCGCCGGTCAACAGACAGTCGATATGCTGCTGCGGCCGGGCTACGTGCGGCCGGACACGGTGGGCAACTACATGGTCGAGTACCGGGTTGCATTGCGGCTGATCAACACGCATCCGGCGGTGCCGCGTCCGGTCGATGTTCGCTTTACACAATCGGGCGCCTCGATCGGCCTGGGGTGGCAGGTTGTCGTGGGTGACGAGGTCGCTCCGGACGCTGTGGTCGACGCCCGACCCGTGCGAACCGGCTGGGCCGGTCCGGGCCAGTCGGTGCTGGAGCGCTCGTTTCTGGAGAGCGACGGGGGCCCCGTGACCATCGACCCGTGCACCGAGCGCTTCGTTACGGTGCGGTTTCTGATTCTCGGGGGTTCGTCTTTGCCGTTCGACATCGTGGTTGCTCCCGCTTTTGTCAGTGAGGTTGTGGTCGACAACCGCGACGCCGGCTTCAGCTCCATCGGAACGTGGCCGGTTTCCGCCAATCCGGGCTACTGGGGTACGGATTCTCAGTATCACGCCGGTGATGGCGGCGCGTCGTCCGCCACGTGGACGCCGAACCTGCCGGTCGCCGGCTGGTACAGCGTGTATGCGTGGTGGGTGGTGGCCAGCAACCGCGCTTTGGCGGCGCCGTACACGGTTACGCACCTTGCCGGTACTTCTACGGTGTACGTGAATCAGCGCGACACGGCCACACAGCAGCGCTGGAACCCGCTGGGCGTTTACCGGCTTGGGGCCGGCGGCTCAGCCACCGTCACGCTGCGGGCGGCCGTTCCGTCGAGCGAGCTGGTGTCGGCGGACGCAGTGCGTTGGGCGTACCTTGGCCCGGGGGCGACGAGCTTGCCGGGAGATATCGACGGCGATGGCGACGTGGACGGAATCGACTACGAGCTCTTCGTCGCCTGCCTGAATCAAGACGCCGGCTGCGACGCCGAACGTCGGAATCGCGCCGACCTGGATGATGACGGCGATGTCGATATGGCTGATTTTGCCGACTTCCAGTGGTTTTTCGGGCGACTATAAGGTCTTAGCGGAAAGGGGGTTTCGTTTAGTTTCGGCGGCTAGCCGTCCGCGTGACGAGATTTTCGCGTGGGACCGTTTTGGTCTTGTACGGGCCGGCGCGGATAGCCAGAATGGGGGGCGGATGAGTCAGGCCGACTCGACACGTCTGAGTTTTCTGCTGCGGCTGCGCGATCGGGCGGACACGCTGAGCTGGGAGGAATTCCATGCCCGCTACGGTCAGCTTCTGTACCGATACGCCCGACGCCGGGGAGCCTCTCACGCCGACGCGGAGGACATCGTTCAGGACGTGGAGATGTACCTTTTCAAAGCGATCAGCGGGTTCGAGTATGATGCCAGGAAGGGACGTTTCCGGGCATACCTGCGGTCGGCGGTGGTGCACGCCTTGAGTCGTCGGGCGGACCGTCAAGCGCGGCAGCCGGCCCCGCTGGATTTGCAGAATTTCGATTACTTGGCCGCGCAGAAGGAAGCCGAGCAGGACGGGCACTGGGAGCGCGAGTGGCAACTGCACCGACTCCGCTGGGCGATGCAGACGATTCTGGGGGAATTCGAGCCGAATACCCTGAAAGCCTTTGAGCTCCACGTGCTAGCGGGCTTGCCCGTCGAGGAGACGGCGCGACAGCTCGGGCTCAGCAAAGCCAGTGTTTATCAGGCACGCAGCCGCGTGATCCGGCGGCTGCGGGAGCGGCTAGCGGAACTGGATCCGGAAGGCGACGCCTAACCGGGTTAAACCGGCGCGCGGTTTAAGTGTCAGAAGGACGCACCGAACGTCTATGCCCGGGTGGGAAGAAGCGGCCTATGATGGACGCAGTGGTCAAGGTGGTGTGTCCGAACTGCGCTGCCGCTGCCCCGGGGGCGCCGGGCCCGACGCCCGGGGTATGTCCCCACTGCGGCCATCCGCTGGTCGCGCCGTCCCCCTCTGCACCGCCGGTTGCGGAACCAGCTCCGACTGCCTGCTCCGCGGAGCCTGCTGATGCGGCCGACGAGGCGCTGGTCGCCGACCTGCGGGCGGCCTTCGGCTTCGACGGCCTAGGGCCGGAGCCGGTCGGCGAGGGGTTGTCGGCCGGCGGCCCGAGTGCGACCCGCGCGTTGGGTCTGGCGCTCCGGGCCGCCGTTCTTCCCCCCGGCACACGCCTGGGGGACTTTGAGCTATTGGCTGAAATCGGGCGCGGCGGGATGGGGATCGTCTATCGGGCGCGGCAGCTTTCTCTCAACCGGGAGGTTGCCCTGAAGGTTCTGCCGGACTGCACACGGCACGGCCACCTGGCGGTGCAGCGTTTTCTGGCCGAGGCGCAGGCGGCCGCGCGCCTCCATCACTCCAACATCGTTCCCGTGTATGCCCAAGGGACGCAGGGCCAGCATTACTACTACGCGATGGAGCTGATCGACGGCGTCGCGCTCGACGTCGTGATTCGGAGCCGGCCGGAACTGCTTGGCTCCAGCACCCGGGTGGCCACGTCGTCGGGCCTGCGGCTCAAGAGCGGTGCGGTCACGCCGGCCCCGAGTGATGTTCCGCGGTGGCTCCGGATGCCCTCCCGAAGGCAGGGCTCTTCGGCATCCGCGGGCGCGCCTGGGCCTTTATCGGGTTCTGGCAGTGGCCAGACTTTGAACGAGGTGGCGACAGAACGGTCCGGCGCCGCGCCGTGCTTTTCGCTTCATGACTACGCTCACATGGCGCGGCTGTTTTCCGAGGTCGCCGACGCTCTGCACTATGCCCATCAGAACGGCACCGTCCACCGGGACATCAAGCCGCACAACCTTCTGTTAGGACGTGATGACCGGCTGCACCTGACCGACTTCGGTCTGGCCCGCTTGATGGACCAGCCGCACCTTACGGTCAGCGGCGAGATCATGGGCACGCCGGCTTATATGTCGCCTGAGCAGGTACGTGGCGACCGGGAGGTGGACCACCGTACGGACATCTACTCGTTGGGCGTGACGCTGTACGAGGTGCTGACCGGGCAGAAGCCATTTTCGGGCCAGACGCGGGCACAGATCGTTGACGCGATCTGCACGCGCGAGCCTGTGCCGCCGCGTCGATTGAACCCCGGCGTTCCGATTGATCTGGAGACTGTCTGTCTGCGGGCGATGGAGAAGGATCCGCAGCGCCGCTATCCGACCGCCGCTGAGCTGGCCGAAGACCTGCGGCGTTTTGCGGAGGGTCGGCCGATCCGCGCACGGCGCGTGTCGTGGTTGGGACGGGCGCTGCGGTGGGCCCGCCGACATAAGGCCGTCACCACGGCTGGGCTGTCTGTGGGGGCCGTGATCGTTCTCGCGGCCGCGCTGCTCTGGAGTTACGTTCAGAATCGGGCACGCGAGGCCGACCGGCTCTTGACCGAGGCCTATGAGCGTCTGGTCTTCGTGGATTACCGCAACCCGGACATTGTCCGGGGCACACTCCAGCGCGCCGCGCTGCTGGGGGCCGATCGGTTCCGACTGGCGCTTGCGGAGGCGCTGGCGTGCATGGGGGCTAACGACCCGCACGGCGCGCTGCGCAACCTCGACCGTGCCGCCCACTACGCGCCGCAGGACACCCGCCTCGGGTACTTGCGGGCGTGGGCTCTGTGGCGGACGGACCAGCATGCCGATGCTCACGCTGTCGTCGAACAGACTGACGCCCGCGGTGGTCCCGATTGCGCCGAGGCGTGGTTTTTCCGCGGATTGGCGCTTCACTTCGGCGACCCAGACGCGGCGATCGAGTCGTACCGCCGCGCCTGCGACCTGCGGGCCCAGCAGCGGAACTTCTACCCTCAGGCCATGCTGCATCTGGCGCGGGCGCAGAACCAGCGACTGTATGCCCGGCGGGAACTGGACCAGTTCGGTGAGGTTACTGCGTCGCTGGAGCAGTTGGTGCGCCACAAGTTGTATGGGGCCTATCCCTACTATTTGCTGTCGATCGCCCATCGGCTGGCGGCCGAAGTGCACCACGGCGGGGCCGGGACACGAGCGGACAACTCGGCGGCTTCCCGACACTATGAGCTGGCTCTGGAGTGGGCGCGCCGCGGGCAGGCGCTGGACCCGGCCGACGACCGTCCAATCGTCGCGGAGGCCGAATGTCTGGAAAGCATGGGCAGCTTGGCCGAGGCGATTGTGGCCCGGACGCGGGCGCTGGCGATCACGAACGCCGACGTGAAACGCTGGGAGAACCTGCACTACCGCTGGCGCCTGCACTACTGGCGCGGCGAGCTGGACGCGGCCCGGCAGGACCTGGCCGCGTGCGCGTCCTACGACCCCAATAGCTTTTTTTACCGCCATTTGTATCCCGCATTGATCGATGCAGAGCAGGGCGCGATGGAGGCGGCCCTGGCGCATGTGCGGGCTATTGCGGACGAACACCCCGGAGCGGCGACGGCCGTGCTCTGGAACGCAACGGGCTTGCGTCTGCTGGGGCGGGCCGATGAGGCTGCGGCTTTGCTGAGCGAGCGCGTGGACCGGGTGGATTTCGGAGCCGGCCTGGTGCCGCCGCAGTCACCCGCGTGGATGGAAGCGCTATACCGGGCGATGCTGAGCGACGGGCACGTTGACGCGTTGCTCGCGATGGCCGCTGAGAGGCCGACCTCGTGGAAGCTGTGGGGCGAAGCTTACTTCCACGCGGCCGCCCGGGCTCTGGCTGCCGGCGACCGGGCGAGAGCCCTGGAATACCTGGACCGCGCTTATCGCTCGTTCGATGACGACCGTCGCTACACCTACCACGCCAAGCTGCTCTACGTCCGCATGCGTGAAAGTGCTTCGTGGCCGCCCTGGATTGTGCTATCATCGACGAGCGCGCCGGCGGAGCCGCACTCGGGTCGTGCGGCGGTGCAAGTCT
>Ga0209162_1000125_pt1 | contig 80619 bp, 67 predicted proteins | sample YNPNPMetaG_FD_187121 | JGI IMG/M metagenome (GOLD analysis project Ga0209162, IMG submission 187121) | Anoxygenic and chlorotrophic microbial mat microbial communities from Yellowstone National Park, USA - YNP NP MetaG (SPAdes) (version 2) ...
CCAAACCCTCCCACCGGGTGGGGGGGATGGGGAAACCGGGTTTCCCCATCCCCCTGCCTGAGGGCAAAGCCCGCCCAAACCCTCCTGCGGGCGGGGTTACGAACTCCATTGCCCTATTTCTCTGACCCGTGGTATAATCTCGCGTTGATACAGGCATGGCGCTGCGCCAGCAGGCGCGGCCCATCTTTCTTTCTGTTCCGCCGCGCTCCCCGGGCCGCGCAGCCGGGCGAGAATTCGGTCGAGCGGGACGACACCAGAGGAGGAACACGTGCGCGAGCGTCGTCGTGACTACGAATTGATGTTCATTATCAGCCCCCTGGCCGCCAGTGACGAGGGGGTAGCGGCGGTGGTGCAGCGGGTGAAGCAGGCCATCCAGTCGCACGGTGGCGAGGTGCGTGCGGTGAACCACTCGTCGCCCTGGGGCCGGCGCAAACTGGCCTATCCCATCCGCGAGTACGTGACGGGCGAACCCAGCCGCCGCAACTTCACCGAGGGCTTCTACGTGTTGATGCACTTCAGCCTCAGCGCCGCGAAGGTGATTGAGGTCGAGCGAACCCTCAAACTGACCGACACCATCCTGCGCTACCTGATCACCGTCGTGGAGCAGAAAGGCTCTTCTTCCGCGCCGGTAGAAGCGGAGGAGGCGGTCGAGCCGGTCGGCGAGAGCGAGGAGGGATGAGCGGGTCCCCTGCCACTTGGATGGTCTTTGAGAAATTAATCCGCTATGCCGGGCTGGCCGTGGGGCTGAAGCCCTCGGCTACGGAATGCGAAGCCCGCCTGCGCGGGCTATAGCGGATTATTTATTCAAAGACCATGGATGCGTGAGGCGCGAAGGACAGGCGAGCAATGGCACGTGATCTGAACAAAGTCATGCTGATCGGCCGCCTCGGCGCCGATCCCGAGATGCGCTACACCGCCTCGGGCAGCCCGGTGACGACGTTTCGCCTCGCCGTAGGGCGGCAGTGGCGCGACAATGCCGGCGAGCTTCACGATGAGACCGAGTGGTTCAACATCGTGGCCTGGAATCGCCTGGCCGAGACGTGCAGCCAGTACCTGACCAGAGGCGCGCGGGTGTACCTGGAGGGCCGCTTGCAGACCCGTTCGTGGGAGGATCAGCAGAGCGGCCAGACACGCTACCGCACCGAGGTGATCGCCACGGATCTGATCATGCTCGATAGTCGTTCCAGCCGCGAGCCTGAGGACCAACCACCGCCGCGTGAGCCGTCGCGCCCGTCCCGCGGCGGCGTCCAGCCCCCGCCCCCACCCGACATCGGTGATGAGGACATTCCGTTTTAATAACCGGAGGTACGCGGTCGCCTCCCGGCGGGGAGGGTTGGAGGCCGCGCACCTCCACGAACCTGGGTCCTCTTCTGACGCCTTCACCATGAGGGAAACACAGCGTGAAGCACGCTTCCCCCATAGCGCTTTACATCCATCGTCATGGCAGAAACTCCGAAGCCCCCCCGGCGGGGCGGCGACCCGAAGGCGCCCTCCGCGGACGCGAAGCCGGCAGGTAACCCCGCAAGCCCGCGGCGCGTCGCCGCCCGTAAACTCCAGGAAGAGCGACGCCAGCGGCTGGTCATCCTGGTGACCGCCTCGGCCGTCGGCCTGGCCCTCCTGGCCGTGCTGATCGGCCTGGCCTACGAAAACCTCTGGCTGCCGAGCCGCCCCGTCGCGCGCGTCGGCGCGGCTGAACTCACCCGTTCAGGCTACTGGACCGAGCGGCGCCAGGCCTATGCCCGGCAGATTATGCAGAACTTTCAGCTCCTGGCCCTCTTTGGCGGCAATCCCCAGTTTACCCAGCAGTTCCTCGGCCAGAGTCCGGTGATCGACCAGCAGGTCGCCGCCATCCGCGGCGCTCCCGTGGACGAGACGGTGGTCGAGCAGTGGATCACCCGCCAGGTGAAGCTGCAGGGCGCCTCCCTGATGGGCATCCTGGTGACCGACGACGAAGTGAACCAGGCTATGGCCGGCGATCTCGGGCTGATCTTTCTGCCCCCGCCCACCGAACCGGTGACTGCTACGCTGACGCCGGCCCTGGAAGGCACGGCGGAGGCGACCGCCACCCCCGGCGCCACCGCGACCCCGGCGCCCACCGCGACCCCCGAGGCGACGCCAACCCCCGGCGGCCCCACGGCCACCCCGGCGCCGACCGCCACCCCCGCGCCGACCAGCACGCCGCGCCCCACGCCGGCGCCCGCCGAGGCGGCGATGCAGGTTGATGAGATCGTTCATGAAATCTTCCGGCGCTACGAACTGGAACTGGCCGCCGTCGCGGCCAAACCCGAGTTGAGCAAAGACGATTTCCGCGCCGCCCTGTTGACCCAGTACCGCGAGCAGGTGGTTACGACCCGCGTGCAGGAGGCCCTGGTGCCCGAGGAGGGCTTTGCGTACAGTCAGGAGCCGGAGCGCGTCAGCGCCCGCCAGATCCTGGTCGCCGTGACGACGCCCGAAGGCGCCTCCCAGGCGCAGATTGACGCCGCCTTCGACGAGGCGCGGCCACGGGCCGAAGCCATCGTCGCCGAGTTGCGCGGCGGCGCCGATCTTGCCGCCCTGGCCGCCGAACGCTCCGATGATGCTGGTTCGCGTGAGCAGGGCGGTGATCTCGGCTCCTTCGACCGCGATGGGCGCGCGGATAATGGCGCTACCTACCCGCCCGAACTGGTCGCCGCCGCCTTCAGCCTGCCCGAGGGCCAGATCAGCGACCCGATCCGCACCCGCTTTGGCTGGCACGTGCTCGAAGTGACCCGCCGCGAGGTGCCCTCCGAGGAGCGTCAGTTGCGCGAGGCTCGCACCGAGGCCCTCGATCGCTGGGTGGAGGAGCAACGCGCGACCCTCAGTGTCCGGCGCTTCCCCGAGCCGACACCCAGCCCCACGGCTGTGCCCGCGACGCCGCTCCCCACTCCCGAGCCGACCTATCTGCCGGGCCCGCCAACCCCGCTGCCGACGCCGACTCCTGCGCCGGAGGCGACAGCCACGCCCGTGCCATGAGGCGCTCTGGAGCCTGTTGCGGATACCTCCTTCGGAAGGGTCCGGGAGGGCCTGGCTCTCCTAACGTGAACATACGCCCTCGGGGAGGGGTGTAGGGAAACGGGGTTTCCCCCCGCCCCCGCCCCCAGGAAGGTGAGGCCGCAGCCCTTGCGCAGGGGGATGGGGAAACCGGGTTTCCCCATCACCCCACCCGGTGGGAGGGTTTGAGAGGGCTGCGCCCCCCCAGGGGGAGGTGTGGAGGGGCCAGGCCCCTCCACACTCCCCAGTGGTCCGGGGGGGAGGCGAACTGTCAAGCTCGCTTGAACCATGCCTGAGCGGATAACCTGGTTATCCAGATGAGATACGCGGATGCGACGCTGGACCCCTCAACGTTCCTGGCGCCTATGGATGGCCCTGGCAGCCTGCCTTGCCGCGCTCGGGGTGGCGGGCTACCTGCTGGCGAGCCTGGTTACCCTGCTGGCGCAACCGCCCGAATCGTGGCCGATTGATGGACGCCTGTTTCTCCGCCACGTGGCGGTGCTGGCGCTCCTCGCCTGCGCCGCGTTTCTGGCCTATCGCGTGGCCGCGGCGCTGAGCCTGGCCTACACCCTCGACCGCAACGGCCTCTACATCCTCTGGCTGGGCAACCGCGCCATTGTACCCCTGGGGCAGATCGAGAGCATCGAGAGCGGCCTCAGCGCGCCGGTCAAAGGCGCCTCACCCTTCGCCAGCGTCGCCTACCTGAGCGGGCCGGCGCGCCTGCCCGAGGGCCGCGAGATCCATCGCTTCAGCACCGTGCCGCTGAAGCGAGCGCTGATCATCCACACGCCCTCCGAGGCCTACGCCGTCTCGCCGCGGGACGTGGACGGCTTCGTGCAGGATCTGGAGCAGCGCCGGCGCCTGGGCGCGGTGCAGCAACTCGCGCCGGGCGTGGAGTCGGGCCGGGTCTTTGCCTACAACTTCTGGCGCGATGCCCTGGTGCGGGGCGGCGTGCTCGGGGCCCTCCTGCTCAACCTGGCCTTGCTCGGCGCCTTGATGGTCCTCTATCCCTCCTTTCCTGCGCTGATCGGCTGGCGCAGCGATGCCACGGGCGCCATTGTAGAGATGGCGCCCCGCTACCAGATCTTCCTGCTGCCCCTGGCCGGGGCAGCGATCCTCTTCCTCAACGTCGGGGTGGGATTGTGGCTGTACGGGCGTGAGCCGGTGGGCGCGCGCATGCTGCAGGTGATCGCGGCCCTCGCGCAGGTGTTGTTCGGCATCGCGGCGCTGACAATGCTGCGGTGAAGAGGTGTCCGTTGGCAGAGGAAGGCCCACCAATGATCACACTGTTGTGTCCGGCGCGCCGGCGAAGAGTTCGGCGACCGGCAGGGCAATGGGAAAACGCCCGGCCTGCAGGGTCGCGCTCGAGTCGAACCGCTGTGTGAAGGTATAATCGCCCAGGGCGGCATCTGGATCGCGGCACACCAGGACATCGCGGGTCTCGGGGCGAATGATCCAGTATTCCGGCACCCCCGCGCGCGCGTACACGCGCCGTTTGATGACGGTGTCCTGCTCCGCGTTGGAGGGCGACAGCACCTCGGCGATGAGATCGGGCACGCCGCGAATGCGCCGCTCGTTAATGATGCCGGCATTGTCGCTGCGCACCAGCACGAAATCCGGCTGCACCGGATCGCATCCGGGCATAATGACGCCAATGGGCGCGGTCGCGGCATACGCCAGACCCTGTTGTTCCAACGGCACGCCGACGAACCGGTCTAGGCGCCGCACGATCCACTGGTGGAAAAAGCTCGGCGCAGTGGTCATATACAGCACGCCCTCGATCACCTCGTAGCGGTTGCCATCATCGGGGAGTTCGCGCTCCCAGCGCTCGTAGTTCCACCCCGCGTCCAGCGATCGGAGCGTCAGGGTTGGCAGTGCTGCGCTTTCAGCCATCGTCGTTCCCCTGGAGGAATAGAAGAAAACAGCTCCACACCTCCACACCTCCACACTCCCGTCATCGCCCTCACCCCGCGCGCTCGCCAAAGATCGCCCGTCCGACGCGCACGATGGTGGCCCCTTCGGCGATGGCAGCCTCGAAATCGTCGGTCATACCCATGGAAAGCTCGGCCCAGGCGGCCTGGGGAAAGCGCCTGGCCAGTTCGTCGCGCAGTTCGCGCAGGGCGCGGAAGACAGGGCGGGCCTGTTCCGGGTCGGGCACGATGGGCGCGATGGTCATCAACCCGCGCACCTCGAGGCGGGGCAGGGCCAGGATGCGCTCAACCTCGGGGAGCAGCGCCTCCAGGCCGGCACGGTTGGCGATACCGCCGGGCAGGTCAAAACCCTCCTTGGACGCCTCGCCGCTGACGTTCACCTGTAGCAGGACGGGCAGGCGGCGCGTGGGCCCCTGGCCCGCGGCGCGTTCCTGGAGGAGGCGGTTGAGCGTCTCAGCCAGGCGCAGGCTATCCACCGAGTGGATGCTATCGAACAGTTCGATGGCGGTTTTCGCCTTGTTGCGCTGCAAATGGCCGATGAGGTGCCAGCGCGCGTCGGGATAGGCGGCAGCGAGGGAGGGGATCTTGAGCGCCGCCTCCTGGACGCGGTTCTCGCCCAGGTCGCGGGCGCCGGCGGCGATGGCCTCGGCGATGACCTCGGGCGGGTGCGTCTTGGTCACGGCAACCAGGGTAATGGCGGCGGGATCGCGTTGGGCGCGGACGGCGGCGCGGGCGATGCGCTCGCGCACCTGATCGAGACGGGACGCGATGCTCATGGCTTTGTTTCGGCGGCAATCAGGCGCTGTTCCACGGGAGGATCGGGCGGCAGGGTCGTGGTCAGGAGCAGACCACGACCCGGAGGAAGGGGGACGCTCAGTTCCAGCGGGGTGCTCTGGCCGGGGCGGAGGGTGGAACTTGCGCCGTCGCCGGCGAGGTAGCTGACCCCGGCGCTATCGCGCAGTTCAAAGGCGCTGATCGGCACCTGCACCTCGCGCCGGCTGATATTGGTCACCTGGCCGCGGATCTGCACCTCATCGGCCACGCGGCGCAGTTCGCGCACCTCGATCCGCAGGCGGGCGCTCTCGACGGCCGGCTCGACCGGGCGCCCGGCCTCGCCGCGGTTCAGCGCCCGCAACAACTCGCGGGCCGCTTCCTGGAGTTGGGGCGGCAGCGACTCAAGCTCCAGCCGTGGCGCCTCGAAGGGCAGATCGATGCCGGCAGGGGTGGGCTGGGCCGCGAAGCGCTGCCTGAGGGCCTCATTGGCCACGCCGAAGCTGCCGCGGCTGCTCAGAGCGATCAGCAGCAGCGCGGCGAGGATGCCCCAGATCCACATCGGCAGGCCCGGCGAGCGTTCTGTCATCATGGTTTGACCGGGAGGGCGAGGCCCTTCGTGTGCCACTGTTGAACGGATCGCATACGCGCCATACCGTGACCATGGGGGAACCAGGTTCCCCCATCCCCCCGCCCGCGGGAGGGCCAGGCCCTCACGCAGGGGGATGGGGCAACCCGGTTTCCCCATCCCCCCACCCGGTGGAAGGGTTTGGAAGGGCGTAGTCCTCCCAGGAAGAACCAATGTTCATCCTGTTCGTGTGCAGCGGAGCCGGATGGACGGCTGACGACGTGACGTATTGTACCGCCAGAGGGGGCAGGGCACAAGATGCCGTCCATGGGGGCCAGGGCCACGTCAACCTCATAACCCGTTGCCTGCTCCCCTCTCTCTGCTTGACGGAGAGGGGGCCGGAAGGGTGAGGTGCAGGCGCAGTGACCGACGTTGACGTGGCCTCACGCCCCCGATCCCCCGATCGCCCGGTTGCGCGAACCTCCTGAACGTGGTATACTTATCACGCTGAAATCAATAAGACCCCGTAGCTCAGTGGATTAGAGCGTTTCCCTGCGGAGGAAAAGGTCGCGCGTTCGAGTCGCGCCGGGGTCGCCAGAAAGCCGGAGCCGTATGGCTCCGGTTTTGTCATCGTGAATGGGTGTGGCCTACCGTCTTGCACGGCGCCTCGTTCCGTCGGGTGAAGCCCTCAGCTACGGATGCGAAGGCCACCTGCGTGGCCTCGCGAGCCGGCTTCGCAGGACGCTAGTAGCCCGCGGCTTCAGTCGCCGGGCGTGGGGGAACGTGCGACACGTTTCGTCGCACCCATTGTGAAGAGCGGCCCCAGGTGCGCCACCTCACGCCCATGTCCGATATCTATGCTGGTTACGCTCCCATCTACGACGCGATTGGCCAGGGCGCTTTCGCCGAGGCGCTGGCGCGACGCATCCTCGCCGCCCTGCCCGCCCCGCCAGAACGGGTCCTCGACCTGGCCTGCGGCACCGGCGCGGCGACCATGGTCTTCGCCGCCAGCGGCGCGGCAACGGTGGGCGTTGATCGCTCGGCGGCCATGCTCGCCATTGCCCGCGCTCGCGCCCGCGATGTGCCTGTCACCTGGCTCGCGGCCGATATCCGGCGCCTGCCCGTGGGCGAGACTCTCGCGCCAGCGTCGTTTGACTTGATCACCTGCCTCTACGATAGCCTCAACTACCTCACCGGCACGGGCGATCTGGCCCTGGCCATCGGCGACGCGGCGCGCCTGTTGCGCCCCGGCGGACGCTTGATCTTCGATCTCAACACCGAGCACGAGTTTGCCACGTGGGGCGAAGGGCTGGATCAGGTCGTCTATGACGCCAATGGTCTCCTGGTCTACCATTGCCTCGCCTACGATGCCGCGGCGCGTCTGGCCCACGGGCGCGTGGTCTGGTTCGCGCGGGAGGATGGACGCTGGCGCCGCGGGCAGGAGCAGCACGTCGAGCGGGCCTGGAGCGACGTGGAGGTGCTGGACGCCCTCGCCGGCGCCGGGTTGCGCCTCATCGCGCGCCGCACGCCGTCCTGGGAAGCAGCGCCCGCCGATGCCCCGCGCGTCGTCTACGAAGCTGTTCGCGTTTCCTGACGTGAAAATAAGCCCTCGGCGAGGGGGGTGGGGAAACCGGGTTTCCCCATACCTCAGCGGACGCGGGCCGGAGGCCCGCGCACCCAGGCCCCGGCCCCTGGGAGGGTTTGGGAGGGCTGCGCCCTCCCAAGAAATTATTTTCATCCCGTCGGTGCGCGGCGGAGCCGCATGGACGGCTGACGTGAACATCGTTCGCAGGGTTCAGCCCCCCTCCCAGCCTCCCCCCGCCGGGGGGAGGAGCCGGGTTCCCGCCCCCAGCGGGGGAGGGGCAGGGAAGGGGCGATCATCGTGCCCACGGAGACGCGATGCGGGCGGGACGCCCGCGCTCCCAGGTCACGTTCATCGCGGCGTGGTGCGCCATGCGCATGACCGTCTCACGTGAACATAAGCTGCTGGAGCAGGGGTGTGGGGAAACCGGGTTTCCCCACGCCCCCGCGGACGCGGGCCGGAGGCCCGCGCACCCGGGCCCCGGCCCCTGGGAGGGTTTGGGAGGGCTACGCCCTCCCAGGAAGTATGTTCATCCCGTCGGTGTGCGGCGCGAGCCGCATGGACGGCTGAAGACCAGGCGCTCCCAAAACCATCGCCGATGCGGCACACAGACGCCTTGCATGACAAACGCCCCTGCTGAGCAGGGGCGTTTCGCAGGATGCGGGGTCGCCGGTTCGGTAAGACCTAGCGGGCCTCACCAGCGGCGACGCCCATACGCTTACTATCACTCATGGGCATCACCTCCTTTGCGCCTGGACGGCTTGCTTGATTGTTGAATAGTCAACACTGGTACTATAACCAAGGAATGCATGCGTGTCAAGACCGAGAAACTCTCTTTCCGGGGCTCGGGCAACGTCCGTCTCCCGTGGCGGGGGGTAGGGCCGTGTAGCCGCTGCGACGGTAGTTTTGGCAGCATAGCCGCCAAAACCAGCGAAAAAACCGGGGCTTGCGACGCACCCCGGATCCATCAGGGCGTAGCGAGGGTAGGCGTTGGCGTCCCCGACGGCGCCGGCGAACCGAGCACCGGCGTCCGCAGCAGCGAAGGGATCAACAGCGTTTGCCCCGTTTGCAGCGCGTTGGGATCGGTCAGGCCGTTCGCGGCCACCAGTTCGTCAACCGTCGTATTGAAGCGCTCGGCGATGGCGCTGAGGGTATCGCCGGGCTGGACGGTGTAGAGCGCCGCGGGGGTTGGCGTGGGGCGTTCCAGGGAGGCGAGGGCCGTGGCTGTCGCGTCCACGTCGAGGGTCGGCGCGGGTGTAATGTCGAGGATCGCCGGCAGGGTTGGGAGGGTAGCTGCGGGTTGACTGGGAACACAGGCGGCGCACATCAGCGCCAGGCCGGTGACCAGGGCGGCCCGCCGCAGATGCAGGAAGCGGTGAACTGGCATGATGTGACGAACCCTGTGGGAGCGCAGAGCAGTCAAGAGGTTTAAAATATGTGAATAATCCATGCGTTGCTGGATCGGAAACGATCATTGTTCATTCTACCAGGATTTTCGTTTGAATGTCAACGGTGAAATGTTATCTGTGTCATGCACACGCGGGACGTCCGGGAGCGGCGCGTCCCGCCGCGTCCCCTCCCTGACCCTCCCCCGCGTACCTGTTCACACCTGGGGTAACACCTGCGCCTGGGAGCGCGGGCGTCCCGCCCGCGTCGCGTCTCCGCGGGCAAGCTGCCCACGCTCCGAGGAGACATGTGAACCCGTGTTCCCCCGCCGGGGGAGGGAACCACGCGCCTCCCCCCAGCGGGGGAGGATGGCAGGGGGGCGTGCCACGGCGCGCGGCGCCCTGCCGCGAGTCAACCCGGCAACCGGCGTCGCGGGCGGATCGCCGGCACGTGTGCCGGGTACCGTTCGCCGGTTCCTACACCCCCGATGGTGCAGAACGTTGCGTGGCGCCCGCCCTGCGTACCAGGGCTTGAGCAAAGTCACCTCCGGTGGGGGTGCGGGGGCGGCTCCGCCGCCCCCGCGATACTCTTTTTGGGTGTGCGCGGCGGCTTTGCCGCCGCGCACACCCAAAAACTGGGGTTTGGGGCAACGCCCCAAGGACTTTGCACTAGCCCTGCCCTGCGTACCCCCCCATGCTCCTTCGCCTGACGATAGAGTATACTAGTACATGGCAGATGAGCGATGAAAGGTAGCATGATGGCGATCACATTGAAAAGCCCGCGGCAGATCGAGTTGCTGCGCGCGTCCGGGCGCCTGGTGCGGGCAACCTTTGAGGTGTTGCGCGAGCATATTCGGCCGGGTGTCTCGACAGCGGAACTGGATGCGATTGCCGAGGAGTTCATTCGAAAACACGGCGCCGAGCCAGTCTACAAGGGCTATGTGCCCCCCAGCCGGCGCGGCTGGTCGAATACTCCGCCCTTCCCCGGCACGATCTGCGCGTCCGTGAACGATGTGATCTGCCACGGCATTCCGAGCAAGAAGGAGCGCCTGCGCGAAGGCGACATCATCGGCATTGATATTGGCCTGCGCCTCAACGGCTGGATCGGCGATGCCTGCGAGACCTTCCCGGTCGGCAACGTCAGTCCTGCCACGCAGCGCCTGCTTGATACGGCGCGCCGGTGTCTGGAGGTGGGCATCGAGCAGGCGTATGCGGGCAACAGCCTGCGCGCAATCGGCGCCGCCATCCAGCGCCAGGCCGAGGCGGCAGGCTTCTCGGTCGTGCGCGAGTATACCGGTCACGGCCTCGGGCGGAACCTCCACGAAGAGCCGACCGTGCTCCATTACGACGAGCCGCGCAATACGCGCAGAATTATGGCCGGGATGGTCTTTACCATCGAGCCGATGATCAACGCCGGGCGCCCGGACACCAGACTCGACCGCGACGGCTGGACGGTGCGCACCGCTGATGGGTCGCTCTCGGCTCAGTTTGAGCATACCCTGGCAATCGCCGATGATGGGCCGATCTTGCTAACGGCTTAGCGGTCCATCCGGCGAGTTCTTGAACACGAGGGTCTGGGAGGGCGAAGCTCTCCCAGACCTCCGATTGGGCAGGGGTGTGGGGAAACCGGGTTTCTTCACGCTCCTGCCGGAGCGCATATGCACACACCTGCCTCACTCGAAGAACAACTCGTCGCCGCGCTGCTGGCCGGCGACACGGAAACGGCGCGCCAGACGGCGCGCCTCCTCCACGAGCGCGGTTTCGATGCGACAGCGATGCAACGGGCCCTGGCCGCCTATCCCCACCTCGAGGAGCAACTCTACGCCGTGTTGCAGGAGGTCATCCCCCTGTCGCGGCGGGCGGCGAAGCGGCGCGCCATTCGCGCCGCGGAGGAACGCGACTGGGGCGACTGGGGGGAGGGTAAGCGCAAGGTCTGAATGCGTTCCCGCGCCCATACACCTGCCTGCCGCGTACCTGTGCACACCTGGGGTAACACCCGCGCCTGGGAGTGCGGGCGTCCCGCCCGCGTCGCGTCTCCGCGGGCAAGCTGCCCGCGCTCCCGGGAGACATGTGAACACCTACCCTGCCGCGAGGGTAGGGTGAAGTCGCTTGAGGTCGAGGCGCGACGGCTTCAATACACCCGGTACACGACGATAGTTCGGTCGCTGCTTTCCTCGCGCAGCAGAATCTCCACCTGGTGCTGGCCAATCACGCCACGGCTCAAGGGGTCAAAGTTCTTCGCGCCCTCGATGTAGTAGTAGTACACATTGCCGTCCAGTCGAAAGCCGCGCAGATTGCTTGCCCGGGCGCTATCGCCGTTGCCCACCGGCACCAGGGGGTCGGCAACCGCGCCGCTCAGCCGGTCGCGAATGGCGTCAACCACCGGTCGCAGATCGGTAGGGGCGGCCAGAGGGGTCACGGGTGGCAGAAGGTAGAGGAGCGCCCACGCCAGCGCGCTCACCAGCAACAGCAGTTCGACTCCGAACAAGACGCTCAAGGTGCGCGGGCCGACCCGGCGCACTGGAACGGTTCGCTCGTACCGGGCGCTCTCTGCGCCCGCATGGGTGGTGGCGTGGATCACGGCGGTTCCCCCTCGTCGCGTTGCGCCTGATCGGGTGTGGTGAAGGAAAGAATGGGATGCACGCAGAACGGCTTTGTGTTATACAGTGTATCAGAAGCGCATTACCAATGCCATAGGTCTTAAGTCACAGAGCGCTGACATGGCGCTTACAGGGCGACCAGATACGGGGAAACTGCGTTTCTCCCGCGCCTGCCCGAGGTCGGTGTCGTGATGAGGTTGTTTCCATCCAGACAATTCCCCGCCACAACCTGGCTCATCTGGTTAACCGGCGCGCTGGAGGCGCTGCTGCTGGCACGCCTGGTGGCCCGCGCCCTGGCCGCCCGGCCCGATAATCCGGCCTTTGGATTGTTATACGGCATTACTGGCCCGCTGGTCACACCTTTTCTGGCCCTGCAGCCCGATCTGCCACCCTTCGGCGCGGCGCTGGAGTGGCCCACGCTGGTCCTGGCCCTGCTGGCGCTCCTGGGCGGCTTCGCGCTGTGGCACTGGCGCTCGCGCCGCGCAACCGCGATGGGGCATCCCGCGTCTCATACATCGGTGTCGTCGCAGGGGTAGGGGCGTCGCGTTCCCGACCGACCGCCGGTGGGAGAGGGTGGGGAAACCAGCTTTCCTCACCCTCCTGCCTGCTGGCCCCTGCCCCGACCCTTCGCGTGCTCGAAGTTGCCGGATGCGTTTGGAGTTTCTGGAGTTGCCATCCATGCTCGAACATCTGGGAAGCGTTGTGACGGTGGTGCTAATAGCGATGATGGTGGCGCTGGCGATCGCCGGCGTGGGATTGGCGCTGATCTGGCGCAGCGTCAGGCGCCTTCATGTTCCCGCGGAGGCAGGCTTCTTCGCCACCATGCACCATGTGCCGCTGCTGCTGATGGTGTTGCTCGACCTGCTCGACTTCGGGCTGGACATCTTCGCCGCGCCGGTGAGCTGGGTGATCCTCGACCGCCTTGGTCTGCGGGGGCTACGCAACAAGGCCGCGCTGGAGGCCCTGCTGCCTTTTACGCAGACCGTGCCGACCTTTACGCTGGCCTGGTTGGCGGCGCGCCTGCTTAACCTGCGCGATGAGCGCTTTACTCAGATCATTGAGGGTGAGGCGGGAGAAACCTTGCGCCAGCGAGAGGAAGGGGGGAAGCCGTTGCTTCCCCGCGTCCCTGCCTAACGTGAAAATAAGCCCTCGGCAAGGGGTAGGGGGAAACCGGGTTTCCCCCTACCCCCACCCGCGGGAGGGTCTGGGAGGGCTACGCCCTCCCAGGAACAACCTTATCTTCATTGCGGCGTTGTGCGGCGGAGCCGCATGGACGGCTGATCTGAAAATAGTCTCTCACAGGAGGGGTGTGGGGAAACCGGGTTTCCCCATCCCCCCACCCGGTGGGAGGGTCTGGGAGGGCTGCGCCCTCCCAGGAACAATCGTATGTTCATCCTGTCGGGGTGCGGCGCGAGCCGCATGGGGGTCTGAGGGGAGGCTCTGGGAGGGCTTTGCTCTCCCAGAGCCGAACAGGTTCAACCGGGGCCACGCCCGCGTTACTCTTCACTGTACAGGGGGGTGCTGAGGTAACGCTCGCCATTACTAGGCGCGATAAAGACGATCAGCTTGCCGGCGTTCTCGGGGCGGCGCGCCACGCGCAAGGCTGCTACTGCTGCCGCGCCGCTCGAGATGCCGACCATCAGGCCCTCCTCGCGCGCCAGGCGCCGGGCCATGTCGAAGGCGTCTTCGTTCGAGACAATCTGGATCTCGTCGATGATGCCGGTATTCAGCACGTCGGGGATGAACCCCGCGCCGATGCCCTGGATCTTGTGCGGGCCGCGCTTGCCCCCCGAAAGCACCGGCGAGCCTTCCGGCTCCACCGCCACTGTCTTGAACTCCGGCTTGCGCGTCTTGATCACCTCGCCAACCCCGGTGATCGTGCCGCCCGTCCCTACACCGGCCACGAGGATGTCAATCTGGCCATCGGTATCGTTCCAGAGTTCCTCGGCCGTGGTGCGACGGTGGATCTCCGGGTTGGCCGGGTTCTTGAACTGCTGCAGCATGTAGCCGTTGGGCAGATCGGCCAGGATCTCCTCGGCTCTGGCAATCGCCCCGGGCATGCCATCGGCGCCGGGCGTCAGCACCAGTTCAGCGCCATAGCCGCGCAGCAATTTGCGCCGTTCGACGCTCATCGTCTCGGGCATGGTCAGGATCAGGCGATAGCCCTTGGCCGCGGCCACGAAGGCCAGGCCGATCCCGGTGTTACCGCTGGTCGGCTCGATCAACACCGTTTCGCCCGGGCGGATCTTGCCTTCACGCTCGGCGGCCTCGATCATCGCCAGCCCGATGCGATCCTTCACCGAACTGGCCGGATTGAAAAACTCCAGCTTAGCTACCACGGTAGCGTCGCTGTCATTCACGCGGCCCAGGCGCACCAGCGGAGTGTTGCCGACCAGTTCGGTAATGCTGTTATAGATGCGCGCCATGTGTTGCTCCTGATCACGGGCCGCGGCCTGGCCGCGGCTGCCTGAGGGGAGGCTCTGGGAGGGCTTAGCCCTCCCAGAAAGAACTCGGATTAAACTCTAGAAATTGTAGCGCTCCCCGCGCGATAAGTCAAATTATTGATGAAAATTGTCAAGTACCGCCCATAGGGTATACTAACGTGAACATAGGCCGCCCCAGGGGTGTGGGGAAACCGGGTTTCCCCCCGCCCCCACCCGCGGGAAGGTAAGGGCGCAGCCCTCAAGCAGGGGGAGGGGGAAACCCGGTTTCCCCCTCCCCTCACCCGGTGGGTTCTGTGAAGGTGTGGAGCAACGGTCAAACTGGCATGGCCGCTTGTGGACCATGCCTGAGGCCGCAGCACTGGCCGGGCCACGACGTTGGCCCAACATCCCGAGGAGCATGCCATGCGTGGCAGATCGGTGCGAACAGCGGATCGCGCGGGCGGTGGGGAGGAGGCCGCGCGCCTCACACGGTGCGCCGGAACCTGGCTGGCCCTCCCCCCCGACATCGCCGAACAGGAACGTATCGCCGCGGCTTCCCGCCGTCTTCAGCAGCAACGAGCCGTTGCAACCGAATTTTATGGGGATATGGACGCCGCCAGTGCGTTCTGTATCGAGTTGTTTCGCGGAGCGGAGTTTGCGCCGTTGCACTTCTCGGATGAAGTGGTCGAGCAGATGATCGTCCGGGTGGGCGAACCGCCGGTGGTCGAAGCCGATGAGGAGCAGCGCTTCTCCGAGTACCTGCGGCGCGCGGTGCTGAGTGTGGCTTCGCCCAACACCCGCCGGTTGCTGGCGGCCCAACTGCGACGCTACCTTCCCCACTATGTCGAGGCCCAACGCTGGAAAGAAGCCGTGGCGATTGACTACAACGCCTTTCGCACCGCGCTGGGCAATGAGGTTTCGCCCTTTCTTGCGCAGATGGCCCTCGCCGGCCTGGCCGATTACTACGAGGCCCACGAACAGGAGTAGGCAGCACGGCGACAGCGGAACGACGGTCGTCTTCGATCCGACCCGGGCGGTCATCGCCACGGGCGCTCGAAACTACCCGCTGGTGGTTGTCAGACCCGAGGGTTGAGGCATGCGGCGCTCCAGAAGCCCGCCAGGGCCGATGCAATGTGTTTTTGGAGACCCGGCCCCCCTCGGCGGGTGCGGCCATTGCATGCACCCTGAGGTGACCATTGTTCGCCGGGTTCAGCCCCCCTCCCAGCCTCCCCCCGCTGGGGGGAGGAGCCGGGTTTCCCCATACGCCCCCGCCCCGCAGGGGCATGGGGAAACCGGGTTTCCCTATTCCCCCACCCGCGGGAGGGTCTGGGAGGGCTTTGCCCTCCCAGGAGAACCCTGTTATCCCCTTGTGGATGCGGGCCGGAGGCCCGCGCACCCGGGCCCCGAGCTACGGGAGGGTCTGGGAGGGCTGCGCCCTCCCAGGAACAACCTTTTTTCATCCCGTCGGTGTGCGGCGCAGCCGCATGGATAGCTGATGGCTGATCAGGGCTAGTGCAAAGTCCTTGGGGCGTTGCCCCAAACCCCAGTTTTTGGGTGTGCGCGGCGGCAAAGCCGCCGCGCACACCCAAAAAGAGTATCGCGGGGGCGGCGGAGCCGCCCCCGCACCCCCACCGGAGGTGACTTTGCAAGAGCCCTGGATGGCTGATAGAACGACTTGATAGGATTTCGCCTCTTTGCTATAATAAAGAGCGCTGGCCCCCATAGTCTAGCGGCCTAGGACGTCACCCTTTCAAGGTGAAGATCGCGGGTTCGAATCCCGCTGGGGGTACCACATACACTGACGCCAGGGCCTTGCCCTGGCGTTTTGCTTATCTGGCGTACCTGTTCACACCTGGGGTAACCCACACGCCTGGGAGCGAGGGCGAGACGCCCTCGTCGCGTCTCCGCGGGCAAGATGCCCGCGCTCCCAGGAGACATGTGGACACTTACCTTGACAATCCAGCCTACACCTCCACAGCTCCACAGCTCTACAGCTCTACAGACCGGTTCTGTGGAGGTGTAGAGCAACGATCAAGTCAGAACGCCCGATCCTGAACCATGGTAGGTGTAAACTAAGTCTTATCGATGATCACCCGCAGCACTTCCTCCAGCGCATCCACTCCGCCCTGGTTGTAAGCGACCCACTGGATCGCCGGGCGCTCGCGGGCCTGCTGCGCCCGCAGCGCCTGCTGCCACGTTGTAAGATCCTGCGCCACTATCGGGCGAGGGTCCCCACCTCCTGCCTCCCTGAGCCGTCGCCTGAGGGCGCTCAGCGCCACCAGTCGCCCCTCGTCGTATTTCATGCCCCCGGTCACTCGACCGTCCTGTTGCAACCGGCAGACATTCGTGCCACCGGTCTGGTCGGTCAACGAGCGCTCCGCCGCGGCAATGCGCTGATCGAGCAGGCGCGCGAGTTCTTCGTTCATCTGGCCTCCGAAACAGGGACAGGCGTATCTCCAACTCGCTGGCAACGGTTCACAGTATGCGGCGCGCGCCGCCCGTCGTCAAGCGTGAAGGAGGGGAACCCGCCATGCGCTTTCGTCACGCGCTCATCCTGGTCCTCGTCGGCGCGATCCTCGCGGCGCTCGCTCCTGCGCCGATTGCCCGCGCCCAGACAGTGGGATCGCAGGCCCTGCCCGTCCTGCAGACGGGCAATCACGTGGTTGAGGAGCCGTTCCGCAGTTTCATTCTGGCCCATGGCGGCCTGGAGTGGTCGGGGCCGCCGCTCAGCGCCGAGTTCTACGATGCTGAAACCCGCGCTTATGTGCAGTACTTCACCTATGTGCGTCTGGAGCGCCGCGGTGACAGCGTAGAACTTGCGCCCCTCGGGCGCCTGTACACCGCCGGGCGCCAGGACGAGGCCCCGTTTCACCCGGTGGCGCCTGACGCGCCCGTTACGCCTGAGCGCGTCTTTGTTGCCGCGACGGGGCATACGCTGGGTGGCGCCTTTGCCTGGCACCACAGCCGGCACGGCGGCGTGTCCTTGCTTGGTTACCCGATCTCGGAGGAGTTTTACGAAGCACAGCCCGATGGTTCATCGCTGCTGGTGCAATACTTCGAACGGGCGCGCCTGAGTTACCATCCTGAGCATGCCGGCAGCGATCACGAAGTGCAGCGCGCGCCCCTCGGCGCCTGGCTGGTCGCTACCACGGCGCCCGCCGCGGCCATCGCCCCTCAACCGTTGAACCTGCTGGCCGGCGCCAGCATGCGCTACCGGGCTGGCGGCAGCAGCGGCGCGAACATCGAACTGGCGGCCGCGCGCCTCAATGGCGCGATCCTCGCCCCCGGCGCCGAACTGTCCTTCCTCAGAAGCCTGGGAGGCATCTCCGCTGCCGGCGGTTTCCGCCCCGGTCCGGGCATTGTGGGCGGCCAGGTGGTGGAGACCATGGTCGGCGGCGGTGTCTGTGTCGTGGCAACGCTCCTCTACCGCGCGGCGTGGGAAGCCGGCCTGCCGATTAGTGAACGGCGGGGGCACAGCCGCTGGCTGACCAGTTTCGCCGACCGGCCCGGCCTCGACGCGGCCGTGGCCGATCCTGGTCTGGACCTACGCATCCGCAACGATACCGGCGCGCCGATCTACCTGCTGGTCACGGCGCGTGGCGGCCAGGCAACGCTGAGCCTCTGGGGGCGCGGCGATGGGCGCAGCGTAACGTTGGGCGCGCCACAGGTGCGCCGTGGCGACCCGCTGCTGGTTATCAACACGCGGGTCATTCGCGCGCCCAACGGTGCGTTGCTGCGGAGCGAGCGGGTGGTGAGCGCCTATCGTCCGGCCAGGTAAGTGTTCACATTGCTCCTGGGAGCCGGGGCATCTTGCCCTCGCTCCCAGGCTGAGGGCAAAGTCCTCCCAACCCCTCCCACCGGGTGGGGATATGGAGAAACCCGGTTGCCCCATCCCCCTGCGCGCGGGCCAGGCTCTCCCAGACCCTCCCCCGGGCGGGGGAATGGGGGAACCCGGTTGCCCCATCCCCCTGCGCGCGGGCTGCGCCCGCCCAGACCCTCCTGCGGGCGCTATCCATTACCCACAAGTCTGTGGATGGCTTTGTAAAGCCATCCGGGAGAACCGAAAAAACGAACGAGATGGCCTCGTATTGAGGCCTCTTCTGGCGCACTAGCAAGGGCTAAACCGCCCAGGAACGCAATGGCGAGGCAATGGACTTATGGGTAATGGATAGGCCTGCGGGCGGGGGGATGGGGGAACCCGGTTTCCCCATGGTCACGTGAGACAGTCATGCGCACGGCGCACAACGCCGCGATGACCATGACCTGGGAGCGCGGGCGTCCCGCCCGCGCCACGGCTCCGCGGGCACGGCGCCGGCCCCCGCCCTGACCTTCCCCCACTGGGGGAGGGAACCCGGCTCCTCCCCCCAGCGGGGGGAGGCTGGGAGGGGGGCTGAACCCTGCGAACGATGGTCACCTCAGCGGCTCCGCCGCACAACGCCGTGATGAAAATGTTGTTCCTGGGAGGGCTGCGCCCTCCCAGACCCTCCCGCGGGTGGGGGCATGGGGAAACCCGGTTTCCCCATGCCCCTGCGGGGCGGGGGCGTGGGGAAACCGGGTTTCCCCACACCCCTCTTCGAGAGCCTATGTTCACGTTAGACGTGAACAGCTACCCGGACGGGCAGCTTGACAGCGCCGGCAAGGCGGAGTATAATTTTCGTATTGTGAAAGTAATTTCTACGATACGGAAAACCGTATGCTTCAGGCACTTACCACCCTGCTCGGCCTCCAACTGCTCGGTGAAATTCTGGTTCGGGCGCTGCACCTGCCGGTCCCCGGGCCGGTGGTCGGTATGCTGGCGCTGGTCGTCCTCCTGCTCCGGCGCGGGGGGCCTCCGGCGTGGCTCGAGCCGACGGCCCAGGGGTTATTGCGCCACCTGGGGTTGCTGTTCGTGCCCGCCGGCGTGGGGATCATCGTCCACACCGATCTGCTCACGCGGGCATGGCTGCCGCTGCTGCTCACGCTGCTGCTGGGCACGACGCTGACCCTGGTCGTCACGGCGCTGAGCCTGCGCCTGCTGCTGGTCCTGACTGCGCGTCGCGCGCCCGCTACGGTGGAGGCAGGCAATGACTGAACTCTGGGCCTATCTGGCGCACACGCCGCTGCTCTGGCTGGCGTTGACGCTGGCGACCTACCTGCTGGCTTCCGAGGCGGCCCGGCGCAGCGGCAACCATCCCCTCTGCAATCCGGTGCTACTGGCGGTGCTGATGCTGATCGGTTTGCTGCGGATCAGTGGGACCTCCTACGCCACCTTTTTCGACGGGGCGCAGTTTATCCACTTTTTACTTGGACCGGCCACGGTGGCCCTGGCGGTACCGCTGGCGCAGGTCATCCGTCGCGTGCGGCAGATGGCGCTGCCGCTGGCGCTGGCTCTTGGCGCGGGCGCCCTGGCGGCCATCGGCGGGACGGTGCTCCTCGCGCAGAGCCTGGGGCTGGATGGGCCGACCCTGCGTTCGCTGCTGCCGCGTTCGGTGACCACCCCCATCGCCATGGGCGTGGCCGAGCACATCGGCGGCGAGCCCTCACTCACAGCGGCGCTGGTGATTCTCACGGGGATGATCGGCGCGCTGATCGCCAATGATCTGCTACGTCTGCTGCGGGTCGAAGAGCCGGCCATTCGCGGCTTCGCGATGGGCCTGGCTGCCCATGGCATCGGCACCGCGCGCGCGTTGCAACTCCACACTGAAGCAGGCGCCTTCGCCACGCTGGCGATGATCCTCAATGGGGTGCTGACGGCGATGCTCCTGCCCATGCTGCTAAACTAAGCCCCAGAAGGTACGCGGTCACGTCGCCGCTCGCGGCCTCAGGCTCGTCCTGGCTGTGCTCGGGCGCGCGCCGGTTCTGCGGCTCACGCCACGCGCGTGCCGCAGTTGGGACAGAACATTGCTGTTCCCGGCATCTGGAAGCCGCAGACGCCGCACTGTTTCACCGAAGGGGCGCTGGCAGGCGGCGGGCCGTAATCAATCGGCACCGACTGGCTCGGAGGCGGCGGGGCGGGCGCGGGCGGTTCGACGTAGACCTCGGCCTGCGCCTGCTTCAGTTCCTCTTCCTTCATCACCAGCGCCGAGCGCAGTTGATCCACCGCCGCGCTCAGTTCGGCCAGGGTTGCCGACTGGATCTGGCCGGCGCGGAGCAACTCGTAGGCCCGCTGCCCCAACTCGTTCAGCTTTGAATCTACCTGGCGACGAAGTTCGTTCACCTCGCCCTGCAGGCGCGTGGTCCGCTGAAACTTCTCGGCCTCAAATCTGGCCCGGTCAACACTCTGCGCTATGGTTCGGCTGAGCTGATCTAACAGACCCATCGGGACGCCTCCTTGGACGAACTGATCTCGCGCGCGTCTGCGCGTGTCCGAGGATAAGACGCGCTAGCGAACACCAGGGATGCAACTGCCACAGGGTTTTGCCCATCCGTGAAGGGCGTGGGGAAACCAGGTTTCCCCACGTCCCCGCGCGCGGGAGGGTCTGGGAAGACGCAGCCCTCCCAGGACAACCTTTTTTTATTCTATTGCGGATGCGGGCCTCCGGCCCGCGCACCCAGACCCCGGCCCGGGGGAGGGTTTGCGAGAGTTACGCCCTCCCAGGACAACGGGTATGTATCGCGGCGTTGTGCGCCCCGCGAATGGCGCCTGACGGATATTCTAGCACCAGTGCCCTTAAAATAACAGAAGTTACGCGGTCGCCTTCCGGCAGGGAGAGGTGGAGGGCCATATGGTCTTTGAATAAATAATCCGGTATAGCCCACGCAGGCGGGCTTCGCATTCCGTAGCCGAGGGCTTTAGCCCCACGGCCAGCACGGCATACCGGATGAATTGCTCAAAGACTACAGGCCCTCCACCAAGCGGTCGTTGCCGGCCAGCGGCGGGACGGCCGTGGGGGTTGCGCCAGGCCGCCCGGCCACCGCGGGTGGGAAACGGGGTATGCGGGGAGGCTGCGCCTCCCCGGCCCCCTCCACCGCGGAAGTCCTGTCAAAATAACAGGAGTCACGCGGTCGCCTCCTCACCCCTCCAGGGGCAGCGTACCTCCGATACCCTGTAGTAAGTCCCAGGATAAGCAAGCACGGAAGTACTATGGACGGCCCGGAAGCGGGTTCGTACCATAACAGTGGCAGGCATGCGTCGTCCCTGTCATCTGAAACAAACCTGCCAGTGTTTGAGGTTCTTGCCTATGGATGATTTTGCCGTTGCCGAGGCGACCGGGGGCCTGGTCGCCTTGCTGGAACGTCACTGTGCCGACTTTCCCCAGCTTGGCGAGGAACTCGAGCGTCAACGCCGCCTGCGTGACACCGTGGCCGAACAGCGCGAACGCAGCGCGCAGGCGCTTGCGGCCTGGCGGGCCGCCCTCGCTCGCCGCTGGCGTTGTGAAGTTGCCGCGCAGCGGATCTACGCCGACGCGCAACGCCGGTTGCGACGTTACTACAATGACCGCCCATCCCACGCCCGCCTGGTCGCGCCGGGCGACCCCGATCACGCCCGGACGCCTGGCGGGCTGTTGCAGGAGGTGCTGCGCCTCGCGGCGACCCTGGAGGTGCTCGCGCCCTCCCTGCCCTGCGCCGCCGAGCTGCGCGCCGACCTGCGCGCCGCCGCAGACGATCTCGCCGCGGCGATCGAGCAGACCGAACACTGCGAGATCGAGCGTCGTCGCCTGCATACCGCGGAGCGGATGGCCGCTCAGATGGCGCTGCGAGCAAGTGAACGGAGTCGCCGGCTGCTCAGCCAGTACGTCGGTGAAGAGGCTCTCGGCTGAACGATCCCCGGGCGGCCTGATCCCGCCCGGGGCGCGCGCGGCGGAGATGCGGAGGGCGCAGCCCTCGAGCAGGGGTCTGGGGAAACCGGGTTTGCCCGGACCCTCGCCCGGTGGGAGAGTTTGGGAGGGCACAGCCCTCAAGCAGGGGCCTGAGGAAACCGGGTTTCCCCAGACCTTCGCCCAGCGGGTGGGTGTGGGGCAGGCGCCGCCCCCGCGCGGATGCGGGCCGGAGGACGGTTGGTTTCGCCCAGTCTCTTGATGACCGCCGCCCCCGCGCGGATGCGGGCCGGAGGCCCGCGCACCCAGGCCGCGGCCCGCGGGAGGATTTGGGAGGACTGCGCCCGCCCAGGACACCCCTTTTTATCCCATTGCGGATGCGGGCCGGAGGCCCGCGCACCCGGTCTCACACCGCTCCGACCGATGGGGCCAGCAGGCTGAGCTGGGCGCGCAGGGCGGCGATACGGGCGGTGTTGCCGCGCTCCTCGCCGAGGGTCGCCATCTGGTGCTTCTTCTGGGCCAGTTCGGCGCAGGCTTCGTAGAAGCGCCGCCACGTCTTGCCGCGCATCCGCGCCCGCGCCTGCCCGCGGATCGACGTGGCGGTGCGGTAGTGCTCCGCGTTGATCGTGCCCAGGTCCACCTCCTCCCGCAGGTAGATACGCATCCATCGGCGTTCGCGCAGGATCTCTCCGATCACGATCCCGAACACCACCAGCCAACTGATCCAGTCTACCAGCAAGGTTGCCACCAGCCCGCCCAGACTACCCGCCAGGACGGTGGCCATGGCGTTGTGCAGGGCGTGGAGGAACACGGCCACGGCCCATCCGAGCAACGGGGCGATCACTTTGATGGGCCAGTGGCGGTTCAGGCGCGCCACGGCCAGGCCGATCCCGATGAAGGCGGTATAGACGGCGTGGCCCCAGCCCCCCAGGATGACGCGCAGCACGAAGAGGGCGATCATCGCCGGATAGCCGTCCGCGGCATACCCTCCAAAGTAGAGGTAGAGCACGTTCTCGGTGGCGGCGAAGCCCAGGGCGGTGATCGCGCCGTAGACCATGCCGTCCAGGATCGAGTCGAACTCCTGGGGAAAGGCCAGGAAGATAAGCGCGACGGCCAGACCCTTGAGGGTTTCCTCAACCACCGGCGCAACCAGGGCGGCGCTGGTCAGGTCAATCAGAAACGGGTCGTCAATGAAAATCTCGAGGCCGAGTTGGAGCACGGAACCCCAGATGATCGCGCCAAGGGTGGCGACGAAGGCGCCCCAGCCAAAGGCGCCAATGAGCAGTCGCAGGGGTTCTTTCTCGAAGCGATCGAGCCAGTAGACAATCGCGGCATAGATCAGGGCGGGCACGAAGCTCAGCAGGACGGCGATCAGAAAGGGCATAGCGTGCTTCTCCCGGGCGCGGCGCTCACGGAAGCGGGCGGTGGTTCACAGCACCCCTTTGGTGCTGGGAACGGCACCGGCCAGGCGCGGGTCGTGGCGCGTAGCGGCGTCGAGGGCGCGCCCGAGGGCCTTGAAGAGGGCCTCGACCTTGTGATGGTCGTTGTGGCCGTAGAGCACCCGGGCGTGCAGGTTCAGACGTCCGTGGGTGGCAATGCTCTCCAACAGATGGGCAATCAGGTCGGTGCCGAGCTGGCCGAGGCGGGGAGTGACAAACTCGGCCTGCACCACGCAGTAGGGTCGCCCGCCCAGGTCCACGGCGACCAGGGCCAGGGCTTCGTCCATGGGCACAAAGCTATGGGCGGTGCGCACGATGCCGCGGCGTTCGCCGAGGGCCGCGTCGAGGGCGCGTCCCAGGCAGATGCAGGTATCTTCGGCGGTGTGGTGCTCGTCAACGTGCAGATCGCCGCGGGCGATCACGCTCAGGTCGAACAGGCCATGCCTGGCCCAGAGGGTCAACATATGGTCGAGAAAGCCGATGCCGGTGTTGACAGCGGCCTGACCGCTCCCGTCGAGATTGAGGCTGAGACTGATCTCTGTCTCGCCGGTAGCGCGGTCAATCGTGGCAGTGCGTGGGGCTTGCATAGGTTCGGCCCTGATTACTCAGCTTCGAACTGGAGACGGCGGGCGCTGCTGAAGCCATCGGGGTAGCGGCGGCGCACGTGCTCGATCCTGTCATGCTGCAATCAGGCGCAGCAATTCGTCGAGCACAGCGCCGTTGGCGCCGATGCCCTCGCCGCCCTTGATGGTCGGCGCGCCCTTCCAGTCGGTGAAGGCGCCGCCGGCCTCGGTGAGAATGGGCAGCAGCGCGGCGGCGTCCCAGACGTTCATCACCGGGTCGAGGGCCACCTCGGCGCGCCCGGTGGCGACGAGCACATAGCCGTAGCAGTCGCCCCAGGTGCGAAACAGCCCCGCGGCGTCGAGGATGCGGGCAAACGCCTCGGCCTTGCCGTAGCGTTCGTAGCCTCCGGCAACGGTTGCCACCACCAGGCTCTCGCGCAGGGTCGCGACCGTGGAGACGCGGCAGGGGCGCCCGTTCCAGGTGCAGCCCAGGCCGCGCGCGGCGGCGACGATCTCGCCGAGGGCCGGCATGTGCACCACGCCGGCCACCGGCTCATCCTCGCGCAGGATGCCGATCATGACCCCGTAGAGGGGCACCCCGTGGATGAACGATCTGGTTCCGTCAATCGGGTCGAGCACCCAGCGATAGGTCGCTCCGGGGGGGCCGCTGAGGCCCTCCTCTTCGCCGAGGACGGCGTGGTTGCGGTAGCGGCCCTGGATGGCCTCGCGCAGATAGGCTTCGGCCTCACGGTCGGCCACGGTGACCGGGGAGGCGTCAGCCTTGCGCTCCACCACCAGGTCGCGCTGGAAGTGACGCAGGGTGATCTTTCCGGCATGAATGGCGATCTGGTTGGCGAAGTCAAGCAGTTCGCGCAGTTCGGCGCCCATGGGTCTCTCCGGCGCTTGGACATGGTTCACCCCTGCGTTCCCGTCGGGAGGGGCGCGGGGAGGCTGCGCCTTCCCGCGCGCGTGTTCACACAACTCCTGGGAGCGAAGGGTGCTTGCCCTCGTGTGCGCGACGGGGGCGGGCCGCCCGCGCTCGCAGGCCCGTGGATGACCTCGGATGTGAACGGGTACCTCCGTGCCCCCCGTTCCGCCCGCAGCGGTAGACGCATGCTGGCTGCGCCAGGGCGGGCGCCCGTCGCGGGCGGAACCAGGGGATCGCGGCGGGCCAGGCCCGCCGCATCTCCCGCACACGGCCACGAAGCAAAACCATGCCGTAACAACGGTATCGCGAGCCGCCAGTAGTGTACCACGCCCTCAGTTGTTGAGAAAATACTCATCGCGCGGCAAGAGGTCAGTGTTTATCGCGCCCCGGCGCGGCGTTTCCGGCGTCCAGAAGGTTGCCGGCTGCGCGCGGATAAACGCTCGCACCAGTTCGGCATCGATGCCTCCCCGCCGCAGGTGCGCGCGCGCCCGGGTCATCGAGGCGTTGCAGCAGCGCCTCCGGCTGGTAGACGACCGGCTCGTTTCCGCCAAGCAGCATAAATTCGCCAATCTGGACGCCATAGGGGAAGACCTGGCGGAAGGTGACGGCGGTGCGCTCGGTGGGCATCCACTGGGCCATGAGGTCGCCTGTAGCGAGGCGCGCGCGGGCCTGTTCGAAGAACTCGCGCGAGTAGAGCAGGCCGCTGCCGGCGCGCCAGGGCTGGACGGCATCGGCCTGGATCAGGTCGAAGCGCTGGTCGGTATGGGCCAGGGCGCGCCGCCCATCGCCAACCACCAGTCGGTAGCGGGGATCGGCAAACAATGCCTGGAGCGGCGCGCTGGCCGTATTGCGGGCAAAGGTCGTCAGCGCCGGAAGCTGCGATGCAACCAGTTCGACCGCCAGGATGCTCCGCGTCTCGGGTCGCAGGCCGGCGCTGTAGGGTGTGCCGCCGGAGCCGATCCCGATAATCAGCAGATCCTGCGGATGCGGGTGCGCCAGCGCGGGCAGCGCGCCGAGGATGACATGCACATCGAGGAAGGGTATCTCGCCTTGCTCGTTGCCGCCGGAGTAGAGGGTCGCCCGTTCGCCGCGGGCGATAATTGCGGTAACGCCGGTGGAATCCTCCACCACCGTTGCCCCGGCCCCCCCGCTGCCGTGGAGCGCGGCCCAGAGCCGGCTGTTCGAGGGGGTAAGGGCGATGAGCGCCGCGAGCGCCAGGGTCAGGGTGAGAGGCAACGCGCAGCGCGCGGCGCATGGTCGCGGGAAGGCGCAGGCCAGCGCCCCGAGGGCGAAGCCCAGGCCGACAAGCGCGAAGATAACGAGCACCCCGCCGGCGCCGAAGGCGTCGAGCAGGAGCGTGCCGGTGAGGGTGGCGCCCGCCACATTGCCGAGCAGGTTCGCCATCTGGAGCAGACCGACGTTCCGTCCCACGCTGGCCGTCTCGGTCTGCACCGCCTTTTGCACGAAGGGCAGCGTCAGGCCGATCAGCAGATTGGGGGGCAGCAGCAGCGCCAGCGGCAGCGCCACCAGCAGCGCCATCTGCGCGCCGAAGGACCGGGCGGCGAGCGCCATGCCAGGGGCCGGGTCGCTCAGGCGGGTGGCGAGGGCGCAGAGGACCAGCACCGACCCGAGCACGTACAGCATCACGGCCGCCTGGGTCAGCATGAACCAGGGCCGGGGATCGGCGGCGCGCTGCACCAGGCGCGCCCCGAGGGCCGTGCCGATCCCATCGCCGAGCAACACGAGGGCCACCAGCATGGCGAAGGTATAGGCAAAGGACTCCAGCGGCACACTGAGGAGGCGGAACCAGACCACCTGCAGGCCGATGGCGAGAAAGCCGGAAAGGAAGACCAGCGCGCTCCAGTACCACAGGCGCGCCGAACGGGCCGGCGGCGCGCCCTGCCTTGCCGCATGCCGGCCATCGTTGGCGGCGAAGGTCGGTGCGATGGCGAGCGCCGCCACCCCGACCACGACGCTGAGGAGCGCCCCGGCGTACGAGGCGCCATCGAAGCCCAGCATGCCGATGAGCAGGCACCCGCCCACCAGTGCGCCCAGGGCCGCTCCGATGATGTTGATCGCCTCCAGGCGCCCGATGGTCTGCGGCGCTTCATCGAGGGAGCGCACCAGCGCCCGCGAGAGGAGCGGTAGCGACAGGCCCATGAGGGTGGTAGGGATAAGCAGGGTGAGGAACGAGGCGGCCATCAGGCCCGCCAGATTAGCGGCCAGGGCGTGCAGACGCAGGAACAGCAGATCGTAGAACAGCAGGCGCGCAGCGAGGGCGAATGCGGCGATTCCCAGATTGCACAGCCCGAACAGCCACACCGCCGCGCGGCTCGAAAGCCGATCGGCGATGACGCCGCCGATCAGGCTGCCGGCGCCCAGGCCGGCCAGGTAGGCCGCCACAATGATGGTCACCGAACGCACATCGGCCCCGGTGAACAGCCCGAGGAGCCGTTGCCAGGCAGTCTGGTAGAGCAGGGCGCAGAACCCCGACAGAAAATAGACCGCGAACATAATCCGTGGCGCCAGGCTGCTCCGCGCAGGAACCGGCATCGAGCGCAGGCTTCGAGGGTGGGTTGCAGGCTTCATTGGTCTCCGCGCCTGGTTAAGGAGCTAAGGTAGCGCTATGATAACCGGGTGGTATTACGAGATCTATCAGGGAGCGCGATCAACGGTAACGGTAGGTGCGCGGGACGGGATAGGCGCGTCGTCGTCGCCGGGGCATGACCGGGGTGAGGGCCAGGCCGGCCACGAAGCCGCCGATATGGGCCCAGAAGGCCACGCCGCCCTCGGTAATCTGCCCCAGATCTTGAACGCCCAGGAACAGTTGCATCAAGAACCAGAAACCGATCCACAGAAAGGCGGGAACACCAAAGGTACCAAAAAAGATCGAAAACGGCCAGATGAACAAATTGACGCGCGCCGCCGGGAACATCAGCACGTAGGCGCCCAGCACGCCCGAGATGGCCCCGCTGGCCCCCAGGTTGGGGATCGGCGAGAGGGGCCCGGTCAGATACTGGGTCAGCGTGGCGGCGATGCCGCACATCAGGTAGAACAGCACATAGGGAACGCGGCCGAACACATCCTCAACATTGTCGCCGAAGATCCAGAGGAAGAGCATGTTGCCGAAAATGTGCCCGAAGCTGCCATGGAGAAACATGGCCGTAACCATGCTTACCAGCACCCAGAGACTGCCGCGTCCCTCCAGCAACTGCGTGAGTGCCAGCGGCACAAAGCTGAAACGCAGGGTGAAGTCGATGCCCTGCAGCAACTGGAGTCCGAACACGATCACGTTCACGATCACTAACGTCAGCGTGACAATGGGAGTGCGGTGGGTGGGATTCTCGTCGCCTATGGGTATCACACCGGTGCCTTTCTGCGCCGCGCGCACGGAGATGCTCCAGTTGCATTGTACATGGCAGAGGGCAGCAGGCAAAGCTACCAAAGCGTCAGAGAGAGGCCGCAGGCTCGTAAGCTGATGGTCTTTGAGAAATTAATCCGGTATACCGGGCTGGCCGTGGGGCTGATGGTCTTTGAAAAATTAATCCGCTCTGCCGGGCTGGCCGTGGGGCTGAAGCCCTCGGCTAGGGGATGCGAAGGCCGCCGGCGCGGCCTATACCGGATGATGTATTCAAAGACCATAAGCCCTCGGCTATGGAATGCGAAGCCCGCCGGCGCAGGCTATACCGGATTATGTATTCAAAGACCGTGAGCTTCCAGTTGCATGGAGCGGCAATCTCCAATCCGCAATCTAAAGTAGCGTCATCGGGGGGGGGCGGAGGAAGCATTGATAGCGCAAAAACGCTACCTCTGCGCGCTTCCCCCCGCCCTCTCCGCAGCACGACCCGCCCGGCCTCCAGGCGTTCGATCTGGGCCAGGGCAGCCACGGGCACGCCGAGGCCCTCCAGGGGCGCGCGGCCACCCTGGAAGCATTTCTCGACCACGAAGCCGGCCGCCACCAGGGTGGCCCCGGCCTCGGCCACCAGTTCGGCCAGGGCCAGGGCGGTACGCCCGTTGGCGAGAAAGTCGTCCACCAGGGCCACGCGGGCGGCGGGTGGCAGATAGCGCACCGAGATGACCAGGCGGGTCTGGCCGCCCCGGGTCGGCGAGGGGACCAGGCGCGATAGGGCGGGGGCTTCGACCTCGGGGGCATATTTTTTGGCGTAGACCATGGGCACGTCCAGCGCCAGGGCGGTGACCAGGGCGGGGGCAATGCCGCTGGCCTCCGCGGTCAGCACCAGATCGGGGCGCAGGGGCGCCAGGCGCCGGGCGAGGGCGGCGCCGATGGCGCGCATGAGGGCGGTATCGATCCGGTGGTTGAGGAAGTGGTCAATACGCAGGATGCGGTCGTCGATCACCGTGGCCTCGGCGGCGATACGCCGCGCCAGCGGTTCGAAAGGCGCGTTCAACGCCTGGAATGCCTCGTCTGGAAGCCCCATAGCCTCTGGCGGTTGATCCATTTGTGCCATCTGGAACATCATTGCGCGGTTCCCATAGCCATGGTACCATACACGAATGCGCCGTCGCACAATGTGCGACGAGCGTTTTTGTATCGGGTACCCCCGGGATCGTTTCCGGGAGGGGCGTGGGGAAACCGGGTTTTCCGACATCCCTCCAGACGAGAGATGAGGAGGATAGGGGAGGGCATGGGAGGGCATGACCCTCTCGCATCGAAGGTGTTCACATGGCTCCTGGGAGCGCGGGTAGCTTGCCCGCGTGGACGCGACGAGGGCGAGACGCCCTCGACCCAGGCGCATGGTTCATCCCGGGTGCGAACAGTTCCTCACATCCTCCCGTGGGGGATCTTTTTTGTGACGTAGGAGGAGAGAGGGTGCTTATGTCGATGGGAGTGGCCTATACCCTTACGCTACGCTGTCAGATCGAGAATCGCCCCGGTATGCTTGGCCGGCTGACCACCCGCATCGGCGAGGTAGGCGGCGACATCGGCGCAATTGATATTGTCCGGGCCGAGCGCAGCGTACTGGTACGGGACATCACCGTCCGCGTGCAGGACGAGGAGCACGGGGCCACCCTCGTCGCGACGATCAACGACCTGGCGGGCATCCATGTGCTGCAGGTCAGCGATCGCGTGTTTCTCGCGCACCTTGGGGGCAAACTCAGCATGCAGAGCCGCGTGCCCTTGAAGACCCGCGATGACCTGTCGATCGCCTACACACCGGGGGTGGCGCGGGTGTGCAAAGCGATCGCCGATGAGCCAGAGAAGGTCTTTGCGCTGACCTGGAAGGCCAACAGCGTAGCAGTGGTGAGCGACGGGAGCGCGGTGCTGGGCCTCGGCAATCTGGGGCCGGAGGCGGCGCTGCCGGTGATGGAGGGCAAGGCCATCCTCTTCAAGGAACTGGCGAACATTGATGCCGTGCCCATCTGCCTGCGCTCACAGGATCCGGAGATCATTGTGCAGACGGTCGAGCAACTGGCCCCGAACTTTGGCGGCATCAACCTGGAGGACATTGCCGCGCCGAACTGCTTTCTGATCGAGGGGCGCCTGCACGAAAGCCTGGACATTCCGGTGATGCACGACGACCAGCACGGCACGGCGGTGGTGGTGCTGGCGGCGCTGAGCAACGCTCTGCGGCTGGTGGGCAAGCGCCTGGGGGGGGTGCGGGCGGTGGTGAACGGGGTCGGCGCCGCCGGCACGGCGATCATCCGCGGGTTGCTCGAAGCGGGGATCGGCGAGATCACCGCCGTGGACCGTCACGGCATTCTCTGCGAGGGCAATGAGGCCGTGCAGACCCCGATGCAGCGCATCGTCGCTTCGCAGACGAACCGCGAGCGCCGCCGCGGGCACCTGCGCGAGGCCCTGGAAGGCGCGGATGTCTTGATCGGCGTTTCTAAAGGCAACCTGCTGACCGCTGAGATGGTGCGGGGGATGGGGCCGGATGCGATCGTGTTCGCCCTGGCCAATCCCGTTCCCGAAGGCGACCCGGAGATGCTGCGGCAGCATGCCCGTGTGGTGGCGACGGGCCGCTCTGACCAACCCAACCAGATCAACAACGTGCTGAGCTTCCCCGGTATCTTCCGTGGCGCCCTCGATGTGCACGCCCGCCACATGACCACCGCCATGCGCCTGGCGGCCGCCGAGGCCCTGGCCGGGGTGATCCCCCCCGAGGAGATCAGCGAGGAGTACATCATCCCCAGCGTCTTCAACCGCCACGTGGTGCCGGTCATCGCCCATGCCGTGGCCCGCACGGCGATTGAAGACGGTGTGGCGCGCCGCGACCATTTGCCCGCCGGGGGGGATTAGGGTACTGATGTGAACGTAGGCTGCTGGAGCCAATCCCTTTCACCTACGCGCATGCGGCGCCGCAGCCCCCCTCCCAGCCTCCCCCCGCTGGGGGGAGGAGCCGGGTGCCCGCCCCCAGCGGGGGAGGGTCAGGGAGTGGGCAATCACCTTCGTTGCAACGGATTGCCGCTCGAGCAGGGGCATGGGGAAACCGGGTTTCCCCATGCCCCCACCCACGGGAGGGTTTGGGAGGGCTGCGCCCTCCCAAGAAGAACCTATGTTCATCCTGTTCGTGTGCGGCGGAGCCGCATGGGCGGCTAACGTGAGAACCGTTCCCAGCTTTCTGCCCCCCTCCCAGCCTCCCCCCGCTGGGGGGAGGAGCCGGGTGCCCGCCCCCAGCGGGGGAGGGTCAGGGAGTGGGCAATCACCTTCGTTGCAACGGATTGCCGCTCGAGCAGGGGCATGGGGAAACCGGGTTTCCCCATGCCCCCACCCACGGGAGGGTTTGGGAGGGCTGCGCCCTCCCAAGAAGAACCTATGTTCATCCTGTTCGTGTGCGGCGGAGCCGCATGGGCGGCTGAGGTGACCATGGGGGAACCTGGTTCCCCCATACCCCTGTAACGCGATCCGGGAAGGCCGGACCTTCCCGCTTCAGGCCGCGTTGATCCGCCGGGGCGGGCGGGGGGCCCACGGCGCGCGCGCGCGGCGTGCGTGCGCGGCGCCGGCGTGCGGGGTTGCGCGCCTGATGATCGGTCCTTGCTCCAGGCGGGTGCGACCCATCCAACGCCAGTAAGCCTGGTCACGCAACGGACGCGCCGGCGGCGGCACGGGGTGCGGGTTGAACTCGCGGCTGCTGTACCAGCGACGTGGCTTCATCGGGGAACTCCACTGCGACCACCGGAACGCCTGGCGATACCCGTTGCAAATACTTTACACTGTACGAGCCAGAGTGCTACGAAGTTGTATCGTACCAATGGCTTAAGGTGACAACGGGGAGGGGTTAACACCCCTCCCCGTTGTAAAATTGGACGTGTATTATAGCGAGGCGCGGCGGAATTGTCAAGCCATTGCATTGCCCCGTCAGGGCTCTTGCAAAGTCACCTCCGGTGGGGGTGCGGGGGCGGCTCCGCCGCCCCCGCGATACTCTTTTTGGGTGTGCGCGGCGGCAAAGCCGCCGCGCACACCCAAAAACTGGGGTTTGGGGCAACGCCCCAAGGACTTTGCACTAGCCCTGATTGCCCCGTTGCCACAGGCTCCCACAGGCAGGGGGGTGGGAAACCTGGTTTCCCCACCCCCTGACCCGGGGCCAGGTTACTTGCGATTGCGGTTCCGCAGGAACGGCGGAATGTCGAGATCATCGCTGCTGCTGAAGCTGGGCGCGACGCGGGGCTGCGGCGCGGGCTGCGGCTGGCGCGACACCGGATTGGGTTGCGGTTGGCGCGCGGTGGCATGGCCGGCGCTGGTGGCCGCGGTGGGGTAGGAACGCGAACGCTGCGCGCCGGCGTTGGGCTTGTTCAGGTCAAAGCCGGTGGCGATCAGCGTGACCTTGATCTCGCCGGGCGGGTAGGTCGGATCAATCACCGCGCCGACCATGATGTGCGCGTCGGGATCCACCTGCCTGGCGACGATATCGGCGGCCTCGTAGACTTCGAGGATGCCGAGGTCCTCGCCGCCGGTCACGTTGAAGAGCACCCCCTTGGCGCCATCAATGCTGACTTCGAGCAACGGGCTGGCGATGGCCTGGTTCACCGCATCAACGGCGCGACTGTCGCCCTTGCCGTAGCCAATGGCCATCAGCGCCGACCCCTGCTGGGCCATGATCGTCTTGACATCGGCGAAATCGAGGTTGATCAAGCCGCGCTGGGTGATGAGGTCGGCGATGCCCTGGATGCCCTGGCGCAGCACGTTGTCGGCCATCTGGAAGGCCTGGGTGAAGGAGGTGTTCTTGCTGGCCATCTGGAGCAGGCGATCGTTGGGGATGACGATCAGCGTATCAACCACGGGGCGCAACTGATCGATGCCGGCCTCGGCCAGCTTGCGGCGATGGTTGCCCTCGAAGGTGAAGGGGCGCGTGACCACGCCCACGGTCAGCGCGCCGAGGTCATGGGCGATCCCGGCGATGATCGGCGAGGCGCCGGTGCCGGTGCCGCCGCCCATGCCGGCGGCCACGAAGACCATATCCGCCCCTTTGAGCTGCTCGTAGATGTCTTCCTGGTTCTCCTCGGCGGCCTTCTGGCCGATCACCGGATTGCCCCCTGAACCCAGCCCGCGGGTCAGCTTGTCGCCGATGCGGATGCGCGTCGGCGCCAGGGAGTGCATCAGGGCCTGCACGTCGGTGTTGACGGTGATGAACTCCACCCCCTGCACCCCGTCGGCGATCATGCGATCCACTGCGTTGCTGCCTCCACCCCCAACTCCCACGACCTTGATCTGCGCGAAATCTTCGAGTGTCAGGCCATTGTTGGTGCGGTCAACCATGGTATTCCTCCTGGTAAATACACGAAAATAGGTTGTTTCTGGGCGGGCAAAGCCCTCCCACACCCTCCCACCGGCTGAGGATAGGGGGAAACCAGGTTTCCCCATCCCCCTGCTCCAAGGAAGGTTGTTCCTGAGAGGGCAAAGCCCTCCCACCGGGTAAGGGGATGGGGAAACCAGGTTTCCCCATCCCCCTGCTGCAAGGAAGGTTGTTTCTGGGCGGGCAAAGCCCTCCCACACCCTCCCACGGGGGGCGCGGTTATGTTCACCTCAGCCCCGGGGTTCCCCACGTCCCTGCTGGTGACGGAGCCGCACCGTGGCGCAACCCCGAGCATTGGACTATGGCGCGCGGCCCGTTCACGGCAGAAACTCCCGTAGCCAGCCCTTGAAACGTTCGTAGACATTGCCCCACCCTTGCCGCTCCTCCGAACGATGGGTGGGTCCGAGCATCGAAAGTCCGTGGCGCGAGCCCCAGCGCAGCAGACCCACGCCGGTGGCATAGGTCGGGCTGTCGAGGGAGTCGGCCAGGCCGCTGAGATCGGCGGGCACGCCGATGCGCACCGGCATACCGAGCATTTCGCGCACCAGTTCGTCGAAGCGACTCAACTGGGCGGCTCCGCCGGTGAGGACGATGCCCGCCGGGAGCAGGCCCTCGTAGCCGCTGCGCTTGATCTCGTTGTATATGAGTTCCACCACCTGCTCGGCCCGGGCCTGGATGATCTCGTTGAGTAGGTGCCGGCTTATTTTCTGCTTCTCGCCGACTGTCAGGGTATCAATCTCGACCAGGTCACCCTCTTCACCCTCGCGCGACGGCTCCTCGGCGATGGCGCTGCCGTAGCGGATCTTCAGGTACTCGGCGGTGTTGTGGGGCGTGTGCAGCACGTAGGTGATGTCATTCGTAAAGTGATTGCCGCCCACGGAGATGACACTGGTATGCCAGACCCCGCCCTGCACGAAGATGGCGATGTCGGTGGTGCCGCCGCCGATATCAACGAGCATGACCCCGCGATCCTTGTCCTCGTCGGTGAGCACCGCCTCGCCAGAGGCCAGCGGTTGCAGCACCAGGTCGTCAATCTCCAACCCCGCCTTCTGCACGCTGCGGATAAGGTTCTGGATGGCCATCACCTCGCCGGTGACGATGTGGGTCTCCACCTCCAGGCGAAAGCCGCTCATGCCGATGGGATCGCGGATGCCCTCGTTGCCGTCCACCACGTAGGCGCGGGGAATGACGTGGATAATCTCGCGCTGGGTGGGAATGGCCACCGCCTGGGCCGACTCAACCGCCCGCGCGACGTCGTTGCGGGTGATCTCGCGGTCGGGCCGCTGCACCGCCACCACGCCCCGGCTGTTGAGCGAGGAGATGTGGCGGCCGCTTACCCCCACGAAGGCGGTGGCGACGCGGTAGCCGCTCAGGCGTTCGGCCTTCTCGACGCTGGCAGTGATCGCGTTGACGGCGTCGTCTATGTTGACTACCACCCCCTTGTCGAGGCCTTTGCTCGGGGTGAGGCCAACCCCGAGGATATTGAGCTTGCCCGCGTCGGACACCTGGGCCACAATGGTGCAGACTTTGGTGGTACCGACATCGATTCCAACGATGGTTCGTTGCATAGCGTTCTCTCGTCTTTTCGCAGTTGGCGCGCAACCGCGGAAAGGGTTGCTCTCTGCCACACCTCAGTCGTCCATGCGGCTACGCCGCACATCAACCGGAATGCAAAAAAGATTGCTCCTGGGAGAACTGCGCCCTCCCACGCCCTCCCCCTGGGTGAGGGGCCGGGGAAACCAGGTTTCCCCACACGCCCTGCTCCACACTGACGGGATGCGCAGCGGTTGTTCCTGGGAGAGCTGCGCCCTCCCACACCCTCCCCCTGGGTGAGGGGCCGGGGAAACCAGGTTTCCCCACACCCCCCTGCTCCACACTGACGGGATGCGCAGCAGTTGTTCCTGGGTGGGCTGCGCCCTCCCACACCCTCCCCCTGGGTGAGGAACTGGGGAAACCTGGTTTCCCTATACCCCTGCGCAAGGGCTGCGCCCTTGCCTTCCCGCGGGTGGGGGGATGGGGGAACCAGGTTCCCCCATGTTCACGTCAGGACCCTACGGGGCCGGAGGGTTGACCGGGACGGGCGCGACGGGCGCCCGGTTCTGGTAGAACGGGTTCGATGGTCGTAGATCGAGATACGTAAACGCAGTTTGATCTTGTAACAGCATGTTCAATATGGCCAGCTTACGATCAAGATGCTCACTCTGTCCAAAGACGATGGTCTGCCCGAGTGGGCCGCGCACGAACACGCCCAGGCCGTAGTCCCAGCCGATCTGGGCCGGGGTAAGGCCCAGTTCTACCGGCAGGCGCAGGGCCAGTTCCTGGGCCAGATGCACGGCGTCAACATCCACCAGGTCATTGGGCTTCAACTCCAGGTGCGAGTGGTCGGCGATGACCAGCACATCGTCAGTGGCGCTTTCGCGGGCCGGGCCGAGGACCTTGCCGGCGCCATCCACCAGGTAGTGCACGCCGCCCGCCTGCCAGCGCACCTCAGGGCGACGTTCGACGATACGGATGCGCAGAACATCGGGCAGGGCCAGATCCACCGAGGCGGAGGCGATGTAGGCGTTCTCGCGCAAGCGCGCGGCAACGGCGGCGGGTTTCACGAACCAGATGGGCCGCCCGAGGGCATCGGCCAGATCGGTGACCAGTTCGGCTTCGAGGATGTGGTTGCCCTCGACGCGGATCTGCCACACGCTGAAGCGCGGGGAGGCGAGGGCGTAGGCCAGGATGCCAAGGCTGGCAAGGCAGAGCGCCAGGCTGAGGAGCCGGCCGTTCGACAGCCAGGCGGTCAGCGCGCGCCGCATGCCCGGCACGGCCTGCTGGCCCGGCGGCGGGGCCGCCGGAGGCCGCCGCGGCGCCGCCGGGGATGGCGCGGCCCGCCGCTGCTGGCGGCGCGCCGCGATGCGTTCACGGGTGTTGGGGGTGTTATACTCCATAGTGCGCTTGTTGATGTTGCTTGACGGACGGAAACCTGGTGTACCGCTATTCGGGCCGCGCGGCGCGACGTTGCTGATGGCGTTCCAGCGCCAGTTGAATGAGCCGGTCGAGCAGATCGGAGTAGGCCAGCCCACTGCTGGCCCACAACCGGGGGTACATACTGATCGGCGTGAAGCCGGGCATGGTGTTGACCTCGTTCAGCCAGAGGTCCCCAGTCTCGCGGTCGAGCAGAAAATCCACCCGCGACAGGCCGGCGCCGTCAATCGCCAGAAAGGCTTGCCGGGCCAGGGCGCGCGCCCGTTCGGCCAGATCGACCTCCAGCGGCGCGGGGATCAACAGGCGCGAGGCCCCGGCGAGATACTTGGCGGTGTAGTCGTACCACTCGCCCGCAGGCACGATCTCGCCGGGCACGCTGGCTTCCGGCGTATCGTTGCCGAGCACGCTGACCTCGATCTCGCGCGCCGGGATGCCCTGCTCCACAATGATGCGCCGGTCGTAGCGGGCCGCCTCGGCCAGGGCCGCCCGCAGGCCATCGCCGTCCTGGGCCTTGCTGACGCCGACGCTGCTGCCCATATTGGCGGGCTTGACGAAGACGGGGTAGCGTAGCGCCGCTTCGACCCGCGCACAGACGGCCTCGAGATCGGCCAGGTCCACGCGGCGAACGAGGAGCCAGGGGAGCAGCGGCAGGTCGGCGGCGGCGAAGGCGGCCTTCATCAGGGCCTTGTCCATCCCTACCGCGCTCGCTGCCACGCCGCAGCCGACGTAGGGCAGACCCGCCAGTTCCAGCAGGCCTTGCACCGTGCCGTCCTCGCCCATCGGCCCGTGCAGCACGGGGAAGACCACGTCCACCTGGCCAGCGGCATGGAGGAGGTCGAAGTCCTCGATCAACGGCCCGGCGACTTCGCTGGAGAGAGTCACGCCCGCCGGCAGGCGGGCGGGATCGGCGGCGGCAACCAGTGCGGCGTGGGCGCCCGTGCCGGCCAGCCAGCGGCCCGCTTTGCTGATCCCCACCGGCAACACCTCGTAGCGCGCGCGGTCCAGGGTGGTCATAATGGCATGGGAGGAGACCAGGGAGACCTCGTGTTCGCCGCTCTGGCCGCCGAAGAGCACGGCGACGGTCATTTTGCCGGACATGGGTTGCTTCTCCTGACGTGAACATAGGCTGCTGGAGCAGGGGTGTGGGGAAACCCGGTTTCCCCACGCCCCTGCCCGCGGGAGGGTGTGGGCGGGCGCGGCCCGCCCGCAGGGGGATGGGGAAACCGGGTTTCCCCATCGCCTCACCCAGGGGGAGGGTCTGGGAGGGCTGCGCCCTCCCAGGAACAACCTTGTTCATCCCGGCGGCGCCGCGCGCCTTCACAACACACACACCTCCAACTCCAACGCGACGCCGAACTGGCGCAACACTTCGCTCCGGGCGAGGTCAATCAAGGTCAGGATGTCGGTGGCGGTGGCGCCGCCGGTGTTGACAATGTAGTTGGCGTGGACGGGGCTGATGACCGCGCCGCCGAGCTGGCGGCCCTTCAGCCCCGCGCGCTCGATCAGGCGCCCGGCGCTGTCACCGGGCGGGTTCTTGAACACGCTGCCACAGGAGCTCCCGGCGGGAGTTTTGCGCTTGCGTTCGGCAGCAATGCGTTGCATGGACTCCATGAGCCTGGCCGGGTCGTCGCGGATGAGCCGGAAGGTGGCCGACAGCACCAGGGGCGGGATCGCGCCCGGCGCCCCTTTGAGGGCGCTGGTGCGATAGCCGTAGGCCAGCCGCTCGACGGGCCAGGTTTCGACCATGTTGTCCATCAACAGGTCGGCGCTCAGCAGGACCTGGGCGGTATCGCCCCCGTAGCACCCGGCGTTGCCGACCACGGCCCCGCCGACGGTGCCAGGCAGACCCTCGGCCCACTCCAGGCCGGCCCAACCCATAGCGGCGAGCCGGCGGGCCAGACCGGCCATCGGGGCGCCGGCTTCGACGGTCAACGCGGCGGTATCGCCGTGTTCGTCAAGGCGCCACTGTTGCGCCCGGTACACCGCGACGAGGCCGGGATAACTCGGGTCGCGCACCAGCAGATTGGTGCCGCGCCCCACCCAGACCGGGGCCAGGCCCTGGGCGCCGGCCCAGGCCGCCAGGGCCAGCGCTTCGGCGCGGGCGCCGACCTCGGCGTAGTAGCGCGCGACACCACCGGCGCGCCAGGAGGTGTGGCGCTCCATTGGTTCGTTCTCGCTGATGGGGAGCGGAGCGGTGGCAAGGTCCATGGTTGGATTTTAGATTTTAGATTTTGGATTGTAGATTGGGCATGGCGCGTCTGGATCAGGGCGATGGCGCGCTGCGGCCCTGGATCATCCGGCACGCACATGCTCCAGCATCAGCACGCCGACGCGGTCGCCATCACCGGCGCCAAGGGTGAGCACCACGTCGCCGGGCCGCACCTCGGCGGCAAGGAGGCGCGCGGCGGCCTCGACGCCGCCGGCGTAGCGCGCGTCGAGCCCCAGGGCGGCAACCCGTTCGGCCAGGGCGCGGGCCAGGGCCGGGGCGTCACCCTGCTCGCGGGCGGCGTACACATCGCCGACACGCACCAGATCGGCGGCGGCGCAGGCCGCCGGCCAGGCATCGAGCAGGGCGGCTGTGCGGCTGAAGGTATGGGGTTGCAGGTAGAGCACCAGCCGCCGGCCCGGAAAGCGCAACCGCGCCGCCTCCAGCGTGGCGCGGGCCTCGGTGGGATGATGGGCGTAGTCATCAACCACGGTCACACCCGCAGCTTCGCCTTTGATCTCGAAGCGGCGCGCCGTGCCGCGGAAGGCGGCCAGGGCGCGCGCGGCGGCGTCGAGCGGGGCCTGGAGCAGCGCGCAGACGGCCAGGGCCGCCAGGGCATTACGGACATTGTGGCGCCCCGGCAGGCGCAGGCTGAGACTGCCAGGGCGCTGCCGGGCGAAACGTTGCCGGTTGTAGCGCCACAGGTCGAAGCGCACGCCGCCGTCGGCGGTGGGCGCCACACCGCTGGCCGACCAGTCGAAGGGCGCCAGGCGGCACGCGACCGGGTCGGTGGCGAGCGCCTCTTCGATGCCGTAGAGCGTCGCCCCGGTCAGACCGAGGGCCAGGGCGCCCGGATCGTCGCCGCAGAGCACCACGCGGTCGGGCGCGGGCGCGAGGGCGGCGAAGCGGGCGAAGGCGGCGGCGTACTCCTCGGCGGAGGGATAGATGTCAGGGTGATCCCACTCCACGTTGGTAATCACGGCGACCGCGGGGCGCAGGGCAAGGAAGACCCGGTCGTACTCATCGGCCTCGATGACCAGGGGCGCGTCGGGGCGACCCCAGGCGGCGTTGCCGCCCAGGTCGGGGGCTTCGGCGCCAATCAGGTAGCCCGCCTCGATACCGGCCCCGCGCAGGGCCACGGCGATCATGGCGCTGGTGGTCGTCTTGCCATGGGCGCCGGCCACGGCCACCACCGGGCGCTGCTGCGACCACTCGCGCCACAGGTCGGCCCGGCCGAGCACGGGAATGCCCGCGGCGCGCGCCGCGACCAGTTCCAGGTGGTCGGAGCGCACGGCGGCGGTGGCCAGCACCGCGTCGGCGCCGGCCACGTGGGCCGGCGCGTGACCCTGGTAGATCGTGGCTCCCCGGGCGGCCAGCGCCGCGGTGAGGCGGTTGGCGCTCGGATCCGACCCGCTGACGCTGTGGCCCTGATCGAGCAGGATCGCGGCAATGGCGCTCATGCCCGACCCGGCGATGCCAATGATGTGGTAGTGCATGGCTGTTGTGCGCGCCCTCTTTCGGGGGCGGCGCGGCCCTCCACGCCGCCCCGCGCCCGCGGATGGCGAGACTGGAAGCAGGTGGGGCAACCCGGTTGCCCCACGCCCCTGCCCGCGGGAGGGTTGACGCCCTCGCGCGCCCCTCCTGGCTCAGGGCTTCCAGACCTTCGGAAAGTTGACCACCACCAGAATAATCAAGATCAGAAAGAAGATCGTAATCAGCGACGGGATGAACGCACCCACATCGGGGAGCGCATTCAGAAAGCGGTCCAGCGGATCAACCGTGGCGCCGCCGGCCTCCCGATACTCCGTCCAGAAGTTCACCGCCGCGTTGGACCAGAGCAGGACCACGAGCGCGCCCACGAAGAGGCCCAGGGGTTGGGCCAGCGGCTCCTTGGGGCTGGGATTGCCGCGCCAGGCGGCGGTCTTGTTAAAGAAGAAGCCCAGGAACACCAGGGCCACAAAGGTGACCACCCGAAAGAAGAGCGGGATCTGCAACGTCGGGCCGATCAGCGGATCGAGTCGCGGCGCAAGATCAGGGTCCTGCCCGAGCAAGAAGGCGATCAGGGCGGGGCCGTTCTGCCAGAGGCGGTTGATGACCCCGATGACAAAGTCGCCACCCTGGACGGTGAGAATGTAGGCGGCAATCGTCCAGATGGTCACGGTGAGCATGTTGCGAAAGCCTTGCTGGAAGCCCCAGTACCCGCCAATGGCCAGCACGATCAACAAGAGGGTCACCCCGGTCAGGGTCAGGGTGATCGACGTCTGCGCGAGTGGTATGAGTTGACCTGCTCCAGTGAGATCCATCAGCCACCCCTCCTTGCAGCGAGACCAAGCAGGGCATCAGCCAGGTTACGCGCGGCGTCGGGCCGGGCCAGCGCCCGGCTCCGGGCGGCCATCCGCGCGCGTTCCGCCGGATCGTGAACCAGGCGGATCATAGTCTGGTAGAGCGGCCCTGCCTGCGGTGGTCCGTTGCCGAGCATTTGCCCATCGGGCACCTTCACCGCGGCGCCCCGGCGCGCCAGGTACTCGGCGTTTTCGTCTTGATGAACGTAAGGGTAAGGCACCAGGATGGCCGGGAGGCCCGCGGCGGGCAACTCGGCCAGGGTAGAGGCGCCGCTCCGACACACGGCCAGGTCGGCCGCACCGAAGGCGCGCGGCATCGAGCGCGGCCCCGCATCGCCGCCGAGGTAGGGAAAGAGCCGGTAACGCGCTTGCAAGGTCGCCGGGAGGCGCGCGGCCGTCTCCCGCAACCAGACCTCATCGCCTTCGCGGCCACAGACGTGGATGATCTGACAGTGAGCGAGCAGATCCGGCAGCAGGGCCGCTATGGCCCGGTTGAGGCTGCGCGCGCCGCGGCTGCCGCCATACACCAGCGCCACCGGGAGATCGTCGGTGAGGTCGAAAGCCCGCCGGCAGGTTGCCCGATCCTGGGCGAACAACTCCGGGCGCACGGGGTAGCCCGTCACCAGGGCGCGGGGATGGCCGGGCCGCAGCCCCAGACGCGGCAGGGACTCCTCGACGCTGGTCGCCGTGAGAGTGGCGATGCGCGAGAGGAAACGCACGGCCAGACCGGGCACGACGTCGGGCAGGTAGATCAGCGTGGGCACGCCGCGACCGCGGGCGGCGAGGAAGAGCGGCACGCAGACGTAGCCACCGGTTCCCAGAATAGCGCCGGGCTGCACTTCGGCGAGCAATCGCCACGCCGCGCGCGCGCCGGCGGCCATAGTGGCGGCCCCACGGGCCAGCTCCAACGGCCCGCGCCCGCGCAAGGCCGCCGCGGGAAGCCCGCGGAAGGGCAACTGGCTCTCGCTGGCCACGATGCGTTCCTCCATACCCCCGATGCTCCCCACGTACACCAGGTGCGGCGCGTCGTCGCCGGGCCTAGCGACGGCGATAGCTGCGGCGACCGCCAGGGCCGGGTACACGTGACCGCCCGTGCCCCCGCCAGACAAAACGATGCTGCAGGCTGAGGAAGGGGGGGAGGCGCCGAAGGGGCGGGGCATCGGTGATCTCCTGAGCGTGGTACTGAACGGTATGTTTCGAGATGTTCAACAGAATGCCGACGGCGATCATACTCGTGTAGAGCGAGGTATTGCCATACGAGAGAAACGGCAGTGTCAACCCGGTGAAGGGCAACAGCGAGGTGGTCACCGCGATATTGAGCAGCGCCTGGAGGCAGATCCAACTGGTGATGCCCACGGCCACCAGGGCGGCGAAGGGGTTGGGCGCGCGCCCGGCGATGCGAAAACCGCGATAGGCGAACACCACAAAGGCCGCCATCACCGCCAGCGTGCCGATCAACCCCAGTTCTTCACCGATGATGGCAAAAATCGTATCGGTGTAGGCCTGTGGCAGCCACTGGAACTTCTGGCGCGCCTGGCCCAACCCCTGGCCGAAGATCCCTCCGCTGCCCAGGGCCAGCATCGCGTGGATGGGTTGGAAGCCGAAGGTGTCGTAGTATTTCCAGGGGTCGAGAAAGGCCAGGATGCGATAGTTGCGAACCCCCATCACGAAGACCAGGAACCAGAAGGCCCCGGCGGCCAGCGTGGCGGCGCCGGCCACGTGCCAGAGATTGGCCCCGGCGGCGAAGTAGATCACCCCGCCGATCAGCACCAGCACGACGGTGGTGCCCAGGTCGGGCTGCAGCATCACCAGGCCGCAGACCAGGCCCAGCATCACGCTGAAGGGGATCAAGCCGTAGGTCACGTTCCCTAACTTCTCGCTGCGCCGCGAGAGCCAGTCGGCGAAGTAGATGATAATCGCCAGTTTCGCCAGTTCGGCGGGCTGGACGCTCACCAGGCCGAGCACGCCTTCGCCGAAACGGATCCACGAGCGCGAGTTATTGACCCTGGTCAGCGAATCGGGCAGGATCAGCACCAGGAAGAGCAGCAGGAGCGCCGCCCCCATCAGGTGCACCGAGTATCGCCGCCAGATTCGATAATCGATCCGAATAGCGGCGAGCATTCCGATCGTGCCGATGATGGCGCCGATGGTCTGGCGCACCAGGTAGTAGTACTGATTCTCGTGGTCGCGGAAAGCCTCGATAAAGCTCGCGCTGTAGACCATCACCAGGCCCAGGGCCACCAGTGAGCCTACGGTAGCGAGCAGGACGTAATCCGGTCTGGAGGTGCGTTCGGTCACAGGTTCCCCCTGCTTGCCCGCTCGTGCTCACCTGGCCCCCGGCAGGAGCACGGCGAGCGCGATCAACCCGATGAACAGCGCCGCCACGGCGGCCCATCCCCACGGCGGCGCGCTGCGCGCCAGCACTGGCGGGTAGAAACGCAGGTCCAGCCTCAGACGCGGGGCCAGGGCCACTCCCGCCAGCGCGCCGGCGATCAGCCCGCCCAGGTGGCCCCAGTTGTCAATCACCCCGGCGGACGAAAAGCCGATGATCAGGTTGATCACCGCGATCGCGACCATGCTCTGGAGCTGGGCGCGTCCGAACTCGCCGAGGATGGCACGGTTCAGGTAGTAGAAGACCCCCAGGCCGCCGATCAACCCGAAGATCGCCCCGCTGGCGCCGACGGCGGGCGCGGGTGAGAGCAGATATGACGCCACGCTGCCGCCGATCCCGGCCAGGAAGTAGAGCGCCAGGAAGCGCGGCGCGCCGTAGATCCGTTCGCTCTCGGGACCGAGGGCGTAGAGGGCGAAGCTGTTGAAGAAGATATGGATGAGGTTGGCGTGCAGAAACATGGCTCCAACCAGGCGCCAGTACTGGCCAGCGTCAATCAGGCCATTTTCCTTGGCCCCCAGCACGAGCAACACCAGCAGATCGGGCTGAAACAGGGAAGCGCTGAGCAGGGTACTCAGGGCGTACATCAGCAGGATCGCCGCCAGCAGCACCCACACGACCCGTGGCGGCCTGGCCAGCAACACCGGCGCCCGTGGCGGGGGTGGCGGGTCCGCCTGGCTCACCAGGTCGCTCCCCAGCAGCGATCGGCCCGGGTCTTCAGGCGCTTCCGCGGGCCGGCGCACCCCGAACTCCCGTTCCAGGCGCCGTAGCGCCTCGTCCAGTTCATTGGACTCGTCGGATGGTTGTGTCATAGCCTACAGGATAGCCGGAACGGGGGCCTGCAGCAAATGGAGGGCCAGGGGATAAGTGTTCACATTTCTCCTGGGAGCGCGGGCAGCTTGCCCGCGGAGACGCGACGGGGGCGAACCGCCCTCGCTCGCAGGCGCGTGAGTTACCCCAGGTGTAAACAGGTACGGCCAGGGAGCACGGGTTCACATGAGCCGTCCATGCGGCTTCGCCGCACACCACCGCAATGAACATACGGTTGTTTTTGGGAGGGCTGCGCCCTCCCAAACCCTCCCACGGGGTGAGGGGATGGGGAAACCTGGTTTCCCCACAGCCCCATGCGCGCGCAGCGCAACCCGGTCGCCGCTTACAACTCGCCCACCAGGCGCCGGAACTCCTCACCGCGATGGAACTCGTTGCGGAACATGCCGAAACTGGCGCAGCCGGGCGAGAGGAGTACCGTATCACCGGGCGCGGCGAGGGCGCGGGCGGCGCGGAGCGCCGTCGCCAGGTCGCCATACGGCCCGCTGACGAGGGGCGGGTCGGAGGCCGCGGCGCGCACGGCCTCGAGCAGGCGCGGCGTGGCACTGCCCTCCAACAGGACCAGGGCCTTGACCCGGCGGGCGATTGCCGCGCCCAGGGCGGCGAGCTCGAGGCGCTTGTCGGCGCCCCCGGCGATCAACACCACTGGCGGGGCGATAGTCTCCAGAGCAGCGAGGGCGGCGGCGGGATTGGTGGCGGTGGTGTCGTTGACGTAGCGCACCCCTTCAAGTTCGCGCACCAGTTCCAGGCGATGCTCGACGCCGCCGAAGCCGCGCAGGGCGGCGCGGAGGGACGCGGCGGCGACGCCGAAGCCCCGCGCCAGGGCGGCGGCCATCATCGCGTTGGCGAGATTATGCGCGCCGGGCAGGCGCACCTCGTCGCGGGCGAAGAGCGCTTCGCCTCCCGGCGGCGAGGGCGGGCCAAAGCCCCCCTCCGGGTCGTCCCAGATCACCCGATCATCATGCAACGCCACCGTCGCCGCCGGGCGCTGCGGGGGTTGGGGGTAGCGGCAGGCCACCTGTGACCAGGCCGGGCCGGCGCAGACGCGGATCAGCCGGCCCCCATGGGGGGATAGCGGAAAATACTCGACCGAAGCATCATCGGCGCCATTCAGCGCCACGACCCCGTCGGCGGGCTGGTGCCAGTAGATCTGGCGCTTGGCGGCGGCGTAGGCCTCCATCGAACCGTGCCAGTTGAGGTGGTCGGGCGAGAGATTGGTGATCAGGGCGTAGCGCGGGCTGAGGCCGGTGGCCCCGAGGCGCTCGAGCTGGAAACTCGACAGTTCCAGCACCACGGGCGTGGCGGGGCCGATGCAGTCGAGGGCCGCCAGGGCCGAGACGCGCATGTTGCCGGCCACCACCGTATCGGGAAAGACTTCGCGCAGCATCGCGCCGAGGAGCAGGGCCGTGGTGGTCTTGCCCTTGGTGCCGGTAACGCCGAGAATAGGGCCGCGGCAGGCGCGGAAGAAGAGCGTCATCTCCGTCTCGACCGGCGCCCCGGCGGCGCGGGCCAGGGCCAGCCAGGGCGAGTCGGGGCGGACGGCGGGGTTGGCGACGACCAGATCGTGGGAGGTGAAATCCTCGGCGCGGTGTTCGCCCAGGGTGTAGGCCACGCTGGCGCCGATCCGGGCGGCGGCGGCATTCAGGATGGCCAGCGGCGCGGCCAGGGCCTCGGGGGAAGCCAGGTCGGTGACGGTAATCGCCGCCCCCTGGCCCAGCAGCCACTGCGCGACACCCAGACCGCCGCCATGGACCCCCAGGCCCATCACCAGCACGCGCTTGCCGCGAAGGTCGATCATCACGGATTGGTCTCGACCACGAGAGTGGTTGGATTCTGCTCGGCCTGTTTTGGCGCGGGAGGGGCGAAGAGGATGGCCAGGGAGATGCCGATCATCGCCGCGACCGTGGCGATCAACACGAACCGCTGGGTCACCTGCACCTGGCTCCAGCCGAGCAGTTCGAAGTGATGGTGGAGCGGGGCCATCTTAAAAACCCGGCGGCCCTGGCCGTAGCGCCACTTCGTCCACTTGAAATAGCCGGTCTGGATGATCACCGACAGGGCCTCAACCACGAAGACGAAGCCAACGACGGGGAGCAAGAGCCACTGCTGGGATTGCAGGGCGACCACCGCCAGGGTCGCGCCGAGGGCCAGCGCGCCGAGATCGCCCATGAAGACCTGGGCCGGGTGAGCATTGTACCAGAGAAAGGCCGCGCAGGCCCCGACCAGGGTGAAACTGAAGGCCATAAGGTTGGTGAGGCGCGGCTCGGCCAGGAAGGTCATCACGCCGTAGGCGCCGAAGGCCAGGGTCAGGTTCCAGCCGGCGAGACTATCGAGGCCATCGGTCAGGTTCACCGCATTGGCAATGAACACGATAATCAGGGTAGCGATGGGGATGAAGAACACCCCGATATCGCGCTCGCCGACGAAGGGGATCTGCAAGCGCCCTTCGTGGCCGAGGCCGAACGGCGGCGGCAGGTAGAGCGCCAGCGAGGCGATGAAGGCCACCGCCATCATCAGCCAGAACTTATAACGGACGGTAAAGCCGTAGGTTTTGGAGCGGGAACCGGTCAGGCTCATCCAATCATCCACCCCGCCGAGCACGGCGAAGCTCACCAGCACGGCCAGGGGCAGCAGCATTGACCAGCGATCCACCAGATTGAACAGCACCGTAAGCACCACCACCGTGCTGACGACCATAATCCCGCCCATCGTCGGGGTGCCCATCTTAGTCAGGTGGCTCTGGGGGCCATCGGCGCGGATCTGCTTGCCAAGTTTGTGCCGGCGGGCAAACGGCACGTACCACGCGCCGACGATCAGGGTCAGCGCGAACGCGGCTGCGGCAAGGAGCAGCGCGCGGGCCATATCCTGCACCAGCACCGCACGTAGGACGTCCACCTCACTCCTCCTCCGATCGCCGTTGCAGAGCGGCGACGATGCGTTCCATCTCCATGGCGCGCGAGCCTTTGACCAGCACGCGAACGCCGGGGGCCAGCAGCGGTCGCGCGGCGGCGACCACTTCCTCGTGACGGCTGCAGGCCAGCACCCCTTCGGGAGGCATCCCGGCCGCCAGGGCCTCATCGGCGATCCAGCGCGCCCGCGGCCCCAGGGTAATCAGCCGCGCGGCGACACGAGCGACCTGCCGCCCGACGCGGCGGTGCCCCTCTTCCTCGAGCGCGCCAAGCTCCAGCATATCGCCGAGAATGGCAACCCGGGGACCATCGAGGTCGGCCAGCACATCGAGGGCCGCGAGGGTCGAGGCCGGCGCGGCATTGTAGGTGTCGTCAATCAACGTCGCGCCGGTGGGGGTTGTCATCACCTTGACGCGCGCGTCGGCTTGCAGGTCACAGAGACCCGCGACAATCTCGTGCCAGGGCATACCCAGCGCGAGGCCGGCGCTGGCCGCGGCCAGGGCGGTATACACGTTATGTCTGCCGATGATGGGCAAACGGAGCGACACCCTGGCGCCGGCGTGATGGGCGACGAAGGCGATCCCCTCGAGGCCGAAGCTGGCGATGGCATCAGCGCGCAGATCGGCGTCGGCGGAGCAGCCGTAGGTAAAGACGCGGGCCGGCGTAGCCGCGGCCATGGCCCGCACGCGGGGATCATCGGCGTTGAGAATGGCCCAGCCCTCGGCGGGCAGACTCTCGGGCAATTCGCTCTTGGCCCAGCCAATCGCCTCCAGGCTGCCGAGGCGTTCGAGGTGCGACGGGCCGACATTGGTCACGATCCCGACCTGGGGCCGGGCGAGCGCCGCCAGGAAGCGGATCTCGCCCGGCGCCCACATGCCCATCTCCAGCACGGCGACATCGTGGTCGGGCGTTAACCGGAGCAGGGAGGTCGGAAGGGTGGCCTCGCTATTAAAACTGCGTTTACTTTTTAAGGTTCGGAAGCGGCGGCTCAACACGGCCGCCACGACCTCCTTGGTGGAGGTCTTGCCCACGCTTCCGGTGATACCAACAACGGTAGGCGTGAGCTTTCGACGATGGTAGACGGCCAGCCGCTGGACAGCCATCAGCGGGTCGTCTACGGCGATGAGCAGGCACGCATCGGGCGGCGCATCGGCCAGACCCTCGGCAGTGGCGGGCTCGACGACGACCCAGGGGCGGGCGACCCCGCCGAGGGCCTCGCGCCGGGCCTCGACCGCGGCGCGGGTGACCAGAGCCCCCCGCGCGCCGCGCGCCAGCACATCGGCCAGAAAATTGTGTCCATCGGTGCGTTCGCCCGCCAGGGCGAGGAAGAGCGTGCCCGGCTCGACCTCCCGCGAGTCGGTCACCACCTCGCCGAAGCTCACCGTCTGCCATGCGGCCGGGAGCGGCGGCGTCGCGCGGGACCAGCGCGGTTGCACCCCGATCAAGACATCAAGCAACTGCAGCACCTTGCCCTCCGAACCCCGTAGAAGCCAGGGGAAAGTCGAGGGCAATTATAGTCCATGTTCCCCTTCCCCATGCGCCGCGGCGAGGCCGCGCCTGATGAGAAGAAGCTGATACACCGGCGCCCGCTACGATTGCCCCGGGTCAACCAGGGCCGGATCGGGCGGGAGGCGTTCGTAGCGCAGCAACTCGTCCATCACCTTGTAGAAGACCGGGATGGCGGTGACGACGCCCCAGATATCATCTTTGGGCCGGTCAATCTTGACCAGCACGGCGAAGTGGGCATTGTCAAGGGGCCCAAAGCCCAGCACCGAGCCGATGGTGTAGTTGGGATCGTAGCCCCCACCCTCGATCGGGATGCTGGAAGTGCCGGTCTTCGCCCCCACGCGATAGCCGGGCACGAGCCAGGTATCGGCGTAACTCCCGGTGATCGGTCCCCACACCACGGGCGCGTAATGGTTGGCCGAATGCATCAGCATCCGCCGCACCGTCCATGCCACCCCCGGCTCGACCGGCCGTCCCGCCTCCACCGGCTCGGTAGCGGTGCAGACGGACCCATCGCAGCGGCGTTCGACGACGTAGGGCCGCATCATCACCCCATCATTGGCGATGGCCGCCATGGCCTGCACCATCTGCAGCGGGGTGACGGAGACGCCCTGGCCATAGGCGTTGGTCAGAAAGTTCAGATCGTTGTAGGTCGGGCTGCCCCAGCTATTGACCAGCCCCTGCTCCTCGCCGCCGAGTTCGATCCCCGTGGGGCGCCCGAACCCGAAATCGCGAAGGATAGCGTAGAACTTCTCGGGACCGGTCAGTTCATTCAGTTGCAAAGCCCCGACATTACTCGAGAAGTAGATCACCCCTTCGGGCGTGAGGGCGCCATTGGCGCCGCCGTTCCAGTTGCTGAGCGAGTAGCCATAACGGTAGATCACACCGGTGTCATTCACGGTGGTATCGGCGGTAAAGGCCCGCGCCTGCAACCCGGCGGCCACGGTGACGATCTTGAAGGTGCTACCCGGTTCGTAGAGATTGCTGATCGCCGGATTGCGGCCATAGATCTCGGGCGCATAATCGCCGTAGCGATTCGGGTCGAAGATGGGCCAGCTTGCCATGCCCCGAATAGCCCCGGTGCGCGGGTCGATCACGATAATCGAACCGCCGTCGGCGTTATGCTCCTCAACCGCCTGTTTCAACTCGCGCTCGATCATATACTGGACAAAGGGATCAAGGGTGGTCTGGATGTTGATGCCATTGCGCGGCGGCACGGTATGGGAAGGCGCGATGGCGATGGGGTTGCGGGCGCCGTCGAATTCGGCCTCGAGCATGCCAGTGATACCCTTGAGTTGCGAGTTGTAGAAGGCCTCGATGCCGCTGATCCCATCGCCATTGAAGTTGACCGCGCCGACCACGTGGGCCGCCAGCGCCCCCTGCGGATAGACCCTGCGCGGCTCGTACTCCAGCCGCAGGCCCGGTTCGTTCAGCGTCTCGATCTGGGCGGCCACCTCGGGTTCGAGCCAGCGGGCCACCGGCAGCCAGTAACGATCGGCGGCGGTCAGGGCGGCCAGGATCTCCTCGGCGGGCTTGCCGACCAGCGTCGAAAGGGTGAGCGCGAGGCGGGGGGCCCGTTCCTGGTTCACCTGCGAGGGCACCACCCAGAGGCTCTCGCGGTCAACGTCCATAGCCAGCACGTTCCCCAGGCGATCGGTGATCGTGCCCCGGGTGGGCATCAAGGTGATCTGTTGGGCAATCTCGCGATTGGCCAGCTCGCGCAACTCGGCGTGGCGCAGCACCTGCAACTCGCCGAGGCGCAGCACGATGCGGGCGATCAACAGCAGGCAGAGAAAGAGCAGCACATTGATGCGCCAGCGTGAGAGGCGCACCCACGGTCTGCCGGCGACAACCGCGGCGCGCTGGTTGAGACGAGATGTGCTCCGGGCGCTCATACGTCCTCTCCGCTCGCGAGTCTGGACCCTACGGGAGCGTTCCTGGCCGGGCCGGGTCCTCCCGGACCCTCCCCTTCGTATCACCTGATGAAGACCCCTGTGGGCAGGAGCGTGGGGCAACCCGGTTGCCCCACCCTTCTCCAACGGCTATCAATCGGGATCGGCGTCAGGCGGAACCGGCGTTGTCTCCACCGCGGCGGGCAATTCGGGCAATTCGATGTAGCGGATCTGCTGTTCTTGCACCGGGCGCATCCCGATCTGCTCGGCGCGGCGGCGGATGCGCTCGAGCGACTGGGCGCGGGCCTGTCGTTCCTGAAGCCGGGTGCGCTCGCGCAGCAGGTTCACCTTCTGCGCCTCGAGCGTACTGATGGCATACCCCCGGGTGGCGACCACGCCGGTCTGCACCAGAACAATCAGGCTCATCAGGCACAGGAGGATCACCAGGCCGAGCAGGTAACGCGCACCATCGAGGCGCAGGTAGCGAGGCAGGGCCATGCGCCGTGCGCGGGCGCCTTCAATGGACGAGATGCGACGTGAATTGACCGCCATCGGCAAGCTCCTGTCTCCGGCGCTCGAGCGGTGGCGCTCAGGCGCGACGTTCGGCGACCCGCAGGCGGGCGCTGCGGGCGCGAGGATTGGCGGCAACCTCGGCGGCGCCGGCCTCGATGGGTTTCCGGGTAATGATGGTCAGGCGGGGTGGGCGCGCGTTAGCGCTGCCGCCATAGCCCGACTCGGCGCGGAAGAACTGCTTCACCATGCGGTCTTCGAGCGAATGGAAGCTGATCACCGCCAGGCGTCCGCCGGGGCGCAACAACTCCACGGCCTGCGGCAGCGCCGCCTCGAGTTGCTCGAGTTCGCGGTTCACGGCGATACGCAGGGCCTGAAAGGTGCGCGTGGCGGGATGAATCCGCTCGCGCCCGCCCCGTCCGACCGCGCGGAGCACCAGGTTGGCCAGGTCGGCGGTGGTGGTGATGGGCGCCTGGCGTCGCCGTTCGACGATCAGGCGCGCGATGCGACGCGAGGCGCGTTCTTCGCCGTAGCGGTAGATCAGATCGGCCAGTTCGCGCTCAGCGAGCTGATTGACCAGATCGGCGGCGGTGGGGCCGCCGGTGGGGTCCAGGCGCATATCGAGGGGCCCCTCGGCGGAGAAACTGAAGCCCCGTTGCGGGGTGTCAAGCTGGTGCGAGGAGACGCCCAGGTCGAGCAGCACGGCGTCAACCGGGGCGAAGCCGTGAGCCGTCGCGATCGCCTGAAGGTCGGCGAAGCGCCCGTGGTGCAACACAAAGCTGCCAGGGGGCAGGCCCGCGGCGGTCAGGCGCGCCCGGGCGGCCGCGAGGGCGGCGGGATCGGCGTCAATGCCCAGGAGACGGCCGCCCGGCTGCGCCGCGCGGAGAAGCGCCAGCGCATGCCCGCCGCCACCAACCGTCGCGTCAATCACCATGGCGCCCGGCGCGGGGCGCAACCCCTCAAGCACGGCCTCCAACAGCACCGGAACGTGGTGAAACGCGGCCGGCCCGGGTTGGTCCAGCGCCCATCTCACCGCGTGCCCCGCCAGCGGCCGGGGCGCGCGGGCATGCGCCGGCCCCCGCGCCAGAAAGCGGGTGACGAGCGCCAGTTCCCACCTCTTGCCCCTGACCAGCAGCATAGCGCCTCTCAGATCCCCAGATTGGCCCACTGCTCGGCGATCGCCGCGCCATTGTCGGCCAGATTGGACTGCACCTCGCGCCAGCGGGCGCTGGACCAGAGTTCGAAATACGTATTCATGCCCGTGATCACCACCTGTTCGGCGAGGCCGGCGTATTCGCGCAGGTTCTGGGGGATGAGGATGCGGCCCTGACGGTCAATCTCCACTTCAGCGGCGGAGCCAAAGAGGATGCGGCGCATATTGCGCGCCTCGGCGCTGGAAATCGGCAGGCTGCTGATACGATCCGAGAGTTGCTGCCAGATCGGGCGCGGGAACCCTTGCAAGCACATATCGAAGCCCCGGGTCAACACGAAGCCCTCGCCCAGTTCCTCGCGGAAGCGGGCCGGAATGGCGACGCGGCCCTTCTCATCGATGGTATGCTCGAACTCCCCCAGGAACATTGACCTGGCCCCGGACGCTCACATCGCCACGCCGCCGCCCCGACCCGCCCACCCCGACGGGAAGACCCGGCGCAATGGCAGGTTGCAGCTTCGAGATTGCAGACCGGTCGCGACACATCTGGACGCGGTCGAAGGGGCAGCGACGCCCGTGCAGGTTGCCTGGAACCGCAATCACGCTGCGCTGCACATTGATGCGAACGTATGTGCTATCCCACTTTATCCCACTTTTCCCCACTGCGCCCCACATTATAACCCACGGCACCCACCATTTCAAGCGTTTTTTTGCAACAATTGCTCTTCAGATGTAAATGTCATGTTTATGTTAACTTTACACGGTAACGACAAGGGATCGTAATACGCTATCAAGATGCAGGCGGAGATTTCAGTCGTCTAACGTGAACATGGGGGAACCTGGTTCTCCCATACCCCCGTTTTCATTGGGCGTTGTGGGCCCCGACCATGAATATCTGAGGTGACCATCGTTCGCAGGGTTCTGCCCCCCTCCCAGCCTCCCCCCGCTGGGGGGAGGAGCCGGGTGCCCGCCCCCAGCGGGGGGAGGGTCAGGGCCGGGGCCGTCACCGTGTCCGCGAAGCCGTGGCGCGGGCGTCCCGCCCGCGCTCCCAGGCGATGTTCATCGGGTGTTGTGCGCGAATCGCATGGACGGCTGAGGTGACCATCGTTCGCAGGGTTCTGCCCCCCCTCCCAGCCTCCCCCCGCTAGGGGGAGGAGCCGGGTGCCCGCCCCCAGCGGGGGGAGGGTCAGGGCCGGGGCCGTCACCGTGTCCGCGAAGCCGTGGCGCGGGCGTCCCGCCCACGCTCCCAGGTCACGTTCATCGCGGCGTGGTGCGCCATGCGCATGACCGTCTCACGTGAACCTACGCCCTCGGAGGGGTGTGGGGAAACCGGGGTTCCCCACACCCCCGCCCGCGGGAGGGTTTGGGAGGGCTGCGCCCTCAAGCGGAGGTGTGAAGAAGCCCGGTTTCCCCGTCCCCCCACCCGGTGGGAGGGTTTGGGAAGGGGGCAGGAGCGTGATGGCCTTCAGCCAGGACGTTGACGTGGCTCTATCCGGCGAGGCATGGCCCTTCCAAACCATCCCGAACGTGATATCATGGCAACGAACGTCAGTTTTGGGGATCAAAAGGACACGATCATTGTTATGCACTGCGTTATGCCATGGTTTCCGCCATTCCAGAGCGGGCCAGTGAGGACCTGATAATGACCACGAGCAGCGAACACATCACCATTCTTATCGCCGATGACCACACGATGTTCCGCCAGGGGCTGCGCGAGTTGTTGGAGCGCAAGGGCGGCTTCAAGGTGGTGGCTGAGGTGAGCGATGGTCCTGCGGCGGTGGCCCAGGCCCGCCAGCACCAGCCCGACATTGCCCTCCTCGACATCTCTATGCCCGGCATCACCGGCATCGAGGCGGCGCGCCAGATCGCCGCCGTCAGCCCGCGGACGCGCACGGTCGTGTTGACGATGCACCGCGATGAGCGCACGGTGCTCGAAGCCCTGCGCGCCGGGGCCAATGCCTATCTGCTCAAGGATGCCGACTCGAGCGAGTTGATCGAAGCCATCCAGGTGGTCCATCGCGGCGAAGCGACGCTAGCCGGCAGCGCCGCGGCCCGCGTGCTCGACCTGCTCCGGCGCGGTGATACGGCCCCTGTCTCTGCCGATCTGCTCACCCCTCGCGAGCGCGACATACTGGCCCTGGTGGCCCAGGGCGACGATAATCGCGCCATCGCCCTCAAACTGAGCCTGTCCGAAAAGACCGTCGGCAATCGCCTGAGCGAGATCTTTCAGAAGCTCGGCGTGAGCAATCGCACCCAGGCGGCCATCGTCGCGGTGCAGCGCGGTCTGGTGCCCCCGCCGGATATGCTCTGATGCCATCAGGGCAGGGCCGACATATGAGATTTTCCCCCCGGCCCGGGGGTAGCAGCGCTCTTCTGCCCTTCACAAGCTTCAGATATAACTTTATTCAGAGTCACGCGGCAGCCTCCCTGTAGCGCTGCTGCGTAGGTCCCTAACGTGAACATAAGCCCTCGGCGAGGGGTGTGGGGAAACCGGGTTTCCCCACGCCCCCGCCCCGCAGGGGAATGGGGAAACCGGGTTTCCCCATTTTCCCCCACCCGCGGGAGGGTGTGGGAGGGCTTCGCCCTCCCAAGAACAAACGTATGTTCATTGCGGCGTTGTGCGACGAAGCCGCATGGGCAGCTAACGTGAACATAGGCCCAGGAGTATGGGGAAACCGGGTTTCCCCATACTTCAGCGGACGCGGGCCTCCGGCCCGCGCACCCAGACCCCGCCCCCTGGGAAGGTTTGGGAGGGCACAGCCCTCCCAGGAACAACCTTATGTTCATCACGGCGTTGTGCGGCGCAGCCGCATGGGCGGCTGAGGTGAACATAAGCCCTCGGCGAGAGGTATGGGGAAACCAGGTTTCCCCATACCCCCACCCGGTGGGAGGGTCTGGGAGGGCTACGCCCTCCCAGGAACTACGTTTATCTCGTTGGTGCGCGGCGGAGCCGCATAGACAGATGGAGTGATGGAATGCAGATCTGGAACACCTTTAAGACAACCATTCTACTGGCTGGCTTGACGGCGCTGTTCATTGTCATCGGGGGCGCCCTTGGCGGCCAGACGGGGATGATCATCGCTCTGGTCTTTGCCGTGGCGCTGAATATGGGCGCGTGGTGGTTCTCCGACACACTGGCGTTGCGGATGAGTGGCGCCCACGAGGTCAGCCCGGCGGAGGCGCCGGAACTGCACGAGATGGTCGAGGTGCTTTCGCAGCGGGCGGGCATTCCCAAGCCGCGGGTCTACATCATCGAGAGCGAGACGCCTAACGCCTTTGCCACGGGCCGTAACCCCGCCAATGGCGCCGTCGCGGTGACCACCGGCATCGCCCGCTTGCTCACCCGCGATGAACTGGCCGGGGTTATCGCGCACGAACTGGCCCACATCAAGCACCGCGATACGCTGGTCTCGAGCATTGCCGCAACCATCGCCGGCGCCATCACGATGCTGGCCGACATGGCGATGTGGGGTATGATGTTCGCCGGTCTCACCGGCCAGGGCGATGACGACGGCGGGGGCATCGCCGAGATGGTGGGCGGCATCCTGATGATGATCCTCGCGCCCATCGCGGCAGTGATCATCCAGATGGCCATCTCGCGCTCGCGCGAATACCTGGCCGACGCCGGCGGCGCCCGCATCCTCGGCGATCCGCTGCCCCTGGCCAGCGCCCTGGAGAAGCTGGAGTGGGCCGCGGGACGCCTGCCGATGCAGACCAGCCCCGCGACCTCGCACCTGTACATCGTCAACCCCCTGGTGGGTGGGCTGGCCGGGCTGTTCCGCACCCACCCCGACACCGGCGAGCGGATTGCGCGGCTGCGCAGCATGGCCACTCGCAGCCCCATGATGGCCGCCTGAAGTTCTGCGGACAGACAATTTCCAGAAGCGGATCTGGGAGGAGAGCGCTCTCCTCCCAGATCCGCTTCTGTATGGGGAAACCGGGTTTCCTCATCCCCCTGCGTGCGGGCCACGCCCTCGCAAACCCTCCCGCAGGCGGGGATATGGGGAAACCGGGTTTGCCCACATCCCTGCTCCAACCGGCAGCGCCTCCGCCACGAGCGGGAAGCAGGGCATGCGGGGAGGCGCGTCCTCCTCGCACCCCCCCACCGCGTACGTCCTGTCAGTTGACAACCGGTTGGCCCCCGTGCATAATGCCGCCACACAACCCTGGTCAGAGGAGGCCTTATGCGCGCGTTCGCTCCCCTCCGCGGCGCGCATCCCGCGCTCGCGCTGACGATCACCCTGCTGCTCCTCGCCGCCCTGCTAGTGCCGTCCGCATCCCGCCCGGTGGAGGCCCAGGCGCCGCTCACGCAACTGCGCGCCTTCTGGGTGGACAACTTCAACCCTGGCTTCTACAACCACCCGCAGGTTGACGAACTGGTGGAAAACGTGGTCCGCGCGGGCGCCAACGCGATCTTCATGCAGGCCCGCCGTCACGGCGACGCCTGGTACAATCGCGCCTTCGAGCCGCGGGGCGCTGACCCGCGCCTGGCCCCCGCCAACGAGTTCGATCCCCTCGAGTACCTGATCGAAAAGGCGCACTCCCGTGGGGTGCAGGTCCACGCCTGGCTAGTGATCTCGGTGACCTGCCGGCCCTCCGACCGGCTCTGGAACCACCCGCAGCACGTCTGCACGGCTCATGGGCCGGGAGCCAGCGGCGCCGAACGCTGGACCACGGCGACCTACAGTGGGGCGCAGGTGGGCGATCTGGATTTCGGCCATCCAGAGTCCATCACCTATCTGGAACGACTGGTCCAGCATCTGCTGCGGGCCTACCCGGCGCTGGACGGCATCCACTGGGATTACATCCGCTTTGCCGGCAAGGAGTACGGCTATAACCAGGTGAGCGTGGAACGCTTCAATCAGGCCCACGGCCGCCCGCTCGACAGCCGTCCCGCGCCCGGCGATCCGGCCTGGTCGCAGTGGCGGCGCGACCGGGTGAGCGAACTGGCCCGCCGCCTGTACCTGCGCGCCAAGGTCGAAAACCCGGCCATTCAGGTCAGCGCGGCGACGATCGCCTGGGGCGGCCTGGGGAACAACGGCGAGTGGTGGCGCTCGGCGGCCTACGATCGTGTCTTCCAGGACTGGCCGGCCTGGCTCGAGGAGGGCATCCTCGACTTCGCGATGCCGATGTACTACTTCGCCGAAGGTGATCCTCGTTCGCGAGACTGGTACGACGGCTGGCTGCGCTTCAGCCGCGAGCGGGCGGGGCGGCGGGCGATCGTGCCTGGCATCGGCGCCTGGCTGAACACGCCCGAGCAGAATGTGAGCCAGGTGCAACGGGCCCTGGCCAGCGATGGGCAGGGTCGCAGCACCGCAGGAGTGGCCTTCTTCTCCTACGCCAGACCCATTACAACCGCTACGAGCGAGACGCGACGGGCGTTTATGGATCAGTTGCGCGCCACGGTGTTTGCCCAGCCAGCCGTGGCCCCCGCCTGGCCGTGGATCGTCGCGCCCAGCGGCGGTCATCTGCAAGGCATCGCCGTGGTTGACGGGCAGGTCGCCCCCGGGGCGAAGGTGACGCTCTTCCACAACGGCGCGTGGCTCCGCGACCTGACTGCCATGGGCGACGGCTGGTTCGGAGCCGTCGAACTGCCGTCCGGTCTCTATACTGTCGTTATCACCCACCCTGATGGACGTCAGGTCTGGCGCGAGGGGGTGGTGGTGCAGCCGGGACTGGTTACCAGCCTGTAGGGATCTGCTGCAAGGTCCGGGTCAACCCGGTTGCCCCGGCCCCCGGCCCGCGGGAGGGTCCGGGGGGCTCGGCCCTCAAGCAGGGGGCTGGGGAAACCGGGTTTCCCCAGTCCCCGATCCCCGGATCCCTTAAAACTCCTGACAGAAATTCATGCACCAGGACTGGTAAAGCTCCTATTCGTATGCTATAGTACCCACAGAAGTGTCAACCCTCACGCGAATAACCGTTAACGATAACGACAACGAATATGAGCTCTGCTGTGGTTCCCTTTCAGCTGAGCGTCAGCGGACGCGGTCCGGCGAACTATGTGGTGCGCGCCTTTGCCGCCGGGCGGGGGGCCGAGGCGCCCCTGGCGCTGCCTGATCCGGCGGCGCCTCCCGAGGCGCTGAGCCTGGCCGTCGGGCGGGCCCTGTTTCCCAATCCGGTGCGCCAGTTGTTGATCGACGTGGCCCGGGGCGCCGATGAGGCCGGCGCGCGCATCCAGATCCAGCTCTATGCCGCGCCGGACCTGGCCGCGCTGCCCTGGGAGTGGGCCACGCTTGGCCAGAGCCGCCCCTGGCGCCCCGCCGTGCGCGAGGACTATACCCTGGTGCGCTCGGGAGAACTGCGCCCGCCACCGCGCCCCCTGCCGCTCAGCGGCCCGTTGCGCCTGCTGATCGCTTGCGCGCCCGATGCCGATGCGGCCATCGCCCCGCTGGGTCACGCCCTCGCCGATGCCGCGCGGTCCGGGCGCCTGGTGATCGACCTGCTGCGCGACGCCGATCCCCTGGCCGTGCGCGAGGCCCTGGCCGAAGAGCCCTGCCATATGCTGCACATCATCGCCGCCGATGCCTGGGGCCAGGGCGATGGCGCGCGTCTGCGGCTCGGACGAGGGTTGGACGGGGCTGGTCTGGCCACGATGCTCGCCGAGTATCCCGATCTGCGCCTGGTTACGCTGGCCGCGGGCGCCGATGCTGACGCGGCGGCCTTGAGCGACGTGGCCAATCGCCTGCATGATGATCTCGGCATCACCGCGATCGCCCTCGGTGGTCTCGATGCCGCGCAGGCGGCGGTTTTCTGTGGACCGTGCTACGCGGCGATCGCCGCGGGCGATCCCGTCGATCTGGCGGCAACCGATGGACGGGCGGCGCTGGAGGGCCAGGAGGGGCCGTGGGGCGCCCCGCGGCTCTGGCTCGTGCCGGGCACGGAGGCGCTGTTCACCTATGTTCCCGGTTCGGCGCGGGCGGAGCCGCCGCCCGAGGTCACCGCCGCGCCCCCGCGTATGCCCGTGGGCGCCCCGCTGCGCCCGCGCCGCGCCACGACGGCGATGAATCGCGCGCTGCAAACCGCGCGCGCCTTTGTTGTGGACACCACCAGGGTGGGCAAGCCGGTCAAGCGACCGCCGCGAACGGCTCCATCCCGCAATCTCCTGTTGCAGCCGCGATTGATCGCCCTGGCCGCGGCCATTCTGGTGCTGATCACCCTGGTGAGCCGGGTGTTGCCATCGAGCGCCGCCGGAGACGAAAAAACAGGACCGACGCCGTTGCCGACCCTGCGCCCGTCGGCTCAGCCGGGTCCGCCGCCAGGTCCCGCCAGTGTCCCCGAACCGCGGACCTTCTTCAGCACGGTGGTGGCCGCCGGTGACAGTCTCGAAAGCATCGCCGGGCGCGCCGGGAGCGACCCCGCCGCCCTGGCGGCGCTCAATCGCCTGCTTCCCGGTGAAGCGCTCCGGCCTGGCCGGCCCCTGGTCGTGCCGGTCTACCAGGACGGCGAGCGCCTGCCCTCCGCGCCGATCATCGAACGGGGCAACCCCGACCAGCCCCTGGTGGCGCTGACCTTCGACATCGAGATTGACGATACCTCTCTGTATGCCATCCTCGACGCGCTCGACGCGCGCCAGATCAAGGGCACCTTTTTCGTGACCGGACGCTGGGTAAAGTCGTTCCCCGAGGCGGCGAAGGCGATTGTGCGCCGCGGTCACGAGCTTGGCAATCACTCGTTGAGCCATCCGGCCTTCTCGGCCATCGGCCCCGACGGAGCAATCAACGAACTGGCCGAAACCGAGCGTATCGCGCGCGAGATCACCGGCGCCAGCACCCGTCCGTACTTCCGCTTCCCCTACGGCGACTCCACCCCGCAAATGGTAGAGACGATCGGGCGGGCCGGCTATATCGCCTACCGCTGGAACGCCGACGATGCGGCCATTCCGGCCTGGCTGGAGCGCGTCGCCGCAGATCCTGCTCGGGCCAGAGGGGCCATTCTGTTGATACACGGCCGCCAGAGCAGCGCCGCGGCGCTGCCCGGCTACCTCGATCGCATGAAGGCCCTGGGGTTGCAGCCGACCACGTTGAGCGCGGTACTGAGGTGAACAAAGGCTTGCCCGCGGGCGGGGCAAGGGGCACGGGCGCAGGGTGGGCGGGCTTCCGGCCCACAGCCGCGCCGGGGCGGTGCCCTTCCCAAACGCTCCCGTGGGCCGGGATCCGGGGAAACCGGGTTCCCGCAGACTCTCAAGTGTACGGTTTTTGAATCGGTGGGCTCGCTCTCGGCATCTGGAAGCGGAAACCGGCATCCTCGGCGCCAATCGCTTTTTTGCGCATTGGAATGCGCTCCACCAAAAAACCCTACACCTGAGAGGTTCCCCCAGACCCCCTCCGAAGGGTTCCTGGGAGGGCATCGTCCTCCTACAGCCTTCCTCTCCGGAAGAACGGCACCAGACTACTTCTTCTCCGCGGTCATCGCTCCATAGGGGTATGCGAGCACCCTGGGGCCGTGCGTCAGCACGTGCTCAGGTTTGAGCCAGCCAAACACTTGCAGCAGGCGGGCCACGATACCCGTCCAGCCGGTCTGGTGACTGGCGCCAATGCCGGCGCCGTTGTCGCCGTGAAAATACTCGTAGAACAGGATGTGGTCGCGCCAGTGCGGATCGGTCTGGAACTTCTCGGTGGCGCCGAATACGGGACGTCGTCCCTCTTCGTCGCGCAGGAAGATGCGTGTCAGGCGCGCGCTGATCTCGCTGGCCGCAGTGAACAGGGTGACATGGTTCCCCGATCCGGTTGGGAAATCGATGGTGAAATCATCACCATAATAGGCGTAAAACTGGATCAATGCACGGATCAGCAAGGCATTGACGGGAAACCAGATCGGACCGCGCCAGTTGGAATTGCCGCCAAACAAGCCGCTGTCCGACTCGGCTGGCAGATACTGCACCCGGTACTCCTGCCCGCCTACCGTGACGACATAGGGGTGTTCGAGGTGGTAACGCGAGAGCGAGCGGATGCCGTAGGGGCTGAGGAAGTGGTTCTCGTCGAACAGTTTAGCCAGGATGCGTCGCAGTTTCTGCTCATTGACCACGGCGAGCAAGCGGCGTCCACTGACGCCGGGCTGGCCGGGGGGGTGGATGTTCGCCAGCAATTCGGGATGCCTGGCTATAAAGCCCTGGACACGCTGGAGCGCCACGGGGAAGCGATCGAGGACCTCTGCGGGAATGACCGCCGTGGCGGCCAGTGGCAATAGCCCGACCATCGAAAGCACCTTGATGCGTTCGGCGCGCCTGTCAGGCAGGACCAGCACATCGTAGAAGAAGCCATCCTCTTCATCCCAGAGTTCATCGCCGTGGATGCCTACGCGGTCCATGGCTCCGGCGATAAACATGAAATGGCCGGTAAACTTGAGGATAAAATCCTCGTAGGCCGGATCCTGGCGCGCCAGTTCAATCGCCAGTTCGAGCATATTCTGGCTGTAGAAGGCCATCCAGGCCGTGCCGTCGGCCTGTTCGAGATAGCCGCCGGTGGGCAGGGGGGCGCTGCGATCAAAGACGCCGATGTTGTCAAGGCCCAGGAAGCCGCCGCTGAAGAGGTTGCGGCCCTGCGGATCCTTGCGATTGACCCACCAGTTGAAGTTGAGCAGCAGACGGGTAAAGGCGGTCTTGAGAAAGGCGCGATCCTCTTCGCCCTTGAGCCTATCCAGGGTGTAATTGAAGAGTGTGGCCCAGGCGTGGACGGGTGGGTTGACATCGCCGAAGTTCCACTCGTAGGCGGGGATCTGCCCGTTGGGGTGGAGGTACTCGTCGCGCAACATCAGGCGCAGTTGTTCCTCGGAGAAATCCGGGTCCACCACCGAGAGGGCCAGGGTGTGAAAGGCGAGGTCCCAGGCGGCGTACCAGGGGTATTCCCATTTGTCCGGCATGGAGATGATCTGCCCGTTGAGCATATGCACCCACTCACGGTTGCGTACCGGGCGCGTGCCGCCGCTGAGGGGGTTGGCGTTGTGCTCGTCCAGCCAGGTGTCCAGGTCGAAGAAGTAATACTGTTTGGTCCAGAGCATGCCGGCCAGGGCCTGGCGCATGACACTGGCCTGGTCGGCATTCAACGCGGGCGGGGTCAGGGAGGCATAGAAGGCGTCGGCCTCGGCCTGTCGCTCGGCGAAGACCTGGTCGTAGTCCGGCCCGAAGGGCCGGAAGTTCTTCGCCGGGGCGGCGCTGGTAAGTCGCAGGCGCACGGTTGCGGTGGCACCCGGAGCAACCGTGAGCAGGTAGTGGGCGGCGCTTTTGGTGCCGGTGTGGTCGGGATTTACCGCCTCGCTTCGCCCGTAGATGATATAGCGATGGAAGGCGTCTTTGACGTAGGGTTGCGGGTTGGGTTGGCCCCAGAGTTGTTCGCGGTTGGTCTCGTTCTCGGTGAAGAGGAGCGTGGGCGCGCCTTCGGCGTAGAGGTAGTAGGCGCCTAGTTCCGGGTGGACGGCTTCGATCACGGCGGCACCCGCAAAGCCGGCCAGCGCCCGCAAGGCCGGGCGGGGCGCCTCCGGCGCCAGCCACCAGGTATCGCGGAACCAGAGCTGTGGCAGGATGTGCAGCGGGGCCGGGTCGGAGCCGCGGTTCACGGCCTGGATCTGGATCAGGATGTCGTCAGGAGCGGCTTTGGCGTACTCGACAAAGACATCGAAGTAGCGGTCGTCATCGAAAACGCCCGTGTCAATCAGTTCGTACTCCTGCTCATTGTACGAACGCGAAGCGTTGGTTCGGACCAGGTCGGCGTAGGGGTAAGCAGCCTGGGGGTACTTGTAGAGAAAGCGCATCCAGGAGTGGGTCGGCGTACTGTCAAGGTAGAAGTAGTACTCCTTGACGTCTTCCCCGTGATTGCCCTCGGGATTGGTGAGACCGAAGAGCCGTTCCTTGAGGATGGGATCCTGACCGTTCCAGAGGGCCAGGGCCCAGCAGAGGCGCTGTTTATCGTCGGAGAGCCCGGCGAGGCCGTCCTCACCCCATTTGTAGGCCCGTGAGCGGGCATGATCGTGAGGGAAGTAGCTCCAGGCGTTACCATCGTCGCTGTAGTCTTCACGAACGGTACCCCACTGGCGCTCGCTCAGGTAGGGACCCCATCGCTTCCATGGCGTACCCGCGCGCGCTTCGAGCAGCCGCTGCTGCTCGGCGCCTGTCCTGGGCGTCCTGGCGGTCCTGGACTTTGGCATTGCTGGTCTTTCCTTCATCTCGGTTGTCTATGCGGCTACGCCGCACCCCAACGTGATGAATACAAGGTTGTTCCCGGGAGGTTGTGGCCCTCCCACATCCCACGGGGCGAGGGGCTGGGGAAACCAGGTTTCCCCGGACCCCTGCTCGAAGACTGCGCCCTCACCCTCCCGCGGGCGGGGGCGTGGGGAAACCTGATTTCCCCACGCCCCCACTCGAAGAAAGGTTCTTCTTGAGCGGGCACCGGGTGCGCGGGACTCCGGCCCGCATCCGCGCGGAGCTACGCTCTCCCACACCTGCCCCATCCGTCAGGGATGCAAGGATCTTCCTGGATCGGGCTACGCCCTCGCAGTATATGCGAGGGTGGCAGTTGGCGCAATGCGGCCTCCAGGTGGCGCGGAGCAACCTGGTTGCCCCGGCACGCGACCCTCCGGGCTGCGCTACGGCCGTAGCCGACAGCATTGCGCCACCCAGGCCTACGGAACGGCGGGTGTTATGACCGTCACCTCTGGCGCGGGTAGGCCGTCGGATCCGAGGATCGCGACGCGCAGGAACCAGAACCAGGGATCTTCGCCGGCAGGGCGATCACTGGCGACAAGCAGCACATTTGTTCCCCGATGAAGCGTGATGGAAACGGTGCGTGACCAGTGGGGATTGACCCTGTTGATGGCACAGGGTGCGAAGCTCTCGGTGGCCAGTTCGACGCCATTGAGCCAGACGCACACGGGCCGGGGCGACTGGTAGGCGACGCGCGCCTCAAAGGAATCCTGAACATCGAGTTCGGCCACGGCATAGCCGATCTGAGCGGCATCGCGGTTGGGGCGGGCGTACTGGCTGAGCGGTACGGCGAAAGGCTCGGTGAGACTCCGAAGCTCGTGGTGGGGCGAGGGGGGCATGTGGTGATCCCAGGGCAATTCGCGTCGAGGCGCACCGGAAGGGTCGAGCAACTCATCGAGGCCCAGGGGCGCATGCGCCAGCGCAGCGAGGGTGCGCCAGGCGCTGACGCAGGGAAAGAGGGTGGCCGAAGCAAAACGCTGCGCGATGTCGTGGCCACGCCAGTGGAGGCGCAGATCCAGCGACCAGCGGCAGGTAGCCGATGAGCCGTCCCAGGCGAAGGGGGCCTCCACAATAGTGTCGGCGGAGAGGTCGCCGAGATCACAGGGGATGGCGGTGATGCCCGTGGAGCCGTGGAAGCGCCAGTGGCCGGCAACGCGCACGGGGGCGCCGTCGCGGGGCGCGGCAACGAGCAGAGCGCCAAGGGTTCGGGAGGCGTCTTCGGGGGTGGTGTATTCAAAGACGCGGACGAACGGCCCGCCAAGGCGCGCGAGGGCGTGGCGCTGCGCGGTCGTGTCGCCGGCGAGGGCTGCGGCGAGCAGGGTTCCCTCGTCGGCGCCGGGAAGCTGGAGCAGCCGCCGGGCGTCGGCCAGGCGCAAAGCGGCGTTGCGCTCGTCGCCAGCGCAGGTGAGCGGCGTCTCACTCTGAACAACCAGCGAGACCGGGACGGTTTTGGGGCGGTTGGGGATCTCAACGCTGATCGTCTGCGTCGCTTCATCGTAGCGCCAGCCAGGGTGCTCTGCTCCATCGAGCGCCACCCGGATTGGCGGGCGGCTATACTCGAAACGCACCGTGATGGACCGCTCGGACGGCAGCGCCGGGCAACGGCCCTCGACCGGGCCAATCGAAACCGCGACGGTTCGGCCCCCATCGGTGGAACGAGTCTCAATCGGCGTCCACTCATACTCGCCGCGGCGATAGGCTTCGCCCTCACCGGCATCTTCGTAGAGGCGCAGCGCGCCCTGTTCACCGGGGAAGATCGACAGGATCAAGTGATCGCGCGGCTGCTGGTGGCTGCGGGCGCGCACGGGGGCGAGGGGCAGAACGGCGCCGGCGCGAACGAGTTGAGGGATGGTGGCGAGGTAACCCATCAGACGCACCCAGGCCGGGCCGCGGAACAGTTCGCCGGAGGCGCGTTCGATCCATTCGCCCGGCGGCACCCAGACATCTGCGTGGGCCAGGCCGGTTGAGGGGTCGGAGGGATGCACAATCGGGGCGACGATCAGGTGGTCGCCGAGGGCGAACTGCTCGCGGGCGACATAGGCGGCCTCAGCTTCGGGCCATTCGTAGTAGAGCGGTCGGCAGGGGGCCAGACCGGTGTCGGTGTGGATGCGCGCCAGGGTGTAGAGATAGGGTAGCAGGGCGTAGCGCGCCTGGAAGGCCGCGCGGGCGGCGTCACGCGCGGCGGGCGGAAAGGCCCAGGGGCGGCGTTCGGCGGCGGGGTCATTGGTGGAGTGGAGACGCAGGATCGGGCTGAAGGCCCCGAACTGGACCCAGCGGGTGTAGAGTTCCGGGTCAGCGGCGTCGAAGTGACCGCCGATATCGTGGCTCCACCAGCCATAGAGCACATTGGCGGCGCTAGCGGTAAAGTAGGGCTGGAAGCGCAGGGCCTCCCACGTCGCATAGGTGTCGCCGGAAAAGCCGACCGGGTAGCGATGGTTGCCCAGGCCGCCCCAGCGTGACAGGAGGATGGGCCGCCGGTCGGCGCGGCGCCGCATGTCGCTGAAATGGAGATGATTGAGCCAGGGCAAGGGATCGAGTCCCGGAACCTCGCATGCGTGTCCCTGCTGCCAATCCATCCACCAGAAATCCACGCCCTGATCTTCGAGGGGATGGTGCAGGAGTTGGAAGTAGGCGCGGGCGAAGCGCGCATCTCCGATGCGAAAGGGCGCGCCCTGGCCGGGATCGAGTTCCAGCGCCGTGGCGAAGGCGGGATAGGCGGCTTCGTGGGGCCGCACTCCATCGGCGGGATGCAGATTGAGGGTTACGCGCAGCCCCTGATCATGGAGCCAGGCGAGAAAGGCCGGCGGGTCGGGAAACAGATCGGTGTTCCAGGTGTAGCCCGTCCAGCCCTGCGGAGTGTGCCAATCCATATCAATGACCAGCACATCGAGGGGGAAGTCGTAGGCAGCAAAGGCAGCCACCAGATCGCGCAACTCGCGGTCACTATAGGCATAGTAGCGTGACCACCAGGCCCCCAGCGCCCAGCGGGGAACGAGCGGCACGCAACCGCCGAAGCGAGCGTACTCGGCCAGCGCGCCCCGAAAGTCCTGGCCATAGCCAAAGAAGTACCAGTCCTGGCGGGGCGGATCGGGGCGGGGTTGCACCCAGCCGGTCCGGGGATCAAAACGCACGGCAGCGCTGTCATCGTGCAGCGCCCAGCCCGAGCGGGAGAGCAACCCCGGCTCGATGGCCGCCTGCCCGTGGCAGCCATCGAGGGTGCGACGGGCCCCGCGGAGGTTAAACGGATCGGGTGTGCCGGGGGTCCAGCGGGCAAGGCTACCGGCGACCGGCAGTTCCAGGCTGAGGTTGGCGGCGCTATGCGGCCCACGCAGCCCAACCCGCCGGAGGCGGAGCGCCCCGGTGTCGAGGGTCAGGGTCTCACCGAACAGCGCGCGGCGGAACGGGGGCGCCGGGGCGCGGCGGGTGGGAAAGGCATAGGTGGCGCGGTCATCGAAGGCGCCGTCGGGCGCCCACTCAATACGGATCAGGCGCGGAGTGAGGATGGTGAAGCGCGTCTCGCCATAAATAACAGTGGCTTGCGGATCGGCGAGCGGTTCCCCGCGCAGGCCCACACGGTCAAAAAACTCCTGGGTGGACACGGGTGTGAATGCCTTTCTAGGCGACTATCTCCAAAACCTCGTAAAGGAGCGCTTCGCGCTCCCGCCGGGAAGGGGTGGTGGCGAAATGGGAAAACCCGATTTCCCCATACCCTGCGTGAGGGCCAGGCTCTCCCGCGGGCAGGGGCGTGGGGAAACCTGGTTTCCCCAACCCCTGCTCCAGCAGTCTATGTTCACGTGAGACGGTCATGCGCATGGCGCACACCGCCGCGATGACAACAGACCGGGAGCGCGGGCGGCCCGCCCGCATCGCGTCTCCGCGGGCAAGCTGCCCGCGCTCCCATCCTATGTTCACCTCAGCCGTCCATGCGGCTCCGCCGCACAACGCCGCAATGAACATACGTTTGTTCTTGGGAGGGCTGTGCCCCCCCAAACCCTCCCGCGGGTGGGGGCATGGGGAAACCCGGTTTCCCCATGCCCCTCTTCGAGAGCCTATGTTCACGTTAGCCGTCCATGCGATTCGCGCACAACACCCGATGAACATCGCCTGGGAGCGCGGGCGGCCCGCCCGCGTCGCGTCTCCGCGGGCAAGGTGCCGGCCCCCCTCCCCAGCCCTCCCCCCGCTGGGGGGAGGGAGTCCGGCTCCTCCCCCCAGCGGGGGGAGGTTAGGAGGGGGGGGTCAGCGCCGCATGCGCGTAGGTGAGCAGCCTATGTTCACGTTAGCCCTCCATGCGGCTGCGCCGCACAACGCCGCAATGAACATAAGGTTATTCCTGGGAGGGCTGCGCCCTCCCACACCCTCCCGCGGGTGGGGGCGTGGGGAAACCCGGTTTCCCCACACCCCTCGCCGAGGGCGTATGTTCACGTTAGTCGTCCATGCGGCTGCGCCGCACAACGCCGCAATGAACATAAGGTTATTCCTGGGAGGGCTGCGCCCTCCCACACCCTCCCGCGGGTGGGGGCCTGGGTGCGCGGGCCTCCGGCCCGCGTCCGCGGGGGTGTGGGGAAACCGGGTTTCCCCACACCCCTCGCCGAGGGCGTATGTTCACGTTAGTCGTCCATGCGGCTCCGCCGCACAACGCCGCAATGAACATAAGGTTATTCCTGGGAGGGCTGCGCCCTCCCACACCCTCCCGCGGGTGGGGGCATGGGGAAACCGGGTTTCCCCATACCCCTCGCCGAGGGCGTATGTTCACGTTAGGAAGCCCGCGCCTCTTACGTTCGAGCTTATGGGGCTGCGCCCTCCTGGACCCTCCCCTGGGGCAGGGACATCTGGTGCAGGCGGTTGAGCGCGCCTGGTGATGCACAGCATGCTATGATACCGCGGAACGGAAGCCTGTGGAGTCGCGGCAAGGAGCACCGCCCATGGAGCGTCTGGTGTACGTCGTGAGCGATCTGCACCTGGGGCCGGGCTGGCTGCCAAACGGCGAGCCTGACCCGCTGGAGGATTTTAGCGCCGATACTGATTTCGCTCGCTTTCTGGACACGATCGGCACGACCGGCAGGCCGGTGGAACTGGTGATTGCGGGCGATTTTCTGGAGTACTGCCAGACGCTGCCCGAGATCGGCCTGGCTTCGCCGGAGGACGATCTGGGCAGCACCGAGGCCGAGTCCATCCGCCGTACCGATGTCATCCTGGGGCGAGCGCCGTATGTCGCCTCAGGTCACCCGGAGGTGTTCGCCGCCCTGCGGCGTTTTATGGTCGAGGGCAACTCGATCACCATCATCGCGGGGAACCACGACATTGACCTGTTGTGGCGCGGGGTCTGGGCGCGGATGTTCGATGCCATCTACCCACCCGGCGCGGCGGGCGATCTGCGCCGGGTGCGCTACGCCTACACCGTAGGTGAAGGGCCGCGCGGGCGCGTCCATATCGAGCATGGGCATGAGCACGACCGGGCCAACCGCTTCGGGGAGCGCATGGAGCACCCCTTCGGCATCGATCGCATGGGCGTGCGCCGGCTGAAGCGCTGCTGGGGAACACTCTTCGTGGACAAAGTCTACAATCACCTGGAGCGCGAGCGCTGGTTCATCGACAACGTCAAGCCAATCCTGCGCGTGGTGAAACTGGGGCTACGGCACGACCCGATCTTCACCGCCACGGCGCTGGGCCTGGTGGCGCGCTTCCTGCTCACCAGCGGGCTACCGCCGCTGCTGGGCGGGGTCGAACTGGAGGGGGGAAGGGCGCCGGACGCCGAGGCGATCGTGGCCGCGCTGGCCGATCCCGATCTGCGAGAGGTGCTCGAAATGCGGATCGCCGAGCCGGCGTTTCGCGAGGAGTTCGAGCGCAGCGTGCGCGGAGCGGGGGCCGGTGAACTGGCGCTGGCCCTGAGTGGCGCGGCGCCACAACTGACCCTCGACGAGGCGCAGATCACCACCGGGGGCGAGGTTGTGCTTGGAGGGCGAGGCGGCGACGCCTTTCGCAACGCGGCGCAGGCCGTGCTGGAGGAGGATCCGCGTATAGGCGCCGTGGTGATGGGACATACGCACGGCCCGCTCGACGGTCTGGCCGACCCGCTGATCCTGAGCGACGGGCGAGAGGGGTACTACTTCAACAGCGGAACCTGGACCCTGCACCTCAAGGACGAGCAGCGGCGGAGCTACACCTGGGCGGAGATCGCCGACGAGGCGAACTACACGGCGACCTACACCTACGTGCTCCTCGAACCCGACGGGCACGGGGGGTACCGCCCCCGATTGGGCGAGTGGAAGGCGTAGGTGCCTACCTGATCCCCTCATCCGGTGGGAGGGTGTGGGAGGGCCTTGCCATCTCAGGAACAACCTTTCCTGAACAGCATCAGGCGGAGGCGGCGAGGGCCAGAAGCAGCAGTGCCTGCATACCACGCCCAAGATTAGCGGGCTGAATATACTCATCGTGGCGGTGGGCATTGCCGCCGTCGGTCAGACCAATGCAGACCGATGGAATACCCTCGCTGAGGGGGATATTCGCGTCGGTGCTGCTCTGCTGGAAACTGACCGTCGCGCCCACCGACTGAAACGCGGCCACGGCTGCCTGCACCAGCGGATGGTCGCGATCGATCGCGCCGGAGGGGCGATTGCCGACCGTCTGGACGCGCACCTGCACATCGGGATGATCGCCGGCGGCAGCGGCGACCAGACGATCCACCTGGGCGAGCAGGTGGTCGAGGGCGGCAGCACTGACCGAGCGCATATCGAGGAGCATGCTCGCCGACTCGGCGATCGAATTGACCGACGTGCCGCCCTCGATGACCCCGATGTTGAAGGTAGTGCGGGGCGAGCGAGGCACCTGGATGTCGGTGATGCGGGCGGCGAGCCGCACGAGGACGTGGATGGCGCTGGGGGTGCCATAGTTGCCCCAGGAGTGCCCACCGGGGGCGCTCACTTCGATGCGATAGCGGCGCACGCCGATGGCCTGGTGGTGAAGGGTGCCGAAATCGCAGCCTTCGAGGACGATAACCGCGCCAATGCGATCCCTGAGGCGGTTGACGGCGGCCCTGATCCCCCGCAGATCGCCGAGACCCTCCTCGCCCACATTGGCAACGAACCAGATATCGCCGCCATTGGGCAGATCGTGGCGTTGCAGGGCCTGCGCGAGGTGGATGAGACCAGCCACGCCGATACTGTTGTCGCCGAGACCGGGTCCGTAGACCCGATCGCCTTCGTAGCGCAGGCGCAGATCGGTTTCGCGGGGAAAGACCGTATCCAGGTGCGCCGAAATCAGCACAGCGGGGCGGGACGCGCGGCCAGGACGTCGAGCATAGACATTGCCGATTGCATCACTGGAGACATCGCTCAGGCCCAGGGCCTGCAAGCGATCCAGCACCAGGGCCGCGCGCTCGCCCTCATCGAAGGTTGGCGCGGGCACCTGCTGAATGGCAATGGCGGTTTCGAGCACGGGCCGGTAATCGGCCAGTTCGGACAGGGCGCGCCGCACGGACGGGACATCGCGCCACCGCAGGATCTCCATAAGCACCTGGCAGACTACTAGGACGATCAACCCGACCCCGAACATACGCGGCTGCGGGCTAACTGATGGTCCTTGAACAAATACTCCGCTCTCCGCCCGACACCCGGCGGCTCATGAAGCATATAAACCGGTGTTCACCATGCAGCCCGGCGGCGAAAGCTGCGGGCTACCGAGGCGAGGCCCGCCCGGCGCGGACCATAGAGGTGAAGGGCCTGCGGCCCTCCATGAACCTCTGGTTCCCCGCCCGCGGCGGGAGTTGTGGGCATTTCGCCAGGCCTCCTGGCGGCTGCGGGCGGGGAACCAGGGTCTGCGGGAAGGCTGCGTCTTCCGCACCCCTCGACCGCGTACATCATGCTACCCGGTCGGCAGCGCCGTGGAAGCGGGGGCTTCACGGTCGGGACACCATCCATGAGTCACAAATTATCACGGATAAGGGCGGGGCTGTCAATTTGCCAGGCCATGGAACTCGTGGCATACTGACGCAGAAAAGCGTGTAGATGCCATCGAGGAGCGTACTATGTCTCTGCTGCCAACCGCTTCTATCGCCGCCATCGGGGCCTTCGAGGGCGCGCGGGTGACCCTGGCCGGGTGGGTATACAACAAAACTGAGAAAGGAAAATTGATCTTCATCCAGTTGCGCGATGGCAGCGGGACGATGCAGTGCGTGGTGTTCAAACCCCAGGTGGGCGAGGAGGTGTTTGCGCGGGCACAGGCGTTAACCCAGGAGACGGCGCTGCGGGTCACCGGGACGGTGCGGGCCGACGCGCGGGCCCCTGGCGGTTATGAGTTGACCGTAGAGGATGTGGAGATCGTCGGTCCGAGCGTGGACTACCCGATCACCCCGAAGGAGCACGGGGTCGAGTTCCTGATGGAGCATCGCCACCTGTGGGTGCGTTCGGCGAAGCAGCATGCCTTGTTGCGCGTGCGCGCCGAAGTGATCGCCGCGGCACAGGAGTGGCTGAACGGGCAGGGATTCGTGCGCTTTGACACCCCTATCCTCACCGCGACGGCCGCGGAGGGCACCACGAACCTCTTTGCCACCGAGTACTTCGACCTCGGCAAGGCCTACCTGGCGCAGACGGGCCAACTCTACGTCGAGGCGGGCATGATGGCCTTCGGCAAGGTCTACTGTTTTGGGCCAACCTTCCGGGCGGAAAAGAGCAAAACCCGGCGCCATCTGACCGAGTTCTGGATGATCGAGCCCGAGGTGGCTTTCGCCACGCACGAAGACAACCTGGCGTTGCAGGAACGGTTCGTCAGCGCGATTGTCCAGCGGGTGCTGGAGCGCCGGGCCGAGGACCTGCAGGTGCTGGGGCGGGACACGGCGCCGCTGGAGCGCTGCGTCCCGCCCTTCCCGCGGATCACGTACGACGAGGCGCTGCGCATCATCGCCGAGCACCAGGGGGAGGTGGAGGGGGCCGATCCGCTGCCGTGGGGGGAGGATTTCGGCGCGCCTCACGAGCAACTGATCGCCTCGCGCTTCGACCGGCCCGTATTTGTCGAGCGCTTTCCGGCAGCGATCAAGGCCTTTTACATGCAACCCGACCCGGAGCGTCCCGAGGTGGCGCTGTGCGCGGATCTGCTGGCCCCGGAGGGCTACGGTGAAATCATCGGCGGGTCGCAGCGCATTCACGACCCGGATCTTCTGGAACGGCGCATTCGCGAGTATGGGCTGAAGGTTGAGGACTACCAGTGGTACCTGGACCTGCGGCGCTACGGCACGGTGCCGCACAGCGGCTTTGGCATGGGGATTGAACGGGCGGTCTGCTGGATCACTGGCACCCGGCACATCCGCGAGGCCATTCCTTTCCCGCGTATGCTGTACCGGATCTATCCTTAGCCCGATTTTAGATGTTGCACATGGTTCAAGGTTCCCCCATACCCCCGCCCGCGGGAGGGTTTGGGCGGGCGCAGCCCTTGCGCAGGGGGATGGGGAAACCGGGTTTCCCCATAGCCCCACCCGGTGGGAGGGTCTGGGAGGGCTTCGCCCTCCCAGAAAGTATGTTCATCCCGTTTGCATATCCATCGCGACGCAACGGCGCAGGAGATCGCATTCGCACGACAAACTCCTTGCGCCGTTGGGTTAACACCATGCTTTAGCGCACAAAGGTACGGCGCACGTTGGTCGCGAGGGATCGGGCCATGTCAAGGTACGCATTGTAGACGTTGGCGCGCCCGAAGATGAGCGGGGCGGCCACGCCCACCAGAATCAGGGCTGGGATCCAGAAGAGCACGCCGAAGAACTGCGTCAACCAGGCGAAGATCAATCCGCCGCCGACCATCACGTTGAGCAGGGCGGTGCTGCCGCGCTGCCCGTAGCTATGGCCGAGGAGTTCGCGGAGGTTGGCGATCAGCAGCAATGCGCCGGCAAAGGCGCTGAAGTGCATAACCAGGCTGGTGCTCAGAAAGCGCATCACCAGGTAGATCACCAGCAGCAAGGCGACAGCGCCGGCAAGGTAAAGATAGATGGGCTTTACGGGCACGCCGACAATGCGGGTGTAGCGGCCGCCGTTGTTCGAGCCATTCCCGTTGTACATTGGCGATCCTTTCGTTGATGGTCGGCCGCCGACGGTGCGAACCGAATTGTGCTCACCTGCTGCTTTGACGGGCGCGCCGGGGGCAATGTTGCACGAGTTGAAGAAGATCCTTCGCCGACACAACGGCGCGGAGGCAACCTCACTCATCGAAAACGGCGCGCACGCGGAACATGCCATCGCGCTGATCGGGCGCGTTGGCAAGGGCCGCCTCGCGACTGAGTTCCTCGGTGACTTCATCAGGCCGCAGCACGGTGACCAGCTCGGTCACCTGGGCGGTTGGTGGCACTCCGGACACATCCACTTCTTGCAGCATAGCAATGTGATCCAGGATCGCCGAGAGTTGCGAGCGCATGCGCTCAAGTTCTTCGGGATCGAGACGCAGACGGGCGAGACGCGCGACGTGCAGGACTTCCTGTTGTGAGAGCGGCATGGGGCGATCTCCCTGGGTGTGGAGGTTTGGGATTTTAGATTTTAGGCATGGTTCAAAGGAACGTGACAATTCGCCTCGACACCGGACCACGGGGGTGGCCGTGGAGAAGGCAGGTCCATCCACCCCTCCCCGGCAAACTGTGCGGCGCAAACCGCAGGTTTTGAACCATGCCCTAGATTACCATATACGGCCTCTCAATCGGACAAGGTGTGCATGCACGTTGTTCAACCGGAATTGATATCACCACCGCTCATAGGTCCGTCGCGTATGGCGCGGCAAAGGGTGTATGCACGTTGTTCAACCGGAATTGATATATATCACACGCTTCCACCATCTTCTCTGCCCATGATAGCAGAGGTTCGTCCAGTCTGTACCGCGATCCTTAGCATGGCGGAAGACCGAGCAGGATCAACGGTGCCAGGCTGGCAACGCGGACCGCTTTCATGGCCGCGCAGGCCCGGTGGATGGCGCGCGGCTCGTAGCGCCAGGTACGCGGGAGAATGTACAGGCTGACCGGCAGGACCACACAGACCAGCAGCGTGGGCAGGTAGAGCGGCGTAACGCGATCAAACCAGGCGGGGGCGACGGCGCAGAGGAGGGCCAGCACGATCAACCCCCGGAAGAGCCGCAACGCGGACTCAACCCCGAAGTAGACCGCCGTGGTAACGATCCCGGCCTGTGTGTCGCCGTCTACGTCATCAACGGTGTACAACACCTCCTGGGCCAGGGTGTAGACAAAACTCATACCCGCCACCACCCAGATCACCGCGGCGACACCTCCCGCCGCCAATGCGCCGAACACCAGGATCGAAGCGTTGAGCAGGGCAACGGTTGCGTTGCCGATCAGCACGGTGCGTTTGAGCGCCAGAGCATAGGCGGTGGTCAGGGCCAGGTTCAGGATGGTGATCGCCTGGAGCACGGGGGGCGCGAGCAGGATCAGAACGACGGTCAGGCTGGCGAGGAGGCGCGCGAGGGCTGCGGCACGAGGGCGAGAGACCGCCCCCGAGGGAATGGGGCGGTCCGGTTTGGTGAGGCGATCAATGTCGGCATCGGCATAGTCGTTGATCACGAACCCGAAGGCCACCACCACGGCCACGATCAGGGCGGCGAGCGAGGTTAGCGGCGTGAGGGTGAACCGGACGCCGGCGCTCAGATAAGCGCCGAGAAAGGTATAGGCAGCGGCCTGGGCGGCGACGTGGGGTCGCAGCACGTGCAGCAGCGCCGCCAGGCGCAGGGGTGAACTGTACACAACCGTTGCACCTCTCGAGGGTATAAGGACGCGCTCGACCGATGCAGCGGATCGTGGCGCGCTGGCCATTATTCCCGGGTATGCCACTGGATCGAGGACAGGCGCTCGGCGCCATCAGCAGCGGTGGCGCGGCTCCGCATCCAGACCCGGAACGAACGCTGCAGGGCGCTCAGGTGGGAAAGAATGGCGAGGAGCCAGAGACCGACGATGGTCGAGCCGGTCATCAGGCTTACACCCAGAATAAGCACCCGTTCAGGGCGTTCGAGCACACCGCCGCGGCCGCTGAATCCGAGGGCCTCGGCCCGCGCGCGGACGTAACTGGTGAGCACGGCGCCGGTGGCGGCAAGGAAGATCAACACGGTGAACAGCAGCGACCCGCCGCTCGCGCGCTGGTAGTAGATCAGCAGCCCCAGGAAGACCAGCAACTCGGAGTAGCGATCAACAGTCGAGTCGAGGAAGGCCCCGAAGGGTGTGGCGGCCCGTCTGGCGCGGGCGACGGCCCCGTCGAGCATATCGAAGGCGCTGGCAACCAGGAAGAGCGCGCCGGCCCATACCAGCGCACCCTGGACGATCAGGGCGACGACCCCGATGGTCAGCGCGAGAGTCATGCAGGTGAGGGTATTGGGACTGAGGCTGTGGAACACCGGCACACGCGTGACCATGATGTCAATCCATGATCGCACCGTCTGCTCAAGTCGTCTGCGCAGCATAGTCGTACCCCTTACCACGGCGGAGAGATGAACCGACAACTCATCACGGCAGCACCGCATCCGAGCATTCTTGAAGGGTGCGCCCGTTAGGCCGAGTTGGGCCGAAGCACCGGTGTATGGTCTTTGAGAAATTCATCCGGTATACCGGGCTGGCCGTGGGGCTGAAGCCCTCGGCTACGGGATGCGAAGCCCGCCTGCGCGGGCTAGAGCGGATTATGTATTCAAAGACCATTAACCGGTGCTTCGGCCTTAGGGGGTGAGGGCTAACTCCTCAAGGGTGCGCGGACGCAAGACTACCCGCTCAAGCGGTCATACAACGCCTGGAGCTGGTCATCACTGTAGAGGGTGATGGTCAGGCGAATGGCGTTACCGCTGCGCGAAAGCTGCACAGGAGTTTCCAGGATTTCCTCGAACATCCGCTGGGCCTCGGCATCTTCTGGAGACTGGACGCGGGGCCGTGGCTGGCGCGCCGGACCTGAGGCGGCCCGGGCGGCGCGAGCATCACTGTGAAGGCTTTCACGATCAGCGGTGTCGCGTGGCGGGCGGGCGCGCGCCAGGGCTTGCTCCACGGGCAATCCATCGCTCACGAGAGCGGTCACGGTCTCGGTCTCACGGTCGTCGTACCCCAGAGCAGTGATGCGTTCGAGCACCAGCGCCTGCAGGTCCGCGGCTTCGATCCGCGCCAGGGCCTCGGCCTGGGCCAGGCTGATCCGGCCATGCAACAGGGCGCCGCGGGTCGCGGGGGCCAGGCCGGGCTGGGTAGCAATGTCGCCGAGGCGCTCGGCCTCGCGCACGCTAAACTCGCGCTGCTGCAGCAGGCGGGAGGCCGCCTCCTGGTCGTCAGGATTCTCGAAGCGGAGCAAGGCGCGGCCATGCCCGGCGCTGAGGGCGCCGTCGAGCAGGGCCTGGCGCGCCGGGGCCACGAGCCGGATGAGCCGGCGGGTATTGACCACGGCTACGCGGCTCTTGCCCACCCGCCGGGCGATCTCGTCATCGGTCAACCCGAACTCGTCTTTGAGGGTCTGGTAGGCCAACCCCTCCTCCAGGGGGTTCAGATCGGCGCGCTGGACGTTCTCGACCAGGGCGATCTCGAGCACCTGTTGTGGGGTGACATCCTTTACGATAACGGGAACTTCGCTCATCCCGGCGCGCCGCGCGGCCCGCAGACGACGCTCGCCGGCGATCAGTTCGTAGCCGCCGTCGGCGGTTTCGCTGACGATCAAGGGCTGGATCAAGCCGTGTTGGCGGATGGAGGCCGCCAGTTCGTCGAGGGCCTGCTCATCGAAGACCGTGCGCGGCTGGTTGTGGTTCTCGCGAATAGCCTCGACCGGCGCCTGGCGCAGCAGATCGCCTGCGGCGCCGGGGATGAGCGCGTCCAGTCCACTTCCAAGGCCTCGGCGGCGGTTCATTGGTGGCGCTCCTTTCGCTGGAGTACTTCGTCGGCAAGGGCGGCGTAGGCTTGCGCGCCACGACCAGCAGGATCGTACTCGGCAATCAGCTTGCCATAGCTGGGCGCCTCGGAGAGGCGCACGCTGCGGTGAATGATGGTGCGAAAGATGAGCCGGGGAAAATGGCGCTGCACTTCCTCAACCACCTGGTGGGCCAGGTTAGTGCGGCCATCGTACATGGTCATGAGCACGCCGAGGATACGCAGCCGCGGGTTCAGGCCGGCGCGCACCCGTTCCAGTGTGGTCTTGAGTTGGGCAAGGCCCTCGAGCGGCAGATACTCGCACTGGAGGGGGATGAGCACGCTGTCGGCGGCGCACAGGGCGTTGAGGGTGAGGAGGCCCAGAGAGGGCGGACAATCAATCACGATGTAATCGTAGGCGCCGGCGCCGCGCAGGGCGGTTGCCAGGCGCTGTTCGCGCTGCGGGGCGCTGGCGAGTTCAACGGGGGCGCCCGCCAGATCCTGGTCCGCCGGCACAAGCATCAGGTGCTCGCGCCCGGTCGCCATCACCGCAGCGTCCACCTCGCCGCCGAGCAACAGATCGTAGGTTGTTGCCGGAAGGTTGCGTTTGGCGATGCCCAGACTGGTGGTGGCGTTGCCCTGCGGATCGGCGTCAATCAGCAAGACGCGATACCCGTGCCGCACCAGTTCGCCGCTGAGATTCACGGCGGTGGTAGTCTTGCCAACGCCGCCTTTCTGGTTGGCAATTGCGATCGTGTACGGGGCCATAGCGCCACCACCCTGTTTCACGTGAAACACCCCCGGGTACGACACCATTGCTCACCCACCTGGAACTGAGGATCGTTGTTTTCGCTGCTGATACTGAGGCAATGGCGCAGACGCACAGAGCGTCCAGATCGATCAACGCCGCATCTGTGCGACCCTTTCGGGCATCGGCGCACCGTCGCTAGCACTGCGCCCCGCCCAAGCAAACATCTTCAATCAGACCAGCGCCATTGTATCACGGACAGGGCGATTCCGGCCTGTTACGCTGGCGAGCCGCATGACCGCTCTGTGGAGGTGTGCGGCTGTTGAGATAAGGTTATCGGTCACACGGGGTTATCCCATCTCGACGGGCAACGGGAGATGCGCGCGCCGCCCCTGGCGTTGAGATAAGGTTATCGGTCACGCGGGGTTACTCCATCCCTCTCGGGTTTCGCATTTCGCTTGAGCCGGGCGGTGCGCGAAGCCCGGCCAGGCGTTTTGAAGCTAAGGCATGGTTCAAAACCTGCGGTTTGCGCTTGACCGTCTGGCGGGGAGGTGTAGAGGGACCTAGCCCCTCCACAACCTCCCCCGTGGTCCCGTGTCGAGGCAAACTGTCAAGGGCGTTTGAAACATGCCTAAAGACGGAATGGCGCAGAGAGAAGCGTTGCAGAACTGGCGGGTCAATCAGACGGGCTTTGCGTCACCGGGGCTTCGCGTCTCTTGCCGATCCTGACCAGCCCATCACACCTCCCCTCAGGGCAGAAAGCGCAACGGGTTCACCGCCCGGCCATTGACCAGCACGCTGAAGTGCAGATGCACTCCCGTCGAGTACCCGCCGCCGCGCCGATCGTAGGTGCTGCCCATGTGGCCGATCACCTGCCCCGCCGCCACCGCCGCGCCGACCGCGACCGTGGGGCGGGTCATCAGGTGGCCGTAGATCGTCTCGATGCCCCCGGGGTGCTCCAGCCGCACACAGTAGCCGTAGCCCCGGCACCACCCGGCTTCCAGCACCCGCCCGGCCCGGGCGGCCACAATCGGCGTCCAGGCCCGGTTGGCAATGTCGATCCCGTTGTGAAAGCCGCCCCAGCGCGGGCCAAAGCCCGAGGTGATCCTGCCCCGCGCCGGCCAGACCCAGCGCGCTGGCGGCGGTGGCACGTCGCTCGCGATCGGCATCACCGCCAGTTGCTCGGGGGCAAGTCCCAACAGATCGGTGTGCATCCAGGCCCGCAGCGCACCGTGCTCAACGTGAACCCAGTCGCCGTGACGCGCCAGCAGGGCCACCCGCCGCCCGCCGGTCAACTGCCCCACTCGTTCGTATTCCGTGCCTGGCCCGGCGCGCAGGTTGGCCGGCCCCGCCGCAACCAGCGCCGCCGGTGCCGGTCCCCGCAACGCCAGACCCTCCATCCCGCCGACCGCCCGCAACCAGGCTGCGGGCAACTCCACATGCGAGCTGGGGATAAAGATTTCGCTGCCTGCTGTTAAACCGCCGCCGGCGTCGATTCGATTTGGTGGAAAGGCAACAATCGCCTCGTAAGGCACGCCGAAGCGCGCCGCGAGGTCGAACACCGTCTCGCCCGCGGCAACCACGTGGGGAAACCCGGATACCCTCGGGATGCGCAGCGCCTGGCCCACAACCAGGGCGTCGCCTTGCTCCAGCCGGTTGGCCAGCACCAGCGCCTCGAGCGGCGTCTGGTAGCGCGCGGCGATGGCACCCAGCGTCTCACCTTCCGCCAGGTAGTGGATCGCCTGGTAGGCACCTGGCACGGGCCGCGGCCGCTGCACGGGCGGAGCCAGGGCCTCTATCCGCCGCTCCAGGGCGATTGGCCCGACCCCCAGGGGCCCCGCCGCGGCCACGGCGCCCTCCAGCGGTCGCAGCGCAGGCGCAGCGCGGTTCGGCGCCTCCTCCGGCACGCTCCGCCAGCCGCCGACTTCCGCCGCCAGAACCACCATGACCAGCGCCGTTACCCAGGCATGCTTCCACAGCCGCAACGGCAGGGCGCTCCACGGACGGCGCAGCGCCACCCGCAGGCGTTCCCTGGCCACGTCAGGCGGGGCCAGGGGCGCGATATCCACCACCTCGCCACGGAGACGGGCCAGCGCGGCGTGCGCCAGCGCGGCGCGGTGGGTTGCACCACCGCGCCGTGGCGCGGGCAGCGCGCCGGATCTCGATGCTACAGGAGAGGAATGTGGAACTCCAGGATCGCCCACTGTCGCTGATTACCAGTTCCAGGGTGTGCAGACGGGCCAGGGGGCGGATCGCCCCGTGAGAAGTGCAGGCGAGCATACCGCCGCCGGGCTGATTTGTCAATTTCGGGTTGGGTAGTGGTTGAATCGAAGTGATATACTATATGGCATGATAACAGAGACGATCATCCATTTGTGCAGGCGGTGCGGCAGTTCCAACATTGTCAAGAACGGGCACAACGCCAGCGGCAGTCAGCAGTT
>Ga0209162_1000132_pt1 | contig 79469 bp, 72 predicted proteins | sample YNPNPMetaG_FD_187121 | JGI IMG/M metagenome (GOLD analysis project Ga0209162, IMG submission 187121) | Anoxygenic and chlorotrophic microbial mat microbial communities from Yellowstone National Park, USA - YNP NP MetaG (SPAdes) (version 2) ...
GAGCCGTTCGTCAAGACTTTTGAGGGCGTTGAGGGCGTTGAGGTTGTCGTTTTGAAGGGCGTTGAAACGTTCGCTCAGGGCATTAAGGGCGTTGAGGTTGTCGTTTTGAAGGGTGTCAAGGCGTTCGTTGAGAGCGTTGAGGGCACCCAATGTTCGATTCTCCATGGCCTCGGTTTGGCCTTCCAAAGCTTCCAGGCGCGGCAGAACAACTTCCCTGAGAAAGCCGGTCCACTCCCGCCGGAATGCCTCGACGGCGCCCGCCACGTGGTCCTCGAGACAACGCTGCATGGCGTGCCGTTCCTCAGCGGCGCGTGCCATGTGTTCCTCGACAAAAAGCCGCATGGCATGGCTTTCCTCGGCAATCCAGGTCTGCACCTGGTCTGCTGAAGGGAACATTCGGCCTAGAACAGGGATTTTTCTCAGGGCCGCCCTCAACAAGGGACCCCACAGCCCGGAAAGGCGCACCCTTCGGGCTCTCCCCTCGGGGCTGAACCGGAGGTACGCCATGACTTCGGCCTTGCTCATCTTTCCCGACCGTAGAGCTTCCATGTAAAAAGCACCCCCGGCCTGATCGGCAGACCGGTGCAGCAGACTCTGGTAAGCCTTTTCAAGAAAGCGGTGGCCGTTTTCTTGAGCGATCTCCCTGTAGGACACCTGCAGAGGCTTAAGGGGCGAGCTTTCGTTCCGAGCTTCTACCGAAGGCAGCGTTGGCTCGAGCGACCGCTCGTCACCCGGTGCTGCATCGGCCGGTGCTGGATCGGCGGGCGGAGGGTCGCCTGAGGGGAGATGGTCCGGTGGCGCGTGTGGCCCATGAACTTCGATGCCGCTCATGCGCCGAAGTTCGTCGCGCAGCCTTTCTTTCAAGGATTCAAGATCCACTTCAGCGATGTGTGTTTCCACCACGAACCTGTCCCCTCCGTGATCACGTGCCGAAGCGCTTCCAACACGCCTTTGCCAAAAGAAAACCCCCCAGCGCTCCTTCCGGTATTCTTTCTTTGATCTGGCATGACTCTCAGGAGCTTCCTTCGTTTTGCTCCAAAACGACCATGCTGCACGCGCGGCGAAGGCCGATCCAACATGCAGGTGTCCTCGGCCAGGCTCCTAGGACTGGGCAGACCGGTGGGGGGCAAAGTGGCGGCCAAGGGCCAAGGAAGAAAAAACAACAAGGCGTGCGGGCAGCGAGAGGCTTTAGAACCGCAAATGCAGCAATTGGCCGCGGGCCGCGCGGTCCATGTCCGCCCGCATCATAATTTCCACAAGTTGCTCAAAGGTCACCTCGGGGCGCCAGCCCAGGACCCTGTGGGCTTTGGTGGCATCGCCTCGAAGGCGCTCCACTTCGGCCGGTCGAAAGAATTCGGGGCTGACTCGAACAATGGTCTTGCCGCTGGCCTGATCGATACCGCGAGCGCTGGATCCTTCGCCTTCCCACACCAAACGGAAACCGGCACACTCGGCCGCTTTTTCCACAAATTCGCGCACCGAATGGGATTCTCCCGTGGCCAGCACGTAATCATCGCCGTTGGGTTGCTGCAGCATCATCCACATGCCGCGCACGTAGTCCGCCGCATATCCCCAGTCGCGCTTGGCTTCCAGGTTGCCCAATTCCAGCAGGTCCTGTTGACCGTGGGCGATTTTAGCCAGGGACGCCGTGATCTTGCGCGTGACGAATTCGCGGCCGCGCAGGGGCGACTCATGGTTGAAAAGAATGCCGCAGCTGGCGTGCAGGCCGTGAGCTTCCCGGTAATTGACCGTCATGTAGTGGGCATAGACTTTGGCGACGGCGTAGGGGCTTCGAGGATAAAAAGGCGTGTTTTCGTTTTGCGGCTCTTCGCGCACCTTGCCGAACATTTCCGATGTGGAGGCTTGATAAAACCGAATGGAACCGTCCACAGTGCGCACCGCTTCCAGCAGATAACAGACGCCAATGGCATTGACCTGGCTCGTGTACACAGCCTGCTCAAAGGAAACCCCCACAAAACTCTGGGCCCCCAAGTTGTACACTTCCGACGGGCGCACCTTTTGGACCACCCGGACCACATTGGTCATTTCCAACAAATCCATGGGAATCAACTCGATGCGATCCAAGACGCCCATTTCTTCCAAACGCCACAGATTGGACGACGCGGTGCGTCGGTAGGTCCCCACCACCCGGTAGTCTTTTTCCAGAAGAAATGACGCAAGATAGGCGGCGTCTTGACCGGTGATGCCTGTAATGAGGGCTGTGGGCTGTGCCATGCTGCGCTTCCCTGTCGTGAGTTGTCTCAAGAGACTGGGCCGAAGGGAACAATTCCCTTATGAAAGCTGTCCGAGAAGGCACTCTGTCAGAGCGGTTTCAGCCGCGACCCCGCACCACGCCTTAACCCACTTTCCCCAAATCGCCTGGGGAAGCCATTCTCGGACAGGCTCCTTATGGCCCCTCGGCTTGTTCCCCAGCGGGGGCATGCTCGGCATGGCATGCTAGGAACTCATCCCCCTGCGGTCAAGAAAAAAGAGCGGCAGGCATAAGCCCAGACGGCACAGCCCGCTGCACAACCAAAGAGAACGTTTTTCCCTGCCGCGGGGAAGAATTTGCCTGCCCAAAAGTCATACGGCGCCCCGAACGATGGGAAAGGGCGGACCCCCATTGCGTCTCAGGCGGCTTGGACCAAGGAATTGCAGGGAGAGAGCCGCCAAAAACCGTCAGGGCCACTGCATGGCACGCGACTTGCCCTTCGAAGAAATGCCAGTTCCGCACTCTAAAGCTATGAGAATGCGAAAAACCGTTTCTCGGGACCACCCCGGAAAAAACCGACAAGGAGGATGCACCATGGTCACGCAATCGCCTCAGGAACTCATCAGTCTTTGGGAACAAATCCTTACAGGCACCTATGATGCCACGGCGGCCTCCAGCACGACGGCCCCGGCAGAAACAACGGAAGTCTTTGCGGAGACATTGGCCGAAGAGAGCCAGGTGGCTGAGGAGACAGACCAGGGAGAACCAACTGCCGACGGGACAGAGGATTCCACGTCGGGCGGCGTCACTCAATCCCAGATCCTGGCTACGGGCCAAGACATTTTGGGCGCGGCTTGGACACTGTGGCAGTCACTGGATGAGGAGGTTCAAGAAGAAATGCGTGTGCATGCCCAAACGATGGCGCAGCAGGCGGTGCAGCGAGCCAAGGCCTATTGGGAGCAGCTGACGCCCGAGGAGCAGGTGGCGGCGAAAACGCGGGCTAAACAGGCGGCCCAGCAGGCCGTGGCCTATTGGCAATCCCTGCCCGCCTAGCCTTTCCGAAAATGCGTTTTAGGGCCTCCTTGAGGAGAAGTGGGTTAAGGCGCAATGCGGGGTCGCGGCGCCCGTTGCCATGAACACATAAGCCCCGAAGGGGCGAAACACATGGGTCAAGGATGTCCCCCATCGCATGGGGATGGCTCATCCGGAGGGGTGTGTGACGCCCCTTCGGCGCTTAAGAATTGGGAAAAAAATGGAACGATTTGCTCAACCCCAGGGCGACGCCCTGGGCTGCCATCCTGTGCCCCTTCGGGGCGTGAGGGGTCCCGTCCCAAGGCCGTGCCTCCACGCGGTGCCTTTCGAGCCCTCGATTCCACGCACCACCCTCGGAACCACGCGTAAGCCCCACCAGCCGTCCTTCAGTCCGGAAAACTGTTGAAGTGCCTATGTCGAGGCGATAGACTCTGAACGATGCCAAAAAGTTCAAGGCCAAAGACAGAGCGAAAGTCCAAACTTTTAAAAAGGCGCCTGGAATCCCATGCCGCTTCAGGCTCTCAAAGCCGGATCCGTGACGGATCTGTTCAAGAAAATCCCCCAGTGGCTCAGCCGACGCCCGAGGCCGGAAGAACCCAACGGCACGGACGCCCTTCGGCCCCTAGAAACCTGGTCCTTTCCCGAACTGGATGAAACCGGTTTTCCCGACGCGCCGCCGGCCTTCAATCCCCTGCCAGTGCCGTACATGAAGCGCTATGTGTTCGTTCCCGTTGAAGATGCCGAAGACCATGTGAAGGTCGCCATGGCCGATCCCACGGATTGGGCCGTGCACCAGGCGGTGCGCCATGTGTACGGAAAGCCCGTACGGGTTTTTCGAGCGGAACCGGACGTGATTCTGCGTTTTTTGTACCAGTGGTTTGAAGCCGAGGTGGATCTGGAACAGGCCGAAGAGGACGTGGAAGGGACCGGCGAACTGGATGAACAGTTGTGGGACAACCCGGACCAATTGCGGGACATGGCTTCGGAGGCGCCCATCGTGCGGTTGGTCAACCGCATCATTCACCAGGCGGTGGAATCGGCCGCTTCGGACATTCACGTGGAGCCCACCCGGGAAGCCGTCAAGGTCCGCTACCGCATCGACGGGGTGCTGCACGACCGGGAGGACCTGCCGAAGCGGTTCCATGCCGCCATCGCCTCCCGCATCAAACTCATGGCCCGCATGAACATCGCCGAAATGCGGTTGCCACAGGACGGGCGCATTAAGTTCAAGCTGGCCAAAAAGGACATCGACATTCGCGTTTCCAGTCTTCCCACCATCTTTGGCGAAAGCCTTGTTTTGCGCCTGCTTCAAAAAGAGGACATCCTTTTGGATTTGGACAAGCTGGGCTTTCCCGAGGATCTTTTGGACCGGTTCAAGCAGACCGTGGTGCTGCCCTATGGCATTGTCTTGGTGACCGGGCCCACGGGATCCGGCAAGACCACAACCCTTTATGCCGCCCTCAACTACATCAATACGCCCGATCGCAAGATCGTCACGGTGGAAGACCCCGTGGAATACCAATTGGACGGGATCAACCAGGTGCAGGTGCAGCCCAAAATCGGTCTCACCTTTGCCCATTGTTTGCGTTCCTTTTTGAGGCAGGATCCGGACGTCATGCTGGTGGGCGAAATCCGCGATCTGGAGACGGCGGAAATCGCCATTCAAGCGGCCTTGACCGGCCACATGGTTTTCAGCACGCTTCACACCAACGACGCCGCCGGGGCCATCACCCGTTTGCAGGACATGGGGGTGGAACCTTTCATGATCACCTCATCGGTGGTGGCCGTATTAGCCCAACGGCTGGTGCGAAAGGTCTGCCAGGAATGTGGCCGGGATGTGCCGCTCAGTGAGGCCGAGCGGCACAGTTTGGGCGAAGAGTTCCAGGTGCCATTGGAAAAAATCCCCATGTCGTATCGACGAGGGGCGGGCTGTGAGGCGTGCGCCGCCACGGGCTATCGCGGGCGTATCGGTATCTTTGAGTACCTGCCCATGGAAGACGCCATCGTGCGAGAAGTGCTCAGGGGGGCCGACCGCACGGCACTGGTGCAGGCGGCCGTGGCAAGGGGCATGCGCACGTTGCGCCAGGCTGGCCTGGACATGGTCTGCCGGGGTGTGACAACCATTGAGGAAGTGTTGAGGGTCACCCGCTGATGCCGAAGTTTTTTTTTGAAGGGGTGGATACTCGAGGTCGACGGGTGCAGGGGGCCGAAGAAGCCAAGGACCAAACGGCTCTTGTGGTGGCCCTTCAGGCCAAGGGGATCTTCGTCACCCAATGGAAGGAAGGCGGCGTAGCAGGTCGGCGGCGCTTTGGCGAGCGACGAAAAGGCCTCAGTTTCGCTCTTCGCCGGGAATTCATCATGGAGCTGGGCCATCTCATTCGCTCCGGCGTTCCGGTGGATCGATCCCTGAGAATTTTGGCTGATTCGACCCGATCGGCCGTTCTAAGGCAGGCGGTTTTGGATATTCGCGAGGCCGTCCGAAGCGGTCTGAGTCTTTCGGAAGCCGTGGCGCGGCGAGCCCCGGAATGTGGGGACTTGGTGGTCAACATGATCCGCGTAGGGGAAGTGGGTGGCGTCCTGGACGAGGTTTTGGAAAAGCTGGGGGCCTTCATGACCCGAAGCGAAGAGACCCGCAAATTCATTCTCACCTCGTCGCTCTATCCCGCGCTGCTCCTCTTCATGGGTGTGGCCTCGGTGGCCGCCATTTTGGGTTTTGTGATCCCCAAGTTTGCGGTGATTTTCGACGAGTTGGGTCCAAAGGTGCCGTGGGCGACGGCGTGGCTCATTGGGGTCAGTGAGGCCTTTCGCCGATTCTGGTGGGTGGGGGCACTTCTGACCGCCTTGGGTGTCTGGAGCGTGTGGGCCTTTGCGCGAAACCCGAAAAACCGCACCATGTTGGACCGTCAGCTGCTGAAGGCTCCTGTTGTGGGGCCTTTGGTGTCCGGCGTGGAATTGGGACGGCTGGCCCGCACTCTGGGAACGCTGCTGGTGAGCGGCGTGCCGTTGCTCAAATCCCTGGCCATCGTTCAAGGCGTGGTTCGTAACAGCGTTATTCGGCAGGCTCTCATCATGATCTATCAAAAGGTGCAACAAGGCAAACCCTTAAGCACCCTCATGCGGGAATCGGACGTCTTTCCGGCACGGGTGGTGCATATGACGGCCATCGGGGAAGAAACGGGGCACCTGGGGGAGATGTTGCTTTCCGTGGCCGACGATTTGGATCGGGATGTGCAAACAAGAACCCGAGCGGCTTTGGCGTTGTTGGAGCCGGTCATCATTGTGTTTATGGGGATCCTCATTGGGGGCATGGTGATTTCCATGCTTTTGGCGGTCATGGGCCTTCAGGAGGTCTCGTTTTAGAAGGCGGCAGGACGCGCCGCCACCGAAGAGGTGGCATAGAGGGGTTTTTGAGTCCCATGGGGGGGCGTGTGTGGGCTCGTTTGGGCTTGATCTGTAAAATCGGCCTCCATGGCCATGTTCTGTAGGAGCGGCTTTAGCCGCGACCCAGGGTTTTTCATGACGGGATGGCCGTCGGGTGTTGCGCAATGGGCCGGCTACGGGGACGAGGTGAACCCGGATAGAGGCTGAGGGAGCCGGGGAGAGGGTCGCGGCTGAAGCCGCTCCTACACGGGGGAGAAGGGTGTTGGTTTTCGGGTGGGGAAAGGGTCGCGCTTGAACGTTCCTAGAGAAAAAGCGGGATGGTGCGGCTTTCCCCAAAAGGATTGGCGGTGGAGGGCACCCATTGGTGGGCGTTAGCCAGAGAAAAGAAAATGGTGCCCGCTTTCCCAGAGGGGTTGCCGAAAAATGGGGCCAACCATGAGTGGGGACACCGCACCGGAAAACAGCGAGAAAGGGATGAATGAAGAAACGGGCCGCAGCAAGGGTGTCCATCGGGTGCCGGGCTGGAAAACATGGAGGCGCCGAAGGCTTTAGCCTGGTGGAGCTCGTCGTGGTGCTCCTGATTATCGTCGTGGGATCCTCCATGGTGTTGGTTCGGGTCGGCTCTGGGCTCATGGCCGATGAATCTCGGCGTTTTGCGATGGAATTTTCCCAGCTGGTACGCAAAGCTCGAGCCCACGCCATGGGAGACGGGGTGCCTGTGGCCGTGTGCATTGATCCGGCCCGAAGGCTCGTGTACCTTTCCAACCACCGTGGCGCCCTGTCCATTCCCGGCCCCATTCGCATCGAGGCTGAGGGCCTGACGCGGAATCTTTTGGATCACTCATGCACCGCCGTCTACCCGGACGGGAGCGCCAGTGGCGGTCTTTTCAAGATTTCCCGAAACGAAACCGTCATGGCACGGCTTCAACTGGACACCGTGACAGGAGCTTTGTTGCCCTACCGGGTGCACCCCTAGATCTATGAAAACGAACGAAGGCTTCACGCTGTTGGAGGTGCTGGTTGCTTTGCTGGTGACGGGGATATGCCTTGCGGTGGTGTTTCAGTCCTTTTCCCAATCCATGCGACTTCGCGTCAAAGCCGACGCCTTGGACGAGGCGGTGCAGGCGGCTCAGAACCTTCTGCACGATGAGGCCTTTCTCACGGAACTTTTGGCGCGCCGGGGCGGATCGGGACCGGTGCCCAACGCGGCGCCGTGGCAGTACCAAGCCCGTGTGGAACCGTTGCGGTGGGCCACAGGTCCGGATGAGGAGCCGCTCGTTGTTGATGGCATGTGGGAGGTGACCCTGTGTATAGCCAAGGCGACTCAAGGCACCGGCGCTCCGCGCTGCATTACGGGATGGTACCGTGGAACGCCCTGACAGGATCCTTGCTCTGGTATGCCCTGGAACCGATGGCGCCGCCACGTGGCGGCAAGGGACCTCCATGGGCGCATGGCGATTGTTCACGACGCGCCGTGCGCCATCGGAAGCCGGCTTTACCCTGATGGAACTCCTCGTGGCCCTTGCCCTCATGGCCCTGGTGATCGCTGTCCTGGCCGTGGGATTTCGAACGGGCATTCAGTCGTGGCGCCGACTGGGGGAAGAGTCCGCGGCTTTGGAAATCCTTTCCGCCGTGCCGGCGGCTTTGCAACGGGATTTGGACTTCTGGACCGGCCTTCGGCCTTACGGGGGGGCAGGTACGGCGGGCCGGGTTCTGCGTTTCTGCGGCACCGCACATGCCGTCGCGTTTTGGACTCGCTATGCGCCGGAAGGCGCCGCGTTTCAGGGCGTGCACCTGGTGGCCTACATTCACGATGCGTCCGCACAGGAGCTGCTCGTGTATCGGGTTCGCGTGGCCCTGGACGACGACCCCGATGCCCTGACTCGGCGGATTCTTGAGGGAGACCCAACCTTTGGCATCCCGGTGGGTCGAGTGCCGGGGGTGGGCGTGTTTTCCTTGACATATGCCGAAGCAGGCGTTCCCGGGGAAGGGTCGTCAGGCTCGGAAGAGGCTTTCCAATGGGTCGATGGGTGGGACTGCGAGCAACGAGACAGCCCGCCCAAGCGCATTCGGTTGACCGTCGGTGTGACGCGAGGGTCCCGGCTGGAAGGGGGCACATGGACGCTGACCACGGGCATTCCACAACTGTGACGCGAGCGACCGGAAAGGGCCGGATCGCCATGGAGGAAAGATCATGGGGCAATGGGCAAAAGGCATGGTGTGGGCCCTGGCTCTGACCCTGCTCTTGGGACTGCGGGGAGAGCTTTGGGCCGGTTCGGGACCCTATGCGCCGGGGGAGGTGCTGGTTCGGTTCCACGATGATGTTCTGGAAAGAGATGAAGAGGCGAACACGGGGGCTGGTTCCGCGGTGCACAGGGTTTTGGAAGCCTGCGGCGGGCGTTTGGCGCGGTGGTACCCTTCGGTGAGAGTTCATCGTGTGCGGCTGACGGGCCAGCGCTCGGTGGAGGAGACCCTGGAAATCTTACGGCGGCATCCCGAGGTGCGTTATGCCGAGCCCAACTATGTGCGGTACGCCGCATCGGTAGTGCCCAACGACCCTTATTTTCCCCAACAGTGGGGATTGGACGTGATCCAAATGTCTGAGGCATGGGGCGAGACGGTGGGCAGTCCCTCGGTGCTCATGGCCGTTGTGGACACAGGTCTTGCGACGACGCATCCGGACGTGCAGGCCAATGTGTGGGTGAATCCCGGGGAACAATGCGGCAACGGTTTAGACGACGACCACGACGGTTACGTGGACGATTGCCACGGCATCGATGTCATTCACGCCACTGGCGATGTGTCGGATCAGGAAGGTCACGGGACGTACGTGACGGGCGTTGCCGCTGCCGTGGGCAACAACGGGATCGGCATGGCCGGGACGACGTGGCGTGTGTCGGTGATGCCCATTAAATATCTGGGGCCTTCGGGAGGCACGGTGGCGGATTTTTTGGAAGCGGTGGAATTTGCCCGCGCCCGCGGGGTTCTAATCATGAACTTGAGCTACGGGGCCTATAGTTTTTCCCAGGCGGAAAAAGACGCCATCGCTACCAGTTCCGGCATCCTTTTTGTGGCGGCGGCGGGCAACGACCGCTTGAACAATGACTTCTACCCGTTGTACCCGGCGAGCTACGACTTGCCAAACCTTCTTTCCGTGGCGGCCTCCACGGTCAGTGACGGCTTGGCGTTTTTTTCCAACTACGGAACCCAGACCGTGCACCTGGCTGCTCCGGGAGAAGACATTGTGGGGACGACATCGGAAGGAAGCTATGACACGGGCTCGGGGACATCGGCGGCGACGGCTTTTGTCAGTGGGGCGGCCGCCTTGGTGCTGAGCGGATCCCCCACCATGAGCCCGACGGATGTGAAACATCGGTTACTGCGCACCACCGATCCGTCCCCGGATTTAAGCAAGATTCTCACGAAGGGGCGGCTCAATGTGTTTCGAGCGCTCACGGAAGCTCCCAGCGGCCCGTATATTTACCGCATCATTCCCGAACAAGCCGCCCATGGCGATGTGGTGACGCTTCGGGGAGCGTCTTTCTCCGACACGCCAGGTACCGTCCTCTTTTCGGGAAATGTTCAAGGGACCGTGGTGTCCTGGGCTGATGAAAAGATTGTGGTCCAGGTGCCTCAGGAAGCGGTGAGCGGAGAGGTGCGCGTGCGCACGGCTCAAGGGGAAAGCCCGCCGGTGATGTTGCAGATTGCCGATGTGCCGATGGGCGTCCATTATTGGTTTGCCGAAGTGCGGGCTCAAGATGGGCAAAAGCCCATCTTGGTTTTGGCAAATCCGCAGAATGCTGCCGCCTCGGTGACAATACGTCTCATCGAAACCACGGCCGGGGATCTGACCCTGAAGACGATGACCTTGAAGCCTTATGAGAAACGATTTCTGTGGTTGGAGGATCAGGTGCCCTCATCGCCTCCTCCTTCGCTCATGGTGGAGTGCCTTTCCGAAACGTTCGTGGGGGCGGCTGTGGTGAGTGTGGGCGATGATTTTACGAGCCTTTTGGCTTTCCCGCCCATGGTGCAATGGTAAAGACCATCGAGTCCAGACGAAAAAAGGGGTTAGGTGCGGGGTGGGATCGCGGCTCAAGCCGCTCTCCCCACGACCCTTGGTGGATAGCCTTTTCAGGAGAGAGTCCGGATGACCTTAAAAACCTTCATGGTATGTCTGCTATTTGTTTTATGTTCCTGCACCAGCTGGGTCAGCAGGCCGCCGTCGCAAGAGGCGGGGGCGTCCCTAAAAGATCGGGTTGCCGCCTACTGGGAAGCCCAGCAAAAGGGGGATGAAGAAGGGCTCATGGCCTTTGTGGACCCCCAGGGGCGATCATCCTTTTTGGCCTCCCGCGAGCGGTGGAAAAAGACACAAGGGGCTTCTCGACTCACGGCGTGGTCCCTTCGAAGTCTGTCCGTGTCGGGCGAAGAAGCCACGGTGGAGGTGGAGACCACCTTCCAGGTGCAGCATCCTCTGTTGGGCAAAGACCCGGTGGAGATGCGCTCCACCATCCGCGACCGTTGGGTGCGGCGCCAGGGGGTGTGGTATGTCATGGTGGAAGAGCCCAGTCTGGAAAAACTCCTGGAACAGTACCGACGAAAACAATAGAATACAAATCTTTCTTATCAACGGTTCCAACACATTTGCCGTGGAAAGGGGGTGATAGGGCGTCTTGCATCGACCTTTGATGGTTTTGGGCAGGAGTGTTTGGACGTGCAAGGGACAAAGGGAAAGGAGTCGATCATGCATCGGTGGATTTGGATCGTGGTTCTGGCCGTGATTTTGGGCTGCGTCGGCGTGAGTCAGGCCGCAGACAACCGCATTCCGCAACACTTTCAGGAACAATATGCGCAGGCGACGGGATCCTCGGCCCAGTTGGTCAACGCCATCTGGTTTCCCATCGTTCCGGAATGGTCTCCCTATAAATGGGATAACATTCTGATTCTTTCCAATTTCAACAATTTTACCATCGACGTCTCCTGTTGGTTCACCACTTATTCTCAAGAGCAGACCCAAAAAGTGTACACGCTTCGCTTTTACGAAAAGAAGATCCTTCAGTTGGATCAAAGTGGCTTCGGCGATGAACTCTACGATATTTATTGCGCTTCAGCGGATTTGTTTGGAGCGGCGGTCCTGCTTTTGGAAAACGGAAAGATTGTTACGGCATGGCCTCCCATTTATTAGAGTCAAACAGGCGCCATGGAATTCGCGAGAAAACGTTCTATGAAAGCAGCCATGGCCTTCGAGGGCGGCCGCCCATGGGGTCTTTCCAATCATGGGGCGGTGTTGGTCTATGTGTTGTGGATCCTTGCAGGATTGTCTTTTCTGGCTCTGCAGGCGGCCGCCTTTTCGCGAACCAGGGCCTTGGAGACGCGCTGGGCGTGGGAGGAACTCCAGCGACGGGAGGCTGTGCATTCCATGGTGCGCTTGAGTGTCTTTTCCGAGGCCAAGGCTGCGGTGCTGCCCTTGGGGCGATGGGTCCCGTGCCGCTTGGGGGAACTTAGTTTTTGGGTGCGTCGCGATGAGGAACGTTCCAAGACGTCGGTCAACCAAGCGGATGTCCTCAGGGTGCGCCGAGCTGTGGAAAAAGCGGCGGGCGCGGGGGTCGAGCCGGCCTTTGTGGACCGTGTGGTGGATGCCCTCATGGATTGGCGGGATTCCGACGAAGCATTGCGCCCTTTCGGAGCCGAACGGGCTGAGTATGAGCGCCTCGGGTTGCCGCCGCCCACCAATGGCCCCTTTTCGGGGCTGTGCGAGGTGCGCTTGGTTCTGGGGGTGAGTTCGGAGCTGTTTTGGGGCCGTCCGTTGGAAGAGGCGGTGCGGCAGTGGACGCAGAGATTCACAGAGGAGGCACTGACGGCTGAGGAGGCGGCGGCCCGCCACGTGGGCTTGGCGCAGAGCTTGAGTGCGGTCAGCGGCAATGCGGCGCGATTGACCTTTTTGTTTCCGCGAAGCGAACGGGGCTATGATATCGAGGTGTTGGTCTTTTGGCCGACGGAAGGCTCGTGGCGTCTGCTGGATCGGTGTCGGGGCCATGTGACCCTGGAGGGGCAAGAAGCATCGGGGCTTGGGCCCGAGGCGTCCGTTTTCCGCCCTGGGCTGACAAATGTGGCCGTCCGAGGGCAAAGGATTTTTCCCAAGGCGGTGCGGACGTGATGGGTCGTCGAGAACTGCTTGCCATCTTCTGTTCGGAAGAGCGTCTGGATTATGTGAGCCTGGCTAAGGCGGTCGGGGGCTGGCGTGTTGCAAGGGATCTTCACGGTTTGCCTCCCCACAGTGCCGGTGCCGCAGGGGAGTTGCGAGCCCTGGAAGACCTGCTCAGCCGAATTCCACCCAAAAAGAGCCGTCATCTCCACATCGGCCTGACCACACAACAGGTTTTTTTTCGGGACATGCTCCTTCCCGCCATGAATTTTGAGGATGCCTTGGAGGCCATTCGCCACAGCGTGCCGGTGGCGTGCCATCTGCCCATGCACGATATTTTCGCCGATGTGCGCCTCCATCGACTCCGTGATAAGACGATCCAAGGAGTGGTGGCCTACACGCCCAAAAAGGCCGTGGAAGGCCTCTTGTCGGTGGTGGCCGAAACCGGCCATGCAGAATCTCTTCAAGGTCTGTTTCCCGTCTGCCTGGGATGGGTGGCGTGGCTCCAGCAGGCTCGGCGTGAGCCCTCAGGGGTGGTGTGCCAAGACGGCGGGCGTGCGGTGCTCGTGGCCATGGACAGGGCGGGACGGGTGCACGTGGTGCCGGAACCGGAAGCCGCAGGAGGGGGCGATGCCCCAGTTCCGCCCCTGACGTCTGTGGCAGCGAGTCTTGGGATCTTGGCTGAACAGCTCTTTTCTTCGGACGGAGAAGGCTATGCCCGTGTCAGTGTGGAAAACACGTTCATGGCAGGGTGGCCTTCCCCGCAGGACAATTTGGCCTCACTAACGGCGGCGGCTGCCGTGGCGAGTCCTTTTGATTTCTGTTTGGACGGCAGGGCACCGCGGGTGCGCATCTTTCATCCCGCCAAAATCGTTGTGCCGTGGATCGTGATGCTGGCCTTGACGGCCTGGGGTTTGAGCGCGGAAAATCAGCACAAGGTAGAAAAGCTACAACGAAAAATTCAGAGGGTGACGGGGGAAACCCGGGAGCTGGAACAGCAGCTGGAGCCGCTGAAAAAAAACGTGGAAGAGATGAAAAGGGTCCAAACCTTGCTTACCGGAGCGACGGGATTCATGGATCAGCGCCCAAAATTCTCCTCGTTTTTCAATGACCTGGCCGAAAGGGTGCCGGAAGGCACGTGGGTGTCCAACGTGAATTTTGGGGACGGCCAGTTCATTATGCAGATGGTAAGCCCCGAGTCTTTAAAAACATTGGAGGCGCTGCGGGCTTCGCCCTTTGTCAAGGAGGTGCAGCTGAGAGGGGCAGTCAACCGTCGGCAGGATGGCAAGGAGACTTTTCAGGTGAGCATCGAGTTAAAGAAGTGAAGCTGTTTGGGGGGTCTCGAAAACGGCGGTGGGGGATCATTGCGGCTTTGGCCACGGCGGTTTTCGCCGCGTGGGTCTGGGTGGAACATTGGCCGGCTGTGGAGGAGAGGTCGGAGCTGGAGGCCCGTTTGGAAACGCTTCGAGCCAAAGAGGACGCTTTGCGAAAGACCTTGAGCAAGCTTCAGGGCGAATTGGCTTCCGGTGGCGTGGCCTTGCAGGATGTGGCCCGGATTCAGCGTATGCTGGTGGATGCGGGCAGTCTAGAGGAAGCCGGGTCCAAGATGCAGCAAAGGCTGCAGGATTTTTTTGAGAAAAACGGCGTAAAGCTCCAGTCCTATAGCGTCCTGGCGCCGTCTTCATGGAACGGCATTCCCATGGCTCAGACGGAATTCCGACTGAACCTGGGCGCTGAAGGGTTGGCCGCCGTTTTGCGATTCTTGGAGGAAGAAGAAAAGCTCATTCGCGTGGAACGGATGTCCATCGTGTACCGCGGCGGGCAAGAGATGCCTCTGTTTGTCACGCTTCGTGTGGGCACCCTCTTTGTGGACGTGGAGAATCTGAAAAAATATGTGGGAACGGGTGGTTAAAAGCGACGGTGGACGCGTGGACACCGGTCTTCGTGGGCGCCGAGGACGACTGTGGGGGCTGGCCCTGATGGTGCTGGCTTTGGCTGTGGGTGCGTGTGCCTCGGACCGCGGACAACGGCGAACGCCGACGGAATCGGCCTCGGCAAGCCGCGTCTTCGTAGGCAGCCCGGCGACACCCCCAGGGGCGGCGGAGTCCGTGGGAGGGGCTTCGACCCAGAGGCCTGAGGCGGTGACCATAAAGCCGGTCCAGGACGAAGCAGAGGGGCGGCAGCGATTGCGCGAACCTGTGGGATATCAGGCGGCGCCGCGAAAAACTTCTCCCCTCCAGCCGGCGTTGAAAGATGCCGACATAAGACAGGGCGCCATGGAGGAACGCGTTGCCATCGAGCTGGCCTTTGATGCCGCGGATCTCTACCAGGTGCTGGATGCCACCCTCTATCAACTCTATCACGTCAACTACATCGTGGATCCCAGTATTCAGGCCAAGGTTACTTTTCATCTCAAGGGAAATTACAATCGTGCCGAATTTATTAGTGTGCTCAATGACGTTTTGCAGATGAGCGGGCTGGCATTGGTGCCTGGGCCGGGGCAGATGGTCAAGGTGGTGCGCAAGGACCAAAGCGGAGGATTGTCGCGCACCGTTGGCCGCGGCGACGAGCTCGGCGATCGCAGCGGGGATGTGACCCGCATGATTCGACTGCACTTTTTGGATGCCGGCACGGCTGCGGCCAACATTCGACCGTTTCTGTCCCCGGGGGCCGTGGTGGTGTCGGAGCCGGCGAGCAACGCGGTGGTCATCACGGACACCCTGGCCAACATTGACAAGGTGGCCGCGCTGCTTTCGGCCATGGACGTGGACTACATTCGGGAAGTGTCGTGGAAGATTTTTCCATTGGAACACGCCAAGGCGGAAATGGTGGCCGACGATGTGGGCAAGATTCTGGGGTCCCAGGGCCTTTATGCTCGCACGGGCGCCGAGGCGGGTTCCTTTCAGGTGTTTCCCATCAAGAGCCTCAACGCCGTCATGGTGGCTTCTCGAGTCCCTTCCCTTTTGGATCACGTGCAGCGGTGGATCCCCCTCATGGATCGCAGCGGGGCGGGAGGCCAGGGCATCTATGTCTATTTTGTGGAAAACGGCTCGGCGGAGGAGTTGGCCTATTTAGTGGGGCAGGTCTACGGCATTGCCACGACTCGACCTCGGGCGAAAACCGAGGCGGGTTTGCGGGGGGTGGTGAGTCCCACCACCATGGGCATGTCGTCGACCACCACAGGGGGCTTGTCCGGAATGACCACGTCGCGTAAAAGCCCACAGGCGCAAACGACGCCCACGCCGGAGGCCATTGAAGGCAAGTTGACCAGCGACGTTTCCATCGTGGCCGACCCAACGACGAATACGGTGATCATTCGAGCGACCCCTCGAGATTACGAAGAAATTATCCATGTGATTCGGCAATTGGACATTACGCCGCGGCAGGTTCTCATCAGTGTCATCATCGCTGAAATCTCCCTGTCGGGGTCTCTGGAATACGGCATTGAATGGCTCTTGCAAGGCCATTGGGACAAATATACGGGGCAGGCTGTTTTGGACGGAACCCGGCCGCGCAAGCTCACCACCGGTTTGGGGGAAGCGAGCGGATTTGTGGGGGCGGTTTTCGACAGTTCCGAGTTTCTGCGAGGTCTTATTTATGCCTTAGGCAAGGATTCCAAAGTCAACATTCTCTCGTCGCCCAATATCATGGCGAGCGATCACAAGGAGGCCTACATTGAGGTGGCTGAAGAGGTGCCCTTGGTGACGGGCGAAACAACGAGCCAGGAGACGACGGCGACCACGCGCAGCATTCAATACCGCAAAACGGGGATCATTCTTAAGGTGACGCCCCACATCAACTCCCGAGGTCTGGTCAAATTAGATATTTCTCAGGAAGTGAGCGAGCGCGGGGAAAAGGATGAACAGCTCAAGACGACCTCCATCATCAGCCGCAAAGCCGAAACCTCCTTGGTGGTCAACGACGGCCAGATGATTGTCATTGGGGGGTTGATGCGCAATCGCGATGCCTCGGGGGCCTATGGCATTCCGGGGCTTCGAAATATGCCCGTTTTGAAGTATCTTTTTGGCGGCGAGAGTAAGCAAAACGCCAAGTCCGAGCTTATCATTCTCATCACGCCCAAAGTGGTGCGCAGCCGAGAAGAGGCGGATACGGTCACAGGAGATTTTTACGACAAAGTGAAAAAGTTGCGGGACCTGGTGGAACAGACGCACCCACAAAGCAATCCGTAGGGAGGAAAGCCCATGAGGCGGCAAAAAGCATGGGGGCGGCTTTTCTGGATTGGGCTCATCGGCCTGTGTGTTTTTGGCCTTCTGGGCCGAGAAGCGGCGGCGATTGAGGTGGACCCTGATGAAGAGGTCAAGTTGGGGCCCTTTACCTTGGGGCCTGGCCAGACCCTCGGCCCTTTGGAGGTGGTGCTCTCCGTCTCGGCCACTGTCGACAATGAGACAACCTTCACTGTCGACAATGAGACAACCTTTGTGGCCTCGTGCAACGCCCCCTGGGTTGCCCTGGAACCTGCTTCGGGAGCCATTCCCGGCGTCATCAAGGCCAAGGTGACCATTTCGGCCCTCATGGAAGGTTCCTTCAACGCCGAGGTGACGGTCACGAGCAACAAAGGCCAGAGCGACGCGGTGAAGATCAATGTGACGGTGAGACGGCTCATCGGGGAGCCTTTGACCCTTTCCCCGAACTTTGTGGATTTGGGCACGATCCGACTCCTGGGCGGCGAAAGCTACGGCCCGGTCGGTTTTACCGTTTCCATCAGCGGTGGACCGATTCCTTCCGAGGGGAAGCAAGCGACCTTCCAGGCTGCTTCGGACCAGCCGTGGCTGCAGGCCGTCCCTTCTTCAGGCAATGTCCCGGGAACCACGACGGTGCAGGTGACCATTTCAGACCGCATGGTCGGCAGTTTCCAGGGAACGGTGACCATCACCACGTCCACGCCGACTCCGGAGGGGGGGACCATCACTGCTTCGGGCACGGTTATCGTGACCCTGACCGTGGAACGGGCCATTGGCGATCTGCTCATTGTGTCCCCATCGACCTTGGATGTGGAGTTTACCACCAATAATCTCACGCCGCAGGTCTTCCCTCTGGATATTCGCAACGCCGATCCTGAGGGGATGGTCCCCACGTGGTCGGCGGAAGCCCAGGTGCCCTGGCTTCGTGTGGATCCCGCTTCCGGAACCGGAAACACCGTGGCCACCTTGACGGTGGACCCGCGCCTGGTGCCCCTGACCTCGTCCGTGAGCAGTGTGGAGGGCACAATTGTCTTCCGGTCCAACCTGGTTTCGGAGCCCGTAACGGTCACCGTGCGTCTGACGGTGGTGGTGGTCTCCAATGAGCGTATCTCCGTCTATCCCTCCTACCTCTATTGGAACATCGTGCGCTCCTCGGACGGGACTCTGGAAAGTTTCTCGGAAGAAATTCTTACGGTGGCCTCCCAAAACGACGGCTGGATTGTTTGGACCGATGCCCCCTTTGTGACGCTCACGAGTTTGGACGGCCTTGTCGGCGGCGCCCAGCTCATGGGATCCGGCGTAGGCACGCGGCTCAGCGTCATGCCGTCAGCTCAGGTACTGGCCGGCTATGGTTACGGCCGCTATGAAGGGCGCATCATGGTTTCCAATCTCCCCGGGGATGCCATGCGCATCGTTCCGGTTATCGTGGAAATTCGAAGACCCGAGGATCCCATCACCCCACCCATTCCGCCCAACACCTTCCTGCAGTCGGTCCCCGGCTATGTTCTTGTGGAAGCGGTGGATACGGTCTGGTTCGAGATGCTGCTGAGCCCGCCCGAAACGGTCAATCAATACGCGTCAAAGGAGGCGTGCCTGGCTGCCGGCGGCGTGTGGATGGATCCCGACAACGTGCCTGGAACTCTGGACGAAACGTGCAGTTTGGATCAAAAAGTGTATGTGTTGGCCGCTGTGCCCGATGCCATTCCGGGCCGTGTCTATGTCCTTTCGGCCCACCACCCGGCGGGGCTCACGGAAGCCTATCTTAACGGGGTGAAACTCCCCGGAGCCGATCAATGGTACTATTCGGCCGGCCCGGTGCCTTACATTCCCATTGGGCCGATGCAGCTTTTGGGCCTGTACGGCCGGGTTCATGTGAGCGTTCGAGTGGGCTGTGATTTGGCGTCGGCTCAGGAAGTTCAGAGGGTGCAGATCAATGTGCGCACGGTGGAAGGATCGTGGCTCATCACCGAAAATTACCAGGGTTCGAGCTATTCCTACGGGCCGAGCCGCCCGTTGACCCTTGCACGGCAATCTGCAGGAAGTGCCGTGTATGTGGGTTCCTGGGACGGCGCCTCGGTCACCTGCAGTCCGGGTGACGGCGTCCGTCAGCTTTATCTTTTGGAATTTACGGAAAACGGTGTGCGCTACGTCTATGAAATCCAAAGCCTGACGGCCAACAAGATGAAAGGGCGTTGGATGTTTTCCACCAGCGGCATCACGTCCCAGTGGGAAACGTTTGAAGGAAGTCGACTGACGTTCGTTCCATGACGGTCGGGGATGAGATCCGATGGTTTTTGGAGGAGCGGATCCGCCGTGACAAAGGAGAGACCCATGACGAAATACATTGTCGTTCTTTTCTGCATGGCTGGTCTGTGTACAGGCTGCGGCACGACCGTCGTGGAAAATGTGGTTCCGGTCCATCGGGAGTCGGCGGCAGGGGCGGCTCAGCGGGTTCTTGTCATGCCCTTTTCCGACTACACGGTGGATGATTCCTTGTACAATTATTGGGCCCGCAACATTTTGATCAACGAGGCCCTGAGCGATGAGTTGGTGCGTTACGGGTTTGGGTCCGTGGTTTACGAGGAGGTCGTCGGGTACCTTCTGGAAAAAGGCTATATCAAGGAAGCGGCGCCCGAACCGACCCGGACTCCGGACATGGAGGTTCTGGAAAAGGAGCTGGCCAAAGAATGGTCGCCGGGCATGAAGGCCGAATTGTTTCGAGCCTTGTATCTCAACCAAGCGGCCCGATCGTCCCAACAGAAACAGGAAGGCTATTGGGACAGTGAAAAACGCATGGTTTTGGACACCAAGGCGGTGCGCGAATTGGGGCGTTTCTTTGCGGCCGATTATGTGCTGCGGGGGCGTATCGTGGTCTTCAAGTCCGGGCAAGAGGACAGTTTCAACCCCTTCCAGACCGGGGTCCTGCCTTTTCTGTTCAAGGTGGGCTCGAGAACGGTTTTTGGAGTCGCCCAAAGCGATACCTATGAGCTCATCGACAAGATGGCCATCGGGGGCATCCTTGGGGCGGCTATTGCCCCAGACAACTGGCCTTTGCAAGACGACGACAAGAAACTCACCGGGCATCCGCGCTTCGGAGGACAGGTGGTGAGTGCGGAAGATTATGCCGAATGGAACACCCTCATTTGGGGAGCAACGGGGGCCGGGCTGGCCTTTTTGGCCCACAAAGGGGGCCGGGTGGACCATGTTGTGGTGCAGTTACGGGTGATCGCCCAGGATGTGCGTACAGGCTACATCGTGTGGTCCAATCGGGCGGAAGTCAAAGTGATGCCGAAGACGTTTTTCGGGGATAAGGATGTGGACAGCCTGACATCGGAGGCCATTCGGCATGCCGCAGGACGGCTCATGGACAACTTTGTGGCCAGCCTGACCGGCCGCGAAGTGGTGCGAAGCCGTGCCGACGGATCTCTTTATGTGACCGCGGCAGGAGGAACCTTGGCCCCGGAAAAGACAAGATATGGGACCATCTATGTGGGGCCTCCGCCACCGGCGTCGCCCAAAAGGGATACGTTCAGTGACACCTGAGCCAAGAACATAGACAATGGGCATGACCATGGCGTGGGATCGATTGATGGAAGACGACATCGCGCCAAACTCTCCCACTCCCCTGCCACGGCCACGTCATGCCCTCGTGCTCGCCCCTCATCCGGACGACGAAATCCTCGGCTGTGGCGGGACCCTGCACCTGTGGGTTCAGTCCGGCATTCCCGTCAGCGTGGTTATTTTGACGGATGGTGCGCGGTGTCACGATGGATCCGAAGCCGTCGTTTTCGCGCGCCGCGAGGAATCGAAGGCCGCGGCCCGTGTCATCGGTTACGGGGAACCGGAATTTTGGGATTTTTCCGACCGGGAACTGCGGTACGGCGAGGGGCTGGTCCGTCGCCTTGTGGAGAAAATTCAGCAATGTGAGGCTGATTGGATTCTTGCCCCGGCCCTGTCGGAACGGCACCCTGACCATCAAGCCGTGGCTTTGGCCGCGGCGGAGGCGATCCGCAGGCTCCAGGGCGAACGAGAGCTTATGTTCTATGAAGTGAGTGCCCCTCTGCAGCCCAATGTTTTCATGGACATCACGACCGTCGAAGAGATCAAGCGCCAGGCTATGGTCTGCTTTGCGTCTCAGGAAGCCCTCCATCCATACAGCGAACGCATACAAGGGCTCAATCGGTATCGGGCGTACAGCCTGGGATCGGCGTGCCGTGCCGCCGAGGCGTTTTATCGGATCCATGCCTCGGCGTTGGGCAATGGGCTGAAGGCGGTACGGCAAACATGGCAGGAACAGCGCGCGGCGGCGTCAGGAGCCCTCGATCCCCGGGAAATCCCTTTGGTGAGCGTCATCGTGCGCAGTATGGATCGTTCGACGCTTCCCGAAGCGCTCCAGAGCCTCGCCGATCAAACGTATCCCAACATTCAGCTCATTGTGGTCAACGCCAAAGGCGGTTGCCACAGCCCGCCTTATCCCGTCAGACCCTACTGGGATTGGGTTCTTGTGGAAGACGGCGAGCCCCTGTCCCGAAGTCAAGCGGCCAATCTGGGGCTTCAACACGCACGGGGCCGATGGATTTTGTTTCTCGATGACGACGATGTGTTGCTACCCGATCATGTCCATCGGCTGGCCCGTGCCTTAATTGACAATCCATCGTTCTTGGCGGCCTATACAGGCGTGCGCGTCGTGGATGGCTCCGAGGCCTATCTCTTCGATTACGATCAGCCATATTGTTTCGAGAGACTCTTGGCGGCGAACTATATTCCCAACTTGGCCGTCCTCTTTGACCGGCGCTTGGTCACGGAACACGGGTGCTGTTTCGACGAGACGCTGCCGGTCTTAGAAGATTGGGATTTTTTGCTCCAAATGGCCCGTCACACGGACTTCGCTTACGTTCCGGGCGTCTCGGCGGTGTACCGTTATGGGCTTGGCCATTCGGGATTGTCTCGAGGGCGCCAGGAGGCGCTCTATCAGCAGTATCGACGAGTCGTGATGGAAAAGTGGTTGGGCCAGGTGGGACTGGATGTCGTGGATCGAGCCTTGGATATGTTGGCCCGCGACCTGGAGATGATGCGAAGCGAAATGAAAGCTGTCCGCGGTGAGCTCGACGAAAGTCGACGACAGCTCGAAGAAACTCGACGGCAGCTCGAAGAAACTCGACGCGAGATGAGTGACGCGACAGGGCGCTACGAAGCAGCTCTCGCTCAGGAGCTTTGCAAAAGGATGCAACGCGAGGCCATTATGGAGCAGCTCAAAGCTGTCGCGGCGAATCTGCAACGGGATCTGGAAGACCTGAAGAATCATTACGCCCCATTGGAGGCTCGGCTCCGCTCCATCGAATCTTCTCGCATCTGGAAAGCCACCTACCCGGTTCGTATCGGCCTTCATCAAATCAAAAAGATATTGGGGCTCGTTTGAAGGCACTCTGACCCACGCAAGGGCTTCCGCCCACTTTGCCGGAGCGGCTTTAGTCGCGACTGGGCAATCCGCCTGGATGGGGTTGCGAGGGAGGCTTGGCATTGTCCGAATAGCCCATGGCGCGAGCCTGCACCATGTGTGTGGAGCTTTTGGCTCGAGGTTTCCTCTGTACGGCGCAGCCCAAGCTCAGGATCAACGAACTGTTTCGGCCTTGGTCCATTTCCAGAGGCCCACGGTGCCGACCGTGGTCCCTCGAAGACGACAATAATAGGTTCGTGGAGCGAGGCGCTCCCAAACATCTGAAGGGAACGGCACCGTGGGTTTGTCGACGCTGGCTTGAGCGAAAGGAATAAACAAAGGAGAGAGGGCGAATTCGAGATACAGACAATCCCCGATGGCGTGCGGGGGAACGGGGAAGGTCGGCGGACCCGGAAGTGTTCCCAGGTCTACCGGCGAAGGCGGGGAACCGAAAAAACCCCGCGCGATGGCCTTCGCGATGCTGTTTTCGCCAAAATTAGGGCCATAAAATTTCTCCAGAAAACTCCGGTGGGACTCACTCATCAAACGCCCTTTATGCTCTTCCGCACCGGGGGATTGGTTCCAGTAGTGGATGGCTTCCGCACGAGGGTCGCACATGATGGGTAGTCCCGCCAGGAGCGCGCGAGCGCACAGATCCGTGTCTTCGTAATAGAGAAAAAACCTTTCATCGAGAAGCTTGCCGTCCGGAAGGGCCAGGGCCTGGCGATCGATCAAAAGAAGAGCGCCGGAAAGAAAGATTTCCCCAAAAGGGTTTTGTTGGGCCCAGAAGTGATCGTGGCGCGCCGTCCAAAACCACTGAAGGGTTCGAGCGTCGAGCTCATGGGATTCTGCCCACGCGACGCCGGCATCCCACCAGCGGCAGCCCCCCGTCGCGGGAGGCAGCCGAAACGTGCGAGCCTTATCCCAATAAAACCGAGGCCCAACCAGAGCAGCTTCATACTGGACGGCCGTCTCATAAAGGCGGCGGAAACAGTGAGGAGCGGGCCTTACGTCTGGATTGATCAAAGCCACATGACGGGTGCTGGCCCAGTCGATTCCTTGATTGACGGCGGCAGCGAACCCCACGTTATGCGCATTGCTCCGGTAGAGCACACCTTTCGGGAGCTCGTTTCGCGACGCGCCCGTCACCTCAGGACTATTGTCCACAACGACCACACGGTGAACAGCGGGATCTCGCACTAAGTCCTGAACCAGATGCTGGACCAGGGACCATGTTTGAAAGTTCACCACGACGGCACTGACGCTCATGTTTTTTGTCCTTCGGCCAATGTTTTGCGGGCGCGGACGACAAAAGCTTCGGTCAGCAGGCTCTGCTCCGAGACCGGAACCGATTCAAGGCATCGAAGCTGATCCAGAAACCGGCGTCCTTGAGGCGTGGGCGGTGGCTGGCGTCTTTGAAAAACCTCCACTACAAAACCGTTCTGCTCCAGGGCCGTTCGCAAGGAATCTTCCGTAAACCACCGCACGTGGCCTCGATTGAGTATTCCGGCGGGCAGATACTCGAACGTCCCCCGAAGCAGTCCCCGCACGACGGTCCAATGGCCCACATTGGGCACACTGAGCAGCAGAGATCCATCGGACGCCAACAAGGCATGGATTTTCCGTAGGGCTGCCCAAGGATCATGGAAGTGTTCTAAGACGTCACCGCAGGTGATAACATCAAAAGGGCCCGAAACCGGCACGAGTTCAAAGTTCCCCTCATATACCGCATCATAAAACAAACGCGCTGCCCGGGCTTTTCGTTTGTCGGGTTCCACACCGGCGAGAGAGACATGAGGGCGCTGCGCTTTGACGGCTTTGCCGAAAAGGCCCGAGGAGCAGCCCACGTCGAGGATTTTGGTCACGTGCTCGGGGAGCAAAGCGAGCAGATCTTCCCGTGGGTGTTCATCGAGAGGGAAAAACACGTGGACAAAGGCTCGAGGCTCAACCAAGCCCCCTTGCGCGGCCAAACGAGCCGCGGCATCCTTGACGGCGATCGACCAGGGGTCGCGAAAGGCGCTCCGAATTCGAGTGACAGGGGCCGAAAAACATCGCGGATCCAATGGGCGAACGGCGAAGGGGATCGTGCTCGTGTCGAAAACCAGAGATTGCGCGACTTCTTCATAGGTCGGCACGTCGTAATATGGATAGGGGGGCATTGTTTTTTGTTCCCGTTGGGCACTATCCAAGTAAACCGGAGCCCGCAGGGATGGGCTTTCGTGGGGCGTGGTAAGAAAATGCAAAGCGGCGCTGTTAAGCAGAAGAGAAGGATCCGTAACCCATAAAACGCACGGCGACGTGGTCTTTTCGAGCACCATGCCGAGCGAGTGAAGGGGGTCGTAAGCGATCCATTGGGCGTTCGGGTGGCCTTGCGTGACAGCGTGTTGGCTGCGTTCACGACAAAAGTGCACGGCAAAGGCATCTTCGTCGCCGAGGGGATCGTCCCCGCAAGGCCACCACACAGAAAAAGGCGCCGTCATGAAGGGGAATCCTCCTTTCGGTACATGCGGTAGGCCGCCGTTTGGGTCACGCGGACCGAACAGCCGGCCAGAGTTTCGCACCATTCCTGCAGGACAGTATCCCCGCCCCAAATATGGCATCGGGCACAAAGCGCCAACCCCTCCACACGCCGTTCCAGGTGGTGCCGTCGGTAGGTGGCGAAAACAGGACTGTGCCGAAAAATCTGAAGCAAAGGCTGGTTGAGGACAGAACCTGTGGGCACGTCAAGATGAATGTCTTCGCAGCACAAACCGACACGGCCGTCCCAAGCGATGACGCACTGATGCCAGAGCAAAGGACAAGGGCGGAACGGTGGATTTTCGTGAGAGGGCCACAGGGTTCTTTCGCCGATGGGCCGGAAACGCGACAAGGTGATGGTTTCGGCATGAGGCATCCATCGTTCCACAAAAGCCGGCCCTTGGTCCTCAAGGTGCGGGTAGAGGACCATATTGAAAGCCAGGGTCGGAATGGGCGATCCCCGCTCCTTCTTGCGGCGGATGAGGTGCCGCACATGGCGTTCAATGACATGCAAAAGGGCGTTTCGGCGCACAGCGTCATGGGTTTCGGGATTCACGCCGTCGATACTCAAAGCCAAAAAATCCACGTGAAGGTCTAGAAGCCGCTCGGTCCACGCCGAGTCCAATAACATGGCGTTGGTCATAAAGCCGACCCGAAGATGGGGAATCTGTTTGGCCCGCTTGAGCAGTTCGGGCAAATGCGGGTACAGAAGGGGTTCGCCGGCGCCGTGGGTCAGCAGGGTGACGGGCTTTTCCCATCGGGCTATGTCCTCGAGGACGCTGTGCCATACCGCCGGATCCATATGCCCCAAAGGTCGTATGCGAGGGGCTGTATCGCCGTGGAAATGGCAATGGCGGCACCGAAGGTTACACGTGTTGGTCACTTCCAGGATCACTTCGTGCGGGTGGTCGGGGGTCAAAGGTTTCACGTTTTTCATCGGATGCGTTTCAGATAGCCTTTTGGGTTGAAGGTGAGGCCGAAGCGTTCCATGGATCGGTCGGGAAGGAAGCGGCCGTCTTCTTTGAGAAAAAGTTCCACGGCTTCCATAGGGCCGGGACCGAAATCTTCCAGAACGGGATGTCCGTTGATATTGGTGTCCTCGACGATAAGGTAGTGCCCCACGGAAACCAAGGGGGCATAGAGACGAAGTTCTTGGAGCACATGGCCGCGGCGGTGATCCGAATCCAAAAGCACCATAACATGACGTTTCGAAAGGGCAAGGTCCCTAACGGTTTGGAAAACCTCGAAGGATGTGGAATCTCCTATGAGGTAAGCGATTCGGGGATGGCGTGGGCGCTGCCCGTAAGGGCGAATATCCACGGACACCACGTGGCCATGGTCCAGCAAATCGCACATGGAGGCCAAAAAAAGCGCACTGCCTCCGTAGGCCGTGCCGCATTCCACGATAAGATCCGGGCGCTTCGTCCAGAGAATTTCCTGGTAAATCCACAAATCCAAGGGGCATTTTAACGTGGGGACACCCATCCATGTGCACTGGTGCCATGGCCCGGGCTGCTCAGGACGACCGTAAAAGAGGCGCCCATAGGCTCCTTCGACCAATCGCCGCCACGAAGCTTCCCACGGTTTCCGCTCAAAAAAACGCCATAAAGAAAGCTTAAAAGGATTCATGGTTTGGAAGAACTCGTTTTCTTGCCTGTGTTGATTAAGCCCATAAGCCCGAGGTGAAGGCCTCCTGGGTCATCTTGGGTGCCGATCAAGGAACGCCAATGCGGCGAAAAAGGGCCGTTGGAATCGTCGCGGCTGAAGAGCCGCTTCTACAGGTTCTGCTATCGGCCCGCCTCGAGGAGCCTGTGCGAAATGAAACCTGCAGAAGAAGCCTAAGCCTCCAGGGAGGATCCTCTAGAAGCGGCCTGAGCTCCCTGGTGGGCTTTGGAGGAGCGGCTTTAACCGCGACCCCGCGTGCCTTTAACCCCCAGGCCCTAAATGTCCTCCGAAAAGCATCCATGGGCAAAATCTCAGTTCTGCGCAGTCGTTGTCTCCACGTCCCATTTTCGGCGAAGAGCCATTCGCCCAATGGTTTTTCCTCCAAGCACTCGAACAGGGTGGAGATGTTTGGATTCGTACCATAAGAGGCCGCCTTGTTCGGCCACTGCCCCCGTCAGACGATAAGTCCCGGGCCGGACGGGAAAAGCTTGAATCTGAAGGCGGATGCGCAATCGCTGTCCCGCTTTGCAGTGTCCGAGAGCCACATGGTCGTGATGGGTTGCCGCGCCCGCGACGATGGTTTCTTCAGGGTCCACAAAGGCAAAGCCGAATTGAGGATTAACAACGTCTTTCAGAACCAAAACATCCATGGCCAGAACCACATCATCAAGAGTGCGAATGCTCGAGAGGGCATGGCCTTCGGGACTCTCCAGCCACAAGGACAGAATACGGCAATCCCGACTCGGTTCGAGACGCTCATCCGCCACAGCGTCCTCCTCGGGCGAGAAATCAGCCGATCGGGATCGAGCGTTGCAGTGTTCGTCATAGGCCGCCAGAACGTCCTGAACGTCCCCGTACATTCGTGTTTTGCCACGATGAAGCCAGAGAACCTGATGGCACAGCTCCTGGATGTGATACATGGAATGGCTGCAAAAGATCAGGGTCTTGCCTTGGGCTTGAAAATGGAGCATCCGTTCGATGCATTTTCGCTGAAAAGCCACATCGCCCACGGCCAGGGCTTCATCGATGACGAGAATATCGGGATCCACGCTGACCGCGATGGAAAAGGCAAGACGAACCACCATGCCCGATGAATAGCTCTTGATGGGCCGATCAATGAAATCATGAAGTTCGGCAAAGTCGATGATCGTCGGTTCCAGTCGGCGCACGTCGGCTGGGGTCAAGCCGAGAAGGGCCGCATTGAGGGAAATGTTCTGGCGGCCAGTAAAATCGGGGTGGAAGCCGGCTCCAAGCTCGAGAAGAGCCGTGATGCGCCCGAAGGTGCGAACCAGGCCCCGTGAAGGACTCAGCGTCCCCACGAGCAGTTTTAACAAGGTGGACTTGCCTGCGCCGTTATCACCGATAATGCCCAAAGAGCTGCCGGAGATGACGGAAAACGTGATGCCGTCCAGGGCCGTGAAAAGGCGGTGACGAGGTCGGCGCACCACGGCTTCCCAAAGGCGGTGCCACGGCCGTTCGTAGAAACGGTAATCTTTGCCTAATTCAGAAACTTCCAGGCGAATCATGGGCAACGGCAAGGACCTCCTGACAGGGCAGCCCCATGGCAGAGCCTGTTCGGTTAGAGGACATCGGCAAAGGCGCGCTTCGATCGATGGAAGAACCAAGAACCGAGCGTATAGCTTATCAAGGCGGCCGTGACAAGGATGATGAGGGTATCCCACGGAATAGTGTGGCGTAAAAGGCATGCACGATAGGCATCGATGAAAAAGGTTAAAGGATTCAATGCCATCCAAGGGGTGAGGTTTTCAGGAAGAAAGGACGCGGGGTAGAGAACAGGGGTGGCATAAAACCAAATGTTTAAAAGAATCCGAAGACCTTCCTGAATGTCTCGAACAAAAACGACGAGCGAAGCCAGCACATAGGCGAGTCCCAACGTAAAGAAAAACTCGAAAGCCACAAGGAAGGGGACGAAAAGCCAGCTGAGGGCCGCCTGGCCGCGATAGGCGACATAGCCCATGACCATGGCAAAGCCGATGCCGTTGAGGATGAAGGAGACGAGCACAGACGAGATGGGAAGAAGCTCACAGGGAAAAACCACCTTCGTCACAAGAGCGCTGTGGCGAAGGAGACTTTGGGAAGAGCGATCCAGGGCGTCGGCGAACATGAGCCATGGGAAGAAAGCGGTAAGGAAAAAGAGAGTGAAACTGGAGGTGCCCACGTCGGATTCCACGAGTCGAACGCGAAACACGAATTGAAAAAGGAAACTGAAGATGAGCATTTGGGCTATGGGGTGAATGGTAGACCAAAAGATGCCGACAGCAGAGGCGGCATATCGCCCGGAGATTTCGTGGGCGAGAAAACCGCTGACAATATGGCGGTGGGCAAAGGCCATCGAGGCGTCGGCGACGAGGCGCGCAAGGGGCCACGTGACAGGATGAAGGGGCGACCGTCTTTTCATGAACCCGACGAAACAAGGGCGGAGCAGGATATCCCGCTCCGCCCGTGAGATGGATCTGACTATGGCTTTTTAGAACACTAGTACGGTGTCACTTCCAAGCCAGGTTCGTCGAACCAATTGTCCCATGCTGGATCGACACCCGCCACGAAAACGTCAGGGTTATCGATGCCCGGCTTGAAGTCGTAGGCGCTGTAGCGGTTAAAGGCGCCGCCTTCCCAAGCGGTCTGCAAGGAGAAGATCCCTTCTGGACCGACGTTCACGACAAATGGAATAACCGGCGGATAAAGGTTCCTAGCGATGGGGTTGCCTTGCACGCGGCCGGCTTCCCTGTCATAAAAGGCCGTCACTGGAGTAAAGGAGTAGTTCATCCAGCCTTCAGCGAAGGGAATAATGCTCGGCAAGGCTTCAATCCAGAAGATCTCAGAACACATATTGGCGACCGGAGAGGGAGAAAACACAGAAAACTTCTCCGTCGTGTCGAAAATCTTGACGCCAGCGCTGGCGCACGTCCGGGCTTTGTCATCATCAGTTCTGGCCTGGTCCGTTCCGATGTCCCACCAGAAGCCGTGTCTATCCGTGGTCCCGCTGATTTTTGTGGGGAAAGTAAAGAAATGGAAGGAATGTCCCTTGCTGTCATTGTTGTAATAGGGGAGACGCACCGTTGCTTTGGCTAAAAGGTCTTCCAAACGAACAAGGCCGATGGAGGACTGGCCGACCTTGGCAAGCGACGTTTCGATGCCTGCATCAATCCAGACCAGGTTGTTGTAGTTCATCACGGCCACGGGCTTTAGCGCAAACGACGCACCAGCGCCCATCCATGCGATATCCGCGTACCCGGTCAAGACGTTTCGAGGATAAACCGCTGCGGGAAGAGGAGCGCCGCTCACACCGCCCGCCAAGCCATGATACCATTTAAAGATTTCGGGCTTGGTTATCAAACTGGGTCCAGTGGCCGTCGGGTTGGTTGCGGCGTTGATGACATAGACGTAGCCTAAGAACCCGTTGTCGGAAGCATCGCTGGTGGACGCCAACGCTTTGTAAAGCGGCTTAGACGGACTGGCAAAGACGCCGATTTCCACCAAGCAGCTGTCGTCGGTGCTTTCCATGACAACCTGGCCCAAGGCCGGATCGTATTTCAGCGTGCCGGTCCACACGTCAGCCGGTGACAAGTACAACAAGAAGTCCAGGAGCTCCTGGCTGTTCTTCCAGCTGCGAACCACCAGCTTAGCGACCGTGGAAAACTGCTGGCTCGTGTTGATGACGGTCAATTTTGTTTCCCAGCCGCCATCAAGAGCCACATACAGGGGGTAAATCAAGGCGTCACCGGTGTTGTTGACGTTGATGTTCATTGCCACAGCCGGCGTCGCGAAAATCAACGCAGCCAGCAAAACCAAGAAAACCTTTGCGAATCGTTGCATCTCTTACCTCCTCGCGATGTCCTCGGGTGATTCACTTCTCACATCCCACCTCGTGCACAGCTGAAACGCTTCATCGCTTCAAATGGTCCATTAAGCCCCCTACCACCTCCTTTCCCTCTTTGTTTACTGAAACAGCCGACACATTACGAGATCCATAGATCACACACCTGGAAAAACCATGGGATCCCGAACAAGATGATACCACTGACCTTTGACTTTCACCCACCGATCGCGTATCCCGATGCGCGTGGATTCGCCAGAAGCGGTGGTCTTGAGCACCCACATGGGCACCTCTACAAAAAAGGGCGCCCGAACCACGGGATGCAAAATCTCCACTCCATTGACCGTTCCACTGGTCACGATCTTCATGTAATTCCTGTATCTTTTGGGATCAACGAGAAAGCGAAAGTGGGGCGCCTCCATGGCGTAGCACGCTTGCACGTCCCCTTTGGCAAAGGAAGACCAGTAGAGATCATAAACCTTGGCCAGTTCTGGCTCCGCCCACGAGACCGACATGCCGGCATGCGTTTGCACAAGGGAGGCCACAGAGCCCGAGGAAAAGCCGATCAGAACACAAGCGGCAACCATGGCGGCAATCGCTAAGATCGACCCTTGTCTAGGCGCGTCAATGAACCTAGTCCTCATAGGGAAAATCCCCGCTGACATGATAGCGCTTTACCAAATCTCGGAAAACTTGCGAAGCGATCCTCTGACGCACAAAAGCTCGCAGCGTTTCCTGAATCGTCTCTTTCGCTGATTCCAATGGAACCAGGACCTCCTCGGGGATCACCTCATTGGGCTTCGAGGTTTCCCCCTTGGCCATGAATTGCTCAAAATGAGCTTTATAATACGATTCGATCACAACAGGGTCAAGGGCATAATCTCGAACCACGCGATTGAGGTAACCCTCCGCAAGAGCCACCTGGGTGTGAATTGGCGCCAGGGGTTGGAAGGAATCCGGGAGCTTGATCCCTAGCCGATTGGCTTCCTTGGCAAAAAGGAACGTTTGGACGGCGAATCGCCGAAATTCATTGGGTGTAGTCTCAAAAGGTGTGTATTGCGCAACAAAACGGCTCAGATTCTCGACATCTTGCTGCGTCACCACGAATCCGCCATCCCCCTTCGCAATCACGAGCGACGCCTTATCCGACCCGGGGGATGCGTTGCTCCCCGCGACAGAGAAGAGAATCATCCCCGCACAGAATAAAGCCTTCAGTACTGGCCTACGAACTTTGGTTACTTTCCGTTTCCGTACCATCCCACCCTTCCCTTGGGAAATCTATAACATGAGACGCGTTTTAACAAAGCAAGAGACATGCCGGAGAGCTGTGGAAAACGTGCCCAAAGTCCGCATGTCGTCTCATGTTCTCAACGCAACTCCAAGGTCTTACCCGGTTACTTATGCCGATGGTTCGTTTGGACCAATCGTGATCCGTTCAAGCCAAGGTAAGACCTTGGCGATGCGCCAGCGCTTAAGGTTTTCCTAAAAGATCGCGGACGTTGTCAAGTAAAAACGCAACTTGTTCGTCCTGGGGATAACGGGCCTTGAGGGGCACCAAAATAGAGAGGGCCTCATCCAGGGAGCCAGAGGACGCCAAAAGGAAAGCTTTTTGGAGCAAGGCACCGCGGTCCTCGGGATTTAAGCTGAGGGCATGCTCGACGGCACGCCGGGCCGCCTCCGTAAGCCCCATGGCCTGGTAGACTTTGGACAAAAGAGTGTAGACGCGAAAGCTGCTGGGATGACTTTGCGCGGCCGCCTCCAAAATGTCGCGGGCCTCGACCCAATGGCGATTTTGAAAATGAAGGGCAGCCAAATTAAACACCGCCTCCTCCATGGCGGGATCGAGAATCCAGGCTGCCTCGTAACCCCGTTGGGCTTCCGGAAAGCGATCCATGCGCTGAACGGCCATGGCCCAATTATAGTGAAAACCGGCTTTTGAAGGTTCCAGAAGGATCGCTGTCTGAAACGCTTCAGCGGCCTGTGGCCATCGCCCCTGGCGGGCGTAGAGCAAACCCAAATTGAAATGGACGTTCGGTTTGAGAGGATTGAGGGCTCGCGCCTGAAGAAGGATTTGTTCTGCTTCGTCATGACGACCGGCGTCAAGGAGGTATCGACCGAGGTTGTTGGCGGCACGGTAGTGAGTGGGGTTTTGGTCCAAGGCGTTACGCCACAAAAGCACCGGATCCCGCCAGAGCTGGTTTCGCAGGATCGTGGCACTGAGGAGCAATGCCAGGAGGCTGAGGCCCAAAAGGACGCCAAGACGGCGATATCGCCCCTGTGTCCATTCAAGCCCCGTGGCGACAATCCACCCCAAGCCCAGCACGGGCAAATAGAGCCGGTGCTCCACCATGGCGTCTTTGATGGGAAAGATGGAAGATTCCAGGCTCAAGGTGGTAAAAAACCAAAAAATTCCAAAAGAGACCATGGGCAGACGTCGGCGCACAGACCATCCCACGGCGGCCAAAGCCCCAAGAACCAGGGCGGCAAAAGGGGTCCAGCCCGCCAAGAACTGATGCACAAAAGGATACCCATGGTCCACGGACTGCCGAAGTGGGGCCACCATCAGAAGCCCATAAAGGCACAGCACTCGAAGCTGGGTGTAGAAATAGGATGTGCGGGGGACCATGGCCGTTTCTCGTGTCGCCCGGTCCACGTCGCTTAAAAGATCCGTCAGCGACCATGAGTTGTTAGCGAGGCCAAGGTGCCACAGCACGGCAATGCCCATCGCGGCCATTGGCAGGGCCAAACGCCCCGCCGCGGCCCGCCAGAAACGGGCGTGCCTCTTAAGGACAAGCCATTCGATGCCTATCAAGACCAAAGGAAGGGTCAAGGCGTTCTGCTTGCATTGGAAAGCAGCGAGTGCCAAAGCGGCCACCCAAACGCCGTAAACCGGGCGGTTTGTTCGGCGCATTTGAATGTAGCAAAGCACGGCGCCTAAATAAAACAACGCGGCCATGGCAGTGTAGCGTTGCACAATGTAGGTCACGGCTTCGGTCTGGATGGGATGCACGGTGAAAAAGGCGGCAGCCCAGAAGGCGGCGCGCTGGGGATTTGGGCTCCACCACTGCCCCGCCTGCCGATCCGCGAGCGTTTGGAAAAGAAGCCCGGATAGAAGGTAGGCTAAGACACCGCTAACGGCGTGGAGGCCAATGTTGACGAGATGGTACGGCAGGACGCGGTTTCCATGAAGGTGCCACTGAAAGGCGAACGTCAGGTCCACCAGGGCTCGAGGACGACGCAGCCATGAAGACCGCACAAAACGGTCCCAATCGTGGATTTCTCGATTTTGGACAATGGCATGCATATCGTCGAAAACAAAAGGAACGTCCACACTGTTGGCGTAACCAAGGATCGTTGCCAAGACCAGCAACGCCCCGGCGGCGATAGAAAAGGAGCGCCCGTTCGAAGGAATCCTCAAAATTGTTGAAAGTCCGCCTTCAGGATCCATGGCTTTTCGATTTGTTCAATGAATGCCGATCCCACGGGCCAAAACTGCTAACCCTGTGGACTCAAGCACGGACCTTTGGTTCTTGTCAAGGGACGTTCAGGATGGTAACAGAGGCGGCTGTGAAGAAAGAAGGCATGAGGTTCGATCAAGAGGGTGAACGATGAAGGGGTCTTTTCGATTTGGTGTTGTGAGGCTGACCTGGTGCGTGGGGCTTTTCGTGTTTTTGGCCCTTTCGGCTTGGGGGCAGACGCCGGATGAGGCGCCTCTTGTGAAGAAAAAGCTTTTCGTTCCCATGACAGAAGCCGGTCCTGGAGGCAAGGGGCCTCAGGCCCCTGTGGTTGACGGGCGTTTTGTGCTGACCGGCGTCATGGTGCGCCCGGACGGGAAAAAAGCCCTCATGGAGATCAAAGGGGATCCTGCCGCGGCAAAAGATGGTTCGGCCAAAGGGTGGCACGCAGAGGGAGAGTCCGTCGGTGGGTATCTTGTGGAAAGCATCGAACCCAATGCCGTCATTTTGACCGGGAATAATCAAAAGGTGCGCGTTCCTCTTTATGGAACGCCTAAAGAAAGGCCGCAACCCCTGGCCACGGTTTCTGCCGGCAAGAAAGAACCATCCAAGCCGGACCACGCTGCGGGCTCAAAAGGGCTGTCCCAAGGACCGCAAGGATCCGCAGGGGGGGCCGGGGGATCCAAGAACCCACCCAATGCCCCACCGCAAGGTTCTTCCGCAGGGCCTTTGGCGCACGCTGCGGAAGCCCTGCAACAGGGATCCCAGGAAAACACTCAAGGGACATCGACAGGAGCATCCGCGCCGGGTGGTTTCATGAACCCTTTTGCAGAGGCTCTGAGAAAAGCGCAAGAAACCCAAAGGGAACTCTCCCAGCCTTCGGCAAGCGGGGCTCCTGCGGGACAGCCTCGATAATCGAATGAAGAACGTGTCATGAGACCTCGGGACATTGCCGTCGATCTCATCGTGGTCCATTTTCGAGCGCTTCCGTCGCTGGGCAAGCTTTTGGAATCCTTGGAGGAAAATGAAAAGGCTTTTGGGGCTTACACCGTCCACGTGGCCAACAACGGGCATGACGAACCCATGTTAGATCTGTGGGCACGAACAGGGCGCATTCGGTTGTACCAGAATGGAACCAACCAGGGGTTTGCCCGGGCCGTGAACCGCGTCCTTGATGCGACGCAGGCGCCCTACGTCATGGTCATGAATCCGGATGCGTGGTTCATTTCGCCCATCATGGAAAAAATGGGTCATTTTATGGAAACCCATCCGCGGGTGGGAATTCTCGGCCCGAAAGTCTTGAACGAGGATGGAACACTGCAGGGTTCTGCCCGATCTTTCCCCAATTGGACCACGGCTTTTTTCGGAAGAAGTTCCCTCTGGACACGGCTGATGCCGCAAAACCGCGTCTCGCAACGCAACGTACTGGACTGGGTCTTGTGCCAGGGGGCTACTCATGCCCCGGTGGATTGGGTTTCTGGAGCGTGCATGTTTGTGCGCCGTCGTGCCGTTCAGGATGTGGGGGGGTTGGACGAACGGTTTTTCCTTTACTGGGAAGATGCCGATTGGTGTCGTCGAATGTGGCAGAAGGGCTGGCAGGTTGTCTACTGGCCTGCGGTCGGCATCGTCCATGCGGGGGGGATAAGCAGCGGCCAAAACCCATGGAGGGCGTCCGTCGCTTTTCATCGAAGTGCCTTCCGCTATTACACGAAACACCGCCAAAGGCGTTGGGCTTGGGCGGACGGAATGGTTGCCGGCTTTCTTGGGTTGCGTCTCTTGAGCGTGCTGGGAGCTCGGGTGTTTCAAAGCCGACACCTTTTCACCAGACGAAGGCCTTGAAGCGTAAAGGGAAAGAGGAAACCGCATGAAGGTTTTGGTGACCGGGGGAGCGGGCTTCATTGGTTCCCACCTGGTGGATTATTTTATCGCCCAAGGAGATCAGGTCTGGGTGGTCGACGATTTGTCCACGGGAAATTTGAGAAACGTGGCCCAACATTTTCAAAACCCACGTTTTCACTTTCATTTGGGAACAATCCTTGATGAAACCCTGTTGGATCACGTTATGAGCCAATGCGACATGGTTTTCCATTTGGCGGCAGCGGTGGGCGTCAAGCTGATCATGAACCGACCTGTGGAGACCTTGGAAACCAATGTGCGGGGAACCGAGGTGGTCTTACGGTGTGCCAACCGCCATAAGAAAAAAGTTCTTGTCACCTCCACATCGGAAGTGTACGGCAAGGCCATGGATGACAACGGTGGAGCGCCCTTGCGGGAAGATGCGGATCGGGTGGTTGGCCCCACGACAAAAAGGCGATGGTCGTATGCATGTTCCAAAGCCTTTGATGAATTCCTTGCCCTGGCCTATTACGAGGAAAAGAAACTTCCCGTAGTGGTCGTTCGACTGTTCAATACAGTGGGGCCACGACAAATCGGCCAGTACGGAATGGTCATTCCCAATTTTGTCCAAAAAGCGCTCCTGAACAAACCCATTATTGTGTACGGCGACGGGACCCAATCCCGGTCGTTTTTGCATGTTTCCGATGCCGTGGAAGCCCTCGCGCGACTGATGCGGGAGCCTCGAGCCGAGGGACAAGTGGTGAACGTGGGCAACCCGCAGGAAGTGACCATCGGTGAGTTGGCGCAGTTGGTGAAAGAAATGACCCACAGTGCATCGCCCATTGAGTTTCTCCCTTACGAAAAAGCGTTTGGGCCTGGCTTTGAAGACATGCGACGCCGGCGCCCGGATATCACGAAGCTTAAGGAGTTGACGGGTTTTGAGCCGATCATGGATCTCCGTTCCATTGTGGCAAGCGTGATCCAATACTACCAAAGCTGATTGACCGAGGATCGGCCCATGAAATGGCAAGATTTGGCGGTGTATGGCGGCTTGTCCCTGGGGATAGGCTTTTGCGTTGCGGTGGGTGTCATTCCATTGGTGCGCCGATGGGCCTTCAGGCTCAAGATGGTGGCCGCTCCTCGAGAAGACCGCTGGCATGCGCAACCCACGCCCCTTTTGGGAGGATTGGCCATTGGGATGGCTTTATGGGCTGCTTTCCTGATTTTGTGGGCCATGGGGGTGCTTTATGACCATTGGAGGACACTGGCCGGCCTCATGACTCTGAGCTCCGTGCTCGGCCTTGTGGGATTGGTTGACGACAGGAAACCTCTGCCTCCCCAAACCAAACTCCTTGTCCAGATCGTCCTTGCCTCCTTTGTGGTTTTCTTGGGTTTTGAGCTCCAGTGGTTTGTTTCGAAGACGGCCAACCGTTTTTGGAGCATCCTGTGGATGGTGGCCATTACCAATGCTTTCAATCTGTTGGACAATATGGACGGATTGAGTGCCGGCGTGGCGGCCATGGCGTGCGCTTTTTTGATCCTGGTTGAAGGGGTGTGTGGCCACCCGTTCCAACCGATCCACCTTGCCGTCATCGCTCTTTTGGGAGCCTTGGCGGGGTTTTTGGTCTATAATTTTCATCCGGCTTCCATTTTCATGGGCGATTGTGGCAGCCTGCCCGTGGGTTTTTTCCTTGCGGCGGCATCAACGCAGACCACCATGGCTCACAATGAACCTTTGGTGCCCATCCTGGCTGTTCCCGTGTGCATCTTTTGCCTGCCGCTGTTCGACATGGCCTTCGTCTCGATCATGCGCACCCTCTTCGGGCGCTCCATCAGCACAGGCGGTCGGGATCACACGTCCCATCGGCTGGTGGCCATTGGCCTTTCAGAAAGGAACACCGTTCTTTTCCTTTACGGGTTTTCAGCCCTTGGCGGCGTTCTAGCCCTTTTTATGGCCCTTCAGCCCGTGGGGGCTCTCCCCGGCATTTTTGTTTTCCTGCTTTTAAGCCTTTTTCTTGCTGTCCATTTGGCCCGCGTACGCACCTACGGCCCAGGGCAAAAAAGCATTGTCGAGCGCAACGGGACGCTCACCGTGTTGTGGATTCAATGGACATATAAGAAGAGAATGTTTGAAGTTATTCTTGATGTTTTTATGGTGGCCTTTGCCTATTGGTTTTCGTACTTTCTTCGTTATGAAAAACCAATGTACGAAGCGGTGTTTTCGAATTTCTTGAAATCCTTGCCGTTGACTGTGGCTTGTTGTCTTGCCGCCAATCTCGTCATGGGGATCTACCGGGGCGTCTGGAGGCTGACCGGCACCTCCGATTTGGTTTATCACTTGGGGGCGGCCAGTCTTGGCGTGGCCTTGACTGTGCTCAGTTTGGTTTTCCTTTATGACTTTCAGGGCTTTTCGAGGAGTATTTTTGGGATTTTTTGGGCTTTGTGGCTGGTGGCTCTTTCGGGGTCCCGAGTGTCCTTCTGCTTTATGTCAGAATTATTGAAAAAATTATCCCGTCGCAACGGACGGCGTGTGGCTATATACGGGGCGGACGAAAGGGGAAGCATAATCCTCTACCGCGTGCTTAACGGTTCCGAGCGTGAGCTGTGCCCTGTGGGGTTTATCGACAATGACGAGAAGAAACAAAATGCTAGGATTTATGGATACAAAGTCATCGGCCCATGGCATCGCCTCGAAGAACTTATCCGCACTCACCGGATTGACGAAATCCTGGTGCCCGTCGAAGAAGCTCCAGCGCTGCCGTTTCCTAAGGCGGAGGCCTTAGGCCGGCAGGTGGTCTTTCGGCAGGTGGACTTCAGGATTGGGTAGGAGTTTGCCTGGGAATGGACCCTATGGGAACGGCTCGAGCCGTTCCCGTAGGGTCCATGTCGGACCCGTTGCTTGGAGAGACGGTTGGGGGGTGGGTTTGAGAGGGTGGCCCTGAAGGAAGGCCGGGAACTATGGGAGACATTGTCCTGCTGTGTCCAGAACCCGTGCGGGATCGGGTGCAAGGCATTGGAATCCGATTTTTGGAAATGGCTCGAGAGCTGCAACGGCACGGGCACCGGGTGTCTTTGTGGGTTCCCAACGAAGACATTCCTCGCGAAAACTCATCGTGGATTCACCCTGTGTGGTCTTCGTCGTTTCGAGCTGTTTTGCGCCGGTGTGAGGCCGTGATCCTTCATGGGCACATTTCCGAACTGTATTTTGCCATCCTTGAAGAGGAGAGGCTCAAGGATGGTCCTCCTCTTGTTGTGGACTTATACGACCCCTTTGTCATCGAAAACTTACAGTACACCCCTATTTTGGGAGAGTGGGTCTACGAACGAGACAGAAGCGTGCTTTTGCGCCAGCTGCAGGCCGGAGACTTGTTTTTGGCCTCTTGCGAAGCCCAGCGGCTTTTTTACATCGGCCTCTTGATTGGCATAGGTCGATTGACGCCCCGTCTTTATCACGACGATCCCACATTGCGCTCATGGATCGCCGTAGTCCCTTTTGGAGTACATCCCGTGGATCCCCAAACGTTTCACCATCTGCCCGGGAAAATCAAGGGTGTCCTTTCGGGAATTGGGCCGCAGGATGTCGTTGTCTTTTTCGGGGGCGTTTATGAATGGTATGATCCCCTGCTGCTTTTGGAGGCCGTCGAGCCTTTAATCCACAAGGGATGGCCGCTGCGCATTCTCTTTGGCCGCAACCCGAATCCCGAAACCACGCCGCAGGAGAAACTGGAAGCGGTGTGTCGTTGGGCCGAGGCAAAAGGGTGGATGGACCGTTATGTGTTCGTCTTTCCGTGGTTTGCCTATGAAGAGCGATTTCATTTTTATCGCGATGTGGACATTGCCGTGAGCGTCCATCACCCGTCTTTGGAAACAGAGCTTTCCTTGCGCACGCGTCTTCTCGATTACATGAATGCGGGGCTTCCCATCATCGCGACAGAAGGGGGGGAAGGGAGCGCCAAAGTTCTGGAGGCGGGGGCGGGGTTGGTGGTTCCTCCGGGCGATCGCCATCGACTTCAGGAGGCATTGGAGACGCTTCTTGGGGATGAAAACCGCCGTCGTCTCTGCGGGGAGCGAGGCCGGCAATGGATCCAAAACCACATGACATGGGATCGTTCCTTAAGGCCTCTGGTCAGCTTCTGCCAAGATCCGAAAAAACGTCCTTCAGAACAAAACCATCAAAGCTCATGCAGCGCATTGCCCCCAGGCGGCCAGCCTCCTCTCGGTTCTTTGGTGAGACAAGTCAGGCACCATTGCCTTCGGTACGGTTTTCAGGGGGCGGTGCGTCGCCTGTGGCAGCTCTGGAGCCGAGGTGTCTAAAACGTGGCTTCCGCAGAACCTCTTTTTTCGATCGTTATTCCGTCCTACAATGGCGCGTCTTTGCTCGTGCGATGTTTGGATTCCCTGGACAAGGTCCGTTTTCCATCGCATCGTCGCGAATGGATCGTGGTCGACAACGGCTCGTGCGACGGGACGGTTTCCTTGATTCAACGGCGCTTTCCCAAGACGAAAATCGTCAGACTTTCCCAAAACTTGGGTTTTACCGGAGGTATCGCCGCCGGTGTGGCGGCCGCCGAAGGTCGTTACGTGGTGTTCCTCAACAATGACATGCGTGTGGCGCCTCAGTGGCTCGAAGCGATGGAAGAAGGGCTTGTGCGGAGTGGGGCCGCATGTGCCGCCGGAATGATTCTGGACAGAGAGGGGCAGCGCATCGATTTCGTCGAGGGCATTCTCCTTTTTGATGGACACGCACTGCAACGTTTTCAGGGAGCCCGCGCCGAACACTTTTCTGGCCTTTCGACGTGCCCCACCTTCATTGCCTGTGGCGGCAACATGGCGGTCCGCAAAGACGTTTACGAAAGCCTCGGAGGGCTTGATCGAGATTTTTTTGCGTACACCGAGGACGTGGACTTTTGTTGGAGGCTTCACGCCGCAGGCTACAAGACTATCTTTGTCCCCGAGGCGGTGACCTTTCACGACCATCAGGCCACATCCAGCCGTTTCGGGCCATATCGTCGGGGCTTTCTCTATGAACGCAACGCCTTTGCCTGCCTCTACAAGAACATCGACGAGCCGTTTTTCCACCCTCTGGTACACCTGGCGTGGGTAACGCTGATGCATCGAACGCGATGGATCATTTCGCTCCACGAGCCGCAGAGCCTCGGGGCTTTGGAAAGCCCATTTCCGGAACGGAGTGGTCTTTGGGGTACATCGTCGGAATGCTTCTCGAAGTGCACGTTTTCCACAAGGCAAAAGCGGGACTGGCGGCATGTGTTGTGGCGAGGGATGGATCTTTTTCGACAAGGGGAACTTCAAACCGGGTGGCATCGCTTTGTGGAAGTTTTGAGGGATCGTCTGAGAAGGGGCAAGAGGAGAGGCGCGTCCTTGTCGAACACGGAAGAAATCGTATGGAGGCATCCTTATGTCCATTCGCAACTGCAAGCTCTTTGGGATGTGAGCCGATCCATGGCGCGGCTGCAAAGCAAAAGACGGAGCGTGCAGAGGCTGCGCCGTGTTCCTGATCGGGACATTTTCCAGTGCTTTCCTCCGTGGGTTGTGACCACGTATCCCGGCGATAAAGAACTTTTCGCCGCCTCATGGTTCAAAGATCTGTTGCCAAAGGAGATCCCCTTTCGGTTTGCTTCATTGGAGGAGGTTCATGGCGAGCCCTCAGTTGAGCGTCATCATTCCGACCTATAATCGGGCGGCCATTTTGACCAAAACCTTGAAAGCGCTCTTGACGACGCAACAGGGAGAAGTGCCCTCATGGGAAGTCCTCGTGGTGGATGACGGCTCAACGGATGAGACGCCTTTCGTCCTCGAGTCCCTGGAACGATCCTACCCTTCGAGACTTCGTGCCTTTCGACAACCCAACCTTAAACAGGGCGCTGCTCGAAACCTGGCCATGCGCCACGCCAAAGGCGACCTTTTTGTTTTTTTGGGGGATGATATCGTGCCTTCACCCCGCTTTTTAGAACGCCATTGGCATGGCTTTTTTTCAAAGGGAAAGCCCTCACGCCATGGCCTCATCGGCCGAACGCTCTGGCACCCGCGCATTAGGCCGAGTCCCTTTCGACAATGGATCAGCGAGTGGGGGCTGCAGTTCGGTTTTCAGCTCATCCAGGACCCGGAGAATGTGCCGTTTAATTTTTTTTATACGTCGAATCTTTCCTTTTCCCGGGATTTGTATGACGATTTTGGGGGATTTGACGAAAGGTTTGACCAATACGGTTGGGAAGACACCCAACTGGGGTATCGCTATAGTCAAGAAGGCGGGATGCGCCTGCGCTATGATCCGGAAGCCTTGGCCTATCATGATCATGACATTACGCTGAAATCTTTTTGCCGCCGTCAGTACCACGTGGGTTATTCCGCCGTGCGGTTTGGGGAACTCCATCCCGAGCTGCGATCCTTTCTCCATTTGGATGAAGATGGCAGAAGGTTTTTATGGCTTATTCTTTTGGGCCCCCCCTTGGCTGCCTTTCTGAGTTGGTGTGATGAGCGACTTGGCTGGATGCCGGTGCGTTTCACGGCTCTTGTCATGCGCGGTTATTACGTTCAGGGAATGATGGCAGCCCGACGTGACAAAGAGCGTCAAAAAAGGCTTGGGGTATGAGTCAGGTCACGGTCCTTGTTCTGAATTGGAACGGCAAAGAAGTGCTTCCGTTGTGTTTGGCCGCGCTTCGCTGCCAGACGTACACAGATTTTACCGTGTGGGTGATTGACAACGGGTCGACCGACGGCAGTGCGTGGTGGGCTCGGAAACATCATCCGGAAGTGACCGTCATTGCCCATGGGGAAAACCTAGGATTTTGCCGAGCTTACAATGATGCTTTGCGGAATGTGTCCACCCCCTACGTGGCTTTGCTCAATAACGACGCCGTTCCCGGTGCCAAGTGGTTGCGCTGTCTCGTGGATGCCCTCGAAAAGGATCCACGGGCGTGGGCCGCTGCTTCCAAAATGGTTTTTTGGGACCTTCCCGACGTTATTGATCGTGCCGGGGACGCCTACACGTGGGAAGGGGCTGCTCTTATGCGGGGCCGTGGAGAAAAGGCATGGCGGTACAGAAAGAAGGAAAGAGTCTTTGGAGCCTGTGCTGGGGCCGCCTTGTACCGAACCTCGGTGTTTCGTGAATTGGGTTTTTTTGACGAGGACTTTTTTCTGCTCCATGAGGACGTGGATGTAAGCTTTCGCGCTCGACTCCGCGGCTACGAATGTATCTACGTACCAGAAGCCATTGTGTATCATAAGGCGGGATACACCATGGGGAGGGAATCGCCCACGGCCGTCTACTACGGGCATCGCAACGTGGAATGGGCATACGTTAAGAACATGCCCACGCCCCTTCTTTGTTTGACGTGGCCGTTCCATCTCTTTTACGTGCTGGCGGCAGGGATTTATTTCCTTTTTCGGGGGCGGGGCCGCTGGTTCTTGGCGGCCAAAAGGGATGCACTGCGCCACGGAAAAGAGGTCTTGCTGAAGCGCTCCGCTGTGCAAAAACGACGAGTGGTTTCTTCCCTGACGATCCTTCGCAGCTTGAGCCGGGATCTTTTGGTCACACGGCTGCGTTCCAAAAGGCTGTCGGTTTTTCAGCCATAAGCCAAGACCATGGCGTCCGGTGATGGCCAGGGGCAAAGGGATCCCTGGGGGAAAACTCAGTCTGAAGCATCCGTCTCAGGTATTTCTGCGCTGACGGCATTGCTGGGCGATTCCGCAGCATGCCCCTGTTCTAAGGTCGCTTCGAGCATGGCCACCTTTTGCGCGAGCCGACGCATGTTTTGCTCGCGGCGGCACCGGTCCAGGTCCTGGGTGAGACTTTTGATGAATAAAAGCGCCAAGCTAATGATGACCAAAAAGATAGGAGGGTAATGAATGCCCAAAAAAGCTCCAAGGCCGTCCAAAATGCGGGGGAAAAAACCGAAAAACAACGCCGCTGCTGCCACAAAAAACCACCATAAAGCATAGTGCACCTGCAGTCGATCTCGGCGCACGAGGACAAGGATGACCAAAGCGAGACCGATGCCGATAATGGCGACTGTCCATTGCGCTGGGGTCGACATCAACAGATTCTTTCCTTTGCCGAAAGACCTTGGAATGGGGCTGCTGACCAGCCCACGAAGTACGGCCTTTTACTAACGCCAAGGCAACCCGAGTAAACCAAATACCACAAAACAGCCCCCCAGTTTTGAAAAATGCGCGAGATGCCATTCCGGCGGGGAGCCATAGCCACCGGGACCTCAAGAATCCGTAGTCCCGCATTCTGAACCAACAAAAGCACGCCGATGTCCTGGTAGTCCAGTAAAGTCGCTTGTCGAGAAGCCAAGAGACGAGCGGCTTTGCCGTTGCAGGCACGGAAACCGGACGTGAGATCTTGCACAGGAAGATCCGTGAGGCCGCGAAAAAAGGTCCAGGCCAATCGGCGGGCTCGGCTTCCCCTTTCAGGGCATGACCCAATGACCAAATCGGCCGTACCATCCATGAGAGGGCGCACAAGACGGGGTATGTCCTCGGGATTATGTTGGCCGTCTCCGTCCAAAGTGACAGCCAGTTCGCAGCCATGGCGAACGGCGTAGCACAAGCCGGTCTGCACAGCCCCCCACGCCCCTAAGTGGATCGGCAAAGAAAGGACGCACGCGCCGTGGGCCATGGCCTGAGGCCGCGTTTCATCACGACTGTGGTCGTCCACCACGATCACCGCAAAGTCGCCGATGGCTCGGCACTGATCAACCACGGCGCCGATGGTTGCGGCTTCATTGAATGCGGGAATGATAATCCACTGGGAATGCTTTCTCACGGCTTTACCGATCCGGTACTGTCCATAAAGATGGGCAACTGACCCAAGATCGTTTCGTAAAGAGATAGAATGCGGTCCGTCACTTTTTCAATGTGAAAAGCCGTATCAAATCTTTCCTTGGCTTTTCGGCCCATGCTTTGGAGACGTTCTCTATGAAGACCGATGTCAAGCAGTGTCTCCGCCAACGCTTCGGGATCCCCAGGGGGCACCAACCATCCGGTCTGGAGATTGTGCACGACCCAGTTGACACCGGAACCGGGAATGCAGGTGGCCACCGCAGGCTTCTCATAGCGCATGGCTTCCAACAAAACAAGGCCGAAGGCTTCCGTCCGTTGTGTGGAAGGAAGGCACAGCAGGTCGCAGGTGACCATAAGTGCCTGCATTTGTGGGTCGGAGCGATAGCCCAAGAGATGGACCCGATCGGCGAGCTTCCATCGTCGGATGGAAGCTCGCAAAAGGTCAGCTTGCGGACCAGCTCCGACGATAAGCACACGAAGAAAGGGAACGCGAGCGGCTGCAGCGATAAGGTGTTGAAAGCCCTTGTAAGGACTGAGCCTTCCCACAGCCAGAACCCGCAAAAATGCCTCTTCTCCCCAAAGGCATCGCGCGTCGTTCAGCACTCGTGCCTCAGGCCATGGCAGCCGAGCGGGATCCACACCGAGCGGGATCACGGACGTCTTGCTTTGCCACGGAGCGAGAGGTTTGCTGGTTTCCAGGTAAGGGGGGGAGGTGACCACCACGGTGGAAGCCTTGGCGAGAAGCTTCTTTTCGGCATGGCAGTAAACACGGTAGAGGCCTTCCATCCATGGCTGTCCTTCAGGAGCGACGACGTCGGAGTGCCAATGAATAATCCACGGACGCCGTCGCGCCTCGGGGATGGATAGAGCCCAGAAAGCACTGGGGTTGGGAAGATGCATATGGATGAGGTCCGGAGTGAAGTCGGCCAGCACCTTTTTTAAAGCGTAAGGGAACAGAGGGCTTATGGGGGTATAGAAGCATTGGCCGTAGGAAGGAACCCGAATCACCGCGGGGGCGTTGGGTTGAGGAGATCGATGGAAGTCCCAGCGCGCTTGGTGATGGTGCACCAGAGCGAGCCCCTTCAGACCTCGGCCAGCCAAGGAACCGAGAAGATCCCCTAGAAAGCGTTCCATGCCGCCGGGGTAGGGGGGGTAATACTTTCCCACATGGAGGACGCGCACAGCGGCCATCAGGATCTTCCCCTTATAAGGTCATGAACCGGGCTCCGAAGAGGGAAGATCCTTACCCCGAAGAAAATCAATGCGCTTGAGGCCGATGCCCAGCCGTCGAGTGTCTCCCGATTGGGGATCCAGCGATCGGGGAGCGATAGGCCGCCGTATCTTAATGACGAGATGATTGGTCTCTTGGATCATTCCCGAGACGTCCATGGTAAGGGTATGATTCTTTGGGGATGTATAGTCCACGCTTTTGAGAAACTGTCCATTGAAGAAAAAATCAAAGGTCTGGCGGTACTCAGGACCAGCAAGGGCATCGAAGTGAAGGACCATGACCAAGGACCGTCCATCAGCAGGATTCATGAGAAAGCGCATCTGCCCCTTCGAGCCGTCGCTCCACCGGCCCCACTCTTCCGGCATGGAAAAACCCTTCATGGCCACGTAGTAAGGCGCATTGCCGTCGACACTCATGTCCACGCTGAAAGGGATGGAGGGGATCGGCGAAATGTAATCCATGATGTCCTTTCTCGTTAAGACGATAAAGGCGATCCAGGCACCGAGAAGTATCCATTGTCCGAAGATAAAAATTCTTTGCATCATGAAACCCATTTCGAGTGATAGAAAAGCTTCATAAAGTCTTGTTGGTATTTCATAAAAAAGCTCACAATAAAGGCGAAGCAAATCCAGTAGACGTATCGACTGCGGCCTACGAGGGTTTCCAAAACGAAGGGCACGCTGATAAAGAACGAAAAGTTGAGGAGCATATAACGTCCAAGATCCGGGTTCATGGTATTGGGGCGAAAACACACATTGAAAACTAATAACAATATCGCATAGAGAACGTAATAGCAATTCATTTGGCAAACGGTCCCCCACAGAATGGAAAAGAAGGATACAAGCGCCAGAATATAGGCGAAGCTAACGGAGTCCGTTCTGTACTGAATGGCAATCATAAGGGAATTCAGCATGTTGGAAAGAGAATGGAGTAAGCCCGAGGGGCTCAGGCTCATGGGCGAAGTCGTCAAGGTCCAGCTGACGAGAATGTTGTTGAAGAGAAGGGGGTCCTCGAAGCGAACATAAAGATAAAGAGTCCACAAGGCGAGTCCGGCCCAAAGGGTGGGAAATGTTTTGATAAGTGTCTGCAGCCAGGGATTGTTTCGCAGGGACTGTTCTTTGGAAAAGGTTTGGCAAAAGTTGTGGAAAAGAAATAGCAGGTAGAGACCGATAAGAACGATGCCGATTTGTTTGGCAAGAACGCTGAGCGATGCCAGGGTGGCTGCCATCCAAAGGCGGCGCGAGACCAAAAGGGCGTGAAAAAAAAGCATGGCGCATAGAGTAAATGCTGGCTCAGCGTAACCGCAGAATAAGAAAAACGAATAGGGAAAGGCGAGAAACAGAGTCACGGCGCTTAGCGCCACGCGACGGCCATGCAAAAAGGCGACAGTGCGGAAAAAAATCAAACATGTGCCATAGGTCAAAAGGGACGAGGCTGTGATCATGGCGATGGAGGTATTTTGAATCTTGAAGAGCGTCTTGAGAAGAGCCGCGATGGAGGGATAGAGAGGCATAAAGGCCACGTTCTGATTTCGAAATAGATTTCCGTCGAAATGATACCCGTTTTCGATAATGTCTCGATACCAAATAACGTCCCAGGGATACAAGGTCGACGGGTTTTCCAGAACCCAGAACCGAAGGAAAAGGAAATGGCCCAGGGCACAGCAGAAAACAAGAGTCGGCAAGTAAAAGGAACATTCATCTTTCATGGCTTCTGGGCTCCTGGTGTTCTTGGTCTAAAAAAACAAAGACTCTCACCCCTCCTGTAGGTGATTCGTTTGGTGATCAATTTCAAAATTCGGTATGGAAAACGAAACGTTGGGTTCGTTGGAGCGATTGAGCAGGATCTGTACCAGTTCGTGAACGCTCTGTTGCCACGTTCGCCACCTCAGGGACTCCGACCGCGGATGTCTGCCTTTGCGATGAAGATCGAGCCATGTTTTTAAGGCCTGGGCCAAAGGCGCTGGTCGAAGATCGTCAGGAAAATAGAAGGCCTTATCCCCCGCTACCTCTCGAAAGACCGCAATGTCTCGGGCGATGATGGGCAGCCCGTAGCGTGCGGCTTCCACCAGAGGCAGCCCAAAGCCTTCGGCTTCGGAGGCCATGAGAAGACAGGTCGCTTTTTGGTAAAGCAAAACCAAAAACTCGTCGCTCACATTTTGAAGCCAAAATAGCCGTTTTCCGCGTTGTGGGTGATTGGCCAACCTTTCCACAATGCGCGGAATCGTGCGCCGTTCGGCCGGCGGCAGATCTTTCCAGCCTTCCTGTCCCACCACCACAAGGGAGGCATCGATCCCTTCGGCCCATAGGCTTTCGAAGGCCTGAAGGGTCTGCAGATGTCCCTTGCGAGGTTCGATAGTCCCAACCATCAGAAAAGCGGGAGCGCCTTGAAACCGATCCAGCAGTGCCGCTCCGTGGGGAGGCGTGCCCACTGTGGGCTGTGTGTTTTCCACGTCGGCGCCCAAGTGCCAAGCCCACAGCGAAAAAGGCTGCTTCAATGGGCCCGCTTCACCGGATCGCAACCAAGCCCGCAAATCCTGCGCCACCGACTCGGAGATACACACGGCACCATCCATTTTGGCAACGGTTTGAAGCCATCGTTTATGGATCTGAGCGTTGCCCGTGGGAAAATAGTGGGGCATGAGGACCGGGAGCAAGTCGTAGACAAGAAAAAAGACCCTCACGCCGTGATTTCTCCAGGTAAGCAGGTGTTTTTCCTGGACGACGGGAATGGAGTGATGGAAGTCTAACCCGAAGAAAACATCGCCTTCATAGGCATCGACGGGTTCGTCTCGGGCCCAATCCGAGGGAAAGCCGAGAAATTGGGACGTAAACGTCCGCGCCGTCCGATACCCTTCCTGATCCATGGTGGCGTAAACAGGTTCTATGCGCCATCCGGCTGGAGCCTGCTCTAAAAGCTCTCGAAGAACCGCTCTCGTCACCCGTTGAATGCCGGTTCGAAGGTCTTGTTGCACAATGGCCGAAACATCGACAAAAAGGCTTTTGTGCCTCGGTTTTGGTGGGAAAGAGCGGGCCAGGGCTTTCGATAGCTCCAGTTTGGGAAGGGACGTCTCGTTCAGCAATTGAGAGCGTGCCAGCGATTGGACAAGGCCAGGCAGCGTCCTTTGGGCTTTCCCCGTAAATGTCTCGATGGCCATGGCATAGGCCTGGGCACACGCTTGAGGATGGCAATGTGCCATAATATGGTGACGAGCTTTTTCGCCAAGTTTTTTTCGCAAGGCTTCCTTGTCAAAAAGCTCCTCCAGGGCTGCCGTAAGCTCTTGCGTCTCAAAATGATCTGGGAGCATCCACACAGCCTCTCGAGGCAATTCCGCCATGGAACCATGGGCGTTGACAACCGTTGGAATGCCGTAATTCATACAGTCTAGGACTGTGCCGGAGGTTTCGCCGCGCGAAGACGAACGCAACTGGACGGCTGCGTCGGCGGCGGCCAAGTAACGGTGAAACGTGACCCGATCGACCCATCCTGTAATGTGTACACGATCCGCCAAGTTTCTTTCATCGATGGTTTTCAGCAACTGTTGGCCATAAGCTCCGCCGTGATTTTCGCCCACAAAAACCAGGCGACACCGAGGGTTTGAAGCAAGCCTAGAGTTGAGCCAAGCATCGAGAAGTCTGTGATTGAGTTTCAGCGGGTCAAGCAAACCGAAACTGCAGATCAAGAAATCATCGGGGGAAATGCCTAAGGCGCGGCGCGAGGTCTCACGAGGAATGGCCTCGGCCGGGGCGCGAACGTGGGGGATGACCACCCAGTCCGCTGTGGCCTGATCCCCATACCACATTTGAGCCAACTGACGAGAAAATTCGGAATGAACGATGACGCCGATGGATTGTTGTAAGACGGGTAGGTTGCAAGGATACTTCCAAATCACGGGCATGCGGTCCTGGGCGTGGAATTTTTCGGCAACGGCACCATAACCGTGGCTTGCATAGAGCACTCGTGCCCAATTGTGGGGCTTAATGTCATGAACTTCGAGATAGGCATGAACGCCAGAAAGGAAAAAATCGTGGAGAACCACAACGCCGGGTATGCTTTTCAAAAGCTCAAACATGTGTTGATGAAACACGGAATTACCGACGTGATAAAGAATCCGATCATATTTCCAAGTGTTTTCCTTAAAATAGTGCACATCGCGAACCGAGCAATGGGCACGGATCCAGTCATTGCTCAGCCCAGGGTTCGTCGGCGACACAATAACTTCTACAGCGTAATGTTTCATCAGTGCCGGCAACAACTCGCAGCTGTAATCGCTAATGCCACTCCGTTCGGGAGGCAAAGGCGAGAGATATGCCAATGTGGGATGTTTCCCCCACACGACGGCGGGCGGGGCAGGGCGAGATGGTTGGTGGATGAAGTTTTCCCAGGCCGCCAACGCCCTTCGAGCGGCCTCATTCCACGAAAAATACTTTGCCCTTTTCGGACCATAACGACGCATCTCATCGCGGAAGGTCTCATCCGTCAGGCCTCGCTCTAAAGCAGCCTTGATACTTTGCACACTGGAGGGGTCAAACAGGGCATCGTCGCGCCCGACCACTTCAGGAAGACTGGAACGGTCAGAGGCCACCACCACGGCGCCACACGCCATGGCCTCGAGAACCGGTAACCCAAACCCCTCATGCCATGATGGCAGAACGAACAGGGAACAGAGGTTATAAAGTTTGACCAAATCCCCGTCTGAAACATGGCCTAAAAAAACGAATTCAGTGGAATCCAGCCCGGAGGTTTTCACTGCAGCCCGCAGTTCCCGAAAATGCTCTTCGGAAATTTTTCCGGTGAAAACCAACTGATGATTCTTTCTAAGGGATTGGGGAAGAAATGAATACGCCTCGATCAGTCGTCTTAAGTTCTTTCTTTTATCATAACCTCCGGAATAAAGGACGAAAGGTTTAACGATTCGGTGCTGGTTCAAAAAAAGTTGCGCTTCCTCGATTCCGAGATTCAACGGGCGAAAACGTTCATCTGCAGCTTCATAAATAACCTTGAGTTTCTGCCGTGGAATCTTTAAGTGGTATACAGCTTCTTCCAAGGAGTGCTGGCTTACGGCGAAAATGAGTGAGGCCTCAGATAGAAACTTTAATTTTCCCAGGTAGTGCCTTTTGTGAGCTTCGCTGGAGTTCAGATAGATATCTTGGTGCACGAGGGGAATGAGGTCATGAAGGGTGACGCTCACAGGGGTTTGAGTATCCAAAAGACCAATGCTTGCAACGGCATCATCCACGTAACCTTCGAAGAGGCTGCAGATGTGAATAAAATCAGGGTTGATATCAGCCAAGAAGGCTTCTCTTATGAGCTGGGCCGCTTTATCACGGGAGATGTTTCCGTCTTGGCAGGCACAAACAGGCCCCAAAGCGGACCATACACGAATGTTTTCTTCAGGCAGAAGACCTCTGAATTCATGGCGGATCGGCTCGATGGTGTCCGGAATGAAGTCGCTAAGGGCGATAAAGATCTCGTGTGTACCCCGAACCCGTGCCAATGCCTTGGCAAAAGCCATGCTGTAACGTCCGATCCCTCGGAATCGGCTTTGCGTCTGAGCCCCTTGGAGGTCGATGACAATACGCATATCTCTTCCCTACACCGAAATGGAGACACAAAGGAGAACGATGATCAAGAGTTTTCAACTTTTGGGTCATTTTGTGCGCCCGAAAGCGCCGCTCTTTCAAAATACTGCATCATCGTTTGCGCTCGAGGTGAAAGCCCTAGTGTGTTGGCCGGGTCATTTATGGCAGCCCCGGACTGTGCGGAAACGGTGGTAGTTCTTTTTGATAGACCAAGCCGTTTTCTAAGATCAACGAAGATGTCCCACAGTCGCCGTAAAGGAGCGGTAACCTTCCAGGAATAGCTGTTGTATAAGAGTTGTATGTAATCATTGAGTTCGTATATTCTCTGTTGAAGGTAGGTAACTTCTTTTTCAAGGGAGTCCTTTTCAGATTTTAACGACTCTATAGATCGAATATAGAATTCAGAAGAATTTTCAAAAAATGTCTGGCGCTCCTCACCCGAAGACGACAAAGAGGCTTCAAGGGCCTTGATCCTTTCCAGACTCTCTTGCCATTTTTTTTGAAAGAGTTCGGCTTCGGCAAGAGCCGTTTTCAATGCAGACTTTATGGAACAAGGAGTCTCCGTCAGAGGGCACAGGGAATCCATTGCACCGGGGCCCGAAGCCTCGAGTGTTGGACCAGACGTAACATGCCAGGCTTTTTCAGCCTTTTCTTTTTGATCGTCGGACATTTGCAAAGCATCCTCTCGTGTCCCAGCTCCTGCAAAAGCTTCCTCTTTGGTCATTGGTTCGAGCGTTGTTTTTACTTCACATTGAAAAGCACTGCAAGCTGTGCAATGAAAGGAATGTAGGTGTCCTAGGATAGGCATGAAAATGAAGAGCCGTGAGTTGGAAACATCAAGGAGCTGCTGTGGAAGGGACAGAGAAAGTGCGATCGGGTTTTGTGGGCCTCGTGGGGGCCCCCAATGTGGGGAAATCCACGCTCATGAACCAGATTCTTAAACAGAAGATTTCCATTACGTGCCCCAAGCCGCAGACGACGCGGCATCGCATCCTGGGAATTTACAACACAAGCCAATGCCAGATGATTTTCGTGGACACACCGGGAATTCACCGGGCTCGGGACACCTTTAACAAAATCCTGGTGGACACGGCTCTGGCCACCTTGAGCGATGTGGACGTGGTGGCTTTTATCGCGGATGTTACGGCCCGAAGCATGGATCTGGACCGATTCGCCTTGCAGTGCATGGAAAAACTCACCACCCCGGTGGTGCTTGTTCTGAACAAGGTGGATCTTCTCAAAGACAAGGCCACGCTCCTTCCCCTGATTCAGCGCTATACGGCCATGCGACCTTTCGCGGCGGTGGTGCCCGTGTCGGCGCTCACCGGAGACGGGGTGACGGAGCTTGTGGGCGAGCTGGTAAAACGGCTTCCCGAAGGGCCAAGGTACTATCCCGAAGAGGCCGTCACGGATCAGCCGGAACGATTTCTCGTGGCTGAAATCGTTCGGGAAAAGGTCTTTCATCTGACGGAGGAAGAGGTTCCCTATGCCACGGCCGTCACGGTGGAGGTGTTCAAAGAGGAGCCGGAAAAGAATTTGATTCGCATCGAGGCGACCATTCACGTGGAGCGGGATTCCCAAAAGGGGATCGTCATCGGCAAAGGGGGGGCGCGGCTGAAAGAAATCGGCCGACAGGCTCGGGAGGATATGGAGCGATTGTTGGGGTGCCGCGTGTATTTGGGCTTGTATGTGCGGGTTCAGAAGAATTGGCGGCAGGATCTGCGGGTATTGGGGGAATTTGGGTATCGCCTGCCGCGGGGGAGTTGAAGGGGCGACGGAGCGGCGATGAAAGGCCGTGACGTCATGACGGCAGTTTCGGACAGGCTCCTACGAGCCTGTCCGAAACTGCCTTTTGCAGGTCCCTCCGCGAAAACTGGGTGAAACCCTGCTTCGAGGGCGCGGCTGAAGCCACTTGCACAAAATGCGGTGTCCTTTCGGCACTCGTGGGGAACGGCGTGCGTGCGAGGCGGTCGCCCCGAAGGGGCGAAACACCCTAGCCCGGGGCGTAGCCCCGGGTCAGGGCGTCCATGGAAATGAAAAGACAAGCCCCCAAGGGGCCAAACACATGGCTTAAGGATGGAGCCCATCCCATGGGGATAGCTCATCGTGGGTTGAGTTACGCCCCTTCGGAGTTAAGAAGTGGTAAAAATAGGACCGATCTGCCCATCCCAGGGCGACGCCCTGGGCTGACATCCTTTGGCGAAAGGATACACAAGGCGTTCTCAGACAGGCTCTTAGAGAAGATGAAAGCTCTTGAGGATGGCCGCTAAGTCTTCGTTTTTGGAGGCGTATTCGCGCAAAGCCAGGATGACGTCCCGAAGACGGCCTTCCCGCTCGAGATCTTCCTTCGTTTCTTTCTTGGCCTGGGCAATGATCGTCCGTCGATCCCAGTAAGCAAAACCGATGTTGGCGACCACCAGGGTCGTGAAAATGCCCGCCAGAATGTAAAGAAAGTGCAGGAGCTGCTCAAAGCGTTTGTCCACCTGCTCGAAATGCTTGTCGATCTGCTCGAAGCGTTTTTCAATTTGTTCAAACCGTTTTTCAATTTTTTCAAACCGTTTTTCAATTTGTTCAAAGCGTTTTTCAATTTGTTCAAAGCGGTTATCGATCTGTTCAAAGCGGTTGTCGATTTCCAGCATGCGCGTGCGCAGTTCGATGAGCAGGTCCCGGTCCTGGCGCGTGAACCCCGTCGGTTCTTCGGCGCGCGCAAGTCCAGAAGCGCTCAAAACCGCGAAAAGCGTGGCCATCAGGACAAGACACCATGCAGGGTGTTTGTTTTTCATGGTGATCTCCTCTGGGCCGAATTTCTTTTTGTTTAGCACGAGAGAGTGGAGGTGGCAAGGTGGGGGGGACGCCTCATCGGGGGCGAAAGAGACGGTCCACGGGGAGATACAGGGCGCCCATGCGGCGGGCGATTTCGTACGCGCAGCCGCCGGCCATGGGATCCATTTCGGTGTCCACGAAGACGGCTTGGATTCCGTGGCGTTGGACTTCTCGAGCATAATGAAAGGTTTCGTCCACAGGGTCCGCCCCAAAGGCGCTCATGTTGGGCCGGCCGTCGGAAAAAAGGAGCATCACCGGAAGGGTTTCCGGGTTCTTGCGTTTTTCCTGAACGAGCAGTCGCAGGCCCAGATGGAGCCCCAGGGAGAGGGGCGTGCGGCCCCCCACCGGCAAAGCTTCCACGGCGGCCGCCGCATCGCGGATGTTATGGGTAAGCGGCAGCAGCACTTCCGCCGCCGTGTGCCGAAAAGTCACAATGCCCAATTTGTCCCGCCGAAGATAAAGATCCTGAAGCAGAGCGTCGATCACCCCTTTGGTCAGGGCCATGCGGTCGTTGCTGCGCATGCTGGCGCTGGAATCGACGATCATCACCAAAGAAAGCCCGGTCTTGCGGGAGCGCTTGCGTAGGCGGATGTCCTGCGCCAAAAGGATCGGCCGGCCGTTTCCGTTGCCGTTTCGGCGGCTCACCTGGTAAGGCGCGGCGGCTCGAAGCGTTCCCAGAAGAGAGAGGTCCACCGGGTCTTCCCCGGGCATGGGGCATCGGGCCCCATGGACGGTCCCGGAATTTTGGGAAAAAGGAATGAGAAAACGGCGTCCGGGGTGCGTTCCGGGCTGAAGGCGATGCCACGGCATATGCGCCAAAATCGTCCGACTTGTCGGGCATAGATGCGTCACACATTCCCCCGGGGGCACGGCCGTTTTGCGGGTGGCCGAAGGCTTGGGCACGTTATGATGCACGGGCACCCACGGCTGAGGATCCCCGGATCCCGATCCGGCCTCCGACTGGAGAAGCTCTTTCAATTTTTCTTCGTCCAGTTCAGCCTTTTCCAGAGGCGTTTTCTTCACCCGGTGCGGCAGCACCAGACGGGCGGCCAAATGCAGGTCATCCGCCGTGACGGTGGATCGACCTTCCAAGGCGGCGTTGGCGCGCGCCGCCTTGATCATGGCGATGTCCGCACGATGCCCGTCCGTGCCCATGGCCATGGCGATGCGCGAGGCCAGTTCCAGCAGGTCTTCCGTCAAGACCATGGTGAGGAGGCGCTCCTGAGCCGATCGAAGGCGCTGCGCCAAGGCGCGGTCCTGTTCAGCCCAAAGGGATCGAAACCCTTCGGGGTCGGCTTCAAAGGCCAAACGGCGTTTGACGATTTCCACGCGCTCGTGCACCGAATCGATGCCTCGAATGGTCACTGAAAGCCCGAAACGGTCCAAAAGCTGCGGCCGAAGATCGCCTTCTTCCGGGTTCATGGTCCCGACGAGAATAAATCGGCTGGCATGGGAGAAGCTGATTCCTTCGCGTTCCACCACGTTTCGGCCTGAGGCGGCGGCATCGAGAAACAGATCGACGATCTGATCGTTCAGCAGATTGACTTCGTCCACATACAAAATGCCCCGATGGGCTTCGGCGAGAAGGCCCGGTTCAAAGGCCTTTTGACCGGTTTTCAGGGCCTTTTCAATGTCGATGGTTCCCAAAAGCCGGTCTTCGGTGGTGCCGATGGGCAGGTTGACCAGCCGCACGGGGCGTTCCACCACGGGGAGGCTCTGCCCCGCCGTGACCTTTTCCCGGCACCACGGACACAGTTCTTCGGGAATGTCGGGATCACAGCGGAACGGACAGTTTTCCACCACGCGGATGGTGGGCAAAAGATCGGCCAGAGCCCGCACGCCCGTGGATTTGGCCGTGCCCCGTTCCCCCTTGATGAGCACGCCGCCCAGAGACGGGTCCACCACATTGAGCAGCAGGGCCCGTTTCATGAGATCCTGGCCCACCAGAGCCGAAAAAGGAAAAGTCCGTTCCGTTGCTGAGCTCCGAAGACTCATGGGTGTGCTGACCGCATCTCGTCTACTTTCGTTCACACAGTTCCACCAGCACGCCACCCGTGGCCTTGGGGTGGAGGAAAGCGATGTGGGCCCCACCGGCGCCTTTCCGCGGCGTCTGGTCGATGAGCTGAATTCCCTGAGCTTTCAGTTCTTCCAGGGCAGCGTCAATGTTATCCACCCGGAAAGCGATATGATGCACGCCTTCGCCCTTTTTTTCAATAAACTTGGCCACCGGGCCGTCGGGGGCGGTGGATTCCAGGAGTTCCACTTCCGTGTCGCCCACGGGAAAGAAGGCCGTGGTGACCTTTTGTTCTTCCACGGTTTCGCGCCCGTGATCGGGCAGGCCCAAAAGGCCGTGGTAGAGCTTTTGGGCTTCGTCGATGGATTTGACGGCGATGCCAATGTGGTCCAGTTTAAGCACTTTCATGGGCGATCCTCCTTAGGGATTTGTGGGATGGTTGCATGATCTGTTTAGTGGTTTTGAATGGAGTGAAAAACAGTAAAATCACCGCAGAGACGCAGAGCGCGCAGAGGCTGGGGGGCGCACAGCCGTGCGCCCCAGCGCGGCCTGTGGCGCTGAGACGGCGCCACAGGCCGCACGCCCGCGCCTTCGGCGCAACTCAAACCGCCTTGGGTGAAAGCACGAGGCGGTGGATCCCGTCTTTGAGGACAGGCGTGTTGAAGTTGATCAAGAGTCCCACGGGACACCCCGTAAGCTTGAGGTACGTAAGGACCTGGGCTTTGTGGATGGGTTCGATCTCTTCGCATGCCTTGAGTTCCACAATGACCGTGTCTTCGACGAGAAAGTCCAGCCGATAGCCGCAATCCAAAACTTTGCCCTTGTAGGTCAAGGGCAGAGGGTGCTGGCGTTTGTAAGCAATGCCCCGTAGGCTCAATTCATGGGCCAGGCATTCTTCGTACGTGGATTCCAAAAGGCCCGGTCCCAAGTGCCGATGCACTTCGATGGCCGCTCCGATAATTCGGCGTGAAAGCTCATTGATATCCATGGAGCTTCGCTCTCATGGCGGGTTGCGCGAAGCGCAGGCGCATTCGGGGCGCGGCGGCGTCTCAGCGCCGCGCCCCGAAAGGTGGGGCGCACGGGACCGTGCGCCCCGTTCCTCTGCGACCTCGGCGTCTCTGCGGTGTCCTTATTCCTTGAGCCAGCGCCCCACCACGTCCTGCATGGCCCGGTAGGGGCTTTGCCGCTTTTCCACAATGGCTTCCACCAGGGCCTCCAGTTGCCCGTTGGCCGTGAGCCGTTCCCGAATGCGCCGAAACAGTTCCCCGTGGATCATCTGCAGCGTCTCTTCGCGGGCCCGCCGCCGCCGTTTTTCCTCCAGGAATCCGGAGGAGTGCAGAAAGTGGCGATGGTCTTCTATGGCCTTGAGAAGCGTCTCCACACCTTGGTCTTCCACCGCTACCGTGCGCACCACGGGCGGGGTCCACGGTCGTTCTTTGATGTGGGCGTCCTGTTCCACTCGAGTCGTCACTTCGGCGTAAAGCTGATCCGCTCCGGGCCGATCCGCCTTGTTGATCACGAAAATATCGGCGATTTCCATCACCCCGGCCTTCATACTCTGAATGGTGTCCCCCAGGCCGGGGACCAACACAAGGCAGGTGGTGTCGGCCAGCCGAATGATATCCACTTCGTCCTGGCCGACCCCGACCGTTTCGATGACGATGATGTCCTTGCCAAAGGCATCCAAAACCTTGACCACTTCCCCGGTGGCCTTGGCAAGGCCCCCGAGGAAGCCGCGCGTGGCCATGCTGCGAATGAAAACGCCGGGGTCCGTCGAAAGGCGGCTCATGCGCACTCGATCGCCCAGCACCGCGCCGCCCGTAAAGGGGCTGCTGGGATCTACCGCGATGATCCCGACGGTGAGGCCCTGGCGGCGCAGGGCGAAGGTGAGTTTATCCGTGAGCGTGCTTTTGCCCGCACCCGGCGATCCCGTGATGCCCACGATGTAGGCCCGCCCCGTATGGGGGTAGAGCCGCTCCATGTGTTCCAGGGCGCGCTCGTCTTCGTCTTCCAGCCAGCTGATGAGCCGCGCCGCCGCCCGTGGCGATCCTTCCAGCACTTCCTTGGCGTAGTCTCGCATGAATGATCCGCTAGTCCCGCGCGCGAACATTTTGCTTGATGAATTCCACGATCTTGGCCGTCGGTGTCCCCGGGCCAAAAATTTCAGCCACGCCCGCCTTTTTCAGTTCCGGAACGTCTTCCGAAGGAATGATCCCGCCGCCGACGACAAGAACGTCGTCCAGGCCTTTTTCTTTCAGGAGCTGCACGACGCGAGGGAAGAAATACATATGCACGCCCGAAAGGCTGGAAAGGCCCACCACGTCGGCGTCTTCCTGCAAGGCGGTTTCCACGATCATTTCCGGGGTTTGTCGTAGGCCCGTGTAAACCACTTCCATCCCCGCTTCGGCAAAAATGCGCGCCAGCAGCTTGGCGCCGCGATCATGGCCGTCCAAGCCGGGTTTGGCCACAATGATCTTGATCTTTCTATCCTGTGCCATGGCTTTCACTCCTTCTGTGCGATCTCCGCGCCTCTGCGGTGCCTTTTCTTCTACACGAATTCCTTCGGCCGATATTCCCCGAAGATCTCCCGCCAGACGTCGCAGATTTCGCCAATGGTGGCCCGCGCTTTCACCGCGTCGATGACGGCCGGCATGACGTTTTCGTCCGACTGGGAGACTTCCCGGAGGCGGTCCAAAGCCGCCTTCCACTTGGCCTGATCCCGTTCGGCGCGCAGTTTCTTGAGCTTGGCCGCTTCGATTTCGCCCACCTTCATGTCCACCTTCAAGAGATTGGTGGGTTCGGGTTCTTCCATGGTGTATTTGTTGATCCCCACGTAGACCCGTTCGCCCGTTTCGATTTCCTTTTGGAACCGATAGGCGCTGTCCTGGATTTCCTTTTGAATGTAGCCCTGTTCGATGGCGGCAAGCGTCCCGCCCATGGCGTCGATCTTCTTGATGTATTCTTCGATGTCCGCTTCGATTTTGTCCGTCATGGCTTCCACGAAATAGGACCCGGCGAGGGGATCGATGGTATCCGTGGCGCCGCTTTCTTCCGCCACAATCTGTTGGGTGCGCAGCGCCACCGTCACGGCTTCCTGGGTGGGCAGGCACAGGGCTTCGTCGTAGGAATTGGTATGGAGCGACTGACAGCCGCCCAGAGCCGCCGCATAGGCCTGCAGGGCGACGCGGACGATGTTGTTCAGAGGCTGCTGGGCCGTAAGGGTTACGCCGCCCGTTTGCACGTGGTAGCGCATCATCATGGAGCGCGGATCCTTGGCGCCGAACCGTTCCTTCATGATGCGCGCCCAAACGCGGCGCCCGGCTCGGAATTTGGCCACTTCTTCCAGCACGTTGGTGAAGGCGTTAAAGAAGAAACTGAGACGCGGGGCAAAACTGTCCACCGCAAGACCGCGATCGACGCACGCCTGCACATAGGCGATGCCGTCGGCGATGGTAAAGGCCATTTCCTGGGCCGCCGTGGATCCCGCTTCCCGAATGTGGTAGCCGCTGATGGAGATGGTGTTCCAGCGCGGAACGTGTTTGAAGCAGTAATCGATGAGATCCACCGTGAGGCGCATGCTGGGTTTGGGCGGAAAGATGTACTGGCCGCGGCAGATGATTTCCTTGAGGATATCGTTTTGCACCGTGCCGCCCACTTTGTCGAACGGAACGCCCTGTTCTTCGGCAATGGCCAAGTACATGGCCAAAAGCACCGTGGCCGGCGCGTTGATGGTCATGGATGTGGTGACTTTGTCCAGGGGGATGCCATCGAAAAGGATTTTCATGTCGTCCAGGGAATCGATGGCCACGCCGACTTTGCCCACTTCCCCCATGGAGAGAGGATGATCGCTGTCGTAGCCCGCCTGGGTAGGAAGATCAAAGGCCACGCTGAGGCCCGTTTGGCCTTGTTCCAGAAGGTAACGGTACCGCGCGTTGCTTTCGCGGGCGTTGCCGAAGCCGGCGTACTGGCGCATGGTCCAGAATCGACCGCGGTACATGGTGGGCTGCACCCCGCGGGTGAACGGAAACTGGCCCGGATAACCCAAGTCCCGCTCGTAGTTCAGGCCCTGGACGTCCAGCGGCGTATAGAGCCGCTCCATGGGCATGCCCGAAATGCTCGTAAAGACCGGCTTGCGTTCGGGCGCTTTGGACAGGGTTTTGGCCAGGATGGTTTTTTCCCAGTTGTCTTTTCCGGCCCGAATACGTTCCAATTCCTTGTCGTCAAACATGATGACCCTCCTCGATCGCTTTCCGCGTTGGCCCAAAAAACGCCCGAGGCCGCCGAAGGGAAAGGCCCCCTCGGGCCGACGGGCGTTGAAAACGGTTGTGGTGTGTTGCCATGTTGACAAAACGAAGGGACAACGATACGGGCAAAGAAATCCAGAAGGGGAGTGGCGTTTGGCAAGAGCGAAAGGAGCCCGTCACGTCATTTGTCCCATGGGTTGCGCGAGAACGGGAATGGACAGTCCGAAACGCCGCATGAACGCTCGCAACGACGGAAGCCTCGGCGACCTCACACGACGGCGATATGCCCTGGCCGAGACTTCATCACGGCCTCTTATACCGTTCTGCCTAGTGGGATGCAAGGGATACGAGATCGAGGAGCGGCAACCGAAGGGGAGGCAGCCGAAGGGGTTGAGGCGGGGTGTTCTCCTTCCTCGGCTGATGCTGGTGGCGGGGCACGTGCGCCCGAGGACTTGAGCGGAAAAATTCCAACGAAGGGAGACCTTGGCATGGTGACGCTGCAAACGATGATCGACGAGGTGAAAAAACGGGTGGATCCCAAGCAGGTGGGCATGTTCGCCTGCCATAACGGCGTTGTGCGGGCCACGAGCCGGGACGGCCGTCCGGCGACGGCTTTGGATATCGACTGCGACCGGAACGCATGGGATCGAGTATTGGCGGACGTGCGCCGTCGTCCGGGGATTGCGGCGGTGGAGGCTTATCTTTACACGGGTCGCCGGCAGGTCGGGGATGATGTGCTTCTTGTGGTGGTGGCCGGAGACATTCGGGAAAACGTGTTTCCGGTGTTGGAAGAAACGGTCAACCGGTTGAAAAAGGAAGCTGTGAAAAAAAGGGAGTGGTTGGCCTGAGGTCGTTTGGGGAAGGGGGGGTGTGATAGGCCCATTTGTTGGGGTTCGCTGCGCTCACCCCAATCTAAGGCCGTTTCCCCTTTCCCCCCTAAGAGGGGGGAAAGGGCGAAGAGTTATCGTTACAGATTGATCTTCTGGACCAGGGATTTTACGGCGTCCACGGATTTTTGGAAGGCTTCCTTTTCTTCGGGAAGCAGCGTGATTTCGATGACCTGTTCCACGCCGCCCGCGCCCAGTTTCACCGGAACTCCGACGAAGTAACCGCCGACGCCGTATTCTTTGTCGCAGTAGGCCGCGCAGGGCATAATGCGCTTTTTGTCCTTAAGGATGGATTCGGCCATGCTCACGGCCGAGGCCGATGGGGCGAAGAAGGCGCTTCCCGTTTTCAGCAAATTGACAATTTCGGCGCCGCCGTTTCGCGTCCGGTCCACCAGGGCGGCGATTTTATCGGCCGGCAAAAGATCCGGCAGCGGAATGCCCGCCACCGTGGAATACCGGGGCAGAGGCACCATGGTGTCCCCGTGGCCGCCGAGAACGAAGGCGGTCACGTCTTCCACGGACACGTTGAGTTCCATGGCGATGAAGGCCCGGAATCGGGCCGCATCCAGCACGCCGGCCATGCCCATGACCCGGTTCGTCGGAAAGCCGCTCACCTTGTGCGCCACATACACCATGGCGTCCAGAGGGTTGGAAACGATAATGAGGTAAGCGTTGGGCGAATACTTGGCGATCTGCTCCGTCACGGCCTTGACGATTTCCGTGTTCTTGAACAACAGATCGTCGCGGCTCATGCCTGGTTTTCGCGGCAGTCCCGCCGTGATGATCACCACGTCGGAATCGGCCGTGTCCTTGTAGTCGTTGGTGCCGATGATGTTCGCATCGAAGCCTTCCACCGGGGAAGCCTGCATGAGGTCCAAGGCCTTGCCTTGGGGCATCCCCTCGATGATATCAATGAGGCACACGTCGCCCAGTTCTTTGGCCGCCGCCCAATGGGCCGCCGTCGCCCCCACAAACCCCGCGCCAACCACCGTGATTTTTTTCCGCTTGAGGCTCATCGATTCGCTCCTTTTCAGCCGATCACAGCCAGCACATCACCCTTCTGCACGCTGTCGCCGTCCTTGTAGTTGATCTTGAGGACAGTTCCGGCCACCGGGGTTGTGATGGAATTTTCCATTTTCATGGCTTCCAGGATAAGCACCACGTCGCCTTCTTTGACCGCATCGCCTTCTTTCTTTTCGTAGCGGATGATCATGCCCGGCATGGGCGCTTCAATGGTGGTGCCGCCTGTAACCGGAGCCGCCGCAGGTTTTGGCGGCGCGGGCGCGGCCGCAGGCTGGGGCGCCGGGGCGGGTCGAGGCGGCGGGGGAGGCACCATGGGCTGCGGGGCCGCCGGTCGGAGTCCCGCGGGCTGGGGCTGCGGGGCGGGGGCCGCCGCCGGCTGCGCCATGGGAGTGATCTGGGTCACCAGGGGCATACCGCCCACCTGTTCCACTTCCACTTCGAAATATTCGCCGTCCACGAACACGTTAAAGGTGCACAGGCCGGGACCTTTCGGCGGCACTTCCTTCTGAGGCTTTTCCACCAACAGTCCTGCTTTTGCCTTTTTCACGAGCTCCTCCTCCGCCTTCACCTGTTCCAGGGTCTTGGGTTTGACCTCGTCCGGGATGGGTTCCAGGCCGTATTTCCAGCGCAGGAACCGTTTGCCCGTGGTGGGGTACAGAGCGTAAATGAGCACATCGTCGATATCCTTGGCCAAACCTTCCACATCCTTCTTGGCTTTTTCCAGTTCGGGTTCCAGAACGTCGGCCGGCCGCACGGTGATGGGCGTTTCGCCTCTCGGATAGCCCTTGAGGGCTTTCTTTTGAACTTCCGGGTCGATGGGCACGGGCGTCTTGCCGTAGAGGCCGTAGCACAGGTCTTTGACCTGCGCGGTGATCATCTTGTAGCGTTCGTCCGCGGTGTCGAAGAGCACGTTGTTGACGGTCTGGATGCCCACGATCTGGCTCGTCGGCGTCACTAGCGGCACCTGGCCCAGTTCCCGCCGCACAATGGGAAGTTGTCGGAACACTTCGTCCAGCTTGTCCAGGGCGTCCATTTCCCGCAGTTGGTTCACCAGATTGGAAAGCATTCCGCCCGGAGTCTGGTGCAGCAGCACATTGATGTCGATGATGGACATGCGATCGTCCAGAAGATGGCGATACTTGGGCGAAATCTTTTCCATGTATTCGCTGCATTTGGCCAGGAGCTTCAAATCCATGCCCGTATCCCGGTTGGTGCCTTTGAGGGCCACCACCAGCGGTTCCACGGCCGGGTGGGAAGTGCGGTACGCCCACGGGGACAAACAGGTGTCCACGATGTCCACACCGGCTTCGATGGCCTTCAGCAGCGACATGTCCGCCATGCCCGACGTGAAGTGGCTGTGGAGATGAATGGGAACTTTGACGTTTTCCTTCAGCGTTTTAATGAGGATGTAGGCGTCGTAAGGGGCGATGAGGCCGGCCATGTCCTTGATGCAGATGGTGTCCGCCCCCATGTCTTCCAGTTGCTTGGCCTTGGAGACGTAGTATTCGAGATTGTAGACTTCGCCGCCCATGCGCCTTTCGGTGAGCGAATAACAAATGGCGCCCTGAAAATGCTTGCCGTGCTTCTTGATGATTTTGACGGCTGTGTCGAAGTTTCGAAAGTCGTTCAGCGCGTCGAACACCCGGAAAATGTCCATACCGTTTTCGCAGGCCCGTTCTACGAAGGCTTCGGCCACATCATCGGGGTAGTTGCGGTAGCCCACGAGGTTTTGGCCGCGAAGGAGCATGGAAAATGGGGTGTTCTTAATGTATTTTTTCAGGGTGCGGATGCGTTCCCAGGGATCTTCGCCCAGGAATCGGTGCATGGTGTCAAAGGTGGCCCCGCCCCACACTTCCATGGAGTAAAACCCCACTTTGTCCATGTCTTCGGCAATGGGGAGAAAATCTTCCGTGCGGCCGCGAGTGGCGAACAGGGACTGATGTCCGTCTCGAAAGGTGAGGTCCTGGATCTTCACGGGATTGGTCACGGGAATGGTTTCGTCGACGAGTCCGGCTGTCAACACGCCATGCTGTTCCGCCATTGTGTGTCTCCTTTTGATTCGAGAAGGGATCGAGAGGGGGACGTGGCTATCGCACGAGGCGCATCTGCCACAGGCGCCTCATTTCCATCATGGACTGACGGCCCGAAAGCGCCCAGGCGCTGAAGGGCGCCGTCGGCTTCGGGGGTTCACGTCGGCTCACCGGCGGGGCTTCCGCCGCCGCCTGAGCTGCTTGGGCCTGCATGTAAAAAGCGACGGCCGCCGTGATGGCGGCGACGACTTTGGGCTGCACGTTCATGGAGGGCTCCTTTTTTCGCGGCCGCAGCCGCTGCGCTTGGTCGCATTGGGTTCGCCTCAAAAACCTTGAGACTGATCCTCGCGGGCCGCGTGATGTCGGTTGGGGTGAGTGCAGCGAACCCCAACGCGCGATCCTTCCACCCACATCCCAACACAAAACCTTTCGCCAATTTCAAAGATCCCGATCATCGAAGCGCAGGTTGCCAAAGACCCTGGGTCTCAAAGACCCAACTCGGAGGCGATGCCCGCCATCGCCGTTAAACTCAAGGCGATGAACTCATCCAGCGGCACATCGATCCTTTCGCACAGCCGAATGTGATCCCGGTTGACGGATCGGGCGAAATCCTTGCTCTTCATCCGCTTCTTGACCGATTTCACTTCCACGGCCGCGATTTTCTTTTCCGGATGCACCAAGGCCGCCGCGACCAAAAGGCCCGTGATGGTTTCTGCGCAGGTCAGAGCGTAATCCAGGCGGGTTACCCGTTCCAGGCCCAGGGCTTCAGCGTTATGGCGGACGATGGCGTCCTTCACCCCGTCGGGACAATCGGTGCCGTCCAGGAGTTCCAGCGTTTTTTTGCCGTGTTGTTCGGGAGCGTCCTTGGTGAGTTCGTAGTCCAGATCGTGAAGGAGGCCGGCCACGGCCCAGGTTTCTTCATCTTCCCCGAAACGCCGGGCCAGCTCCCGCATAATGGCCTGGGTGGCCAGGCAATGCTTCTTGAGCGTGTCCGTGTGGATGTGCCTGTTGAGGAGTGAAAGGGCTTGATCGTATGTCATGGGTCGGTCCGAACCACAACCGGGTTAGGCCGCCCGGCGTGTCTTTTTCTTAAGGTTGCTGATACGGCGGCGGAAAGCATCCACCAGCTTGTTGTTGCCCGCTTCTTTGGCTTCGTCCCGTTTGCGGCGCAGCTCGCGAATCTTGGCCTTGAGGGCCCGCACATCCACCGCTTTTTGCTTGGTGGTCTGATCGACGATGCCCTTGGCTTCCTTGATGGCGGCGATGAGTTCGGCCTTGTTCATGGCGTGCACCCCCACGATCCCTTCCAGGGTGAGGGCCAATTCGCGCAGTTCCTTGGCCGTCATCTTTTCCAGAGGTTTTTCCTTCGCCTGCTTTTCCTTCTTCTTACCCATTGTCCGACTCCTTCTTCGCTTTCACCGTCGTCGCTGCCGTTTCCGAAAGAAAAGGCCTGATCAGATCGATGGGAATGGGAAAGATGGTGGTGGAATTGTTTTCCGAAGCGATTTCCCGCAATGTCTGCAAATAGCGCAGCTGCATGGCCATGGGGTTTTCCTGGATGATTTGGGCGGCTTCCCGAAGCCGATCCGCCGCCTGGAATTCCCCTTCCGCATGGATCACCTTGGCCCGCCGCTCCCGTTCGGCTTCGGCCTGCCGGGCCATGGCCCGCTGCATCTCCTGGGGCAAATCGATGTGCTTCAGTTCCACCACCGTCACCTTGATGCCCCACGGGTCCGTATGCCGATCCAGAATGTCCTGCAGATGGGCGTTGATCTTTTCCCGTTCGGCCAAAAGTTCGTCCAGTTCCGCCTGCCCGCACACGCTGCGCAGCGTGGTCTGCGCCAGCTGGCTTGTGGCGTAGAGGTAATTTTCCACGGAAATGACGGCTTTGACAGGATCCACCACGCGAAAATAAATGACCGCATTGACCTTGACCGACACGTTGTCCCGCGTGATCACATCCTGCGGGGGCACATCCGCCGCCACCAGCCGAAGACTTACTTTCTGCATGCGATCGACCACGGGGATCAGCAGAATCAACCCTGGACCTTTCGCGGCAATAACGCGTCCCAGCCGGAAGACCACGCCCCGTTCGTATTCGTTGAGCACGCGGATGGCGTTGGCAAGAAAAAGCACCACGAGCACGACCACGGTCGCCAGACCGTAAAGGGACATAAAAAGCCTCCGATATTTCAAGGAAAATCAAACCCATGCCCGGGGCAACGGCCCCTATTTATCATTGATCCTTGTCACGTGCAACTTCAAATTCTGCACGGAAACCACGCGCACGCGTTCCCCTTGCGCAATGGGCCCGTCGCTTTCCGCGTTCCACAGTTCCCCTTGCACGAAGACCTTGCCTTCGGGGTTGAGAGCCTGGGTGACCACGCCTTCCGTTCCCACCAGCGCTTCTAAGCCTACCTGAGGCCGCCGCATCTGGGCTCGAAAGGCCAAAGCGGCCACGGCGGAGAAAAAGGCGGACACGGTGAGGACCGTCGGAATGAAAACAGGCAGGGCCACACGAAAGGGCTGACCCGGCACGTGGAAAAGCATGAGGGATCCCAGGACGAGGCACACGGTCCCGGCCAGGCTCAACATGCCGTAACTGGCCACTTTAATTTCCAGAATGAAAAAGATCACGGCCAGGACGATCAGGATGAAGCCGGCGTAATTCACGGGGATGGTCTGCATGGCGTAGAAAGCAAGCACCAGGCTGATGGCGCCGATGACGCCGGGAAGGATCACACCGGGTTGGGACAGTTCGAAATAGAGGCCCGCCAGGCCGATCATCAGCAGAATGTAAGCGATGTTGGGATTGCTGATGGCGCGCAGCACCTTGTGGCGCCAGCCGGGTTCGATGACCTGGATGGCTTTGCCGTGGGTGCGCAGCGTTCTTTGGTAACCCTTGCGGTGCACTTCCCATCCGTCCAGTTGGTTCAAAAGATCGGGAAGGTCCTGCGCGACCAGGTCGATGACATTTTGGGCGAAAGCCTCCTCGGCCGTAGCGGACACGCTCTTGCGTACCGCCTCTTCAAGCCATTGGGCGTTACGCCCTCGTTCCTCCGCGAGGCTTTTGACGAAGGCCACCAGGTCGTTGACCACCTTTTCGTTCATGGTTTCAGGAACATTGCCACCCGTGGCCGTGACGGGATGGGCGGCCCCGATGTTGGTTCCCGGGGCCATGGCCGCCACGTCCGCCGCCGCCGTGATGAAAACGCCCGCGGAAGCCGCCTGGGCGCCGCTGGGGGACACAAACACAACCACGGGAATTTTGGCATTCATCATGGCTTTGACGATCCCACGCATGGCCGTGACCAATCCGCCCGGCGTGTCCAATTCGACAATGAGGCATTCGGCGCTGTCTTCTTCCGCTTTGTCGATGGCATGCTCGATGAAATCCTGCAGGCCGGGATTGATCGTGTCATGAACGTGAATGAGGTAGATGGGACGCTCATCGGCCGCCGCGGCCGAAGCCGTGCTTCGGCCGGTTTCCATGAGGACTAAGCACAACAACCCCATGGCGAGCGTCCCCACGAAGGAAACTCGCCGAAACCGGAACCATAAAAACATGGGAGTACTCCTTTGGGGCTGCCCCTCGTGTTTTCTTTTCCGTCCGCGCGGCGGCTGCTGCTGTTTCAGCCGCTTTTTCGTCATGAATGCAAAACCGCCATGACGTCCAAAAGATCCTTCCACGTTTCGGCTTTCTTGGCGCTGTTACGCAGCAAATAGGCCGGATGATATGTGGCGATCAGCGGAATGCCTCGCCACAGATGGATCTTTCGCCGAAGCTCCCCAATGGGAAGCGTGGTTCTCAAAAGAGTCTGGCTCGCGCAGGCTCCCAAAGTACAAATAACCTGCGGCCGAATGGCTTCCAACTGGCGGATGAGAAAAGGGGAACACGCGCGGATTTCGTCAGGTTCAGGCACCCGGTTGTTCGGCGGCCGGCATTTGACCACATTGGCGATGTAAACCTCTTCGCGGTGCAACCCGATGGCTCGAATCATCTTATTGAGAAGTTGGCCCGCTTGACCCACGAAGGGGCGCCCCAGCCGGTCTTCCTCGGCACCCGGCCCTTCTCCCACAAAGACGAGCCGGGCCGAAGGGTTGCCTTCGCCGAAAACGATGTGTGTGCGGTTTCGCTGGAGCGGGCATCGACGGCAATCGCCCAAGTCGTTGCGAATGATTTCCAAAAGGTGGGCGGAGGAAGGCTCGGCGGCTGCGGTTTCCGGCGATGCGGGCCGATGGAGTTCCCGAAGTCCCCATTGGCGCAACTGGGAAAGGATGCCGTGAAGGTTTTCCACGAGTTGGCGCAATTCAGCGTTTTCCGAGGCATTGTGCGTCATGGGATCGACCGTGAAAGATGGGCTATTCCCCCTCTGCCCCGTCACGGGAAGAGGGCGGGATGCAGGCGCGGCCTCCTACAGAGAACCCGACCCGGAAGTTGCCATCCCCATCAAGGCTTCAACACGATCCAGAATCCGCCGGGCGGTTTCTTCCTTGGAGAGGCACGGCAGGGCTTCCACGTGCCCGGAGCGATCCAGGATTTTGACCACGTTCGTGTCGCATCGAAAGCCGGCGCCGGGTTGGGTAAGGTCGTTGGCCACGATGAGATCGAGATTTTTTTTGCGAAGCTTTTCCGTGGCATTTTCCAGGAGCTGTTCCGTTTCGGCGGCGAATCCCACAAGGATTCGCCCGGGCTGCTTTTCGGCGCCGAGCCCCGCCAAGATATCGGGGTTACGCACCAAACGGATGACGAGATCCTCGTCGTTCTTTTTGATTTTTTGCGGGGCTGTGTCTTCTGGGCGATAGTCGCTTACAGCCGCCGCCATGATGACGGCCTGGGCGTCCCGAGCCAGCCCCTTGACGGTGCGCTCCATGTCCCGGGCCGTGGTCACGCGATGGGTGGTGACGAAAGGGGGATCGGCAAGGCTCGTAGGGCCGGTGACCAGATCCACATGGGCCCCGCGCCGGGAGGCTTCCTGGGCCAGGGCGAAGCCCATCTTCCCCGACGACGGGTTGGTGATGAACCGCACCGGGTCGAAAGGTTCCCACGTGGGGCCGGCGCTGACGACGAGGCGAACCCCGGAAAGGGTCTTCGGGGTCAGGGCGCGGCAGGCCGCTTCCACAACGAGGCAAAGATCGGCGAGACGTCCCGGCCCTTCTTCGCCGCAGGCGAGAGAGCCCGTTTCGGGTTCGACCACGATGACGCCGCGCCGCTTGAGCACACGCAGGTTATCTTGGGTGGCGGCATGGGCGTACATTTTGGCGTTCATGGCCGGGCAGACGATGATGGGAGCTTCCGTGGCCAGAAGCACCGTGGTGAGGTAGTCGTCGGCGATGCCGGCGGCCATCTTGGCCAAAACATTGGCCGTGGCTGGCGCCACGATCACCGCATCGGCGGATCGGGCGGCCTGAATGTGGCCGATTTCCGATTCCAGTCCCAGATCAAAAAGATCGGTGAGAACCGGTCGACCCGATAGGGCTTGCAGGGTCAAAGGCGTGATGAACTGTTGGGCGGCCCGGGTCATGACGACTTGAACGCCGGCTCCCGATTTGGTGAGCAAGCGCACCAGTTCGGCGGCTTTATAGGCGGCGATGCCGCCGGTCACACCCACAAGAAGGGTTTTTCCGCGCAGTCTTTCCATGGGATCACGGAAGGTTTCGGGATTTGATGGAAGACCCGTCGGCGCGCTGTCCATTGGGAGCCGGTTCCATCACCCCGGAGCGCGCTGCCGTTGCCGTCGGCACGACGTAGAGCTCCACGTACGTATAGTAACTGGACTCGCGGATGCTGATGATGCAGAACCGGTCGGGTTTTTCGAAAAGGAGAACCGACTTTCGATACCGAATGTCTCCCCGGTGTTTCCAGTTTTCGCGAGCCAAGGCCACCATGAAGAAATTGACCACGGAACTGGGTTCCACCCGCCCTTTGAACGTGAGCACGCCCCCTTTGACGGCACCGCCCTGAAACACTGTGGATTCTTTGGTCACCAGGGACAGTTCGCTGGGGATGGGAATATCCTGAAAGTCGTAAAAACTCGGCGTGGCGGCTGCGGTTGTCGCCGGAGGCTGGGCGGTGGATCCCGTCCCGGACGATGTGGATGTGTTGAACCAGGCGCACCCGCCCAGAAAAAGCATCAGGGCGCCCACGGTCATGAGCCTTCCCGCCGCCAGCAATCTTCGTCGCATGCGCCGCCTCCTCCTTTGCCTCGTGCCGCAGTGTCAAAAGAAAGGATTGGTTCGTTTTTCTCTTCCCACGGTCGTCTCCGGCCCGTGGCCCGGCAGGACCCGTGTCGCGTCGTCCAGGGTGAAGATCTTTTCCTTAACGGATTGGATGAGCCTCGGATAGGAGCCGCCGGGAAAATCAGTGCGCCCGATGGATCCGGCAAACAGGGTATCCCCCACGAAGAGGATGCCCGCATCGGCCATGTGAAACGCCACGTGGCCCGAGGTATGCCCCGGCGTTTCCAAGACCTTGAGCCGAATGTTTCCGAAGCTCAGTTCCTCGCCTTCTTCCAGCCATTCATCCACTTTGCCCCGAGGTGAACGCGCCGTGGCGGTAAAAAGGGCCCCCAGACCCACCTTGTGGTCCATGAGCAAGGGTTCGTCCTTGGGGTGGAGAAAGATGAAACCGCCCAGGGCCTCTTTCAGGGTCCAGGCGTCCAGAACGTGATCGAAGTGGCCGTGGGTGTTCAGAATGGCCACCAGTTCCAAGCCCAACTGCCGGATTCGACCGATGATTCGGGACGCGTCGCCCCCCGGGTCGATGACCACCACCTGTCGGGTTTGTTCGTCCGCCAGAAGATAGCAGTTGGTTTGCAGCATGCCCACCACGAGCTGTTCCAGGATCATGCGAGCTCCTAGTATCGGGCGGATTCATCGCGGGCAAGCCCGCTCCCGCCATACGCCCTTCAGCGTTCGTAAACGATGAGTTCTTCCACAGGACGACGATGGGACTGCTGCTTGCGATGGGCCGGATGGCCCAGAGCGATCACGGCCATGAGTTCCAGACGCTGCGGAAGGCTCAGCCGGTCCCGCACGGCATCCTTGTTTTTCAAGATTTCTCCGATCCATACCGCCCCGAGGCCCAGGGCGTGGGCGGCCAAAAGAAAATTCTGGATCGCCGCGCCCACGGCCTGGCAGTCTTTGACGTAGTCGTAGGAGGTTTCCTTATCGAGGAAAACGGGTATAAGCACGGCGGCGGCCTTGAGGGTGGCGCTGTAGCGCGTCAGGCCCGCGAGGCTTTCTTTTACGGCCGGGTCCCATACGACGGCGAAACGCCACGGCTGATTGTTCAAGCCCGAGGGAGCCCACGAGGCGGCGCGCAGCAGTTCCAAAACGGTTGCGCGCTCGACGGGAGCGTCGCTGAAATGGCGCACACTGCGCCTTTCGTAGATTGCCGTAAGCACATCGGGAAGGGAGGTGTCTTTTTCCATGAAAGCTCCTTGAGCCGGCGGAATCCCTCGTCGTTAGCGTTTGGCTATATGGCTTGCGTTTTCTGAAACGACACACCAATATATTCGCAACGCACGGACAGGGTCAAGGAAAGCCGCGTTCGGCTTTGGAAAGGTTATTCCGTGCTTCGGGTCGGCCGGGGCGGTAAGGCCGGCAGGATCGTCTGGGGGAGGATGCGTGCCGTTGACGGTGTCGTGGGAAGAAGGCGGATTGGTTCGGATTTCTTGTGACGGGGTGCTGGATCGGGATACGGTGCCGGAGCTTCGCCGAAGGCTTGTTCGGGACGTGGTCAAGAAGCGCCCGGCGCGTGTGCGGTTGGATGTCTCCGCCGTGGAGCGCCTGGATACGGCGGGGCTGGCCTTTCTCCTAGAACTTCGCAACGCCCTGAAAAGCCAAGGGGCCGGGTTTCACCTGGATGGAGTCACAGATTCGGTGCGGCGCCTCGTGAGCCTGGCCCGATTGGAAAACCTCCTTTTCGAAAGCTCCTAGGGGCATGGAAAGGGGCGCGATTGCGAGGGAAACGACGGATCATGCGGGTCTTTCAGACCATGCGGCGGTGACGGTCGAGCTGCGGGAATTGTCCAATGAGCGAGAAAGGCGGCCCAGAGGTTTTCACAGAAGGGATCATCGAGGTGAAAAACCTCAGCAGCGGCTACGGCCGGCTGCAGATCCTTCACGACGTGACTTTCGCCATCCCCTCGGGCAAAGTGACCGTGATCATGGGGGTGAGTGGCTGTGGCAAAAGCACGCTCCTGCGGCACCTCATCGGCCTTAAAATGACCCCGCCGGGCCATGTTTTCGTGGACGGAAGAGACATGGCCCTTTTCGGCCCTCAAGAATGGATGACGTACCGAAAGCGCATCGGCGTGCTTTTTCAGGGCGGAGCCCTGTTCAGTTCCCTTTCGGTGCGCGACAACTTGGCCGTTCCCCTCAGGGTCCACACCCGCCTTGCCGAAACGACCATTCGCATCATTGCGGACATCAAGCTCCACCAGGTGGGGCTTACGGAATTCGGCGATTTCATGCCATCGCAGCTCAGCGGGGGGATGCGCAAACGGGCCGGGTTGGCCCGGGCCATGGTCATGGACCCGGAAATTCTCTTCGTGGATGAACCCTCGTCGGGCTTGGACCCCATTACGGCCGCGGGCCTGGACGAGCTTCTCGTGGACCTGAAAGAGGCCATGGGCATGACCCTGGTGGTGGTCACTCACGAATTGGAAAGCGCCTTCCGCATTGCGGATCAAGTCGTTGTTGTGGACGCCGGAAGGGTTTTAGCGGCCGGGTCTCCTCAAACGGTGCGTTCCAGCCGAGACCCCAGAGTCCGCCAATTCTTGGAACGGCGGGCGGATGAGCGGACGGTGGACCAGGAGCGCTACGAGAGGCGCCTGGCGGCGGTCGGGCACAAAAGGCGGGCATAGGAGCGAAACGTGTCGGGGGTTTTCACTCTTTTGGATCGCTTGGGTCGTTGGGGCCTGAACCACGTGCGGGGCACGGGACGCTCCGGCGTCTTCCTTTATGACGCGCTGCGCGGCATTTTTCGTCCGCCTCGAAAACTTCATGCCGTGGTCCGGCACGTGTATTTCATCGGAACCAAATCGTTCTTCGTCATCGGTTTTACGGCCGCCTTTACCGGCATGGTGCTGGGCCTGCAGGGCTATTACTCCTTGTCCAAGTTCGGCTCGGAAGGGGCCTTGGGAGCGGCTGTGGCCCTGAGCCTCATTCGCGAGCTGGGCCCGGTCCTTTCGGCCCTCATGGTCACGGGGCGTGCCGGGTCCGCCATCTGTGCGGAAATCGGCATTATGCGCATCGAAGAGCAAATCGACGCCCTGGAATGCATGGCCATCGATCCCCATGCCTACTTGGTGTCTCCCCGGTTCGTGGCCTCCCTCATCGCCCTGCCGCTGCTCACGGCCTTTTTCGACGTGGTGGGCATCATCGGCGGCTATCTTGTGGGCGTGTCCCTTCTGGGCGTCAATCCCGGTGCGTATTTGGACGGCATGGAAAAATCCGTGGAGTGGGTCGATGTGTCCATGGGGATTGTCAAGTCGTTCCTTTTTGCCGTGCTTTTCATTTGGATTTGCACCTACAAAGGTTTTTACGCCGGGGTGGACGAGGGCCGGTTCGGGCCTGAGGATGTGAGCCGAGCCACGACGGACGCGGTGGTGCTTTCCTCGGTGGCTATTTTGGTCAGTGACTATGTGGCGACCTCGCTGCTCCTTTAAGAGGATTCCGAAACGGCGGAAGGGAATCCTCGGGGCGGAAGAGCCGAAACGCGCAGGGAGAGGTGTCGATGAATCGGCAATCGTGGACGGTGGAAACGGGCGTCGGCCTTTTTATTCTCATCGGGTTGGTGTGTGTGGCCTATTTGTCCCTCAACCTCGGCGACGTGCGGTTGCTGGGCGGCAATGAATACACGGTCTACGCCAAGTTTTCCAATGTCTCGGGCCTCAAGAAAAAGGCTGCCGTGACCATGGCGGGTGTGGAAATCGGCCGCGTGGAAGACATTCGGCTTCAGGACGGAGCCGCCGTGGTCGCCATGCGCATCACCAAAAACGTCAAGCTCGAGGAAGACGCCATTGCCAGCATCAAGACCATGGGCATTATCGGCGATAAGTACATCGCGGTGAGTGCCGGGGCTTCGGAGCAGCGGATTCCCCCGGAGGGCTGGATTCGGGAAACCCAGCCGCCTTTGGACGTGGAGGAGTTGGTAGGGAAATTCGTCTTCGGGACGATGGAAAAGAAATAGTGGTGCGCGGAAAAAAGAAAAAGCCGGCAGTTTTGAGCCGGCTTTTTCATGAAAACTGAGGGATAAGTGCAGAGCCTTACTTCTTCATGTGCTTCATGAAAATGGATTCGGCCTTGTTGGCGGCCTTTTCGGCGCGATCCGCAGCCGCCTCGGCGCGACGGGCGGCACTTTCCATGGCCTGCACGTTGCTGGCCTGAGCCTTTTCCAGCGCGTCCAGTCTCTGCATCATCTGGTCCTGTTGCGCCTGGAGCTTGTTGACGGCGCTCTGGCTGGCGCAGCCGCCCAGGACCGACGTGCACAGTGCGAGAACGAAAACAACTGCCAGTACCCTTTTCATGACTCTTTCCTCCTTTTAAAGTTTTTGAAGACCCACAAACCAACTCCTCGCACTCTCGAGTTCCGAATTTTAGAAAGTGCCTCGGCCAAAATCAAGATGATTCTTGCGTCTGTCCATTTCTTCCACCAAGGTTGTGGGCGGAGCCCCGTCCAGCGTACCCACATCGGTGGGCACGCCGTTTTGTAACCGCACGGCCAGGGCGAAGCGTTTGCGATCCACTTTGGCCGCCCACGGGGAGCGCTGCAGTTTTTCCATGGCGTAGCGCGTGTAGTCGCCAAGCTTTCCGTACACATCGGGGTGGGATTCCACGTACACGCGGCCATTTTTCACCCCGAGTTTCACGGGTTCATAGATGATTTCCAGGCGAGTTCCCACGGCGACCTGTGGGTACAGGATGCGGATGTGTTCTGGATAGCACCGAATGCACCCGTGACTCACGAGCCGTCCCACCCCCCAGGGCATGTGCGTGCCGTGAATGCCGTAGGGGCCGAGAGAGAGCTTCATCATGTATTCGCCCAGGGGGTTTTCGGGACCGGGCGGCATGACCTTCATGCCGTACTTAGCTTGCAAGGATTCAGGAATGTACCAGGCGGGATTGGGCCGCTTTTCGGCGATATGGCCCACACCCAGAGGGGTTTCCCAGCCTTCGTCGCCAATTCCGATGGGATAGGTCTGCACCGTTCGGCTTTTCTTGTCGAAAAAATACAACCGAAGTTCCGGAACGTTGATCACCAGTTCCTCGAGCCGCGTGGGGGGGAGGACCCATGTCGTCGGGACGATCAAATGCTTTTGCTGGGGCGGCAGCCAAGGATCCATGCCGGGATAGAGCAGGGCCATTTCGTTGTAGCCCAGACCATAAGCCCGAGCGATGTCCAAAAGGCTTTCCCGGGGCTTGACCTCATGGCGGCGAGGTGCCCCAACCACGGTTTCGGATTCCAGGTTGTACGGGTACTTGACGACGCGGGCGGTGTAGGTCTTGTCGTCGGCGTGGGCCAGGCTTGTCAGGAGAAGAAAAACGGCAAGAACCCAGCACCCCGCCACATTTCGGCGGCGCGTCGTCTTTCGAAAGGCTGTGAGCTCTAAAAAGTCCATAGGCGCCTTGGCGACCTCTTTTCAAACCGGAATTCGGCCAGCATGCGGCCTAACCGAACCGGTCTCATAATCTAATTTACGAGCCCCCGCAAGAGAAAGACGCGTTTTTTTCGCCTTTCAGAAAGAACAGGATATCGTTTCTTCGCACGGCCTTGTCGTCAAGCCGGTCCCAGACGATGGGGGGCCTCGGTGGTTCGGTCCATGTCGTTTTGAAAAGGCCTTCCGCAGTGAGAATCCAATGGAGGTGAATGTCGGTGGATTTCATGGGAATCGTTTCCATGATCCGCTCCGGAGAAACGACGCCCACCACCATCGTCTCGTCGTGGATCCATCCCAAGGCGTTCAGACAGGCGAGCTGAAGGTCCGCATGGCCCGAGCCGTCCCCCAGGCGGCCGCCGTCGCGCCCCGCAGCGAGGCACGGCACGACGATGACATCGAGACGCCGCTTTTCTCCAGTTCGATGCGCCACCTTGCGAGCGTACGGGTTTGGGGAGCGAAACGAGGCCGCCGCCGCTTTTTGAGCAGGCGGAATTTTGGCGGAATCCACCTCGAAAAAGCCTTTGTGCATGCCAGGGGAGGGATAGACCAGTTTTTTCCCGTCCAGGAGAATGTTGAGGGCCATCTGGCGGTAGAAGGCCGTCGGAGGCACCATGACCCAGTGGGCGCTGCGATAAGCCCCGAGGCGGCGAAGCCTTTCGGCGATCTTGCCGGCATCGGAAGGTTTTGAATCCCACGGGGCTTCGGTCGGGCTCGTGTCTTGAAGCCGCTTCCGAAGTTCGACTTTCAAGGTTTCGATCAAACTGTCTTCCATGGGTTCCCTTCCGGCAAAACTTGCACTTTTCCGGCTGATTTTCTATAGAGAAAGCAAGGTTTCCACGACAACGTCCTCAGAAAAGGAGCGTGCATCATGGCATGGAAAGATTATCGTCCTGAAAACGTCAAAAAGAGGTTCCCCCAGTCCATCGTCCCCTTGGTCAACGGCAAGGCGCTCCTTCGGGCGGCCAAAAAACACACAGGCATGATCATGGCCACGAACATTCGATGCCGCCTGCCCGTGGAAGGCATCATTCGGGCGTCCATGGCCACGCGGGCGCCGGTGATGTACGAGATCGCCAAATCGGAATTGACTTACACGGAATTCACGCCGGCATCCTTTGTGGATTTCATTGTCAAGGAAAACGAACGGCTGGGCAACACTTCCGTGCCGTTTGCCATTCATGGGGATCATATCACGGTCAAGAAGATGGACGACAGGGATTCCGTGCGGGCGCTCATTGCCGCCGAGATGGAGGCGGGCTACACGTCCTTTGCCATCGATGCGTCCCACATGGAAAACGAGCTGAATCTGGCGGCGACCACGGAGTTGGCGCGCCCCATCATCGAGGCGGGACTGAGCCTGGAAGTGGAACTGGGAGAAATCGGCGCCAAGAGCGGGTCTGCCGAGGGCTTTACCCAACCCGATGAAGCGGAATGGTTCATCGGCAACTTGGTGAAAAACGGCGTCCATCCGGATCTTTTGGCCATCAACAACGGCTCCATTCACGGCACCTACTTCGGCACGGCCCAGGAAGGCATTCAGTTGGATCTCACTCTGGAGATCTGGAAAGCCATTCAGCCGTGGGATGTGGACATCGCCCAGCATGGCATTACCGGAACGTCCTTGGAAAAGATTACGTCGTTTATCAATTACGGCATCCGCAAAGGCAACGTGGGAACCCTGTGGCAGAACGTGTCGTTCGGCTTTGCCATGAACCAGAATGGCAACGCCATCACCACGCCGGAAAAGGGTTACGTGAAGCGGCCCTATCGGGGCATTCCCGATGCCCTGTGGCAGGAAATGTGGGCCTGGGCCGTGGAAACGGGAAACGTCGGCGGCAACATTAAAAACGCCAACAAGGTCTTCGCCGCCAAGCTCAACGCCATCGGGGCGGAATACAAAGAACGCATCACGGCTCATGCCTATGAAGAAGCCGTGCGGCTTTTTGAAGCAACCCATTCCATCGGCTTGGCTGACGCCGTCTGGCAGGAGCTTGAGGCCATGGCGTCCTAGGAGCCTGTCCGAGAATGCCTTTGGCAGGTCCATTGGTAAAAATCGGTTGAGGCATGGCGGGGGTCGCGGCTAAAACCGCTTCCAGAAAATGCGGTGTCCTTTTGGCAGCGGTGTGACGGCTTGCGTGCGGGGCGCTCGCCCCAAAGGGGCGAAACATCATAGCCCGGGGCGTAGCCCCGGATCGGAACGCCCATTGAGGTTAAAATTAAGCCCCGAAGGGGCGCAACACATGGCCTAAGGAGGCCCCCCATCGCGGAGGGACGGCTCATCGGGGGCTGGGTTACGCCCTTTCGGGGTTTAAGAATTGGTAAAAATGGGACCGATCTCCCCAACCCAGGGCGACGCCCTGGGCTGACATCCTTTGCCCCTCTGGGCCTAGAGGTTGCGGCCGAAAGCTTCCCGAAGGGTGCTTCTTGTGCCGCGCCGGCCTCTCAGCGGCGCGGCACAAAAGAGAAAGCTCTGTGTTCTCTGCGTCTCTGTGGTGCATTTTAGCCGCGAATATCTATTTTGTCGGAGCTGGCTTTGGAAAAAGATAAAGAGCCGTGGCTTCGCATTGACATGGAAAGAGAACTGTCCGTGGCCGTCGGGGCCGATGTGGACCTCGTCATCTTTAGCCAAGCCTCCAGCCTCCTGCAGCATGAAGTTCTTCGAACCGGCGTGCTGATTTACGAAGCCGATGCGGACGAACGGATCCGGCAGGAAGTTTTGGCACGCCGCCGCTACCTGGACGAGCAACGCCTCCCCAAGATGATTCGCGTCAGGATGGAAGAAGATTCCGGTTGAGAAAGCCCCCTTTTCTGGATGATGGGGCTAGGCGAGGAAATCTTCACAAAATCTGATTTCTGCCAACCGATGGCGGGAACCCACAAGCTATCGGGACGTCTTTCAGTTCCTCGCGGAAAACAAGGTTGTTGCAGAGTCCCATCTGGCGCGCTTGCAAGACATGGCCTCTTTTCGCAACCTGCTGGTCCATGCTTATGAAAAGGTGGACCCGGAGGTTGTTTTCGGCATCTTTCGGACTCGATTGGACGATTTTTTGCTTTTTGCCAACGACATCAACGGCTGGGTTCGTCAGACTTCATCAAATCGGTAACCGAACAGTTCGATATCCCGCCGAAAATGCCGAGCCACCAGCTCGGCCGTCTCGTCCGTGTAATAGACTCGGTAGTCCCTTCGGTCCACAGCCTTTCTCTTGTGGGGCAGCGCCGGCGGGTGAATGCCGATCCTTTGGCAGGCTTCGGCGAAATCTTCTTCCAGCCTTTCGTAACGCCCCACGAAGTTCACGAGAAGGCTTCCGTCCAGATCCACAAGGTAGTCTGATTGGCGTTCGATGGAAACGTCGAAATGAAAAACGTAGGGTCGGTCCGGACTGAGTTTGTGCTTGAGGAAGTCTTCGAAGGTTGGGAGTCCGTGCATCAAGTGCGGACGTTCCCGGC